>Ga0307374_10015262_pt1 | contig 10353 bp, 7 predicted proteins | sample OX3MG_FD_202532 | JGI IMG/M metagenome (GOLD analysis project Ga0307374, IMG submission 202532) | Soil microbial communities from Risofladan, Vaasa, Finland - OX-3 | ecosystem: Environmental > Terrestrial > Soil > Coastal area > Acid sulfate soil | place: Finland: Risofladan, Vaasa | collected...
ATCATCGGCTTGTTGGCCAGCGGGATCATGGGCTTGGGCTGGTTGGAGGTCAGCGGGCGCAGACGGGTGCCCTCGCCTCCGGCCATGATCACCGCCTTCATCGACCCGACGGTACCCGGGCGGCGGCCAAACCACGCCGGGCGGGGCCGACATAGGAGACCAGGGCTGCCCAGGACAGACAGATGGCGGGCAGCGCGAAAACCCATTCGGCTACATGGGCCCCGCCTCGCCACGATGCCCCCGAGTGGGCGACCAGAAAGAGGGGGAAGGCCACCATCAGGGCGAGAGTCCCGGCCTTGCCGACCCAGAGGACATCGATGCGCGGCGCCCCCATCGCTCCCAGAGCGAGCACGGCGGCGGATATGAGCGCCTCTCGGATGCCGACCACCACACCGAGCCAGACCGGAACGGCGCCGGCCACAGCCGAACAGACCACGGCCGTGGCCACCAGCACCCGGTCGGCGGTCGGATCCAGGACCTTGCCCAGGTTGGAGACCTGGTGAAAGTGGCGGGCCACGTACCCGTCAACCCAGTCAGTGGCACCCAGGACGGCCAGCAGGACGGCGGCGGCATAGGGGCGGTGCGCCCCCAGCAGCAGCCAGCCGAAGACCGGGACGCACAGGAGTCTGAGGAACGAAACCAGGTTGGGGATGGTCAGGATCCGGTCGGCGCCGGGCACAGCCGGCTCCAGCCCGGATGCAGGCAGCGTGTCTTCGGCCACGGCGGGCAGTCTAGGAACCGGCTCCTCCTCGCCACCCCGATGCTCCGGCCGCCCCGGCTCGTTCCAGCTGGGCGCAGGTGGGCTCGGCACAGCAGAACCAGGACTCGGTGAGCCTCGGGACGGCTCGGCCGGCCGCACCGGAGAGAGGACCGGGCGCGGCCACCCCCCAGCGCCGGGCGGCGTCGGACACCAGGGCGTGGACCTCGACGAAGGCGCCGGCCGGGTCCTCGAGGGGCGCCACCTCGGCCAGCGCGCTCAACTGGCCCTGCAGCTCGTCCAGACCGGGATGGCTGGCCTGCCACGGGTGCCCGAGGGCGACCGGGTCGTAGGGACCGAAGACGTCGGGAGGCTCCTCCCCCAGCAGCAGGGATCCGGGCGGCACCAGAAGCCGGATGGAGTACTGGACCGGGTCCACGTTGGACTCCAGGCCGTTGGCGGTCACGAAGTTGACCAGGGCGGTCATATCTCCCAGCTCCGTCCAGGGGGAGAAGGGAAGGAAGGAGGGGCGGATCTCCACGCCGTGCCGGCGCAGCAGGACTACGGCCTCTGCTTCCTGGGCGGCGGTGTGGTTCTTGTCCAGCCGGAGCAGGATGGAGTCATTGACCGTCTCGAAGGCCGAGACCACGAAGAGCAGGCCGGCCTCGGCCAACTCCGGCCATACCCGCCTGTGCCTGAGGATGTGTTCAACCTTGACGGTGGCATCGAAGGTCAGGCCCGGATGGCGCCGGTGCATCTCCCGCACCACCCGCAGGGAGTGCTGAGGTCCGTTGAGGAAGTCGGGGTCCCCGAAGGTGATGTGGGTGGCTCCGGCCTCCACCAGCCGGTCGATGTCGACCACCACCGTTTCCACCGCCACTGTCCGGAGGCGCCCGTCGTAGACGACAGGGACTGGACAGTGCCGGCAGCGGTGGACGCAACCGCGGCTGGCCTCCACGTAGCCGACCAGGCGCTCTTGTCCGTTGTGGACCAGCCGGGCGTAGCGGTCCAGGCCGGGTAGCTGGCGGCGCTCCGGCACCCCCAGGCGGTGCCGGCCGAGATCCAGGGCCACCGGTACCGGCCCGGGCAGTCCCCCGAACGACAAATCCTCCCTGTCCCCGGTCGGAGCCTCCAGGCCGTTCGCCCAGTCGGTGAGCCGGGGTTCGTACTCACCACCTATGGCCAGATCGAAGCGACCTTCCCCCTCCTGAGCGGCGGCGGCGGCGTAGAGGCCGTAGGCGCACACCCTCAGGTCCGGCCGGCGCCCCTTCATCCCGGACACCACCGCTGCGGCCAGCCGGGTGGCAGTGTGCATGGGGACCGAAACGGCGGCGGCTTCGGCCCAGTCGATCTGCTCATCCGTGAGCATGTCCAAGGAGAGGTCGACCGGGCGGACGACGTGGCCTGCAGCCGTCAGGGCGGCGGCGGCCGAGGCCAGGCCAAGGGGCTGATGGCCCAACTCATAGGTGGACAGGAGCAGGACTCTCATCGGACCTCCGCCGAGGCCGGCGCTTCGATCTGAAAGCTCAGAGTCCGGTGGGCCTCCTTAAGGGCTGCCTCGACGGCCCGGGCAGTTGGGCCGGAGGCGAAGATGAAGCCCAGATACCGATCCCCTTCGGGGAGGGGGCGCAACCAGGAGCCGACCGGCACCGTTATCTCGATTCCGTCCACCAGGCCGACCCGACGGGCCGCCTCCAGGCCGTTAACCGAACGCAGCCGCCCGGCGGCCGGGATCGGGATCATCATGACGCCGCTGGCCCGGGCCGACAGAGCCAGATCACCCGGATCCAGGCCCAAGGCTTGACTGAGGATCACCTGCTCGAGGCTGATCCCCGCCCCGAATCGCAGGGCCCGGCCACAGAGGCCCCCGATGGTGCGGGCGGCCACCTCCAAGACCGTGGGCCCCTCGGCCGCCAAGCGCAACTCAGCGTGGACCGGTCCCTCGGACAGGCCCAGGGCAGCCACCGCCTCCCCCACCACAGCGGCGACGTCGTCCTCCTGGTCGGCGGAAAGCTCCGCAGGGGTGACGTAGATCGTCTCCTCGAAATAAGGACCATCCAGCGGGTCGGGCTTGGCGAACACGGCCAGGACCCGGAGCCGGCCGGCGGTCATGACCGCCTCCACCGCCACCTCGGCCCCAGGTACGAAACGCTCGACCAGCAGCTCCTCATCCTCCGGGCGGCCCTCCTCGGCCAGGATGGCCCTGATCCGAGCTTCCGCCGCCTGCGCCGCCCCCGGGTCATCGGCCCGGATGACCCCCCTGCTGCCGGCCAGCCCCAGGGGCTTGATCACCACTGGGAAGCCCACTTCGGCCCCGAGGCCGGCGGCCTGGCCCGGCCCGGAGACCCGGAAGCCCGGCTGGCGCACCCGCGCGGCCTCCAGGCGACGGCGCATCCCGACCTTGTCCCGGGTCAGGTGGACCGAGGCCGGAGGGCTATGGACCAGACCGAGGAGCTCGGCGGCCCGGGCCGCCACCTCCACTCCCTGGTCATCCACGGCCACCACGGCCGCCAGGGGATGGTCCCGGGCCACCCCGGCTATGGCTCGGGCCGAGCCCTCAACGTCACAGAGGTCCACCACCAGGGCCCGCCAGCCCATCGACTCGCTCATGGCCTGGCGGTGCTCGGTGGCCACCACCAGCTCCGCCTCCAGGGATTCGGCGGCAGCAGCGAAGTCCGTCGCCCGATAGGTGGCCGAAGGCATCACCAGGGCAACCCTCCGATCGGGGTGGGGCACTCACCTATCATGGCAACCCACCGCCGTCGGGAGAGAATGTGGACCTAGTGCTGACCATCACCGACGAGGCTCTTCGGACCGTCCTCGAAATCAGAGCGGAAGAGGACGACGCCGAGGGCCTTGCCCTCTGGCTGGAGATAAGCGGTGTGAGCGGCAGCGAATACAGCTACGACCTGTACTTCGCTCCGGCCAGCGATGCCGCCCCCAAGGACGTCACCCTGGACCACGGCAGTCTCAGCGTGGTCGTTCCGGAGGACAGTCTCCCCCGGCTGAGCGGTTCCACCTTGGATGTCAGAGACGGCGGCCTGGTGCTGGTGAACCCGAACCAGCCCCCGGTGCGGCCGGGAGCGGCGGAGGTGCCGGAGGGCGATGTCAGCTCCCCGGTCGCCCAGGCCGTCATCCGCATCCTGGAGCAGGAGATCAACCCGGCCATCGCCTCCCACGGCGGAGTGGCCCAGCTGGTGGCGGTGGACGAGGGCATCGCCTACCTGCGCCTGGGCGGGGGTTGCCAGGGCTGCGGCATGGCCTCGGTCACCTTGAGCCAGGGCATCAAGGTGGCCATCCTCGAAGGCGTCTCTGAGATTCAGGACGTGGTGGACGTGACCGATCACGCCTCCGGTTCCAACCCCTACTTCGAGAGCGCCAAGAAGTAACCGACTCATAACCGCTGTGTTGCCCCTCATAGCGGGGCCCCGATCACTTCAAAGTCCTAACCCGGCTGGGCCACAGGCAAACCGCCACCGCGCTCTCAGGAACCTGCCCGGCCAGCCGATCAGTCGGCTATGCCGGATGCGTCCGACCCCGTGCGGGTCCTGGTGGTCGATGACGAGCCTGACCTGCGCATCCTCCTGTGGCTGGCGGTGGAGGCCGACGGGCGCTGCCAGGTGGTGGCCGACGCCTCCACCGGGGACGAGGGGGTGGCCCTGGCCGCCGAGCATCAGCCTGACGTGGTGGTCGTGGACCAGATGATGCCGGGCATGGACGGGGTGCGGACGGTGCCACTCATCCGCCAGGTGGCCCCGGCGGCCAAGGTGATCATGATGTCGGCCCTGGGAGATGCTCAGCTCCGGGAGCGGGCCATGGCGGCGGGGGCCGACGCCTACCTGGAGAAGGCGTCCAGCTTCCGTCCGTTACTGGACCTGGCCGTCGATCTGACCCTGCGTCACCAGCCTCGCTGAGAGATTTCAGGCCCCCCTGAAGTGACCAGGGCGGTCTAGCCCCCTAAAATCGTCCGCCTTATGCAAATGCGACCTTTTAATACGCGCCTTCGCGCCCTGTTGGTAGCCGGCGTGGTTGGCACCACCGCGGCGGCCGGCCTGGCAGCGTTGACCATCCCGGCTCACGCCGACGCCAGCTTCAGTTTCACCCGATTGTCCGGAACCGATCGGTTCGCCACCGCCGGCACCATCGACCAGTCGGCTTACCCCAACGGAGCCCCCGGAGCCAGCGTCTATCTGGCCGACGGCCTGCCGGCCCATGCCCCCGACGCTCTGGCGGCCAGCGGCCTGGAAGGTGTCAATGGCATCGGCGTTCTCCTCACCGACGGCAGCAACACGATTCCGAGCACCACCCTGGCGGCCCTCCGGGCCAACAAGGTCAACGACATCGGTGTGGTGGGAGGTACGGCTTCGGTAAGCAAGGACCAGATCAACCAGTTGACGGCCGACGGCTTCACCGTGGTGACCCCTTTCCAGGGCTCTACGCGCTACCAGACCATGCAGATGATCGATGACTCAATCCCGCCCGCCTCCGTGGGCAAAGACGCCAACGGCCTGCCTACGGCCATCCTGGCCAGCGGTGACCCTGCCCACTATGTGGACGCCCTCTCGGCCGGGGCGCTTGCCTACGCCAAGAAGTTCCCCGTCATCCTCACCAACTCAACTTCTTCCACCCTCGGAACCGAGGCTCAGCAGGTCATCACCGCCCTTGGCATCAAGGACCTGATTGTGGTCGGCGGCTCGGCTTCCATCCCCACTTCGCAGTACAGCCCGAAGCCGGCCGGGATCACCCAAACTGAGAACGAGTACGGGTCCGATCGCTCCGCTACCAGCCTCGCTCTCGCCGACTACGCCATAGGTCAGACGTGGCTCAAGAACACCCACATGGACCTGGCGCGCGGTGACGACGGATCCGACGCCCTGGCCGGTGCCGCCTTCGGCGGCGTGAACGGCTTCCCGACCCTCATCACCGATTCCACCACCTCGGTGGGTTCCGCTCCTTCCTTCGGAACCGAGCATGCCTCCACCCTGACCGGGACGTCCTACGTGTTCGGCGGGACTGACGCCGTTCCGGACACCGAGGTCAGCGACGTCCAGGCCGCCGGCGGCGCAGCCAAGCCGGCCACGACCGGTCCCATCGCTCCGACCTCGGGTCAGGAGGTCAACTCGGTCTCGGGCACGGCCTTCACCCAGGGCGGCCTCTCCTACAACTACGGCTCGGGCGACACCTACCAGGAAGACACCACCACGGCCCCGAACCCGCAAGCCTCTTGCACCTCCATCAGCTACGCCGCCTTCCAGGCCGCCCTTACCCAGGGCGACATCGTCACGGGCACCTATGCCCCCGGCAGCACCAGCACCTTCTGCCTGAACGACCAGGCCCCCAATCCGCCCAGCACAGTTACTGCTGCTCCGAACACCACTGCCGGTGGGATCACCGTGTCCTGGTCGGCGCCGAGTTCTGCCATCGGTGACGGCGTGACCGCGTACAACGTGTGGAGGGCTACGGCAACCCCGCCGAGCATCCCCAATACTCCTTACATGTGCCCGGCCGCCTACACCGTCTCACCCGGCACATCACCCCAGAAACCGCCTTCCGGAAGCGGGTGGGCCGCCTTGACCTCTGTTCCGGACAGCGCCGGCGGGTCCAATGGCACCTTCTCTTACACCGACGCAACGGCCACGGCCGGCACCCCTTCCAACGAGTATTGCTACGCCGTGTCGTCGATCGCCACTGCCGCCTCGGGGACCAGCCAAACGGGCACCGCCCAGCCAGCCAGCCCCAGTAATCCGACCCAGGGAGCAAACCCGGGACCGATCGTCCCGGGTAACGCCACCCCGACCTCAGCACCGACGATCAGTTCGATCGCTGCACTGGGGCACACACTGACGGTCAACTTCAATGAGCAGATCAATCCGGCCACGGTCGATTCCAACGGGTCTGACTTCTCGGTGACCATCGGCGTAGCGGTCACCACGAGCCCGGCCCGCGCCTTCGGCACCGGGAGCACCGTGTACATCGACTATCCACAGATCAACCTCTCCACTGACTCCGTCAGTGTGGCCATCCAGAGCGGCGCCGACAGCAATACCGTCTGCGCCGCCAACAGCACCGCAGTGTGCGCCGCGATCGGAAACTCCGGCGGACCTGTCACGGGCGCGGCGGCGCTACCCCCCGCTCCGGTTTTGGATGGGATAGCCGTCAGCGCCGGCACCATCACCTTGAGCTACAACATCCCGGTCGACTGCGACACTGTCGACACCGGTGAATACAAGGTGTCGGTCCAGACACAGAGCAATCCCCTGGTGGCCAGCGCGGCTTGCACCGCCCCATCGAGTGGACCGGCTCCGGCCACCAGTACCAGCGTGACCATCCAGGCCGCCGTGAGTACCGGGGAGACAGTCACGGTGAGCTACAAGCTGGAGGCGACGTCGCCCTCCCTCGGCATCATTGCGTCCAACTCCAACACCGGCCCGTCGGGCAATGCCAACGACGGCAGCATCGAGGCCGACGCGGATTCGATCACTTCCTGATCTGAGGGACCCCACTCCAGCTTGAATCCAGGGCCCCGGGTCACCCCGGGGCCCTGGCGCGTAACAGCGGGCTGTTCTGTAACGATGCGGCGGTGACCGTCGTCGCTTTCGACCTACGCAGCCCCGACCACTCCCCTCCCCTGTGTGTGAGCGATCCGCGGCCCCGCTTGTCCTGGCGGCTGCGGGCCGGCCGGCGGGACGTGACCCAGTCGGCCTACCGCATCCAAATCGCCTCCGACCCCGGCTTCCGGGGCATCACCCTCGACACCGGCCGGATCATTTCGTCCCAGAGCCACGCCGTGGCCTGGCCGAGTGCGCCATTGTCCTCGCGGCAGCGCTGCTGGTGGCGGGTCATGGTGGAGACCGCTTCGGAGTGGTCGGAGTGGAGCCCGCCTGCCGGCCTGGAGGCCCCGCTGTTCGAACCGGCCGACTGGAACGCCGAGGTTGTGCTGGTGGGCGACGCGGATGCCGGACCCTCACCCCTGCTGCGCCGCCGCTTCCGGGTGGATTCCGTCCCGGTCCGGGCCCGGCTCCATGTCACCGGTCTGGGCCTGTACCGGATCGAGCTCAACGGACAGGCGGTGACGGACGAGCTGCTAGCGCCGGGCTGGACCAGCTATGACCACCGCCTGGCCTATCGGACCCTCGACGTCACCGATCGGCTGCGGCCGGGCGACAACGTCCTCGGAGCGGAGCTGGCCGACGGCTGGTACCGGGGCCATCTGACCCCTGATCGGATGCGGAACGTCTACGGGCCCCGCCTGGGCCTCCTGGCCCAGCTGGAGCTGACCATGGCAGACGGCCAGGCGCTGACAGTGGGGACCGACAGCGCCTGGGAGTGGACCACCGGGCCCCGAAGATCGGCCGATCTGTACGACGGGGAGGACTACGACTGTCGCCTCGAGGTGCCGGGCTGGTCGGCCCCTTTGCCGGAGGCCGACCCAGACCACGGAGGGGGCGAACACTGGGCTCCGGTCGAGGTGGGCCCGGCGGATTACACCCGGGCCCTACTCCCCCGGCTGGTACCGGCCGGACCCCCCGTCCGGGTGGTCGAGGAGCTTCCCGTGGCGGCTCGGTGGACCACCTCTCACGCCGTGATGTTGGACTTCGGCCAGAACCTGGTGGGCTGGCCCCGCCTCCTCCTCGATGGCCCCGCTGGAGCCACCGTGACGGTCCGACACGCTGAGGTGCTGGCCCCCGACGGCAGCCTGCACACCGCCGCTTTGCGCAGCGCCAAGGCCACCGACACCTATGTACTCGACGGGGCCGGGCCACGATGGGTGGAGCCGCGCTTCACCTTCCACGGCTTCCGCTACGCCGAGGCGGCCTCGGCTCAGCCCGATGTGAGCGTCACCGACGCCGTGGGTGTGGTCGTCTCGTCCGACCTGGAGCGGATCGGTGGCTTCGCCTGCTCGGACGAGTTGGTCAACCGACTCCAGGCCAACATCATCCGCAGCCAGCGGGGCAACTTCGTCTCCGTTCCGACCGATTGCCCCCAGCGCGACGAGCGGTTGGGTTGGACCGGTGACATCCAGGTCTTCGCCCCGACCGGGGCGTTCAACTTCGACGCAGACCGCTTCCTCTCTGGATGGCTGGCGGACCTGGCCGCCGACCAGAGGGCCTCGGGCGGCGTGCCGCCGGTGATACCGAGTTGTGCCGGGCGGGGCTTCAAGATGGCCTGCGCTGCCTGGGCCGATGCCGCCGTCATGGTGCCCTGGGCTCTCTACGAGGCCTACGGGAACCTGCGGATCCTCGAGCGGCAGTACCCCAGCATGAAGGCCTGGGTCGGCTACGCGGCCGGCCGGGCCGGGGATGACCTGCTCTGGACCGGTGACTTCCAGTTCGGGGACTGGCTCGACCCCGACGCCCCCGCCGGTGAGCCGTGGAAGGCCAAAGCACCCGGGGACTACGTGGCTACCGCTTACCTGGCCGAGAGCGCCCGAATCCTGTCCGAAGCGGCCGCCCTGTTGGATGAGAGTGAAGACGCCGCCAGCTACTCCGACCTGGCTCTCTCGGTGCGCAGGGCCATGTGGGCGGCCTGGCCCGACCTGCCCCTGGCCAGCCAGACGGCGGCCGCTCTGGCCCTGCGCTTCGACCTGGTCCCGGACCCCGATCGCCCGGCGGTGGCCGCCGCTCTGGCCGACCGGGTAACCGAGGCTGGCAACCGGCTGGCCACCGGATTCGTCGGCACGCCGCTTCTCTGTCCGGCCTTGGTCGAGGCGGGCCGTACGGATCTGGCCTACGAGGTCCTGATGGCCAAGGAGTGCCCCTCCTGGCTGTACCCGGTGCTCCAGGGGGCGACCTCCATATGGGAGCGATGGGATGCCATCCGCCCGGATGGCTCCATCCATCGCGGGGAGCTCGGGATCCGAGAGGAGGGCGGCATGCTCTCTTTCAACCACTACGCCTATGGGGCGGTGGGCGCCTGGCTATACCGCACGGTGGCCGGGCTGGCCCCGGACTCGGAGGAACCCGGCTATCGGCACGTCATCGTGGCTCCCCGGCCGGGCGGGGGTCTGGCCTGGGCTGCGGCCAGCCTGCGCTCCCCCTACGGGGATACGTCGGTCCGCTGGCACCGGGACGGCCCCCGCTTCACGCTCGAGCTAGGCCTGCCAGCCAACACCTGGGCAACCGTGAACCTGCCCACGGCCGAGCCCGACAGCATCCGTCTAGATGGGGAGATGCCCGCTCATCAACCTGGGCTGAGATCCTGGCGAGGCCCCCGGGTCGACCTCGGATCCGGCTCCTACAGCCTTTCCTGCTCACTCTGAGGCCAGTTGCGTGCCTCGGGGCACCGGGGGTGACGTGTGACGGGGCCGATTGTCGGCTACAAGTGTTTGGATGGCCATAGGGGGCAAGACGCCGCACCGGTACACGCCCCTGACCACCGGGCGCCGGGCCGGGCTACTGCCAGGACGCCTCCTCGGCGTGATCATCGGCCTCATGGCCCTAGGCCTGGGTCTGACCGGGCCCCTGCTGGCTGAACACCCGGTGGCCGCCGCCACCGCCGCCGCTCCCCAAGGGCCGCCCACCACCGAGCCGTCCACCAGTTCCACCTCCCTGCCGGCCACCCCGAACGTCGGCAGCCGGGTGTCCGACGGAACGGACGGAAAGGTGGCCGGGATGGCCATCCCCAACGTCAGCCAGCAGCAGAGTCCGGATGAGGTC
>Ga0307374_10015263_pt1 | contig 10353 bp, 5 predicted proteins | sample OX3MG_FD_202532 | JGI IMG/M metagenome (GOLD analysis project Ga0307374, IMG submission 202532) | Soil microbial communities from Risofladan, Vaasa, Finland - OX-3 | ecosystem: Environmental > Terrestrial > Soil > Coastal area > Acid sulfate soil | place: Finland: Risofladan, Vaasa | collected...
AAGCAGAATTTCTGGACGATGGTTCATTCCGCTTGAAAGTGCAGCCTTTCCCGGAGCAGGACGTCACCATCCCGCTGGGCTTATATGAACTGCCGCGCCGCTCCGGCGAGGCCCATCTTTATCGTTTGAACCATCCCCTTGCGGAAGCGCTAATGACACAGGCGAAAGGCCGCGTGCTACCACCCGCGGAAATCCAGTTTGACTATGGCCAGCACGGCAGCAAGGTCAGCGCGCTGGAGCCGCTCATCGGCAAGTCAGGCTGGCTTACTCTTTCGCTATTTAGCGTTGAGTCCTTCGATCAGTCCGAGGATCATCTGATCTTTGCGGCAACCACCGAAGACGGCGATGTCTTGGATGAAGAGGTTGCGGCGCGTCTTTTAACGCTGCCTGGGTCAATCTCTCCACTCACCCCGAGAGAGAACTACTTCACTCCGTCCCCCTCTTTGGGGAACAGAGAGGGTGATGGTGGTATCGTGCAACTACTCGAAACTCTCACGCAGCAGAGGCAGGCCACCGTCCAACGCGACATCTCAGAGCGCAACGCCCGCTTCTTAGAGGCTGAGGCGAACAAGCTTGAGGGTTGGGCTGACGATCTGAAGCTCGGGTTGGAGCGTGAGATCAAGGAACTAGACAGGCAGATCAAAGAAGTCCGCCGCACGGCAACTATCGCCCTGACGCTGGAAGACAAATTGGCCGGGCAGAAGCAGATCAAGGCTGTTGAAGCTCAGCGCAATCAGAAGCGGCGGACACTGTTCGACGCACAGGATCAGGTAGACAATCAGCGAGAAGAATTGATCGCTCAGATTGAAGGTAAGCTCACCCAGGCGACACAAGTCGACAGTCTGTTTACATTGCGGTGGACGATAGCCTCTAACCACGGTGGCCACGCATAGAGGAGTCAGTCATGACAGAACCAACAATTACTTGTCCCAACTGCAAAACGGAAATCAAGCTTACCGAGTCGCTGGCGGCTCCCCTGATTGAATCCACTCGCAAGCAGTTCGAGCAGCAGTTGGCGCAGAAAGACAGCGACATTGCCAAGCGCGAACAAGCCATACGCGAAGAGGAAAAGCAACTTGTCGATGCCAAAAACAAGCTTGATGAGCAGGTGGCCGATCAAGTCGAAGAGCAACTGAAAAAGGATCGTGCCCGGATTACGGTAGAGGAGGCCAAGAAAGCGAAACTGGCGGCAGCCACCGATATGGAGCAGAAGGCGCAAGAACTTACTGAACTGCAAGAAGTATTGAAACAGCGCAATGAAAAACTAGCCGAAGCACAGAACGCACAGGCTGAACTTATCAAGAAGCAGCGCGAACTGGATGACGCCAAACGCGAGCTGGAACTGACGGTTCAAAAACGTATACAGGAAGGTCTTGCCGCTACCCGGCAAGAAGCCAAAAAGGAAGCGGAAGACGAGTTGAATCTCAAGGTAAAGGAAAAGGATCAGACCATTGCCTCCATGCAGCAAAAAATCGAAGAACTCAAACGCCGGGCTGAACAAGGCTCGCAGCAATTACAAGGTGAAGTGCAGGAGCTGGAGCTAGAAAACCTGCTACGCGCGAAATTCCCATTCGATGCTATTGAGCCCGTTGCCAAGGGTGAATATGGCGGGGATGTCGTGCAGCGTGTTATCAGTGCAGGTGGCCAGGCCAGTGGCACGATTCTTTGGGAGTCTAAGCGCACCAAGAACTGGAGCGACGCATGGCTGACCAAGTTACGGGAAGACCAGCGCACCGCCAAAGCGGAAATCGCCGTGATCGTGAGCCAGGTATTGCCGAAAGGGGTTGAGACTTTTGAGATGGTGGATGGTATCTGGGTAACCCATCCCCGCGCCGCATTGCCAGTGGCCATGATTCTGCGCCAGTCGTTGCTGGAAGTTACCATGGCGCGGCAGGCAAGCGAGGGCCAGCAAACCAAGACGGAAATGATTTACCAGTACCTCACCGGCCCACGTTTCCGCCAGCGTGTGGAAGCCATCGTCGAAGCGTTTTCCACCATGCGAGAAGACCTCGACAAGGAAAGAAAAGCCATCATGAAGCAGTGGGCCAAGCGTGAAGAGCAGGTTGAGCGCGTGATGGGAGCAACGGTGGGGATGTATGGTGACTTGCAGGGGATTGCTGGCAAATCCATACAGGAAATAGAGGGCCTGGAATTGAAGGCTTTAAGTTTTGAGGAGAGGTCTTCTGATTGATGAATTAGCCGGGATCACTGTCTACGGCGCAACGTCAATTCAACGCAGCCAAGGGGAGCGAATATGCTGGAGCGAATCGCGGAAATTCAAGGGATAGGACTACTGCATCAGGCCAATGGCAAGCCTTACACCTGCCAGAAGGCCACGCTTCTCTATGCCGATAACGGTCGAGGGAAGTCCACTTTGGCGACGATCTTCAGATCGGCGTCCACAGAGAATCCCGCATTGATTACCGCCTGCAAGACGGTCGATGGCACTTTGCCACCCAAAGTCGTCCTGCAATTCGGGAGCGGCCACAAGGTTTCATTCGAGAACGGCACGTGGTCCGAACAGCGGCCCGATCTTCTGGTGTTCGATGCAGATTTTATCGGGCGTAATGTACATTCCGGCGGCACGGTCAATACAGACCACCGCAAGAATCTTCTTGAGTTTGCACTTGGCGAGGCAGCGGTCACAGCACGCGGAGCAGTCGATAAAGCGACAAACGAATCTAAGGCAGCGACGGACAAGGCCCAGAGCTTTGTGGGCCAGCTTTCCGGGTATCACCCGGATCTAACCCTCGTGCAGTTTGAGCAATTGCCGCAAGTCTCCGACATTGATGCGAAGATCACTGACCTGCAAAGGCGATTTAGCGCCGCCAGCAACGTTGCGGCGATCCAAGCGAAGCCGGTGCCAAAGGTGCTCACGGAACCGTCATTTGATCTTGACGGTTTGTTCGCGGGACTCAGCCTATCTTTAAAAGACATTCACGCTGACGCTGAGAAGGTCGTCAAGCAACACATTGCAAAATTGGGCGGGAAGGGTGCGGAGAGCTGGTTAAGTCAGGGCAGGCAGTTCGGTAACGGCGACGCATGCCCCTTTTGCGATCAAAGTATATCCAACAACGATCTCGTGCGTGCCTACCAGACGCACTTTAACGCCGCATATGGGGACCTGAAGACCAAGGTAGCGGCGTTACAGAGCACGGTAACGACCGACGCCGCTGAAAATGTCATTGATGCCTTTGCGCAGAGCGTCGGGGTGGCGGTTGCACAAGCCGCCACTTGGGCAGAGCATGTGCCGACGAAAGCAATTTCGTTCGACGTAGATACTGCTCGTGCCGCATTGGCAGCATTTCGCGAGTTTATTACCGATCTGGCCCGACGAAAGAACGTGACGCCCGCGGAGCCGATTGGTACCGTAGAGGAAAAAGCGAAGGTTATAGCTCTGTGGGAACAGGTATTAATTCCAGTTCGTTCCACCAATGTCGCAATCAAGGCGGCAGAAGGACTGATTAGCGGTTACAAAGCCAAACTAAGCAGTGACAGTATTCCGCAGCTACAGCAGCAAATACTGTTGTTTCAAGCAACCAAGCGCCGCTTTGACCCCAAAGTGGTTGAGTTGCTGGGGCACCTCGCCACCGCACGCAAGAACGTAGAAACCGTGGACAAGGTCAAAATTGCGGCGCGCAGCAACTTAGATAGTTTGATGACGACAACACTGAGCAAGTATCAAGCCACCATTAACGGGCTCTTAAAGAACTTCGGCGCCTCGTTCAGCATTAATGGTATGAGCGCGAACTTCAGAGGTCATGCACCACGCAGCGAGTACGGTTTATTGCTTCGCGGAAAGGAAGTCGCTCTCGAAGGTGGACCACCGTCGTTTACAACGGTACTAAGTGATGGCGATAAGCGCACTTTAGCGTTCGCATTCTTCATCGCCAGCACACTGGAGGACCCTAAGCTTGCAACTCGAACGGTGGTCATTGATGACCCCATGTGCAGTTTGGATGTGAATCGCAGGCACCACACACGGGCTGTGCTGAAGAAGATTCACTCGAAGGCGGCACAGACCATTGTGCTCGCGCACGATCCCTATTTTCTCCGCGATCTGCGGGATACGCTAAGGAAGGATGACAAAACTACGGTGATCGCGCTATTCAAACTCACCGCTGCTCCGCATGACTATACGGACTTTGCCTCGATCGACATTGATAAAGAATGTGAGTCGCCCTACTTCCAGCACCATAGACTGCTCAAAGAATTTGCAGATGGAAAAGGAGGCGATCCAAGAACAGTAGCCAAAGCAATTCGCCCCATGTTGGAAGGCTACCTTCACCGACGCTTTCCTGATCTTCTCCCCAAGGACTGCATGTTTGGTAGCGTGATTGCATTGATTCGGGATTCAACCGCCCCAAGCCCATTGTGTTATGCCAAAAACATGGTGGATGAGCTAAATGAGATCAACGATTACGCTGGACAATTTCAGCACGACACAAACTCAGGCGGTGCGGATACAGTCGCCGTCACAGCTTCAGAATTGAAAACCTTTGTTGATCGAGCGTTGACTCTCGTCCACAAAGGGGCAGCATAGGTAATTGTCATGACCACAAGACAAAAACTCGAACTCACCTGGATCGGCAAGGAGAACCGGCCGAAGCTGGAGCCGCGGATTCTGCTAGAGGATCCGGAGAATTCGTATCATGCGACGCATCGGGTGACGGAGAACGACATCTTCGACAATCGGCTAATCTTCGGGGATAACCTGCTGGCGCTGAAGGCACTGGAGCAAGAATACACGGGGAAGATCAAGTGCATCTACATCGATCCGCCTTACAATACTGGCAGTGCATTTGAACATTACGACGATGGGATCGAGCACTCACTCTGGTTGTCGCTGATTCGGGACCGTCTCGGAATACTTCGTAACCTTCTTCGTTTCGATGGTGCAATATGGATCAACATAGATGACAATGAAGCGCATTACTTAAAGGTATTGATGGATGAAGTTTACGGCCGATCAAATTTTGTTGCTAACGTGCTTTGGCAGAAGCGGACATCGCCAGATGCCCGAATCCATCTCGGGCCAGCGCACGACCATATTCTTGTTTACGCGAAAGAATCTACCTTGGCCGCTTTCCAAAAGTTGAAACTATCTCCCGATCAAACTTCACAATTCAAAAATCCCGATAGTGATCCGAAAGGTCTTTGGGTTTCTACGGATTTCACTGCGCAGGGCTGGCGGCCGAACCAAATGTATAAAATCACTACGCCAGGTGGGACGACCTATAATCCACCGGAAGGGCGTTGTTGGGCCAATATTGAACCAGAGTTTCTACGCCTCAAGGTGGACGGTCGACTGTGGTTTGGAAAAGACGGCAATGCTCGACCTCGCGTCAAAAATTACTTATCCGAATCTGAAGGCGTGAGTTCGTGGACTTGGTGGAAAAACGAAGAAGTTGGTCATAATCAAGAAGCAAAGAAGGAGATCATTGAGCTATTCGGTGCAGGTAATGTATTTGATACCCCGAAGCCTGAGCGGCTTCTTCGAAGAATAATCGAAATTGGTTCGGAACCTGGTGACTGGGTCCTCGATTCCTTCGCCGGCTCCGGCACCACCGGTGCAGTCGCCCACAAGATGGGCCGGCGCTGGATCATGGTGGAGCTGGGCGAGCACTGCCATACGCACATCATCCCTCGGCTGAAGAAGGTCATTGATGGCGAAGACTCCGGCGGGATCACCGAGACCATAGGCTGGAAAGGCGGCGGCGGGTTCCGCTATTACCGGCTCGCGCCCTCGCTGCTGGAGAAGGATAAGTGGGACAACTGGGTTATCAACCTAGATTACAACGCAGCGATGCTGGCAGAGGCGCTGTGCAAGCTGGAGGGCTTTAGCTACGCGCCTTCGGATTCGCTGTATTGGCAGCACGGCTACTCAACGGGACGGGATTTTATATATGTGACCACGGCCAGCCTGACCCACGAGCAGCTTCAGCAGTTGAGCGACGACGTCGGGCTAGAGCGCACACTGCTGGTACTCTGCATAGCCTTTCGTGCCAAAGCCGATGCCTACCCAAACTTGACGGTGAGAAAGATTCCCAAGCAGGTGCTCTCGCGCTGCGAATGGGGGCACGACGACTATTCGATGCAGGTGGAGAACCTGCCGAAAGCGACGCCGGAGCCGGGCCAACAAGGCCTGTTTGGTGAGGAAGACGCGACATGAACCGGCAGGTGAACGCAATAGCTGGTCGCTTGAGTCTGCGTCCGCCACAGCGCCGGTCGTTGGAGCTGCTGGATCGCATTATAGAGATCACCCCACCCTGCAAAGGTTCGGATGTTGTGGCGGCGCTGGAAATCATCCATAGCGAGTTCCAGTCCGTCACCGATTTCGAACGCGAGTTTCCGTCGCTCTGCTTTGCGCTCGCTACCGGGGTTGGCAAGACCCGGCTCATGGGCGCCTTTATCAGCTATCTGCATCTCGCCCACGGCATCAACAATTTCTTCGTGTTGGCGCCGAACCTCACCATTTACAACAAGCTTATTACCGATTTCATGCCCAACACGCCGAAATACGTGTTCAGGGGCATCGCCGAGTTTGCGGTCAATTCGCCGGCCCTAATCACCGGCGACAACTATGATCAGCGTGACCCGGCCAGCGGTGCACTATTCGGTAGTGTGCGCATCAACATATTCAATATCTCCAAGATCAACACCGAGGTACGCGGTGGCAAGTCACCACGCATAAAGCGGCTGTCGGAGTATATCGGCGAGAGTTACTTTGACTATTTGGCCGGCTTGTCAGATCTGGTATTGCTCATGGATGAATCGCACCGCTACAGGGCGAGTGCGGGTGTACGGGCGATCAACGAACTGAAACCGATTCTGGGTCTGGAGTTGACCGCTACGCCGTTTGTGGAAACAGGCAAGGGCCCCGTGGCGTTCAAGAACGTGATTTATGACTACCCGTTGGGTAAGGCCATGGCTGACGGTTTCGTCAAGGAACCGGCGGTGGTCACGCGCAAGAACTTCAATCCGGCCGGTATGGCGCCAGAGGAGATCGAGCGCCTGAAACTGGAAGACGGGGTGCGTCTGCACGAGAGCGTGAAGGTGGAGCTGGAAACCTATGCCCGCGAAACCGACAATCCCATCGTCAAGCCGTTTTTGTTGGTGATTTCCCGCGATACCACGCATGCCGGGCAGCTTTTAGCACTGATCCAGTCCGACGGCTTCTTCGAGGGGCGCTACAAGGACAAGGTCATCCAGGTTGATTCCAGTATGACCGGCAAGGATGAGGAGGAGATGATCGAGCGCCTGCTCAAGGTGGAGCACGCCGAGGAACCGACGGAAATCGTCATCCACGTCAACATGCTCAAGGAAGGCTGGGACGTGACTAACCTCTACACCATCGTGCCACTGCGCGCGGCCCATGCCCGCATCTTGATTGAGCAATCCATCGGCCGCGGCCTGCGCCTGCCCTATGGCAAGCGCACCGGCGTCACCGCCGTGGATCGGCTGAACATCGTCGCCCATGACAAGTTTCAGGAAATCATCGACGAGGCCAACAAACCGGACTCCCCCATCCGTATGCAGGCCGTCGTGATCGACACGGCCGAGCTGAGCCAGAAGACGGCGACAGTCGTTTCCCAGTCACGACTGGCGACCCTGTTGGGCCTGCAACCCTCTCAGGTTACGGGTAGCACATTGTTGGCCGGGAAAGATGTGCCGCCGGCGTTTGCCAGCCCTGAGGAAGAGCGTATCGCGCAAATCACCCATGAGGTCATCCGCACGCTTGAGAATCAGCCACAGACGGTGCCGACGGTGGAATTTTTGAAGAAACCTGAGATACAGGCCGCCATCGTCAAGGCGGTGGAAGAACAGCGCCTGATTCCACAACTGGAACTGGAGGGTATGGCTGAGAAACCCGATATCGGAGCCGTGGTGGCCAAGACAGTCGAGCTGGTGATGCAGCAGACCATCGACATCCCGCGCATCCTGGTGGTGCCGAAGGGTGAGGTGAAGTCAGGTTTCAAGCCATTCCAGCTAAAGTTGGACACGCTGAAGTACCCCGCAGTGTCCGAAGAGCTATGGATTCAACACTTGCGCACGAGCCACCTCGAAGTGCTCACGCTCGGCCATTACGAAATTGACGAAGCGAGGCTAGAGGATTATGTGGTCAGTGGGCTCATCGATTTTAACGATGTTTCATACGACGATCACGCCGATCTACTATATAACCTAGCGACTCAGACGGTGAATCACTTTCAGACCTACCTGTCAAAGGAAGACACAGGCAAGGTGCTACGCTGCTACCAGCGCGACATTGCGCGTTTCATTCATGCCCAGATGCAGGAGCATTATTGGGAAGAGGCGGTTGACTACGAAGTGAAGATCCGCAAGGGCTTCACCGAGCTGAAGCAGCGGGCTTACACTCAAGTATCTGGCGAGCAGATGCTGGACTATCGCAATCAACCACCGGATTTGGTTCATATCGCACGGTATCTGTTCAACGGATTCGAGCGCTGTCTTTACGCAGAAGAAAAGTTCCAATCGGATTCCGAACGCAAGCTTGCGGTTATTCTAGACAGGGATTCCATCAAGTGGTTCAAGCCAGCCAAGGGTCAGTTCCAGATATTCTACCGACAGGGCGCGGATCAGCCGGAGTACCAACCAGACTTTGTTGCCGAGACCGATGACGGCATCTCCATGCTGGAGGCGAAGGCCAAGAACCAGATGAACGACCCCGAAGTAATCGCGAAACGTGATTCGGCTGTCAAGTGGTGTAAACAAGCGACCAATTATGCGTCAACCTATGGTGGCAAACCGTGGAAATACTTGCTAATCCCGCATGATGTCATAGCGGAAAACATGACACTTAGTGGACTGGCCAAACAATATCAAACATAAACACTGTATCACCAAGTATTCGCGCCATTACCGCGCATTCAAAAAAAGCGCCCGACCCACTACCACCGATTCATCCCGATGATGTGCATTTGGTTGCCTGGATAGTGATCGAAACCGACTCGCCGACACAGTAACACAAAGTTCTTATTGGATTCTTACGCCTGACGGAGTGCCGCCAGCGGATGTGTGGACGCTATGTCCATATCCCATTTGAAATCTAATGGAGACATCATGACTGACCAAAATGGGAAAGTTGTTACTCGTGAGAAGTTGTTTGAACAAGCGTGGGAATCGCCTATATCTCAGCTCGCCAAGGCATATGGAATCTCCGACGTGGGACTGGCGAAGATCTGCAAACGCATGGAGATTCCACGACCACCGAGAGGCTATTGGAGCAAGCTTAAGGTCGGAAGAGCACCGCTCAAGCCTCGGTTACGGCCGGTATCGGAATCTGGACAGGAGCGCATCGTGATCACGCCGACGCCCGCTGGGCAAAGGCATACGGCGCTAGCCGAAGCACCAGAAATAATCTCCGTGCCCGAATCCCTGCTCGACCCGCACCGGCTGACAGCGAGATCCCAGGCCGCACTCGAGAACAGCAAGCCTGATGAGCGGGGGATCATCGTGCTCCGCAACAAAAGCTGTCTCGATATTCGGGTAACCCGGGTGAGCATTGATCGTGCCTGCCGGATCATGGATGCGCTACTGAAAGCGCTCAATGCACGAGGCTACCGCGTGACGGTAGGAGAGGGGAACAAGGCCAAGACCGTCGTCATGGTTGACGGTGAAGCGCTAGAAATCGGGATCGATGAGAAGATCAGCCGCACGAATCATGTGCTCACGCGCGCGGAAGAGGCGCGTTACGGCCGGTCCTTTCGGATTCCTCCGCGATACGACTACTTTTCCACAGGGATACTTTCCCTGCGCCTGCACAATGCCACATATTGCGGCCGACAGCAGTGGGCTGACGGCACGCGGCAGAAGGTGGAGGAGTGTCTGGGAACGGTTATTCAGGCCCTCCAGCAGGCGGCTCAGCAGAAGAAGGTGCAGCGCGAGGAAGATGAGCGCAGGCGAAAGGCATGGGAAGAAGAAGCAGAGCACCAACGGGAGCGACAACGCTTGGCTCGCCTGGAAGTGCAGCGAGCCGAGAAACTGAACGCAGACACCAATGCCTGGGTCCAGGCAACCCGAATCCGGCGTTATGTCGTGGAACTGGAAAGGGTTACAAATCCGGTGCCGAATCTCAAGAGCTGGATCGCGTGGGCGAGGAGCTATGCCGATACCATCGATCCACTGCGTTCACCTCAGAAACTCGTGTTCGCACCCGACCCGACTTCGTTGTTTTCCCTATTGGACGATTGACACTGACGGATGGTTCAGACGGATTTTTGTGAAGGAAAGATCTGCTTGTGGAAGGCAAAGAGCCGATCGGTACGAAAATACTACACTGGGTAATCGCCGAGGGCTACACGCGGATAGGACACCGCACGGTCGTTTTCC
>Ga0307374_10015264_pt1 | contig 10353 bp, 7 predicted proteins | sample OX3MG_FD_202532 | JGI IMG/M metagenome (GOLD analysis project Ga0307374, IMG submission 202532) | Soil microbial communities from Risofladan, Vaasa, Finland - OX-3 | ecosystem: Environmental > Terrestrial > Soil > Coastal area > Acid sulfate soil | place: Finland: Risofladan, Vaasa | collected...
TTCCGGGTGATAGGAAGAATCCGAGAGCCGCTCACCGTAGCGCACCACTTGCTCCCCCCGATCCGAGTTGATCGATAGCTGGTTGTCCTCGATCTTAATCGTGCCGCGGGTGCCGACAATCTCGCCATCGTTCGTTCGATTGGCGGAGGCCCACGAAAGCTCGATCCGCCCCGTGGCGTTGGGGAAGGACAGGTCCAATTCCGCCTCATCCTCGACCGGGGCGTGGACGGATTGCACGGTGCGGAGGCGGGCCCGTACGGAGGTAGGGTCGGCGCCAATCCAGCGTGCCATGAGGTACAACTGGTGCCAGCCATGGTCAAGAACGATCCCGCCTCCAGCATAACTTGGATCGGTACGCCAGCGAGGCTGCCAACTCGACACGCCCAGCGCGCAGTCCGGTCGGAGGGTACGAAGGGTGACGTGGCGAACATCGCCAATAGCGCCGTCGGCAACGGCGGCGGTGACCAGCCGATGAAGATCGGACTGGACCCAGCTATTGATCGTATAGACTTGGGAGCCGCTGCCGGCTTGCGCGTCGGCTATCGTGTTGTAGTCGACGATCGAGGCCGCGAGCGGCTTCTCGCAGACGATCTGTCCCACTCCGGCGTCACACCCGGCAAGGATGCTGGGAGTGTGGTCGTGGGGCGGGGTGCAAATATCCAGGCAATCAAGCGTCGTCTCCGCGAGCATTTCAGCGCAACTCTCGTAGGTGCGCGCCGTGGGGGCGGCATCCGAGGCGGCGCCCCGCCGCTCCTCGCAGGGATCCACGATTGCCACGACCTCTACGCCCGGAAGCGCTTGCCAGGCCGGAAGATGGGCTGATTCAGCGATTCGGCCATAGCCGACCAGACCGACACGATACATCTTGGTGCTCATTCGTTTGTGGTGTCCTTCAGAATCTCCGGTGCGCTTGCCAAAACACGGCCAAGAATTTCGATACCGCTTGCCGCTTGCTCGCGGGTAATCACAAGAGGAGGGTTGATGCGTAGGGCGGAGCCGCTTGGCATCGCCAGCAGCCCTTGGCCCAGGAGAGCGGTGAAGAGTCGCCGCATCTCCTCACGGGCGAGCGGGGCGCGGCTGATCCGATCGCGTACGAGTTCTATCCCCAAGAGGAGTCCCTTGCCCCGCACCTCGCCCACCATCGGTACGTCGCGGGTCACGCGCCGAAGCTCCTCCAGCATGAAGTTGCCTAGCTCAGCAGCATGTTGATCCAGGCGCTCCTCACGCAGCACGCCAATTGTAGCGAGGGCGGCGGCGGCGGCCAGGGCGTTCCCGCCGTAGCTGGAGCTATTCCCGCTCGGCTTGGCCCATGGTTCGGCGCGCGCCACCTCTTCCCGGGCGGCCACCCCACTAATGGGGAAGCCGTTGCCGAAGCCTTTGCCCATGATCAGGATATCGGGCTCGACGCCTTCCTCATGCATAAAGCCAAAGAAGCGGCCGGTTCTACAGAAGCCGGTGATCATTTCGTCCACGATCAGGAGCGCGTTGAGGTCTCGCGCGGCTTGCTGAATCTCGCGGAGAAAGCCGACCGGGGGCACGATATTCCCTCCGCGCCCCTGTATCGGCTCCACGATGATCGCGGCGATCTCCCGATTGCTCCCATGTTCTACCGACTGGCGGAGGAAGTGGGTACAGGCGCGGGTACAGGCGCCGCCACACTCAAATGGGCAGCGATAGGGGTTTGCGTAGGGGACGGCGTGCGAGCCGGGGGCCGGGAGGCCGTAGCCGGTCTGTTCGCCTTCGGAGAGCGGTCGGGTACCCTCGGTCTTTCCGTGATAGCCGCCCCAAAAGCTGACCACCATGGACTTACGGGTGGCGCAGCGCGCAAGGCGCAACGCGGCCTCGACCGCTTCGGCCCCGCCGCTATAGAGTTGAATGCGAGACAGGTGTTTGGGTAGGACCTCTCGGAGGGTTTCCAAAAGCTCCACTCGCGGTTCCGAGGTGAAGCTGCCCGCGGCGAGCTTCGCCGCCTGATCGGCGATGGCTTGCGCGTGCTTGGGATGCCCATGACCAATGCTGCAGACGCCGATCCCTGCCATGAAATCGATGACCGCGTTGCCGTCCACGTCAAAGAGGATGGCCCCTTGCCCATGAGAAAAAGAAACGCGCGCCCATTGGGTGACGCTTTGCAGGCCGGGGGCGATCACCTGACGCTCGCGATCCCAGAGGGCCAACGAACGCGGACCTGGAACCGAGGTTACCAGGCGCGGAAATGGACCATGCATGTTGACTCCCTGCCCTGCTGAGTACAGGGCTCCCCAGACTTCGCACGATCCGGCCAAAGCAGCGCCGCGGCCCGCGCGGCGCGCCTACGGTCTTGCGCGCTTGCGCCTATCCGGCATCGTGGACGGCAAGGCGCCTGAGATGCTGGGTCACCACTGACCCAAGTTCCGCGGGTGCGCCAGTCCTTATTACTATGGAACTATCACTCCACCCACTATCGCCTGTGAACGTAACACGCGCTTTCCTGGTGGTCAATGAGGAACATAGCCGGGAAACGTTGCCATTTTTACTCGATCGGCGAAGGCCCGGACGCGGTGGCGTGCCGCGCCATGCAAGCGCTTACCGCGCCAAGCGTGGATCTTGCATGAGACCGCGCTTGCCGAGTAAGTCGCTATGTGTTAGATTTTTGGTGAAAGGCGATGGAGGTCCGCCTCGGCGTACCGCATGGGCGACGCTGAAACCGCAGAACTTCTGCTGATGGCTCCTGAGCGACTTATCTGGTCGTGTCAGGGGCTTTTTTGTGCCCTGGACGGCGCACAGCGGAGGTAGGCGTGCTCTCGGACTCTCTACTCCAGGCTTGCCAGGTGCTGACCTTGCTGGCCTTCGCCCCCCTGGTCAGCGGAGTGATCAGCCGGCTGGAGGCGATGATCCAGTCGCGGCATGGCCCCAGCATCTTCCAGCCCTACTACGACATCTTGAAATACTTCCGCAAGGAGACGGTCGTCCCCGAGCACTCGTCCTGGATCTTCCGCGCCGGCCCGTACGTGTCCTTCACCGCCTATCTCAGCGTCGCCCTCCTGATCCCCGTACTCACCAACTTCCCCCTGCCGCTCGGCTACATGGGGGACATTCTAGGCGGCGCCTTCCTGCTCGCCCTGGCCGGCTTCGCGATCGGGTTGGCCGCCCTGGATACCGCCAGCCCCTACGCGGGCCTCGGCAGCAGCCGCGCCGCCTCCTTCGGCGCCCTGATCGAACCCACTTTGATCTTTGTCTTCTTTACCACGGCCCTGGTCAGCCACACCGATAACCCCTATGCAATGAACGCCACTCTGCGAGACTCCGTCGTGCAGGTATTCCGGCCCGCCCACCTGCTCGCCGCCGCCGCCTTCTTTCTGATGCTGATGGCGGACACCGGGCGCATCCCGGTGGAAAGCAGCTCCTCGACCCTGGAGTTCGGGATGATAGACGAGGCGCGGCTCTTTGAGTACTCGGGGCCGGCCATGGCCCTCCTGCGCTGGGGCTCCGCGATGAAGCAGTTCTTGCTCTATGTTCTCTTTCTCAATGTGTTTTTCTTCCCCTGGGGGGTAGCGGGGAACGCCGAGATCACGACGGTGCTGATCTCGCTGGGGAGCCTGTTGCTCAAGATGCTCGGCGTGGGCCTGGTGATCGTGGTCATTGAATCCGCCTTCGCCAAGTTGCGCCTCTTTAAGATCACCGAGTTCATGGCGGCCGGCTTCATCCTGGCCGTGCTGGCCGTCCTTGACGCCTACCTGGGAGGCGGCTGATGCCCGAACCCACCCTGGATGCCGCCTATGGCGGCGCCCTGGCCGCGATCTTTCTCCTGCTGCAATTCGGCCTGCTCCGCTCCCCCGTGGTGGACGACCAGGTGAAGATTTACATTGCCCAATCGCTGGCCGCCGCCGTCTATACCGCCGCCGCCGGGATCCGGGTGGGCGGCCTGGATCTCTATGTGCTGGCCATCCTGACCGTGGCCTTCAAAGCGATCACCATTCCTCTGCTCCTCGGCGCGCTTACCCGCCATCTGGATGACGCGGCGAAGGAGGTGCCGCTGGCGCTCAATGTGTCGCTCACCCTGATCGTGGGGGTGATACTGACCGCAATCGCATACATTACCACCACGCCGTTGCACGTATCCGGTGTGCTGCTTCCCGACGCGGCGCTGGCGGTCGCGATGGCGGTCAGCCTGCTCAGCCTGCTGCTGATCGCCACCCGTCTCAACAGCATTACCCAATTCATCGGCTTCCTCACCCTGGATAACGCTGTCTATTTCGGCACCGTGGCCATTGCCTCGGGCCTGCCGCTGGTCCTGGGCATTCTGATCTTCTTCCCCTTGTTGATCGCGGTGATCGTGTTCGCCATTCTGGTCCGTTTACTGGAGCGGCGCGGGGCCACGCTGGCGATTGATCATCTGACGGATCTACGGGGTTAGTGGAGGGAGTGGAGACGTTGTCCGTACTGCTGGTGTTGGTCGTGGTTCTGCCCATCGCCCTCACCCTGCTGTCACTGCGGACGGAGTCGCCGCGGCTGACCGGGTACGCAGGCGCGGCCGGCGCGCTGGCGGTCTTTGTCCTCACTATCGCCCTGGCGGTGGGGATGGCGGCGGGTAGCCCCCACGTGGTGACGGCGCTGGGCGGCGGCCTCCGGCTCGACGCCTTGGGCGCGGTCTTCCTGCTCACGGTCGGTCTGGTCTATGGCCTGACCTCGCTGTACACGGTTGGCTACCTGCATCACGACCGGAATCTTGCCGATTTCACTGGCTTCAACCGGAACTTTTTCGTGCTTCTCCATCTGTTTGGCTGGAGCATGCTGATCGTGCCATGCCTAAATAACCTGGCGGTGATGTGGACCGCCGTGGAGCTGACCACCATCTTCAGCGCTCTCCTGGTGGCGCTGGAGGGAACCGATACCTCGCTGGAAGCCGCCTGGAAGTATATCCTGATCGCCTCGGCGGGGCTGGCTCTGGCCTTGCTGGGCATCGTTCTCCTCTATTACGCCGGGGCGCGGACCCTTGGCGCATCCTACCAGCCGGACTGGACACTGCTGCTGGCCGCGGCCCCACGGTTGTCCACCAGGCTGGTGCAACTGGCTTTCGTGGTCTCGCTGATCGGCTTCGGCACCAAGGTGGGGATCGTGCCCATGCATACCTGGCTCCCCGACGCGCACAGCGAAGGCCCCACCCCGGTCAGCGCCATGCTCTCGGGCGCCTTGCTGGTGGATGCTCTGTATGCCGTGTTCCGCGTCTACCTGATCGCCGCGCGGACCGGCGCCGCGAGCTCAGCGCATGCCCTGCTCCTGGGGTTCGGCATCCTCACTCTGGCGGTGGCGGCGTTTTTCGTGCTCCGGCAGGGCAACTACAAGCGGTTGCTCGCCTATTCCAGCGTCGAGAACATGGGCTTACTTACTCTGGCCGCCGCCGTTGGCGGGCCAATCGCCCTGTACGGCATGCTGCTCCATGTGCTCAATCACGCCGCCACCAAATCGATGGTCTTCTTCGGCGCGGGCAGCGTTCTCCAACGGTACCAGACCAAGCAGATAGATGAAGTATCCGGGGTGATCGGCATCATGCCCTGTACTGGCCCTTTGCTGCTGGCTGCGGTGCTGGCTCTTGGCGGCTTGCCGCCGTTCGGGATGTTCCGCAGTGAATTGCTGATGCTGGCCGGGGGTTTCGCCCAGGGCCAATATATCCCCGCGGCGGTCTTCCTGGTCTTCGTCACCTTGCTGTTCCTTGGCTTGCTTTTCCACTTCACCCGCATCATCTGGCGATCCGCCCCGGCGGGGGTGGCGATTGGCGATGCCCATGGGCTGATGCTGGCGGCCATGGGCCTGGATCTGATCGTGGTGGTGGGGTTGGGTCTTGGCGTGCCGCCGCCGCTCAATACGTTGCTGCAACAGGCGGCGGCGCTCTTCGGGAGGCCGTCATGAGCATGGTGACCGAGGCTGCCGCGGTTGGACCGCTCGCCATCCCGCAGGGCATTCAGGCTACGGTGGTGGCGACTCCTCGCCCCGGTGAGCAGTATGTCACGCTGCCGTGCGCCCAATTGGCGGCGGCGTGCTCGCGCATGGTAGCGGAGGGGGCACGGTTGGTCACCCTCTTCGGCGACGACCTGGGCGAGAGGCTGCGCGTGACCGCCGTGGTGGCACGGGCAGGCACGCTGCTCGCGCTGGACGCGGACCTCGATCCGGCGGATCCGCGCTATCCGGCGCTCACTCCGAAGCTGCCGGCGGCCCATTGGTACGAACGCGCCCTGCACGACCTGTTCGGTATCGTGCCCGAGGGACATCCCTGGCCGGCGCCGCTGGTGTTGCATGAAGAGTGGGCCGGGGGGATCCACCCGCTGCGCGCCTCGTTCGCGCGGGGCGCGGCGCCGCATCCGGATGGCGCGGTATGGCGGCCGCCGACCGTCAAGGGCGAAGGGGTGTTCGAGATCCCCTATGGACCGGTGCGCTCGGGCGTCTTCGAGTCGGCCCAGTTCCTGGTCTGGACGGCGGGCGAGGACATTCTGGCCATGGTTCCACGCATGTTCTATAAACATCGGGGGATCGAGAAACTGATCGCCGAGGTGCCGTTAGAGCAGGCGGTGCTGGTGGCCGAGCATGCCTCGGGGGTGGCCGCGGTGGCCCATTCACTGGCCTTCTGCCAGGCCATGGAACGCGCCCTGGAGATTGAGGCGCCGCCGCGGGCTGCCCGCATCCGTACGATCTGCGCCGAGCTGGAGCGGTTGCATAATCACCTGGACTCGCTGATGCGGCAGTGCGAGACGGCCTCGCTCGGGGTCGGTCAGGCGCAGTTCGGGATTGTGAAGGAGCGCGTGCTGCGCTTGAATGCCGAGTTGGTGGGTAACCGCTTCCTGCGTGGGGTCAACCGGATCGGCGGCGTGCGGCGCGACTTCGGCCCCATTCAGCAACGTATATTGGCGGACTCCCTTGCCCAGATCGAGCGCGACTTCGGCAAGGTGCTCGCCCTCTTCCTGGGAACCACGGGAATGCGCGACCGGCTGATCACCACCGGCCGCCTCTCGCTCGAAACCGCCGAGGCGTTCGGGGCCGTGGGACCGGTAGCTAGGGGCTCCGGATTGGCACGCGATGTGCGCCTTGACCGCCCGTATGCCGCCTACGATCAGGTACACGTGGCCTTGCAGGTACAGCGAGCGGGCGATGCCATGGCTCGCACGCGAGTGCGAATCGGTGAAATCAAGAACAGCTTCGCGATCATTCGCGAGACCGTGGAGGACCTGCCGGAAGGAACGCTGACCCAGCTATGGTCCGCCGTGCCGGCGGGGGCGCGGGCGATAGGTTGGGCCGAGGCGCCGCAAGGCGAGGTGGTGTACGTGGTACGCCTGGGAGAGGATGGGCGTCTTGCCCGCTGCGCCATGCGCTCGCCCTCGTTTTGCAACTGGTCCTTCTATGAGCGGACCATGCCGCGGAATGTGCTGACCGACGTGGGCTTTATTGAACACAGTTTCGCCCTCTCGCAAGCCGGCTGCGACGGATAAAGGAGAGAGGATCGCCGATGTTTGCCTGGATCTGGCGAGGGCTCCGTACTGGAATCGTCACCACGCGCTATCCCATGGGGCCGGAAACCATGCCGGCAACCTACCGAGGCCGCGTGGTCCTCGACCCGGATCGGTGCGATCCGCGCGCCTGCCGGACCTGCGCCGATGTCTGCCTCCCCCAAGCAATCACCGTGGACCGTGGGATCGTGCGCCTGGACATCGGGCGCTGCATCACCTGTGGCTATTGTCTGGATGCCTGCCCGACCGGCGCGTTCACCCTGCGCAATGACTTCGAGCTTGCGGCGCGGAGGCGGGAGGACTTGATCACCGAGGTAAGGGAGGCGGACCACGATGGATACGTCCAAATCGGCGGCGGCTAAGAACTTGAGTGTAGTTGCGCAAGCGAGACACGGCTACGACGGCGCCGGCCCCGACCCAGAGATGGAGGCGGCTCGCGAAGCGCTGCGGCGACGTATCGCGCCGTTCCGCCGCTCGCTGCACATCCGGCATGTCGATGCTGGGTCGGACGGCTCGGAGGAGGCGGAGATCCTCGCTCTGGGCAATCCTTTCTACGACATCCATCGCCTGGGGCTGTTCTTCACTCCCACTCCCCGGCACGCGGATATCCTTCTGGTCACCGGGCCGGTGACCCGAGCGATGGCGGCGCCGTTGCGGCGGACCTACGAGGCCATGCCCTTCCCCAAGCTGGTGGTGGCGGCTGGGACGTCCGCCTGCAGCGGCGGAATCTTCGGGGTCAGTTATGCCACCCTGGGCGGCGTGGACAAGGTGCTGCCGGTGGATGTGTACATCCCAGGGTCGCCGCCCAGTCCCCTGGCCTTGCTCCATGGCTTGCTGCTGGCGGTGGGTCGCCTGGAACAGAAGGTCCGCGCCGCCCACCATGTGGTCCACACGGGAGGTACGTCATGAGTGACCTGCAAGTCGCGGCGAGGGACGCCGTTCTGGCCGCGCTTGCCTTCTATGGGGCGGGGGGCCTGGTGGGACTACTGGTCCCGGTTCGGTGGGGCGCGGCGCTGGCGGGGTTCGGGCTGGGCATCCTGGGCTGCCTGGCGGCCATGGTGGGCGCCATCCTGGTCTGGCAGGGAGGAAGCTTCGAGCAGTCATTGGTCTATTGGTACGGCTTCGGCAAGGCCGGCCTGTATGTGGACACCTTCGCCGCCCTGTTCGTGCTGATCGTGGGCGGGATCGGCCTACCGATCTGCCTGTTCGCGCCCGGCTACTTGCGGCGGTACGGCGCGCGCTATAGCCCCCGCGCCTTCGCGGCCCTGATCAACGTATTACTGGCCAGCGTGCTCATCTGTGTGACGGCGGACAATGCCTTCCTTTTTCTGGTCGCCTGGGAGCTTATCGCGCTGCTGTTCTACCTCCTAGTGGTCTATCAGTATGATCAGCCGGAGGCGCCGCCGGCCGCCTATCTTACCGCGGGGCTGGCTAGGGGCGGCGGCGCCATGGTGGTCGGGGCGCTGCTGCTTCTCGCGGTCTCGGCGCACGGTTTCTCGTTCGCGACGATCACCGCGCACGCTCACGCGCTCCCGATGGGGATCCGGGTCGCCGTGTTCATTCTGGCCCTGATTGGTTTTGGCGCTAAAATAGGGGCGGCGCCGGCACAAATATGGCTGCCGCCGGGATACGGCGCCGCCCCGAGCGCTGCCTCGGCGGCCATGGCCGGGGTGGCGCTCAACGCGGGCTTCTACGGGTTGGCCCGCGTGCTCTTCACCTACCTGCAACCTCTGCCAAGCTGGTGCGGGCTGGTCGTGCTGCTAGTCGGGGCGATTACCGCCATCGTGGGCATTCTCTACGGGGTTGCCCAGGACGATCTGAAGCAGTTCATCGCCTACAGTAGCGTGGAGAATGGGGGGATTATCCTGATCGGGATCGGCCTGGCGGCGCTGGCTCGATCTCAGGGGGTGATGCCTCTGGCCGCGCTGGCGTTACTGGCCGCTCTGTATCACATGCTTGGCCATGCTTTGGCCAAGGCGCTGCTGTTCCTGGGGGCAGGCGCGGTAGAATTGGGCACGGGCGCCACCGACATGGAGCGACTGGGCGGGCTAATGGCCCGGATGCCCTGGACCGGGATCACCTTCCTGATTGGCTCGCTAACTCTTGCCGCCCTCCCGCCCTTTAGCGGTTTCGGCAGTGAATGGCTGACCTTCCAGGCGCTCTTGCAAGGTTTCCGCCTCAGGGGGTCGGTGAATCATGTCGGCATCGCGGTGGCGGGCGCCTTGCTGGCCCTCACCAGCGGCCTCGCCCTGATGGCGTTTACTAAAACGGTGGGTATCGTCTTCCTGGGCCAGCCGCGGTCGGAGCGTGCCGCCCAAGCATGCGAGACGCCGATGGCCACCCGCGCCGCCCTGGCGCTGCTGGCGCTGGCCGCCGCGGCGGCCGGCATTCTGGCCCCTTGGGTGATTCGGTTGCTGGCGGATAGCCAATCGCCGTTAGTGAGCATGAACGTGGCTAATCGGATAGTGACCGATCACCTAGCCATCGATCCCGCGTACCCCAACTTCTCCAGCGCCGACCCCTTCTACCTGGCCTTCGTGCTGCCGCTTCTTCTGCTGGCGCCGCTGCTGCTGGGGGTGCTGGCCCTACGGTGGGGCTACCGTGCCCGTCAACCTGTCCGCCGCCTCCCCGCCTGGTCCTCCGGTGGCGGACGCACCGGACCAGGTATCTCGTACACGGCGATCGGGTATGCCAATCCGGTGCGGGTGATCTTCGCCAACTTTTACCGTACCCGCCGGGTAGTGGAGGCCGAAGGGGACGAGTTGTTCCCACACACCTTGCGCTATCGTTCTATGGTGTGGCCAGCCACGGAGCGGCTGCTCTATCAACCGCTGACCGCGGCAACCCTGTTCATCGCCGGTCTGGTAAGACGACTGCA
>Ga0307374_10015266_pt1 | contig 10352 bp, 10 predicted proteins | sample OX3MG_FD_202532 | JGI IMG/M metagenome (GOLD analysis project Ga0307374, IMG submission 202532) | Soil microbial communities from Risofladan, Vaasa, Finland - OX-3 | ecosystem: Environmental > Terrestrial > Soil > Coastal area > Acid sulfate soil | place: Finland: Risofladan, Vaasa | collected...
ATCATGGCGGCGTGGACGCCATCGAAGACGCCCCGCTCCAGCATGATTATCTTCCCGCCGCCGCCCTCCTCGGCCGGGGTGCCCAGGACCTTGACGGTGATGCCCAGCTCATCGGCCAGAGGGGCCAGGCCGAGGGCGGCGCCGACGGCCGAGGCGGCTATCACGTTGTGTCCGCAGGCGTGGCCGATGCCGGGCAGGGCGTCGTACTCGGCGCAGATGCCGATGGTGAAAGGTCCGCTGCCGGCGCTGGCCACGAAGGCGGTGGGCAGGCCGGCCACGCCGGTCTCCACCTCGAAGCCGGCGTCGGCCAGCGACCCGGCCACCCAGGCCGAGCCGCGCTCCTCCTCGAAGCCCAGTTCGGGGTGGGCGTGGATGCGGTGGGAGAGGTCCTCCAGGCCGGGAGCGGCGGCCTCGATCGTGGCGCGGGCGGCGTCCTTGACGCCAACGGCTCCGGCACCGCCTCCGCCGGTTGCGCTCATTCGATCACCACCACGACATCGCCGCCACCCACGGTCTGGCCCGGTTCGACCCGCACCTCTTTCACCGTGCCCGCCTTCTCGGCGGCGATGTTGTTCTCCATCTTCATGGCCTCGAGTACGCAGACGGCCTGACCCAACTCCACCTGGTCGCCCACCGCCACCAGAACCCGGACGATGGTGCCCTGCATGGGGACCGATACCTCCCCGCTCCCGGCTCCGCCACTGCCGCCACCGGCCGACCGGGGCCGGCGGGGGGCCGGCGCCGTCCTGGGCGCGGAGCCACCTCCGCCACCACCTCCGCCTCCGCCCTCACCGGTGTCGGGGACCCACAGCTTGACCCGGTAGCGGCGCCCGTTGACCTCGGCGTCCACCTCCCGGAGGACCTTGGGGTTTTCCGGGTCCCCGTCGGGCGCGGGAGCCACTGGGGTGCTCACCTCGGACAAGTCGAGGGTCTCCTCCACCCAGCGGGTCGAGTGACGCCCGGCGATGAAGTCCGGGTGGGACAGGATGGCCACGTGGGCCGGGATGGTGGTGGCCACGCCGCCCACCTCGGTCTCGGCCAGGGCCCGCAGCATGCGCCGGCGGGCGTGCTCCCGGTCCGAGCCCCACACCACCAGCTTGGCGATGAGGTTGTCGTAGAACTGGCTGACCGTGTCGCCCTCTTCGTAACCGGCGTCGGTCCGGGTGCCGTACCCGTCGGGGCGGCGAAAGCGGGTGATGGTCCCGGGGGACGGGAGGAAGCGGCCGCCGGCGGGATTCTCGGCGTTGATCCGGCACTCGATGGCGTGGCCGGTCCGCTTGATCTCGTCCTGGGTGAAGCCGATGGGCTCCCCGGCGGCTATGCGCAGCTGGAGCTCGACCAGGTCCATGCCCACCACCATCTCGGTGACGGGGTGCTCGACCTGGAGCCGGGTGTTCATCTCCAGGAAGTAGAACTCCCCGTCCTGGAAGAGGAACTCGACGGTGCCGGCATTGACGTAGCCGCACCCGAGGGCCACCTTGACCGCCGCCTTACCCATCTTCTGGCGGACGGCATCGGGGAACTCCGGCGCCGGGCTTTCCTCCACCAGCTTCTGGTGGCGGCGCTGGGCCGAGCAGTCGCGCTCACCCAGCCAGACCCCGTGACCCTGGGTATCGCAGAAGATCTGCATCTCGACATGGCGGGGCCAGGTGAGGTAGCGCTCCAGGTAGATCTCAGGCCGGCCGAAGTAGGACTGGGCCTCCCGCTGGGCCGACTCGGCCGCCGCCTCCACCTCATCGGGGCCGTTGACCACCTTCATGCCCCGACCGCCGCCTCCGTAGGCGGCCTTGATGGCCACCGGCCAGCCGAACTCCTTGCCGAAGTCGGTGATCTCGGACGGGTCCTGCACGGGCTGGGACCGGCCCGGTACCCCGGCCACGCCCGAGCGCTCCGCCGCCAGGCGGGAGGAGATCTTGTCCCCCATGACCTCGATGGCCTCGGGAGGCGGGCCGATGAAGGTGACGCCCTTGGAGGTGATGGCCCGGGCGAAGTCGGCGTTCTCGCTGAAAAAGCCGTAGCCGGGGTGCACGGCGTCGGCCCCAGAGCGGGTGATGGCATCCAGGATGGCCTCGGTGTTGAGGTAGCTCTCGGCCGCGGTCTGGCCGCCCAGGGCGAAGGCCTCGTCGGCCAGGCGCACGTGAAGGGCGTCCCGGTCCAGCTCGGAATAGACGGCCACCGTGGCGATGCCCATCTCCCTGCAGGTCCGGATGACCCGTACCGCTATCTCACCCCGGTTGGCGATGAGAACCTTTTCAAACACGTGGGTCCCTCCCGGACGGCGTCCCATATGGTTACCCCGGTGCTGGACGAGGGCGCCAGGTCGGCCCTGGCTACCACAAGGTTTACCGATGTCAGGTGGTTTGGTGAACTCGACTCCACCAACCGGTACCTCCTGGACGAGGCCAGGCGGGGATCGCCCGCCGGCCTGGTGGCGGTGGCCGACCACCAGACGGCCGGCCGGGGCCGCCTGGGGCGGACCTGGGTCGCCCCTCCGGCCGCCTCCCTGCTGGTCTCGGTGCTCCTACGTCCCGATCTGCCGCCCGGTCACCTCCACCTGACCAGCGTGGCCGTTGCCCTCTCCATGGCCGACGCCTGTGCGGCTCGGGCCCGCTTCGAGCCCGAGCTCAAATGGCCCAATGACCTCATGGTCGGAGAGCGGAAGTTGGCCGGGATCCTGGCCGAGACCGATCTGGGCCGCCCCGGCGGAGTCAGCCCTCCGGCGGTGGTGGTGGGTGTCGGGATCAACGTCAACTGGCCGGCCGAGCTGCCGGAGGACCTGGCCGGCCGGGCCGTGGCCCTCAACCACATGACCGGCCGGCCGGTAGACCGTTCCCGTCTGCTGGTGGCCATGCTGGAGGCGCTCGATCCCCGGACCACCCAGCTCGACTCCGAGGAAGGCCGCCGGGCCCTGAGCTCGGAGTACCGGGCCCGGTGTGCCACGGTGGGCCGGGAGGTGAGGGTCGACCTCCAGGACGAGACCTTCACCGGGGTCGCCTCCGACGTGGACGATCACGGGCACCTGCTGGTTCAGACCGGCGTGTGCCTGCGGGAGGTCACGGCGGGGGACGTGGTGCACCTCCGGCCCACCTAGCCTGCGGACCCATGCGCCTGCTCATCACCGGGGGAGCCGGGTTCATCGGGTCCAACTTCGTCCGCTACTGGGTGGAGCACCACCCCGGGGACACGGTGGTCGTCTACGACGCCCTCACCTACGCCGGTACCCGGGCCAGCCTGGCCGACGTGGAGGACCGGATCATATTCGTGGAAGCCGACGTCTGCGACGGCGCCGCCGCCGAGAAGGCCCTGGGGGGCAATGACGTGGAGACGGTGGTGCACTTTGCCGCCGAGAGCCACAACAGCCTGTCCGTGCTCGACCCGGCCCGCTTCTTCCGGACCAATGTGATGGGCACCCAGGTCCTCCTGGAGGCGGCCCGCCACACCGGCGTGGCCCGCTTCCACCACATATCCACCGACGAGGTGTACGGGGATCTCCCCCTCGAGACCAACGACGCCTTCACCGAGGACTCGCCCTACCTGCCCCGGTCCCCCTACAGCGCCTCCAAGGCGGGAGCCGATCACGCCGTGCGGGCTTACCGCGAGACCTTCGGCCTGCCCATCACCATCACCAACTGCGCCAACAACTACGGGCCCTACCAGTTCCCGGAAAAGGTCATCCCTCTCTTCGCCACCCGGGCCCTGGACGACCAGCCCCTACCGATGTACGCCTCCACCGCCAACCGTCGGGAGTGGCTCCACGTCATCGACCACTGCACGGCCATCGAGGCGGTGCTGGACCGGGGCCGGGTGGGGGAGACCTACCTGGTGGGCAGCGGGGTGGAGGCCAACATCGAACAGATAGCCGACGCCGTCCTCGACGCCCTGGGCAAGCCCGCCTCCCTCAAGTCCATCGTGCCCGACCGCCCCGGCCACGACCGGCGCTACCTGGTCGACTCCACCAAGCTGCGCACCGAGTTGGGCTGGACTCCGGCCGTCGAATTCGGACCCGGGCTGGCCGAGACGGTGCACTGGTACGCCGACCACCGCTCCTGGTGGGAGCCGCTTCGCCACCGGGCCCCGGTGGCGGAGGCAACCGCCTGGCAAGGCCGGCCGTAGTGGCCGACCGGATCATGGTTACGGGGGCGGCTGGGATGCTCGGGCGGGACGTGGTCGCCCACCTGGAGGGCCGGCCTGGCCTGGAGGTCATCGGCGTGGACTCCCACGACTTCGACATCACCCAGCGGGAGCTGGTGCTGGAGGCGGTGACCAATATCGCCCCTTGCTGGATCATCCACGGAGCGGCCCTGACGGCGGTGGAGGCCTGCGAGACCGAGCCGGAGCGGGCCTTTGCCGTCAACGCCTACGGGACCAGGAACCTGGCCGAGGCGGCCCGGAGGGTCGGCGCCCACGTGGCCTACGTGTCCACCGACTATGTGTTCGACGGAAAGCTCAAGCGTCCCTACACCGAATGGGACGCGGTCGGGCCCCGGTCGGTGTACGGGCTGTCCAAGCTCGGCGGTGAGAGGGCGATGGACCCCGAATGGACCATCGTGCGCACCGCCTGGCTGTTCGGCCAGCACGGGCCCAACATGGTCCGCACCGTGCTGCGCCTGGCCCGGGAGGCGACCGGGTCGCGTCGGCGCCTTCCCTTCGTGGATGACCAGAACGGCTGCCCGACGGCCAGCTCGGACCTCGCCCCCGTCCTGGCCGACCTGGCGCTGTCCCGGGTTCCGGGTGTGTTCCACGTCACCAACCAGGGCCCGACTACGTGGTTCGGGCTGGCCCGGGCCGTGGTGGAGCAGGCCGGCCTGGACCCCTCGCTGGTAGAACCTATCTCCACCGCTCAGCTCGACCCGCCCCTGCTGGCCCCCCGCCCGGCCAATTCAGTCCTCGACAACCTGGCCCTGCGGCTCTCGGGTCGTCCCCTCCTGGCCGACTGGCACGAGCCGGCGGCCAGACTGATCGACCTATTCCTCAAGGAGGAGTCCTGATGGCCAAAGTGGCAGTGCTGGGCGCCGGCTACGTGGGCCTGACCACGGGCACCTGCCTGGCCCATCTCGGCCACGACGTCATCTGCGCCGACATCGACGCCGCCAAGGTCGACCTGCTCAACGCCGGCCACATCCCCATCGTGGAGGACGGCCTGGAGGACATGGTGCGCGAAGGCATGGAGGCGGGCCGGCTCTCCTTCATCCTCGGCCCGGCCCAGGCCGTGGCCGAGGCCGAGTTCATCTTCCTCTGCGTCCCCACCCCCCAGGGCGCCGACGGCTCGGCCGACATGAGCTTCATCCAGGCCGCCGCGGCCGAGATCGGCCCCGTGCTCGCCCCCGAGTCCATCGTCATCAACAAGTCCACCGTCCCGGTCGGATCCACCCACGTGGTGGAGCGGGCCCTCGGGCGTTCGGATGTCTTCGTGGTCTCCAACCCCGAGTTCCTCCGGGAGGGCTCGGCCGTGCATGACTTCCTGCACCCGGACCGCATCGTGATCGGCTCGGACCAACCCGCGGCCGCCATCCGGGTCTGTGAGCTGCTGGAGTCGATCAAGGCCCCCTTCGTGGTCACCGACCCGCCCACGGCTGAGACCATCAAGTACGCCTCCAACGCCTTTCTGGCCACCAAGGTCAGCTTCATCAACGCCGTGGCCAACCTGTGCGAGGCGGTGGGGGCGAATGTGCGCGAAGTGGTCCTGGCCATGGGATATGACAAGCGCATCGGCTTCGAGTTCCTGGTCCCCGGGCCGGGCTGGGGTGGCTCCTGTTTCCCCAAGGACACCCGGGCCCTGGTGCGCATAGCCGAGGACGCCGGATATGACTTCGAACTGCTCAAGGGCGTCATAGCCGTCAATGCCGAACAGCACGAGCGGGTGGTGGCCAAGGTGGTCACCGCCGCCGGCGGCTCGGTGGACGGGGTGCGGGTGGCGGTATGGGGGCTCACCTTCAAGGCCCGCACCGATGACCTGCGGGACTCTCCGGCCCTGGCCGTGGTGGACCGCCTGCACCAGATGGGGGCCAAGGTCTCTGCCTATGACCCCACCGTGCACGGGGAGCTCCCGGGCATGGACACCGTTACCGACCCCTACGAGGCCTGTGAGGACGCCACCGTGCTGGTGGTGCTGACCGAATGGGACGAGTTCAGATGGCTCGACCTGGGCCAGGTCCGTACCCGTATGGCATCGCCGCGCATCGTGGATGCCCGCAACCTGTTGGACCCCGCCGCCGCCCGCCGGGCCGGGTTCCGCTACGACGGCGTGGGCCAGGCCTAGGCGGGTACCCCGCCGGCAGCGACCGCGCCAGGGAATGATCGGCGGTCCCCCTGGCCGACCTGGCTATACCGGGTATACTGCGACTGTGGCAAAGGTGATGGTGTCGCTCCCTGACGATCTGCTGCGGGCTCTGGACATGGAAGCGGGGCGGCGCGGAACCACCCGAAGTGGGCTCCTACGGGAGTTGGCCGAGGAGACCCTGGGTCGCGGCAGCGCTATCCGAGCCATGCGGATGAGGGAGATCGACCAGGTTGACGGCCCCCTCATCGGGCATGGGGGTGGAGTAGCCGAGCTGGTCAAGGCGAGCCGTCCGGCGGGATGACCCCCTGGATCCTCGACGCCAGCGTCTTCCTGGCCCGCGAGGACCCCGACGACAGGAACCACCTCGAGAGCCGCCGGCTGCTCGAAGGGCCTGAGGCTCTGGCAACTCTGGACCTTGCCTGGTACGAGGTGATCAACGTGGCCGTGCGAGTCTGGCGGGACGCTCCGGCAGCCCGACGGCTAGGGCAGCGACTCGGGGCCGTAGCCGATGACGGCGGGCTGGTCCGTGGCGATCCAGCCCTCCTGGCCGAGGCTTCGCGGGTGGCGATCGAGCATGGGATCTCCGTGTACGACGCCGCCTACGTTGCCGCCGCCCGGGCGGTAGACGGGCGTCTGGTCAGCTGTGATGAGCGCGACCTCGTTTCCAAGGGACTGGCCTGCCTGCCGGCGGCCGCCCGCTCTGGCGACCCAGGCGCCGCTTAGTTCAGCCCGCCTTGCCCTGAGCCGCCACGGCGGCAGCGCGGGCGGCCACCTCGGCCGGGTCGCCCAGCCAGCGGGGCTCGGCCAGCGGGCGGCACGGGTCGGAAGGATCCAGCGAGTAGAGCCGGGGGACTCCGGTGGGGATCTCCAGGCCGGCTATGTCCTCATCCCCGATGTTCTCCAGGTGCTTGATGAGGGCCCGGAGCGAGTTCCCGTGGGCGGCCACGAGCACCCGCCGGCCGGCGGCCAGATCAGCGGCTATCACGTCGTGCCAGAAGGGCAGGACCCGCTGCACCACGTCGGCCAGGCACTCGGTCAGGGGGAGCTGGTCCCGGGGGACGCCGGCGTAGCGGGGGTCCCGGGCCGGGTTCATGTCCGAGGCCGGGTCCAGTTCGGGGGGAGGGGTGGAGTAGCTCCGCCGCCAGAGGTGGACCTGCTCCTCCCCATGGGTGGCGGCCGTCTCGGCCTTGTTGAGGCCCTGGAGGCCTCCGTAGTGGCGCTCGTTGAGTCGCCAGTGGCGGACCACCGGGATCCAGGCCAGGCCCATCTCCCCCAGGACTATCTCACCGGTGCGGACGGCCCGGGTGAGAAGTGAGGTGTACATCACGTCGAAGCCCAGGCCGTCGCCCGCCAGCAAGGCCCCGGCCTTGGCCGCCTCGGCCTCGCCCAGCTCGGTCAAGTCCACGTCCACCCACCCGGTGAAGCGGGAGGGCTCCACGTTCCACCGGCTCTGGCCGTGGCGGAGGAGGACCAGCGTGCTCATCCATCGAAGCGTAGGGGTACGGCCGCCGGCGTGTTCCTGGCCGCAGCCATGGCCGCCGCTCCCCTCCAATATGCCGGGGGCACCCTGGCCCCCTCCGGGGTGCGAATGTGACGAGGGATGGAAGCGCGAAATGGATTTAGGATTGACCTACAGCATCACAAGGGGGTCCTATGAAGAGGTTTCTGCCGGTGGACGAGTTGGCCCGGGACGGCCGCTTCGCCTGGATCCACGAGGCCGAGCGACAGAACGACCCCCGCTCCGGGCCCCAGAGCAACGGCAACTACCAGCGGACCCCCCGCTTCTCCCCTGAGGACGAGGACAGCCTGGACCGGGCCCGGGTGCTCATGCACGGCATCTTCATGGGCGAGGTCCAGGCCCTAGAGGGCGCTGGCCGTACCTGCTGGGACTTCGACACCGGCACGGGCGAGGACGAAGCCCCCTACGCCCTCAAGCTGGACATGGCCCGCCAGTGCTGGGACGAGTCCCGCCACGTGGAGATCTCCATCAAGTTGGCCGAGTGGATGGGCACCGGGATCGGTGAGTTCGGGGAGGGCCGGGGCCTCTACCAGGCCGCCTGCAACCCCGACCCGGCCCTGCGTCTCACCGCCGTCAACCGGGGCATCGAAGGTCTGGCCATCGACGTGTTCGCCACCATGCGCAAGTTCGGCCAGGCGGCCGGGGACCCGGTCCTCACCTTCTGCGAGGACTGGATGCTGGCCGATGAGGTCACCCATGTGAAGATGGGATCGGACTGGCTGCGCCGTCTCACCGCCGATGACCCCGAGCGGCGGGAGCGGGCTCTGGAGTTCCAGCGCCTGGTGGACAAGATCTTCTCCGGCGCCGGCCGGGCCGAGGAGTCCAAGGAGGACGCCCGGCAGTTCCGCAAGCTGGCCGGCTTCAGCGATGAGGACATCGATGAAGCGCATGTCCCCCTGGACGCCGAGGAGGAGCGGGCCGCCCGCCTGCGCCTGGTGGCCGGCTCACGGGCAGTTACACCCTCTCGGTAGCCTCGACCCATACATATTGAGTGGCCCCGGCGGTGCTGTAACACCCCGGGGCCTGGCCGGGGCGGCGCGCCAACCTCGACCATGTTGTCGTCGGGCCCTCGGGGGTGGTCGTCTTCGACACCGAGGCCCATGGGGGCAGGGTGGAGCTGATCGATCGAGGTTCCTTCTGCCGTCCATCGCTGCGCCTGCACGTGGCCGGCTGGGACCGCAGCGATCTGGTGGCGGCGGCCGGCCGGGCGTCAGGCGGGCGCCACCAGTGCCGTGGTGGACAGGACCGTCCCGAGGGTCCTCCCGTTCCGGTCCTGGCCGTGGTGTGCTTCGTGGGCTGCGACCGGCATATGCCGAGCGCGGTGGTCTCGATGGGATCCGTGGTGGTGTTCGGCGTGGGCGGGGGGATCGCAGGCTCCGCCTGCGCACCGAGGTCCGCACCGAGATCGCCGACCTGCGCACCGAGGTCAGGACGGGCACTGCCGGCCTGAGGGCCGAACTGAGCGATCAGCTCCGGGCCCAGACCTGGCGGATGATGGCGGTCATGTTCCCCGCCCTTCTGGGCCTGGCCGCCCTGGTGGTGGCCCAACCTCACGTTTGAGTCGGCCTGTCTGCTCGTGGCGGCGACGGGGCACCAGGCGGACGGTGTCGGTGCCGTCGGACTGAGGCGGCTCTTGCGCCGGCGGGTTCCCTCGGGCCGGCCGAACGCAGGGACCTGGCCCGCGTCCTTGACGCCGGGCTCTCCACGGCCCGGCCCGGCGAGGCATGCAGGTTGAACACCCACCCCGAATACCGGCGCTTTGTCGACTGATGGAGAATAGATGTTCGTTCCGTAACCATTTAGTAATAAAAAGCGCCGGGCGTTCATAAGTCATATGTGTGGGCCGGTCGTCCCGGCCGCCCGGCCGCCCGGCCGGCCGGTCCGCAGGTGCGGGTGACGTCCAGCCGCCTGGGTGCCACCAGGTCGCCCCCGTCTCCGTCGATCTTGGCCGAGGGCCGCCCCCTGACCCGAGGGTGTTACAGGACGTTTCTAGCGTCGTGGTCATACCGGTTGTCTGGGACCGGAAAGGAGACGACAATGGCGGTTGATGAGCAGGCCCGCTTCGAGTTGCACCAGCACTTCATCGAGATCCTCGGGACCAGCCAGGCGGCGTCACTGATGGAGTACCTGCCGCCGGTGGGTTGGGGCGATGTGGCCAGGAAGGCGGATCTCGCCCACCTCGTCACCAAGGCGGAGATGGCCGATGTCCGCACCGAGATCGCTGACCTGCGCACTGATCTCCGCACCGAGATCGCCGACCTCCGCACCGAGGTCAGCATGGGCACTGCCGGCCTGAGGGTCGAACTGAGCGATCAGCTCCGGGCCCAGACCTGGCGGATGATGGCGGTCATGTTCCCCGCCCTTCTGGGCCTGGCCGCCCTGGTGGTGGCCCAACCCCACGTTTGAGTCGGCCTGTCTGCACGTGCAGACGCTGAGCATCCCGGGCGGGCGGTGATGGCCCGCTTAGACCAGGATCGTTCCCACCTCGTAGGCAGTGAGCTGGCGGTCGGCGGTGAGGATCGACAGCTTCAGGTCGGCGGCCTGGGCTACCAA
>Ga0307374_10015267_pt1 | contig 10351 bp, 4 predicted proteins | sample OX3MG_FD_202532 | JGI IMG/M metagenome (GOLD analysis project Ga0307374, IMG submission 202532) | Soil microbial communities from Risofladan, Vaasa, Finland - OX-3 | ecosystem: Environmental > Terrestrial > Soil > Coastal area > Acid sulfate soil | place: Finland: Risofladan, Vaasa | collected...
CGCCGCCCCCGCCACCATGCTCGGCGGCGCGCTCGCCACCTCGACCCGCGGCGAGTATCATAGAATGCCGCGCCGATGCGGCTCCTGCCGCCTTCCACTCCGCCGCCGCCATGCCCTCGTCCCGACGCGACTTCCTGGTGCGCTCCGCCTCCGCGGCCGCCGCTCTCTCCCTTGGCCTGCGCGGCACCGCGAGCGCCTCCGTGTTGACCGCCGCCGAGCGCGAGCAGGCGCTGGCCGACGGCGTGGTTCCCGACAAGATGGTGCGCGCCCGCCCCGTGCCGCTGGGCAACGTCCGCGTGCTGGGCGGTCCGCTCAAGCACGCGCAGGAGATGGACGGGAAGTATCTGCTCTCGCTCGACCCCGACCGCATGCTGGCGTACTATCGCATCCGCGCCGGGCTCGCCCCCAAGGCGCCGGGCTACGGCGGATGGGACGGCGACGGCCACAACCTCACCGGCCACATCGCCGGCCACCACCTGTCGGCGGTGAGCCTCATGTACCGCGCCACCGGCGACGAGCGGTTCAAGCAGCGCGCCGACTATCTGGTGGCTGGGCTCAAGGAAGTGCAGGACAAGAACGGCGACGGCTATCTGAGCGCGCTCGAGCACGGACGCGAGGCGTTCGGCGAGTTGCAGCGGGGCATCATCCGCTCGCAGCCGTTCGATCTCAACGGACTCTGGTCGCCCTGGTACACGCTGCACAAGACGTTCGCCGGCCTGCGTGACGCCTACCGCCACACGGGCAATCGCGCGGCGCTCGACGTGGAGACGAAGTTCGCCGCGTGGGCCGAGGGGATCTTGGCGCCGCTCGACGCGCAGCAGTTGGCCGAGATGCTCAACACCGAGCAGGGGGGGATGAACGAGGTGCTGGCCGACCTCTGGGCCGACACCGGCGACGAGCGGTGGCTGCGTCTGTCGTACCGGTTCGAGCACCACGCCTTCACCGACGCGCTCAAGCGCGGCCAGGACAACCTGGACGGCAAGCACGGCAACTGCGCCATCCCCAAGCTCGTGGGCTCTGCCGAACGGTTCGGGTACACGGGCGACGCGGGCGACCTGCTGGCGGCGTCGTTCTTCTGGGACACGGTGGTGCAGCACCACACGTACGCCAGCGGCGGCCATGGGCTGTCGGAGTACTTCGGGCCGGCCGACCGGTGGAGCACGCTCATCGACGGGCGCACCTGCGAGTCGTGCAACGTGTACAACATGCTCAAGCTCACGCGGCGGCTGTTCTCGCTGCGCCCCGACGCGTTCTACGCCGACTTCCAGGAGCGCGCGCTGTTCAACCACGCGCTGTCGTCCATGGATCCGGTGACCGGCGACACGTCGTACATGGTGCCGATCGGACGCGGCGAGCAGCAGGAGTATCAGGACATGCTCCACGACTTCACCTGCTGCGTGGGCACGGGGATGGAGAACCACGCGCTGCACGGCTACGGCATCTACTACGAGACCGGCGACACGCTCTACGTGACGCAGTTCGTGCCGACGGCGGCGGATGTGCCCGGCCTCGGCGTGCACGTGGCCATGGACACCGACTTTCCCGACGGCGGCCACGCGGCGCTCACGCTCACCATGCCGTCGGCAAGGGAATTCACCCTCGCCGTGCGGCGCCCGAGCTGGGCGGGCGACGAGTTTGCCGTGCGGGTGAACGGCGCGGACATGCCGCAGCCGTCGTTGGCGAGCCTGGCGGCGGGGCGCGCCGGCGGGCGGCTGGTGAGCCAGGATCCGCGCGTGCTGCCGCCGAGCACGTTCGTGGAGCTGAGACGCGTGTGGAAGTCGGGCGACCGGGTGGAGTTGGTGCTGCCCAGGACGCTGCGCTTCGAGACCACGCCCGACAACGCGCAGATCACCGCCGTCATGTGGGGCCCGATGGCGCTGGCCGCCGATCTCGGCCCGCGCCGCAAGGGACGGGAGGAGTACACGCGCCCGCTCGTGCCGGTGATGGTGGCCGCCGGGCGGCCGGTGAGCGACTGGGTGGTGCCGGCGGGCACGCAGCCCGGCAACTTCGTGGCCCGGCAGGTGGCGCGCATTCCCGAGCAGCCGGCGGCGCCCACCGACGTGCCGCTGGCGCCGTTCTACCGCACGTACGAGCGCACGTACAGCGTGTACATGGACGTGATCACGCCCGCGGGGTTCGATGCGCGCGTGGCGGCGCTCGACGCCGAGGCCGAGCGCGTGCGCGAACTCGAAGCACACACCATGGGCTTCGTGCAGCCGGGCAACCGGGCGCAGGAGCCCAACTTCAATTATCAGAGCGATCCCGCCAACCGGCCGTCGCAGCGCGCGCAGGGGCGGTTGGGCCGCGGCGGGGCTGGCTGGTTCTCGTATGATCTGCCGGTGGACGCCAATGCCGCCATGGCATTGGTGGTCACGTATTACGACGAGCTGGGACTGCCGCCGGCGCCGGCCGACTTCGAGATCCTCGTGGACGGAACGTCCATCGCGCACTTCACGCCTGCCGCCACTGCCACCGGATTCTACGATGCGAGGTACGCCGTGCCGGCGAGTCTCACGCGCGGCAAGTCCAAGGTGACGGTGCGGTTCCAGGCCGGGCCGCAGGGGCGCGTTGCGCAAGTGTTTGGGGTGCGAACCGTTCGGGACGTGTTGCCCGGGGGCTGAAGCCGGCGCACATTGCGGGGGATAGCGGCCGCGCCGGGCAGTAGCGCGCGGCGAGCGTTCCCTCGTGCCAAGGATCCGGTGGCGATTTCAGCGTCGCGCGTCGGTTGGCGAACCCGGGTGGCGGCCTTCTTGGCCGTCACGCTGGTGCTGCTCGTGGGCGGCTACGGCTACTACCGGATAGAGGCGGACGCCATCCAGCAGGCGCAGTACGGCGCCGTGGCCGCGGTGGGGCGCCTGAAGGCCGACGAGATCCAGCAGTGGCGCCGGGAGCGCATTGGCGATGCGGCGGTCCTGGCGCGGAATCCATTCATCAGCGGCGCGCTCGGCGAACTCTCGGGCGGCGTCGCGCGGCCCGCGCTGCTGGCGCAACTGCGTGAGTACCTGAAGATCACCGCCGCCGCGTATGGATATGTCGACGCAGCGTTCATCGCGCCCGACGGCCGGGTGCTCGTTGGGGGCAACGGCACCGTGGTGTCGGTCGATTCGGCCACGCGGCGGGCCGTGGCGGCGTCGCTCGCCTCGCGTGGGGCCGTGCTGTCGGACCTGTTCCGCGGGCGCGGCGGCGCGGTGTACATCGACGCCGTGGCGGTGGTCCGGGACTCGGCCGGCCGGCCGGTGGGCGCGGCGATCCTGCGGACCGACGCGCACGCGTATCTGTATCCGCTGATCCAGACCTGGCCCACGCCCAGTCGCAGCGCCGAGACCGTGCTCGTGGAGCGCGAGGGCGACGACGTCGTGGCGCTCAGCGATCTGCGGTACGCACCGAACACGGCGCTCCGCTGGCGGCGTCCCTTGAGCCAGACCAACTATCCCTCCGCCCAGGCGGTGCTCGGCCGGGTTGGCCAGGTGGAGGGGTTGGACTATCGCGGCGTGAAGGTGCTGGCGGACCTGCGCCCCATCGCCGGATCACCCTGGTTCATGGTGGCCAAGGTGGACTCCGGCGAACTGCTGGCCGAAGCGCGCTACCGGGCGATGCTGATCGGGCTCGTGGTGGCCTCGCTCATCCTGCTGGCGGCGGCCGTCACGGCCAGCGGCTATCGGCGCAAGCAGGCCGGCATCTACCGCGAGTTGTACGAGTTGGAGCGTGGAGCCCAGGAAGCATTGCGAGCGAGCGAAGCGCGCTACCGGTCGTTGTTCGAACACATGCTCAACGGATTCGCGTATTGCCGGATGGAGTACGACGCGGCGGGGCGGCCGGTGGATTTCGTCTACCTCGACGTCAACGCGGCGTTCACGCGCCTCAGCGGGCTCACGGGGGCGATCGGGAAGCGCGTGAGCGAACTCCTTCCCGGCATCCGCGAGGTGAGCCCCGAACTGTTCGAGTTGTATGGGCGCGTGGCGTCCACCGGCGTGCCCGAGGTGGTGGAGTTCGACTTCAAGTCCAATCAGCAATGGCTCATGCTCTCGGTGTACAGCTCGGAGCCCGGGCATTTTGCCGCGGTGTTCGACGACATCACCGAGCGCAAGCGCGCCGAGGAGGCGCTGCGGTTGAGTCTGGAGCGTTTCCAGATGGCGAACCAGGCGACGTTCGACGTCATCTGGGATTTTGACGTGACCGCCGACACGCTCTGGCGCAACGACAACTTCCAGGTGCTGTTCGGCGATTCGCCCGCGGAGGTGGAGCCGGGACTGGCATCGTGGACCACCCGCCTGCACCCCGACGATCGCGACCGCGTGCGCGAGGGGCTGCGGTCGGCGCTGGATTCGACGGGCGCGAGCTGGTCGGACACGTATCGCTTCCGGCGCCACGACGGCACGTACGCGGTGGTGGAGGATCGGGGGCGGATTGCCCGCGACGCCGCCGGGCGCGCGGTGCGCGTGATCGGGGCGATGCAGGATGTGACCGAGGTGCGGCGCACCGAGGAGCGCGTGCGCCGGCTGAATCGGGTGTACGCCGTGCTGAGCGAGATCAACGAGGGCATCGTGCGCATCCGCGACCTGCAGGCGCTGTACGAACGCGCGTGCGAGATCGCGGTGGGGCGGGGCCTGTTCCGCATGGCGTGGGTGGGGTTGGTGGACCCCGCCACGCAGGCGGTGCGCGTGGCGGCGTCGGCCGGCGTGTCCGACGGGTATCTGTCGCGCCTCGACATCGTGCTCAGCGACCCCAGGCGCGCGGGCGGCCCCACGGGCACCGCGCTCCGCACCGGCCGCCACGACGTCAGCAACGACATCGCCAACGACCCGCGCATGGCGCCGTGGCGCGACGATTCGCTGCGCCTGGGCTACCGGGCGTCGGCGGCGTTCCCGCTCACCGTGAGCGGCGCCACGCGGGGCGCGTTCACGCTCTACGCCACCGAACCGGGCTTCTTTGACCACGATGAGCTGGCGCTGCTCGACGATCTGGCCATGAACATCGGGTTTGCGATGGAGCTGGCGGCGCAGGCCGAGCAGCGCCGCCAACTGGAGGCCCAGTTTCTGCAGGCGCAGAAGATGGAGACCGTGGGGCGTCTGGCAGGCGGGATCGCGCACGATTTCAATAACCTGCTCACCGTGATCAACGGGACGACGAGCCTCGCCATGGACCAGGTGCCGCCGGCGGATCCCCTGCGCCGCGATCTGGCGGAGATCCAGGCAGCCGGCGAGCGGGCCGCCAATCTGACTCGCCAGTTGCTCGCGTTCAGTCGTCAGCAGATCCTCAAGCCCGACGTCGTGGACCTGAACGGGCTGGTGGGCGGCATGCACACCATGGTGCAGCGGCTGATCGGCGAGGACGTGAACCTGGTGATCATTCCGGGCAAGGAGTTGGGGAGCGTGCGGGCCGATCCGCGCCAGTTGGAGCAGGTGCTGCTCAACCTGGTGGTCAACGCGCGCGACGCGATGCCGGACGGCGGCACGCTGACCATCGAGACGCGCAACGTGGAACTCGACGCGGCCCACGCCGAGTTGCACGCGTCGGTGCGGCCGGGCGCCCACGTGCTGCTGTCGGTGGCCGACACGGGCGTGGGCATGGACGAGGTGACCCAGCAGCGCATCTTCGAGCCGTTCTTCACGACCAAGGAAGCGGGCAAGGGGACGGGGCTGGGGCTGGCCACGGTGTACGGCATCGTCAAGCAGAGCGAGGGCAGTATCTGGGCGTACAGCGAGCCGGGGCAGGGTTCGACGTTCAAGATCTACCTGCCGCGGGTGGACGCGGTGCCGCACGCCCGCGTGACCGCACGGACTGCGGCGCACGCGCCGGGAACGGAGACGATCCTCCTGGTGGAGGACGAGGTGGCGGTGCGGCGGCTGGCCGAGCGGATTCTCACGTCGGCGGGTTACACCGTGCTCGCCGCGGGCGACGGCGCGGAGGCGTTGCAGCTACTGGCGCAGCATCGGACGCCGGTGCACCTGCTGCTCACCGATGTGGTGCTGCCCGGCATCAGCGGCCGCGAGCTGGCGGCCAAGGTGGAGAGCACGCATCCCGAGGTGCGGGTGCTGTACACCTCGGGCTATACCGACGACACGATCCTGCGCCACGGCGTGCTGGACAGCGTGACCCACTTCCTGGGCAAGCCGTACACGGTGGCGGAACTGACGCAGCGCGTGCGCGAAGTGCTGGACGGGCCGGCGCCTCTCCGGAAGCCGTGAGCGCCCGCTAGAAGGCCGCCGCCGACCGCGCGAGCACCGACTGCCAGAGCTCGCGGTTGGCATCCCACCGCTCGCGTTCTTCGGCGAACGTGATCTGGGCGACGTTGGCCTTGAGCGTGTCGAGCACGGGGGTCAGCTTGGTGAGCGACGCCCGGGAGAGCACGCCCTCGTCGTCGATCAACACGGTCCACAGCTGGATGTTCGCGGTCCACCGCGCTTTTTCCGGCGCGTTGCGGATGCGCGAGACGTTGTACCGGATCATGTCGAGCAGCTTGGACATCTGCTCGTGGTCCTTGGCGGCCATCCGGCCCGTCTGCGCGAGATGCAGCTGCCAGAGCTCCACGTTGGCGGTCCAGCGTTCCTTCTCGGGCACGTTCCTGATCGTGGCCACGTTGGCCTTCATCACCGCCCACTGCGCGCTGACGCGCGGTTGCTCCTGCGCGGCCGCCACCGTGGGCGCGGCGAGGAACAGCAATGCCCACAGAGTCCTGATGGTCATGGGGTCTCCTGGAAGAGCCCGATCGGCGACGTGCCGGATCGGGCAAGCGAGTGCAATGTCTGTTGCGGCACTCGCGACGGGAGTCGGTGATTTGAACGACGCGGCGTAGGGGATCGGAGAAGCGGGGCAAATGACGCGCGGCGCCCCGAGAGGCGCCGCGCGGTCACTTCCCACTGATCGTTGAAGGATCAGGGCACGATGCCGCACACCTGGCCCGGCGCGCACCCCGGAGTCACGGGGGGCAGCCCGAGCTTCCTGGCCTGTGCATTGAACGCCGCGAGGTCGGTGGCCCACACCCGGGCCAGCGCGTCGGTCTGCACCTTGAGCTGGCCGCTCAGGTAGTCGAAGATCGGTTGGGCGGCGGCGATCGGCCGCCCGTCGCCGCGATCCACGGTGCTGAGCAGCGTCCCGATCCGGTTGTTGATCTTGATCGGGAAGTTGAGCGGATCCTGCCCGCTCTGGTTCTGTACCTGGTACACGTTCTGCTCGATGGCGGCGGCGTGCACGTCGAGCGTGTCGCCCAGGGCCTTGAGCTGGGCGTCGTCCGACTTCTTGAGCCGGTCCTGGACCTGCGCATTCACGTTGCGCACATCGATCACGGCCTGGTTGGCCTCCGACAGCCGGTCGCGGATCCTGATGGCGAGCGCGAACTGCGCGCGCAGGTCGGCGTCGCTCACGTCGGTGAACAGCGGATTGCGGACCACCGTCACCGGCTGCGTGAGCGTGCGGCCGTCGGCCACCAGGCGCACCTGGTACGTGCCCGGCGGCGCCGCCGGACCCTGGGTGGACGCGCCCCAGAGGATCATGCCCGGGAACGTGGTGGCGCCCTCGTAGCGCAGATCCCATACGAAATGATTGATGCCCTCGGCGGCGGGCGGCGCGCCGCCCCCGAACCCGCCGCGTCCGGCGCCCGGCGCGGCCTTGGCCGTGTCGGGCTTGAAGGCGCGGATCACGCGGCCGTTGGCGTCGAGGATGTCGATGCTCACGCGCTGCGCCGGGTGCTTGAGCCAGTAGGTGATCGTGGCGCCGTCCGTGGACCGCACGGCCGTGGGCGGCGCGAACAGCCAGGCGTCGGCGGCCGCCACCTGCGGCGTGTACTGCTGCAGGGGCGCGATGTGGTCCAGGATGTAGAAGCCGCGCCCGTGCGTGGAGATGGCGAGGTCGTTACGCACCACGATCAGATCGCTCACCGGCACGTCGGGCAGATTGAGCGACAGCGACGACCACTGATCGCCGTCGTCGTACGAGATGTACACGCCGTGCTGCGTGGCGGCGTAGAGCAGGCCCTGGCGCGTGGGATCCTCGCGCACCGCGTGTACGTAGTCGTCGGCGCGGATGCCGTTCACGATCTTCGTCCACGTCTTGCCGTAGTCGTGGGTGCGGAAGATGTACGGCGCCCGGTCGTCGAGCAGCGGACGCTTAACGGCCACGTAGGCGGCGCCGCCGTCGAACGCCGAGGCGTCGATCTGGCTCACGCGTCCGAAGTCGGGCATGTCTTTGGGCGTGACGTTGGTCCACGTCTTGCCGCCGTCGCGCGTGACGTACACGAGCCCGTCGTCGGACCCCGTCCAGATGACGTTCACGTCCTTCTTGGAGGGTCCGATGGCGAAGATGGTGCCGTACACCTCGGGGGAGTTCATGTCGTGCGTGATCGGCCCGCCCGACGGGCCCATGGTGCTGGGGTCGTGGCGCGTGAGGTCGGGGCTGATGCGCGTCCAGCGCTGGCCGCCGTCGGTGGTCTTCCACAGGTGCTGCGAGCTGGCGTAGAGCAGGTGGGGATCCACCGGAGAGAAGATGATGGGATACGTCCACTGCCAGCGTTCGACGAGGGCGCTGGACGGTTCGCCGGAGAACATGAGCGGATACGGATTCACTTCGCGCGCCTCGCCGGTGCGGCGGTTGAGCCGCTCCAGGAAGCCGCCGTTGTTGGAGCCGGAGAAGAAGACGTCGGGGTCCAGCGGGTCGGGGGCGATGTAGCCCGGCTCGGCGCCGCCGGCATCGTACGCCGCGGGGGCCGGCGCGCCGCGTCCACCACCGCGACCTCCGCGGCCCCCCGCGGCATCGAGCCCCGCCGTGCTCGACACGCAGATCGTGCCGTCGTCCTGCTGGGCGCCGCACAGGTCGTACGGGATGCGCGCCGTGGCCGCCACGTGGTAGAGCTGGGCCGTGGAGTACGTCTCGGGAGTCCAGGTCTTGCCGCCGTCGGTGGTCACCGCGCCGCCGCCGTCGTTGCCCACCACCATGTGCTCGCCCTGGTCGGGGTCGATCCACAGATCGTGGAAGTCGCCGTGCGTGCCGCGCAGCGTGGTGAGCGTCTTGCCGCCGTCCACCGACTTGAAGAGGTCCGTGTTCTGCATGTACACCAGGTTCTCGTTCTTGGGATCGGCGTACACGTGCGTGTAATAGAAGGCGCGCTGGCGGACGTCATGGCTGCCGTTGATGAACGTCCACGTGGCGCCGGCGTCGTCGGAGCGGTAGAGCCCGCCGGCGGCGTTCTCGATCAGGGCGTACACGCGGTCGGGGTTGGCCGGCGACACGGCGATGCCGATCTTGCCGTCCACGCCGGCGGGGAGTCCGGGGTGGCGGGTGATCTCGGTCCACGTCTCGCCGCCGTCGGTGGACTTGAACAGCCCGCTGCCCGGGCCGCCTGACGAGGCCGTGTATTCCTTGCGATACGCCTCCCAGAGCGCCGCGTACACCACCCTGGGATTGGTGCGGTCGATCTCCACGTCCACGGCGCCCGTCCGGTCGTCGCGGTAGAGCACCTTGCGCCAGGTCACGCCGCCGTCGGTGCTCTTGAACACGCCGCGCTCGGCGCTGGGCACGGCGTACTTGCCGAACACGGCGGCGAACACGATGTCGGGATTGGTGGGATCGATGCGGATCTTCGAGATGGCGTCCACGTCGCGGAAGGCGCCGTGCGTCCACGTCTTGCCGGCGTCCATCGAGCGGTAGATGCCGTCGCCCGGCATGATGTTGCCGCGGATCTCCGACTCGCCCGTGCCGATGAGCACCTCGTTGGGATTGGTCTCCGACACGGCCACCGCGCCCACCGAGGCGCTGGTCATCTGGCCGTCGGTGACCGGCGCCCAGTGCTTGCCGCCATCGGTGGTCTTCCAGAGGCCGCCGCCGGTGGCGCCGAAGTAGGCCACGTTGGGCTGGCCCTTGACCCCGCTCACGGCAATCGAGCGGCCGCCGCGTTCGGGCCCCACGTTGCGCCAGCGGAACGTCTTGAGCAGGGCGGTGTCCACCGGAGACGGGATGGGCGCGGGGCGCGGCCGAGTGGCGGGGCGGCGGCCGCCGGTCCCGGCGGCGGCGATCAGAACTAGGGCGGCCGGGAGGAGGGCGGCGCGGGGCAGTCTGCGAGGGCGGAACATGGCGAAGTCCGTTCGGGTTTCGGATGGTGATGGGAAGGGGGCGGCGACTCAATTACGCCCCCGGGGCGCGCGGTTGTCCAGAGCGGCGGCCTGGCGCGTTGGTGTTCTCGGATCAATCATGGCATCTTGAATCCGCCATGACCCTTCCCTTCGATGGACCCGGCCGCCGGATTGCCCCTCCGATGCGGCACGACGTGCGACGCCTGTTGATCGGCATCGTCGTCCTCGCGTTGCTCGGCTTGATCGTGTTCCCCTGGCTGGCGGGCTTCGCCACCGACTGGCTCTGG
>Ga0307374_10015268_pt1 | contig 10350 bp, 8 predicted proteins | sample OX3MG_FD_202532 | JGI IMG/M metagenome (GOLD analysis project Ga0307374, IMG submission 202532) | Soil microbial communities from Risofladan, Vaasa, Finland - OX-3 | ecosystem: Environmental > Terrestrial > Soil > Coastal area > Acid sulfate soil | place: Finland: Risofladan, Vaasa | collected...
GCATCCCGCACATCGGACTGGTGAACGTGGTTGCGGGGCGCGAGCTGGCACCCGAGTTCGTGCAGAGCGCGTTGCGTCCGGCAGCGGTGGCCGACGCGCTGGAGCCGCTGTTGCGACGCGGCGATCCGGGGCGGGATGCCATGCTGGCCGGGCTGGCCGAGGTGCGCGGGGCGCTGGGCACGGCGGGCGCCGCAGGGCGGGTGGCCGACATGGCGGCGGCGCTGGCCGCAACCCCTGGTCGGCGATGAGCGATCGCAGCGCGGCGGATTGGCGCACGCGGTGGACCGCGCGTCTGGGGGTCGCCGTGGTGTGGTTGTTGGCGCGTACGTGGCGCGTGCGCTACGTGCATGATGCCGCCCTCCGGGAAGCGCGGCGTCGCCGGGAGCCCGTGCTGATCGTGATCTGGCACGGGCAACTGCTGGCGCAGCTGTGGGCGCACCGGGGGCAGAATATCAGTGTGCTGATAAGCGAGCACCGCGACGGCGAGTTGATCGCCCGCATCGCCGAGGCGCTGGGATACCGCACCGTGCGCGGCTCGACGACGCGGGGCGCCAGCCGGGCGCTCGTCGGCATGACGCGGGAGTTGGATGCCGGGTTCGACGTGGGGATAACGCCCGATGGACCGCGGGGGCCGGACCACAGCTTCGCCGCGGGAACGCTCCTCGTGTCGCAGCGGTCCGGCCGGCCGGTCGTGCCGTTCGGCGCCCATGCCTCGCGTGCGTGGCACCTGAAGAGTTGGGACCGATTCACGATTCCGAAGCCGTTTGCCCGCGTGACGATCGCCTACGGCGATTTCATCAGCCCGCCGGCCGGGAATCCGCGCGACCTCGCCGCCCTGACGCCGAGCTACCGGGCGGCGCTGGACGCGGCCGTGGCGGTGGCCGCGGGGGCAGCGGGGGGCGCGTGAGCGACTCCATGCTGCACCGGCTCTGGTTCGATCGCGGCGGTGCTGCGGGAGCCGCCAGGCTCGGCCTGTGGCCCGCCGCGGCCGTCTTCCGGGCCGTCGTGGCGGCCCGGAACGCCCTGTACGACCTTGGAGCGCTTCCGGTGCGCCCCGGGGCTATCCCGGCGATCGCCGTCGGCAATCTGACCGTCGGGGGCACCGGCAAGACCCCGGTGTCGGCCTGGATGGCCGGCGAGTTGGCCCGCCGCGGCGCGGCGCCAGCCATCGTCCTGCGGGGGTATGGCGGCGACGAGCCGCAAGTGCACGAGCGGCTCAATCCGGCCATTCCGGTGGTGGTCGAAGCCGACCGGGCGGCCGGGCTAGCGCGGGCCCGCGCACTCGGAGCCACGATCGCGGTGCTCGACGACGCGTTCCAGCACCGGGGAGTGACGCGCCTCGCGGACGTGGTGCTCGTCTCGGCGGAACGGGGCCTGCGCGGGTGGCGGATGCTGCCGGCGGGGCCGTTCCGCGAGCCGCCGTCGGCGTTGCGCCGGGCAGCCCTTGTGGTGGTGACCCGGAAGACGGCGAGCGCCGCCGAGGCGGCCCAGGTGCTGGCGGGGGCAACCGAGATTTCGGGAACCCCGGGCGCCGTGGTGCATCTGGAGGCCGCCTCCATCGAGGCGGCCGTGTCGGGCGCGTCGCTCCCGCTGTCGGCGGCGGTTGGGCGGCGCGTCGTGCTGATCACGGGGGTCGGGGAACCCGAACTGCTCGCCGCGCAGCTGCGCCGCGCCGGGGCCGACGTGGAGCTGCTGGCGTTCCCGGACCACCACGCGTTCAGCGACGCGGAACTGGCGCGGGCGGCCGCGGAGGCCTCGCGCGGCGACGCCCTGGCCGTCTGCACCCTCAAGGACGCCGTCAAGGTATTGCCGCGGTGGCCCGGTCCCGGGCCGCTATGGTATGTTTCACAACGGTTGACCGTCGACCAGGGGAGGGAACACCTGGAGCGTCTGATTGACGCCGCGGCCGCCGCGACCCGATCCAACCCTCCAACCGCCGGCTAGCGCCGACTCACATCCGACTCTCATGGCGACTGATCTGAGACTGCCAACACATAAAATCGTCCGTCCCGACAAGGACCGCTTTCTCGACGAGGACAATCCCTTCGAGGCGATGATGTCGCGGTTCGATCGCGCGGCGGAACTGCTCGACCTCGAGCCCGGGCTGTACAAGGTCCTGCGGCATCCTGAGAAACAGATCATCATCTCGATCCCCGTGATGCTCGACAGTGGTGAAGTCGAGGTGTACACGGGGTATCGTGTCTTGTACAACACGTCACGCGGGCCAGCCAAGGGCGGGATTCGCTTCGACGAACACGTGACGCTGGAGGAGGTCAAGGCGCTGGCGGCTTGGATGACCTGGAAGTGCGCGGTAGTCAATCTGCCGTTCGGGGGATCCAAGGGGGGCGTGATCTGCGACCCGCTCAAGATGAGCGTGGGCGAGCTGGAGCGGCTGACTCGGCGCTACACCTCGGGCATCATGAGCACCCTGGGGCCGGACTCCGACGTTCCAGCGCCCGACGTGAACACGAACGAGCGCGTGATGGCGTGGGTGATGGACACGTACTCGATGCACATGCGGCACACGGTCACCGCGGTGGTGACGGGCAAGCCGGTGGAGATGGGCGGCTCGCTGGGCCGCCGGGAAGCAACCGGGCGCGGGTGCATGATCGTGATCAAGGAAGCGCTCAAGCATCTCGGGATGGAGATCAAGGGCGCGACCGTGGCCGTGCAAGGCTTCGGCAACGTGGGTTCGGTGGCGGCGGATCTGTTGGCGCGAGAAGGGTGTAAGATCCAAGCGATCAGCGATCGCACCGGCGCCTACTACAACAAGGCGGGCATCGACGTCGCCGCGGCCATCAAGCACGTACAGGATCACAAGTCGCTCGAGAAGTTCGCAGGAGGCGATGCGATCTCCAACGCCGACTTGCTGACGCTGGACGTGGACGTGCTGGTGCCGGCGGCGCTGGAGAACGTGATCACGAGCAAGAACGCCGATAAGATCCGCGCAAAAGTCATCTGCGAGGGCGCCAACGGGCCGACGACGGCGAAGGCCGACGAGATTCTGGATGAGAAGGGCGTGTTTGTGATCCCCGACATCCTGGCCAACGCCGGCGGCGTGACGGTCTCGTATTTCGAATGGGTGCAGGACCGCGGCGGCTATTTCTGGACCGAGGATGTGGTGAACGAACGGCTGAACGACATCATGCGGAACAGCTTCGCCGACGTCCTGCGCCTCTCCACCACGCACAAGGTGAACATGCGCACGGCGGCCTACATGCTGGCGATCAGCCGTGTGGCCACGGTGCACCGGCTCCGCGGCGTGTACGCGTGAACCCGGCGCACGGTCGCGCGGCGTGCAGGTGATCCTCGCCGCCGTCGGCAAGCCGCGCAATGCGGCGCTGGCGGCGGCGATCGCGTTCTACGAGATGCGCGCCGGCCGATACTGGCCGCTCGTGGTGCACGAAGTCCGGGAGGAGCCGGCGCGGTCGGCGCCCCCCGATCTGGTCCTGGCCCGCGAGGGCGAGCGTCTCGCGGCCAAAGTCGGCGCCGCCGATCTCGTGGTGTGCGACGAGCGGGGCGACGCGATGACATCGGAGGCATTCGCCCGATACCTCCAGGCAGCGCGCGAGCGGGCGCGTGATGTCGCGTTCGTCATCGGCGGAGCCTACGGCCTGGCGCCCGTATTGCGCGACCGAGCCTCCAAGCGCCTCGCGCTGGCGTCGTGGACCCTGCCGCACGAGATGGCCCGGCTGGTGCTGTCCGAGCAACTGTACCGGGCGGGGACGATCGTCCGCGGCGAACCGTACCACAAGTGATCGCGGAGGCGTGGGCGCCGGCACGTGGCCCATGTCCACACGCGGCCGCTATCTTGGTGGACATGCGCGCCCCGATCATTCGATGAGTGAACCGCGTGTGGTCACCGACCCGCTGGGCGGCTCGCCCCTCTCGCGCGCCGTGCAGGCGGGCCGCGTGGATGCGGCGATCGTACCGCCGGCACCGGCCGACGCCGAAGCCTGGCGCGCGAGGGCGCTCGCGATCGGGAGTGCCGCCGGGGCAACCTGGCTGCCGGCAGTGCGCGACGCGTTCGGCGCGCCCGGAATTGCCATGGCGCGTCTGGAGCGGGTGGCGCGCGCCGGCGGCGTGGTGGTGACGACAGGACAACAGCCGGGGCTGTTCGGCGGTCCCGTGTACACCTGGTCGAAGGCCATCGGTGCGCTGGCCATGGCCGACGCGATCGAGCGTGAGACGGGCGTGCCGGCGGCGCCGGTGTTCTGGGCCGCCACCGACGATGCGGACTACTCGGAAGCGAACCACACCACCGTCGTGGACAACGACGCGGTCCGCGTGCTGGCTACGAGCGCGGAACCGCCGGCGGGCACGCCGATGGCGGGCGCGCCCCTGGGTGCGGTGAAGCCGCTGCTCCAACTGCTGCGGACGGCCTGCGGGTCCATGGCTTACGCGGCCGCTTACGAGGCGGCGGCCTCGGCCTACGCGGACGGGGCCACGGTGGGCGGCGCGTATGTGCATCTGCTGCGCGCTCTGCTCGACCCGCTGGGCATCGCCGTGCTCGACTCGTCCCACGCGGCCGTGCGGCATGCGGGTGCGGGTGTGCTACGCGGGGCGTTGGAACGTGCAGCCGCCGTCGACGCCGCGCTGGCAGCGCGCGGCGCCTGGCTGGTTGCGCACCAATTCGATCCCCAGGTGGCCCACGTCGCGGGACTGTCCACGGTGTTCGTGCACGAGGCGGGCATCAAACGGCGCGTGCCGCTGAGCGAGGCGGCCGCGGTGGCCGCGGCGGTCGCGCCGGACCGCCTCAGCCCGAACGTGGTGCTGCGCCCGGTACTCGAGCGCGCGATCCTCCCGGCGGTATGCTACCTCGGCGGCCCCGGGGAACTCGCCTATTTCGCGCAGGTGTCGGCGGTGGCGAGCGCGCTGGCGGCGCCACAGCCGTTGGCGGTGCCGCGGTGGTCGTGTACCATCGTCGAGCCCGCGGTGGATCGCGCACTGGCGCGGCTGGGCATCGGGCTCGACGAATTGGGGGATGCGGAAGGTCTGGAACGACGGGTGGCGGGCGCGGCGGTTCCCGGTACCGTCCGTCAGGCCCTCGAGGTGCTGCGGGGCTCGATCGACCGGGGATTGGCTGGCGTGGGCAACGCCGACGCGGCGTCGGCCGGTGGGGCGCTGCTGCGCCCCGACGTGCTCGAGGGAGCGAAACGCCAGCTGACGTTCCGCGTGGACCGCCTGGAGCGGCGGGTTGTGGCGGCAGCCAAGCGCCGGGGGAGCGATGCGCTCCGGGACCTGCGCCTGGCACAGGCGTTCACGCGGCCCGAGGGGCACCGGCAGGAGCGGACGCTCAACTTCATTCCGTTTCTCGCGCGGCACGGCGACGATCTGTGGCGCGCGATGCAGACGGCGGCTGCCGACCATGCGGCGGGGATGGTGAGCGGGGGAGCGGCGCGTGGTGCGTGAACCGCGGCCCCACGGGGCGGCGGACCATCGCGCGCCGCGCACGCACACCGGAGCGGCGGCGGCCCTGGTGGCCACGGGCATCCTGGCCTCGCGGGTGCTGGGCCTGATCCGCAACTCGCTGATCGCGCGGTACCTGGGGACCACGGTGGCGGCGGACGCCTGGACCGCGGCATTCAAGGTTCCTAATACCCTTCAGAATCTGTTCGGAGAGGGCGCGCTCTCGGCGGCGTTCGTGCCGGTCTACGCGCGGTTGCTCGGTGCCGGCGAGGATGCCGAGGCCGACCGGGTCGCCGGCGCCGTGGCGGCGATCCTCGGGCTGACGATCGCGGTGTTCGTGCTGGTGGGCATTCTCGCCGCGCCGCAGTTGATCTACGCCATTGCCCCGGGGTTCAGCGGCGCGCGGCGCGCGTTGACCGTGACGCTCACACGCATCCTGTTTCCGGGGGCCGGCTTCTTGGCGCTGTCGGCGTGGTGCCTCGGTGTGCTGAACAGCCATCGAAAATTCTTGATTGCGTATACGGCCCCGATCGCATGGAATCTGTCGTTGATCGTGGCGCTGCTCTGGTGGGGACCGGGGGCTGACAAGGCGCATGTGGTCACGGTGATGGCCTGGGCGTCGGTGTGCGGCAGCATGCTCCAGTTCGCGGTCCAGCTGCCCGCCGTGCGGAAGGTGGCGCCGCGGTTGCGCGTGGCGTTCGAGGCGACCAGCACCAACGTGCGCGAGATCATCCGGAACTTCGGACCGGCCTTCGTGAGCCGCGGCGTGGTGCAGATCAGCAGCTTCATCGACCAGATCCTCACGAGCTTCCTGCCCATCGGCATGCCCGCGGTCTTCGGGTTCGCTAACACGCTGTATCTGCTTCCAGTGAGCATGTTCGGCGCCGCAATCTCGGTCGCCGAGCTGCCCGAGATGTCGCGGGCCACGGCGGAGGAGCACGAGGCCGGGGGCACGCTGCGGCCGCGCATCGACGCCGGACTGCGGCGGATCGCCTTCCTCGTTGTGCCGTCGGCCGTGGCGTTCGTCACGCTGGGCGACGTGCTCATCCGCGTCGTGTACGAGCACGGGCATTTCACCGCCATCGACGCCGTCTACACCTGGGCCGTGTTGTGCGGCTCGGCCGTCGGGCTGCTGGCCGGCACCCTGGGGCGGCTGTATTCGTCCACCTACTACGCGCTCCGCGACACGCGGACGCCGCTGCGGTTCGCGGTGATTCGCGTGGCGCTCACCATGGTGCTCGGCGCGACGTTCGCGTTCGGCGTGCCGCGATGGTTCGGGCTCGATCCGCACTGGGGGGCGGCCGGACTCTCCGCGTCGGCCGGGCTCGCGGCGTGGGTGGAGTTCACGCTCCTGCGCCGCCGCCTGAACGCGCGGATCGGCGAGACCGGACTGCCGGCCCGGTTCACGATCACGTTGTGGGGGCTGGCCGCGGCGAGCGCCGTCCTCGCGCTGCTGGTGCAGCGCTCAACCGGCGACTGGCGCCGGATGGCGGCCGGGGTGGCCGTGATCGCGGTGTACGGCACGGCGTACATGGGCGGCGCGATGCTTCTTCGCGTGCCCGAGGCGCACGGCATCGTCTCGGGTTTCACGCGCCGGTTCCGGCCCGGACGCTGAGCCGCCCCGGGCGCTGGCGGCGGACGATATAATTCACCCGTGACCCTGCCGGCGAGCCTCTTCGATCGGGTGAGCCACCTCCCCGAGTCTCCGGGCGTCTACCTGTGGAAGGACGTCCGCGGGGAGGTGCTGTACGTGGGCAAGGCCAAGCGGCTGCGCTCGCGCGTGCGCAGCTACCTGGCCGCGGAGCGGCTCGAGAATCCGAAGACCCGCGTCATGATGCGGCAGGTGGCCGACCTCGAGACGATCGTCGTGCCCACGGAGCCGGCGGCGCTGATCCTCGAATCGAATCTGATCAAGGAGCACCGGCCGCGGTACAACGTCGTATTGCGCGACGACAAGTCGTACCCGTACATCAAGGTGGCGGTGCACGAGCCGTTCCCGCGGGTGCTCGTCACGCGGCGTCTGCTCGACGACGGTGCCCGCTACTTCGGCCCGTACACCGACGTGGGCGCGATGCGCCGAGCGCTCAACGTGGTGAAGCGCTTGTTCACGGTGCGGTCGTGCAACTACGACATGCCCCGTCAGATGCCCGAACGGCCGTGCCTGGACTACTACATCAAGCGGTGCAAGGCGCCGTGCGTGTTCCTGCAGAGCCAGGCCGACTACCGGGCGATGATCGACGAGGTGTTGGTGTTCCTGGACGGCCGGACCGACGAGGTCATCCGCCGCGTGAAGGAACGGATGGACGCGGCCGCGGCGGCGCTGGACTTCGAACGTGCGGCGGAGTTGCGCGATGCGCTCAAACACTTGGACCGGATGGAAGAGCCGACGGTCATGCTCGAGGTCGAGGGCGGGGACCGCGACGTGATCGGGTTCGCGCGCGACGGCGACGACGCGTGCGTGGTGCTGCTGCGCATTCGCGGCGGCAAGCTGCTCGGCCGCGAGCACCAGTTCGTGGAGCACGTGGAGGGGGAGAGCGACGCGGCCGCACTGTCGGCCTATCTGGTGGGCGGATACCTGCCGCTCGACGATCACGCCCCCGAGGCGTTCCTCCCGTTCGCGAGCGAGGATCCGGAGTTGACGCAGGTCTCGCTGGCGCCGGTGCGCCTCGTCGTGCCGCAACGGGGCCCCAAACGCGAGCTGGTGGCGCTCGCCGAGCAGAACGCACGCCATCTGCTCGAAGAAGCCCTGCTGGAAGGGGATGAGACCACCGAGCGTGCCGGCGATCCGGTATACGAACTGCAGCGGCAACTGGGGCTGCAGAAGCTTCCGCGGACGCTCGTCTGCTTCGACATCTCGCATGCCCAGGGCACGGACACGGTCGCCTCGTGCGTCTGGTTCCAGAACGGCCGGCCCAACCGCGCGGAGTACCGCAAGTTCAACGTGAAGTCGGTGAACGGGATCGATGACTTCGCGTCGATGCACGAGGTCGTGGGCCGGTATTTCGCCCGGCGCGCCGAAGACCAAAAGCCATTGCCCGATCTGGTGGTCATTGACGGCGGGAAGGGACAGCTTGGCGCCGCGCACAACGCGCTCGTGGAGCTCGGTCTGGGCGAGATGCCCATGATCAGCCTGGCCAAGCGCGAGGAGGAGATCTTCGTCATCGGGCGCGGCGAGTCGCTGCGCCTGCCGCGCCGATCGCCGGCGCTGCGCATGCTGCAGCAGGCGCGGGACGAAGCCCACCGATTCGCGATTAGCTTTCAACGGAATCGCCGGAAGGCGCGCACCGTCACGTCGGCGCTGCTCGACATCCCGGGAGTCGGGCCGTCGAAGCGGCGGCAGCTGCTGCAGGCGTTCGGATCGTTGCAGGGCGTGCGCGACGCCACGCCCGAGGCGATCGCCGCCCTGCCGGGATTCAGTGAAAAATTCGCCCAGCGCGTGCTCGCCGCGCTCCGGGCTTCATCGCCCACCGCACCGCCGCCGGAAGCCCCGGCGGCGCCACGTTTCACCGAGGAATCCTCGTGACGCATTGGCACCTCGAGTGCTCGGCCTGCTCGCACACGGCGCCGGGCGATAGTCTCGCCACCGTCTGCCCCGCGTGCGGGCAGCCGTATCTCGTTCGTTACGACATGCCGTCGCCGCGCCGCGACGCGATTGCCCAGCGCTGGGACATGTGGCGCTACCGGTCGATCCTGCCCGTGCTGGCCGACGAGGAGCCGGTGTCGCTGGGAGAGGGTACGACGCCCATGATGGAGTTGCCTGAACTCGCCCGTGCGATCGGGGTGCGCCGGCTCTGGGTCAAGGACGAGGGCCTCAACCCCACGGCGTCGTTCAAGGCGCGCGGGATGAGCGCGGCGGTGACGCGGGCCGCGGGGCACGCGGTGCCGGGCCTGGTGGTGCCCACGGCGGGCAACGCGGGCGCGGCGCTCACCGCGTACGGGGCGGCCGCCAAGCTGCCGGTGCGGGTGTACGCACCGCGCAGCACTCCCAAACCGATTCTCGACACGATTGCCGCCCTGGGGGCCGACCTGCAGTTGGTGGACGGCCACATCGGCGACGCCGGCAAGCAGGCCAAGGCATTCGCCGCGGAGAGCGGGTATTTCGACGTGTCCACGCTGCGCGAGCCGTACCGGATCGAGGGCAAGAAGACGATGGGCATCGAGGTCGCCGAGCAGTTGGGCTGGCGGCTGCCCACGCACATCGTGTATCCCACCGGCGGCGGCACCGGGCTGATCGGGATGTGGAAGGTGTTCGCCGAGTTGCGGGCGTACGGATGGCTGGCGCCTGATGAGGCGTATCCGCGGATGATCGTCGCCCAATCGGCGGGTTGCGCGCCGATGGTGCGCGCATTCGAGGCGGGCGCCGACCATGCCACACCGTGGCAGAACCCCGAGACGTACGCCAGCGGACTACGGGTGCCCGGCCCGCTGGGCGACCGGCTCATTCTCCGCGCCTTGCGCGAGAGTGGGGGCGATGCCCACGCGGTGAGCGACGACGTGATCCGCGTTGCCACGGCCCGGCTGGCCCGGGGGTCGGGAATGGACGTGTGCCCCGAGGGCGGGTGTGCCTTTGCCGTGGCCGAGCAGCTCGTCCGGGCCGGCCGCATCGGCGCGGATTCCGAGGTCGTGGTGTTCAACACCGGCAGCGGCGCATCATACAGGTTCTGATATGACCCTGGCGATTCTGGATCCGTTCAGCGGGATCTCGGGCGACATGACGCTCGGGGCGCTGGTGGCCGTGGGCCTGGACCGCGACTGGCTGCGGGCACTTCCCGGGCGCCTCGGGCTGGAGGGGGTGGGTGTGCGCATCGCCGACGTCCAGCGCGCGTCGATCGCCTGCGTGAAGGTGGACTTCGACATCCCGTCGCAGCCGCACGGCCGCCACCTGAAGCAGATCCGCGAGCTGGTGCAGCGGAGCGACGCACCCGACGGCGTGAAGGCCGG
>Ga0307374_10015271_pt1 | contig 10349 bp, 10 predicted proteins | sample OX3MG_FD_202532 | JGI IMG/M metagenome (GOLD analysis project Ga0307374, IMG submission 202532) | Soil microbial communities from Risofladan, Vaasa, Finland - OX-3 | ecosystem: Environmental > Terrestrial > Soil > Coastal area > Acid sulfate soil | place: Finland: Risofladan, Vaasa | collected...
ATTGCCTATATCCGAATTCATTTTGTAAGATTCCCGCCGATGATCAAGTTCGGCACATCGGGCTGGCGGGCCGTGGTTCCCGAAGAGTTCACGTTCCAGAACGTCCGGAGGGTCGCTTACGCCATAGCGGGGTTCGTCAAGGAAAACCCTGAGTCCGGAATTTTGAGCGCTGACTATAAGTCCCACATCAAAAGAGAGCCCTCGGTCGTTCCCGAGGTGGTCGTAGGCTACGACACCCGTTTCTTATCGGAGGAGTTCGCGCAGGAGCTCGCCAGCGTCTTGGCGTCGGCCGGCGTTAAAAGCTATTTTTCGCAGGCCGAGGTTCCTACCCCGGCGGTAGCCTGGGCCATTCTGGAGCGCAAGGCCGTGGGCGGGGCCATGATCACGGCCTCTCACAACGGCCCTTATTACAACGGCGTCAAATGGATGCCGTATTGGGGCGGCGCCGCCACTCCCGCAGTGACGGATGACTTGGAGCGGCGCATCGAGTTCCTGGGCGAGCAGGCTCCGCGGGCCATGGCTTGGGACAAGGCCGTCCGGGAGTCCCTTGTTGAGTCGCAGGATTTTCGCAAAGGCTACCTGCGTCAGATTTCTTCTCTGCTGGATTTGAAGGCGATCAAGAATTCCCATATGAAGATCGGAGTCGACTCTCTGCACGGCGCCGGCCGCAATTATTTGGCGCCGTTTTTGGAGAGCTTGGGAATCGAAGTGGTCGAACTCAATAAAAATCGCGACGTTCTCTTCGGCGGGCGTTCACCCGAGCCGACCGAGGAATCCCTGCAGGGTTTGGCGGTCGTCATGCGCAAGAAAAAATTATCCTTGGGACTAGCCATGGACGGCGACGCGGATCGCTTCGGGATTTTGGATGCGGGCGGGGCATGGATAGGCCCCAATGACGTCCTGGCCCTGGCCCTAGAGCACTTGGTCGCGCATAAGGGGATGAAAGGCAAGGTCGCTCGCACGGTGATGACCTCCCATTTTGTCGACGCTGTGGCCAAATCCTACGGGTTGGAGACTCGGGAGACTCCGGTCGGATTCAAATACATCGGCGAGCTTTTACGCACCGGGCATTTCATCCTGGGCGGCGAGGAGTCCGGCGGGCTTTCCATCCGCGGCCACGTTCCGGAAAAAGACGGCATTCTGGCCTGCCTGTTGATGGTTGAGTTGGCGGCTAAGGAGAAAAAGCCCCTGACTGCGGTTCGCGAGCGCCTCTTCAAGCGCGTAGGGCATTTTTGCAGCGCGCGCATTAATTTCCGAATTGAGAAATTCCGGCAGATGATCGAGGTTCAGGAGCGGTTGCGGGTCAAGCCGCCGTTGGATTTGGCCGGAGGCTCGGTTTGGCGCATCGACGAGTCGGACGGCTTTAAGTTCATCCTGCGCGACGGTAGCTGGCTGGGTCTGCGGCCCTCGGGCACGGAATCCGCCTTCCGAGTTTACGCCGAGGCCGCCACGCCCAAGGCCCTGGCCGGTTTGGTGGAGGCGGGCAAAAAGCTCCTGCAGGGCAAATTCTAGGCCGTGAAGAAGGCGCGGTCGTTTTTTAAGGCGCACTGGCCGCGGTTGCTCATTTCGGCGGCGATTCTCGCCGTCTTTTTCGGGAACGGGGGCTTCCGCAGCCTGATCGGCAACTGCCTAGAACTGCACCGCTTGCACAAGGAAATTTCCCAATTGAGCGGCCGGCAGACGGAGCTCTCCGAGCGTCTCCAGCTTATTTCCTTGGGCGGCTCTTCCTTGGAGCGCTTGGCGCGAGTCCAGTTAGGCTACGTCAAGAAAGGGGAAATCGAGTACCGCTTCCCGCCGCCTCCGCCCGCGGTCCCCTAGCGCGCGCCCAATGCTCTTCGAGCAAATCGAGCTGGGCCCGATGGCGAACTACGTCTATCTCATCGGAGACGAGCAAAGCCGCGAGTGCGCAGTCGTCGATCCGGGATGGGAGGCCAGCGCCATCCTGCACGCCCTTCGGGAGAGAGGGCTTAAGCTCGCCTCCATTCTTGTCACCCACAATCATTTCGATCACGTCGGAGCCGTCGGCGACCTGCTTAAAGAAGCGGACGTCCCCGTTTACGCGCATAAAAATGACGCGCCCGCGCTCGTGAAAATAGCCGGGGATAGCTTGCGGCCAATTTCCGGCGGCGACAAGGCCGCCGTTGGAAAAATCGAGGTCGCTTTTCTTCACACGCCGGGGCACACCGCCGGATCGCAGTGCCTCTCGGTCGCGGGCCGACTCTTGACCGGGGACACGCTGTTTATTGACGGATGCGGGCGCGTGGATTTGCCGACCTCCGATCCGGAAGAGATGGCCAAGAGCCTTAAGAGAATTTCCGAGTTGGCGCCCGATACGGTGATTTGGCCGGGCCATAATTATTCCCCATCTTCCAGCGACACCATCGGCCGGCAGCTACGCAGCAACGCCTACGTGGCCGCGGCCCGAAAGAATCTCGCCGATTTCATGCGGTTGGTCGTCCCAAACTTCCAAAGTCCGTAGGTTTGGGACGACCCGAACCCACGAATTCTGGAAGTTCGGGATGGCGCTTAAAGTCGTATAATAATTCCTGCCGCCCATGCATCCAGTCCTGCTGCACTTCGGCCAGATTCGGATTTACACCTACGGAGTGATGATCGCCGTGGGAGGCCTTTTCTCCGTGCTTTTTTGGCGCCGACGCTGGGCCAAGATGGGCCTCGCGAGCGAGGAAGACCTTTGGCTTCTGATCAACGTTCTGATCGTTAGCGGATTCGTCGGGGGCAGGCTGCTGGATCAGTTCGAGGACGTTGGAATTCATAATTCGAATTTTTGGAAAGCCGCCTTTTCCCTCAGCGAAGGCTTCGCGGTCATGGGCGCTTTCTGCGCCGTCATCGCCGCGGTCTATGGCTTTAGCCGGTGGAAAAAAATATCGTTCTTCCGTCTCGCGGACTATCTCTGTTTGGCGGCCCCTTTCTGGCAGTTTTTCGGGCGCTGGGGCTGCTTCGCGGCGGGATGCTGCTTCGGCCTGCCGATGGAGCATCCGTGGCCGTGGGGAGTCACCTTCACTAACCCGCTTGCCCAGGTCAACCCGTTGTTTCTGGGCCGACTCATCCATCCGACCCAGCTCTACGAGGCGTTCGGCGATTTGGCCATCGGGCTCTTTCTTTATTTCCTCGTCATCGGCCGCATCGAGAAGGAAGAGCTTCCCCGCGGCATGGTCTGCGTGATTTACCTGGCATCCTACGCGGTACTGCGCTTCATGATCGAGTTTTATCGGGGGGACGTGACCATGCTGCCCATCGGCCTGACCGTGGCGCAGGCGTTTTGCCTGGGCCTCCTGGCGCTTTCCGGCGGAATTTTTGCGGTTATTCGGCGCAAGACATGAAAACGACGCCTTCGACGTCCTCCAGCTTGAAATTCACGGCGGATTGGGACGGCGTGAGACTCGATGTGTTTCTCGCGCAAAAGATGCCTCGGCGCAGCCGCGGGGCGCTTCAGGAGATGATCCGGGCCGGCCAAGTGGAAGTGGACGGCGCCGCGGCCAAGCCCGACCGGCGCATGCGCTCGGGTGAGCACGTGAGCATATCCTTCCCTAAGCGTTCCTGGATACAGGAGTTCGACTTCGAGAGCCGGGTGATTTTCGAGGACAAGTACCTTCTGGTTTTCGACAAACCCGCGGCGCTTCTCATGCACCCGGCGCGTCCCGGCTGGCTGGAGGATCCGCGCGCCGCCCAGGACGAAGCTTATCCTAATTTCGCGGGCTTGATGGCCGCGCGTCGCCCCGAGGTTCTCTCTTCGGGCGCCGAGCGCTGCGGCATCGTCCACCGGTTGGACGCGGAAACTAGCGGCATTTTCGTCGCGGCAAAAACCGAGGCCGCATGGAAACGCCTAACGGAAGCTTTCGAGGAACGCTCGATAGACAAGGTTTATCGAGCCATCGTGCGGGGGCGGATTTCAGAGCATCTCTATGAAATCGACGCGCCCGTTGGACGTTTGACCGGATCTCGCCGAATCAAAACCACTCCTTTCGGCCGCCCGGCCCGGACCGCGCTGCGCCTGATCGAAGCGTTTCCCGCCGCGAGCTATGTGGAGGCCAAGCCCTTGACCGGCCGCACCCATCAAATCCGAGCTCACTTGAGCTTCGTGGGCCATCCGGTGGCGGGCGATATTGATTTCGATAGGGGCGCCGTGCCGCGGCCGCCGCGGCTGATGCTTCACGCCTACGCTTTGCGCTTCGCGCATCCGATCGGCGGGAAGGCGCTTTCTTTCCGCAGAAACCCTCCGAGCGATTTCATCCGGTTCTTGAAAATTTGCCGGGAAGGCCGGCCGCGATGATGGCGACGCAGGACTGGAGGTTCTGGGTCAAGGCCGCCAGCGGCGCGATGTTTCTGGCAGTGGCCGTGGGAGCCTTCGGCGCGCATGGGCTCAAAAACGTCTTGAGTCAAGCGATGCGAGAGGTTTACGAAACGGGAGTGCGCTACCAAGTCTATCATGCTCTGGCCCTATTCGCGGTGGCTTATCTGGCGCGCGCCAACCCTTCTTCACGGGCCGTCTGCGCCGCGGGGTGGTGTTTTGTCTTTGGCATCGTGCTTTTTTCCGGAAGCCTCTACGCGCTTAGCGTGACGGGCATTAAGTTCCTGGGCGCGATCACTCCGGCGGGCGGCCTGCTGTTTTTATCCGGATGGGCGCTTCTTTTTTTCGCTAAACTATAGGCGGAGGGCTGCGAGGATAATGAACAAGGACAAGGGAAACGGGCGCTGGGCGGTCGAGGATTCGGCCGAGCTCTACAACCTCAAGGGTTGGGGCCTGCGCTATTTTGGCGTCAACGAGGAAGGGCATCTGACCGTCCATCCGAGGCGCTCCGCCGAGCCGGCCATTGACGTCAAGAAGCTTGTCGACGACGTGGCCCGGCGCGGCGTCAAGTTTCCCGTGCTTTTCAGGTTCCAGGACATTCTCCGGCACCGCGTGGAGCTCTTGAACGAGACGTTTTCCAAGATCATTACCGACAAGAAGTACGCCGGCCGTTATTCCGGAGTCTATCCCATCAAGGTCAACCAGCTGCGCGAGGTGGTCGAGGAGATCATCGACGCCGGGCGCGAGTACGGTTACGGGCTCGAGGCCGGCAGCAAGGGCGAACTGATGGCGGTCCTGGCCATGGGCGACGGGAATGCCCTTACCGTGGTCAACGGCTATAAAGACAAGGCGATGATGCGTTTGGCCGCGTTGGGCAACAAGCTCGGCAAGAAAGTAATCGTAGTCATCGAAAAGCCGGCAGAGCTGCCGCTTTTGCTCGATGCCGCGCGGGATCTGGGGGTGCGCCCGCTCATCGGTCTCCGCGCCAAGCTGCAAACCCAGGGCAGCGGAAAATGGAGATACTCCACGGGACACGCCGCGAAGTTCGGGCTTACCACGCCGGAAGTTCTGGCCGCGGCCAAGAGCCTTAAAAAATTAGGAATGCTCGATTGCGTCAAGTTGCTGCACTTTCACATCGGCTCGCAGGTGACCGACATTAAGACCATCAAGGACGCCGTGAGGGAAGGCAGCCGCGTCTACGCCAAGCTCAAGAAAATGGGCCTCGGCCTGGAATACTTGGACTGCGGCGGCGGCTTGGGCGTGGACTACGACGGCACGCACAGCTCCGTGGACAGCTCGATGAACTACTCGCTGCGCGAATACGTCGGCGGCGTCGTGTCGACTATTCAGGAAGTCTGTCTTCAGGAAAAGGTGCCAGAGCCGAACATCGTGACCGAGTCGGGACGCTCGGTGGTCGCGCACCACTCCATGCTCGCGGTCAACGTTTTCGGGTGCATTGAGACGAGCGCGGAATCGGAAGAGGAAGACGAGCCCAAGGAGAAAAGGACCCCCATCGCCGAAATGCAGCGGCTCATCATGGATTTGTCGGAGGACAACCTTCTGCAAAGCTATCATGAGGGCCTTGAGCGGCGGGACGAGGCGTTTAGCCTCTTCAAGCTGGGGTTTTTGGAGCTCGAGGACAAAGCTCGGGCGGAAACGCTGTTCTGGCGGCTGTGCCTTGAAATAGATAGGCTCGCGCAAAATCTAAAGGATGTTCCGGAAGAGCTCCTCGAGATGTCGAAGACCGTGCAGGATCAGTATCTGTGCAATTTTTCCCTGTTCCAATCCCTTCCGGACAGCTGGGCCATCGGCCAGCTTTTTCCCATCGTGCCTCTGCAGCGGCTTGACGAGCGGCCCACCCGGCACGCGGCGCTCGTGGACATTACGTGCGACTCGGACGGAAAAATTTCCCAATTCGCCTGCCACCGCAAGGCCGGGGGCGCCTTGCCCCTGCATACTCTTAAGGATGGAGAGTCCTACTATCTCGGCGTCTTCTTGATGGGCGCCTACCAGGCCACGATGGGAGACATCCACAACCTCTTCGGCCGCGTCAACGAAGTCCACGTCTTCCAGGATAAGACGGCTCCGGGGGGCTACTATTTGGAGGAGATCATCCGCGGCCAAACGGTGCGTGAGGTTCTCGCCGACACCCAATACAGCGACTTCGAGCTCGTCCAGCGGATCAAATCGGCCGTTGACGCCAAGGTGAAGGCGGGCGACATCAAGCCTCGGGAAGGGGCCGACCTGTTGAACCAATACCAGGAACTCATGGACGAGTACACCTACATCGAATCAACGGAGCCCGCGGCGGCATTAGCCGAAGCGACGCCGCGGACGGCGGAAGATCCAAAAGCTGTGGCTAGCCCCGGCAGCGTCTAGGCTAGTTTGCGGGTTGCGCTTGGGCGCGCCGAATTGAGGCGGCCAGAGAGCGGCTCAAGCCGGGAAACTCCTCCAGATTTTGAAGGGCGTAGCCGTGAACGTAGGCGTCCTTGTCCCTGAGCGCCGTTTTGAATATTTCGGCGACCAGCTCCGGGTGGGTCTTTAAGAACGCCTTGGCGAAAAGATCCATGTGCCAAGCGGCGTAGCGGCGCACGTCGACGTCTCTCGCTCTTAGAGCGGTGCGGTAGAGCGCTGCGATTTCTTTGGCGTGGCGGCGCATGGTTTTGATTCGCGCGATTTGGCCCAGCGCCATCGCGGTGTATTCGGCGGTAATGTGGTTGGCCGCGCGCAGGCCCTGGCGCGTCAATTTAAGGGCTATCTTGGGGTGCTTGGCTTCGCTGAGTATCCTGGCCACGCTGGCGGCGTTTGCCCCGACGTTAATCCAGTCTTTGTCCTTTTGTATCTCCTCTTGTTGCGCGGCGCCGCCATCATCGTCTCCGTAAAACGCGTTAAGTTCCTGGGCTCGATTTCCGGTCCCGGATTTTTGTATTTCCTGGACAAGGCGGGCGATCCTCTCCATCGCGGGCCGGGTTCCTTTTTTATCCGCATGAATCAAGGCTTGCCTAGCCGCCGCCTGAGCGGGCGCGGCTTTCTTCGTTACGGCGGCGGCTGGTTTTTTCAGCAGCGCGGGCGATAGGCCGGACGCTGAAAGAGGCGGCAGGGCTTCGCTTTGAGCGAAATCCTCGCTCATGGCGGCGGCGGAAAGTCCCGCGGCGATTTGCCCGCCGAGAGCCATCCGGGTTATGTTCGCGCCGACCAGGGCGTCGGATGCGGGCGACTCCACGGCCGAGAAATTCGCGGCGGCGTCCATGGACTCTACGGGAGCCGCAAAAGCCGGTGAAATTCCCGCGATTAGCAGCGCAGCCGCCCCGGCCGCCACGGTTTTAAAAACAGGGGAGAGATTGGTTTTCATTGTCGTGCCTCCGAATGAATCTATTTTATCGCGCCATATCGTGCGGCGCGTGAGGCTTCGGGGCGCGGTTTGTGCCGCATAAGGCCCAGGAGTTTTTAGGACTTTCGGGTCCGAGGGAGGAGCGAAGCGCTAATATCCGAATTCGTTAAGGGACCGCGGATCTTTCCGCCAGTCTTTGCGCACCTTGACCCAGATTTCCAGATTAACGGGTCGGCCCAGGAATTGCTCGATGGCTAAACGGGATTTTTTTTGGAGGTCGCGCAAGGCGGAGCCTTTGGCGCCGATGATGATGCCCTTTTGCCCCTCTTTTTCCACGTAGAGGACGGCACGGATGGCGTCTTTCGCGCCGGCTTTTTCCTTGAACTCCTCGATGACTACGGCGGTGGCGTGGGGAACCTCCTCGCGATAAAGAGCGAAGACCTGCTCGCGGATGAACTCGGCCGCGAAAAAGCGCTCCCAGCGATCGGACATTTGCCCGGGCTCGTAGAGCGGCGGGGATTGCGGAAGCCGCGAGACGATTTCCTTAATGAGCTCGGGAATCCCGTTTCCGGTTAAAGCGGACACGCGCAGAACGGCGTCCGGGCTGAGGGCCGTCCGGTAGGATTGCAGCGCCGCTTCCCGAGCCTCGTTTGAAACGGGGAGGTCAATCTTGTTGAAGGCCAGCAAAGCCGGGATTTCAGGGCGGCGTAGAAGCGCGAGTTCCTCCATCGGGCCTGCCGCTGGCGCTTGCGGATCGACCACGATGAGGGCAAGGTCCGCGTCCTCGCGCGCCGAGGATTCGGATTGCCGGCGCAGGGATTTTTGAAGAGGGTTTTTGGGTTTGGCGATGAAGCCAGGGGTGTCAAGAAACGCGATTTGGTAATAGGGGCCGTTAAGGAGTCCCAGGATTTTATGGCGCGTGGTTTGGGGCTTGGCCGAAACGATGGACAGCTTGGTCCCCAGGATCGTGTTGAGAAGCGTCGATTTGCCTGCATTGGGGAGGCCCAGAATCGAGACGAATCCCGACTTGAAGGGAGGGTTCTCCACGCGGCAATCTTAACAAATGCGCGCCGGCCGCGGGCGCTTGTTCGCCTCCCTCGCGAAAAGGTAGCATTGGTAAGGCCTTTCGGAGGGCAGAAAAAATGAAGCTATTCCTAGCGCACTGCGGTTTTTACGATCAAGCTTTAGCCGAGGGCGGACGCAATATTTTTGAGAGCCATCACAACTTCTATGTCGCTGCCGCCGACGCCGCCGCGGCCAAGGCTCAGGTGAAGGAGAAGCCGCTTTTTAAGGACAAGAAGATGCACGTTGACGGCCTCCATGAAATATCGGCCGTGGACGGCTACCGCGTCATCTTGGAGCCCGCTGCGGCAGGCTCGGAAGGCGTGCGCTCGGTCGGCTACGACGAGGCTAAGTCGCTTTGATTCGTTCCTAGGGAGGCAAAACCCTTATGCCCATGTTGGCGCCGCTAATCGTTCTTGTAGGCCTTATCGTCGTCTCAGTCAAAATCATCGCGGAGTATGACCGCCTCGTCATTTTTGTCTTGGGGCGCATCTGGAAAGTCGGCGGGCCCGGGCCTTGCATCGTCGTTCCTGTCCTCATGAGCGCGCAAAGGGTGAGCATGAGGACGCTGGTGCTCGAAGTTCCGCCCCAAGACATCATTACGCGCGACAACGTTTCTGTCAAGGTCAACGCCGTGGTTTATTTCAGGGTTATCGACGCCGAGAAGGCCGTGCTCCAGGTCGAGAATTACGCCTACGCGACCAGCCAAATCGCGCAGACGACGCTGCGCAGCGTCCTGGGAAAGATGGAATTGGACGACCTGCTGGCCAATCGGGACAAAATCAACATGGAGCTGCAGCAAATTTTGGATTCCCATACCGAGCCTTGGGGCGTCAAGGTCTCCAACGTCGAGGTGAAGAATGTGGATATCCCTGCCGATATGCAAGGGGCCATCGCGGCCCAGGCTGAGGCCGAGCGCGAACGCCGCGCCAAGATTATTCATGCCGAGGGCGAGCTTCAGGCCTCGGAGAAGCTGGGGCAGGCCGCCGCGATTTTATCCGCCAACCCGGCGTCCATCCAATTGCGCTATTTGCAGACTCTTTCCGAGATTTCCACCGATAAGAATACCATCACCGTCTTTCCGGTTCCCGTGGACATCCTCTCCTCGTTCATGGACTTCGTGAAGACAAAAAAGGGTTAGGAGTGCGCCGCGCCGTGCCGCCGAAGCTGGGGCTTTACGTCCACATCCCGTTTTGCTCCGTCAAATGTTTCTACTGCGATTTCGCATCCTTCGCCGGCCGCAAGGACGTCGCCGCCCGCTATTTGAACGCGCTTAAGACCGAGGCGGCCCTACTCGGGTCGCGACAACCTGAGACGCTCTACATCGGCGGCGGGACGCCGTCGGAGCTTGAGGCCGGCGAGATCGAGCGCCTCTTCTCATTGATCCATGAGGCCTATCCGGAATCACGCTTCGTTGAAACCACTTTTGAGGCCAACCCGGAGAGTTTGAGCGCGGAAAAGCTGGAAGTTTTAAAACGGTGGGGAGTCTCTCGCATCAGTTTGGGCCTGCAGACCACCGACGACACCCTGCTCAAATCCATCGGGCGCCGCCATTCGCGGGAGGATTTCTTTTCGATTTTCCGCTTGGCGCGCGCGGCGGGAGATTGGGCCATTTCCGTGGATTTGATGTATGGGCTACCCGGGCAA
>Ga0307374_10015272_pt1 | contig 10349 bp, 10 predicted proteins | sample OX3MG_FD_202532 | JGI IMG/M metagenome (GOLD analysis project Ga0307374, IMG submission 202532) | Soil microbial communities from Risofladan, Vaasa, Finland - OX-3 | ecosystem: Environmental > Terrestrial > Soil > Coastal area > Acid sulfate soil | place: Finland: Risofladan, Vaasa | collected...
GCTGCGCTCGTCCTCGGCACGCGCGGGGCGCACGGAGGCCCGCAACCCGCCGGGCACACCGCGCTCGATGTCATCACGCACGTGGCGAAGCCGGTCGTCGTCGTCCCACCTGACGCCCAGCCCCCCGAACGACTCGCCCGTATCCTGGCGCCGCTCGAGGGGACCACTGAGAGCTCGCGGGCGCTCGACGAGACGATCAAGCTCGCTCACCAGCGTCGACTCGAGGTCCTCGTACTGCACGTGCACTCTCCCACGACCATGCCTGCGTTCTCCGATCACGAGCCGCACGCGAGCCGGGCCTGGGAGCACGAGTTCCTCACACGCCACGTCTCGACCCCGCACGACCGCGTCACGCTGCTGCGCCGCCTCGGCGTCCCCGCCGACGACGTGGTCGCGGTGGCCCGCGAAACGGCCGCCGATCTCATCGTCCTCGCCTGGAATCAGAACCTCAGCCCCGGCCGTGCGCGCGTGGTGTCAGAGACGCTCGCGCACAGCGACCTCCCCGTGCTGCTGCTGCCCGTCCAGTGAGCCACCACCCCGGCGGAGGTCACGAGCCGACTCAGTACATCCCCACAGTCAGATTCAGCGCCTGACCCCGATGCCAGCTCCCGGGCCGAAGGATTAGATAGACGAAGAGGTGAAATCAATGGCCACACATAAGATCCCCAGCAGCGCACAGGTAGGCGACAGGATCGAGGCGCGCGGGTTGCACGGCCAGCCCGGCCGGCACGGGCAGATCATCGAGTTACTCGGCCACGACCAGCACCGGCACTACCGCGTGCGCTGGGACGAGCAGCACGAGTCGATCGTGTACCCGGCTGACGGAGTCATCATCACTCCGCAGCAGAAGCCGCGCACTCGCCCGACGAAACGTTAGGACCAGCTGCATGACGGTAGAGATGATTGGAGTCGAGACGCTCGAGCGGCTGGCGCGTCTCGACACACACGGGCATCCCGTTCTCAGCTTGTACCTCGATCTCGATCCGACGCGGTTTCCGACGCCGACTGCGCGCGGTGAGCAGCTGGGCGCGCTCCTCGGCGAAGCGCGGCGGGAAGCCGGCGAGGAGGACGCCGACCGCGTGCAGGCGCTACTGCAGGCCGAGCCCACGATCGTGCGCGGCATCCGGGGACTGGCGATCTTCTCCTCGGCCGCGACGGATGTTCTAGAAACGGTGGGCCTGCCAGCCCCAGTCGAGCCGATGGCCGTGGTCGATTCCGTGCCGTGGCTCGAGCCGCTGGCGGAGATGATCTCCCCGGGCGACTGGGGCATCGCAGTCGTGAGCCGCCGCGCAGCGCGGCTGCTGCGCGGAGGCTCGGGCGGCCTGATGGAGTTCGCCGCGTTCGACGACGAGCTTCACCGCAGGCACGCCCAGGGCGGCTGGTCGCAGGCCCGCTTCCAGCGAGGGATCGAAGAGCAGGTGGCGGCGCATGTGCGCGGGGTAAGCGACCGCCTGTTGCGCGCCCATCTGCGCCGGCCCTTTCAGCACCTCGTGATCGTCTGCTCGGACGAGCTGCGCCCCGTGATCGAGCACAGCCTGCACAGCGAGCTGACCGAGGTGCTCGCTGGAACCGTCGATGCCGATCTCGAGCACGCCTCCGCAGACGAGATCGCCAGGGCCATTGCTCCGACGATCGAGCGCACCGAGCGCGACCGCGAAGGCGATTTCATCGCCCAGCTCGAGCAGGGGCTGGGGACAGCCGGCCCGGCCGCCGCCGGGCTCGACGAGGTGCTCTCGACCCTTGAGCAACAGCGTGTGGAGACCTTGTTGGTAGGAGAGCGCTCGAGCCTCAAGGCAGGGGTTTGCCCGACCTGCGGGCGGCTGTCGACCGCCGACGACGGCAAATGCCCGCTCGACGGCGCCACCCTCGTGGAGGTCGATGCGATCGAACATGCCGTCGCCGAAGCAGCCCGCCAGTCAGCGCGGGTCGTAGTCGCGCGCTACGACCCTGAGTGGCTACGCGAGCACGGCGAGATTGCCGCGCTGCTGCGGTGGTGAGTGCTCGGCGCGGCGCGGATGTACACGGGCGCGGGTGGCCGCGTGTCACTGTCGCGCGGCCGGTGGGCCGGGGCAGTTGTGCGCTTGCGGGGACGGCCGCGTGATGAGCCCTGAATGACAGAGCCGGGAACCTGTGGGTCATGTCGTGCGCCGCTTGCTGCCGCTTCGCCATGGCCATCGGTGGCGCAGGGTTGGGGGGATTGCGTCGGGGGGTTGTGGTTCGAGCAGGCGGACGCCTACCAGTCGCCCGTGGTCATGGACGCGCTCGATCGGGTATCCGTTCAGCTCAAGTTCGCTCAGGACCGCGGCCGGGAAGTCAATCCCGCTGGCGCGCAGCTCGGCAAGGGCGATCGGCTGGTCGCCGGCGCGGCGCAGTCGTTCGAGCATTCGCTGTTGCTGGCTGTCAGCGAGCGTCATCGACTGTCGGTCGCCGGCCGTGTCAGGCTTCGATGCGTTCTCCGTGGGAGCGCAGTAGCTCGGTCCAGCGCTCGGTGGAGTACGTGGAGGGGTCGGTACTCGCAACGAAGTCGTCAACGACGTCGATGAAGCGCCCAGGGTCGTCGAGCTGGGGAAGGTGGCCGGCGTCCTTGAAGATCTCCAGCTGGCTGCCTGCCATCGCCTCCTGCGCGGCGTACCCGTGGTCGACAGGTAGTACGGCGTCGCGCTCGCCCCAAATGATCAGCGTCGGCATGTGCTCGGCGAGGTAGAGGCGGTCACGTGCGTCGACGAGCTGCCCGCGCGTCCCCACGACCCCGCGCAGGGTGCCGAGGAACGCCGCGCGTGTCTCGGGCTCGGCGAGCGCCGCGAAGGTGCGCGCGTAGAACTCGGCGTCAGCGGCTGGACGAACGCGGAGCGCGCGTCCAGCGCTCGCCGCGAGGGTGATCAGCGAGCGAGCCGCTGGGGCGGTTAGCGAGAGGAACAGTTCGCTGCCGGGGAGGGTGGCCAGGCGAAGGACCAAGCCGACATCGGGGCCGAGGCCGCCGCTTGAGACCAGCACCAAGCGCTCGCAGCGCTCGGGGAACTGGTAGGCGAACTGCATCGCCACGCCACCCCCAAGGGAGTGGCCGACCACGGTCGCACGCTCGATCCCAAGCGCCCCACCGAGGTCGCGCAGCGCGCTGGCGAGCGCGCCGAGCGAGTAGTCACCAGCACCCTTGGCCGAGCCGCCGTGGCCAGGCAGGTCGACCGCCACGACTCGGTGCTGTCGGGTGAGGCCGTCGAGCACGGGCTCCCAGGTGCGCCAGTCCCCACCGATGCCGTGAATCAGCAACAGGGTCGGGCCCTCGCCACCGACGACATACGCGACCTCGCGGCCGTGGAGACGAAGAGAGCGGTGATCGAGCGTCGTCATGTAAACAAAGGTTACACCATCGGTTACAGTTCCCTGATGCCCGCGACCCGACAGCCCCGCGCAGCCATCCGCCGCTTGCGCGAGCGACAGATCGTCGACGCGACCCGCGCCCTGTTTGACGAGCACGGGGGAACGCAGGACGCCCGCGTCGACCGCATCGCGCGGCGCGTCGGGATCAACAAGGCCCTCATCTACCGGCACTTCGCCTCCAAGGAAGAGCTGTTCGCGCTGGCGACGACGCGCTACCTGGCCGAGATCCACTCCCTGCTCGAGGCCGTTGACGAGCACACAAGCGACGCCCGCGAGCGGCTCCGCCGCGGCCTCGAAGCGTTCGCCGACTACGGCATCGAGCATCCAGCCTTTCTCGACTGCGCACTCTCGCTCTTCCGCCAGCCTGTCGACGACCTCCGAGCGCAGCTCTCCGACACCGTCTGGCTGCGCCTGGGCCGTACGACGGGGGCATGCATTAGATGGCTCTCCGACGTCCTACACGACCTGGGCGTACCCGAACCCGACCTGCGCGCCAACCAGCTCTACCTCCAAGCGATCGGGGTCCTGCATCTCGCCCGCTCGGGTATCGGCTTGCGCGAGATCGCGCCCGGCCTGGCCGAGCCCTTCCCAGTCACCGCCGAGCAGGTGCGCGCCGCATGCGTGCAACTTGCCCTCGCCGTAACCACGACCGAGTAATTGCCGTCCACCTGGCTCTGCCGCGTTGGGTGACGGTCACGCTGGGCAGCTCTCTCCGCCAGCACAGCCGCGGGCGCGCGGCACTCGACGAACAGCATAGGCGCCGCATCCCAGAACCCCTCGGCGCCGGAAACATCACTCGATGTGCGTCTCACGCACATCGACGAGCTCCGGCCGGCCGGGGTAGAAATCGGCGCAAGCGAGGGCGGCGCGCAAGTCCTCTGCGCTCACGGCTGCGACACGCGATCTGGCGGAAGACGAAGCCATCAAATCATCTCAACGGTTGAGCAGCCCCACCGACCCGGCGTCGGTACCTCCACGAGGGTCGCACCGGCGGGCTCGCCCGCCATCCGGACAGGCCCGCGACCACACCCCGTAGCCACCGCCGAGCCGCTTCGTCAGCGCTGGCAGCGGCCGCCTCGACCGACGTGACCCCCGACCGCCCTGTGCCCCCTATCCAAGGGTCAGCTACCCGCTGTTCAAGCCTCGGACGATCGACACCGACTGAGCGTCACGCTCCTCCGGGTCAGGTCGCCCGGCGGGCCGTCTCCATCACTCGCCGGCAGTGCTCGCGCCACCCGCCGACATCTCCGCGGCGCCCATTCTGCGCCACGACCTTCTCGGCGTCCCGGACCATCTGATCAGACCCGTTTCCGGCCAAACCTTCAACCGCGCAAGCCCGCAGTTCACCGATGGCCTCAGGATCCGTAGTTCCTGCGCGCCAGGTGAGGGATCGGCACGGATGCCCTGCCGCCAGCGCGGATCTAGCGTGGTCCAGTAGGTGGCCGCCAAGACGGCGGCGTGCCTTGAAGAACAAGTTGACTGGAGGTGCGCGATGAGTGTTTTGACGATCAGCGCGATAAAGGCGGACGTCGGCGGATACGTCGGCCACTCGGACGTGCATCCGGATCTGCTCTCTGAAGCGCGACGGCGCGTGGTTGAAGCGATGGCACAGGGGTTGTTGATCGACGGCAGCGTGAACTCGTGTGGCGATGATGTGAACCTGGTGATGACGCATCGCCACGGCGTCGATGCAGAGCCGGTACACCACTTCGCGTGGGACACGTTCGTGGAGCTAACGGAGGTCGCCAAGCGGCTGCATCTGTACGGCGCGGGCCAGGACCTGCTGGCGGACGCGTTCTCGGGCAACGTGCGCGGGGCCGGACCCGGCGTGGCGGAGATGGAGATCCTCGAGCGACCGTCTGAGCCGTTCATCGTGTTCGCCGCCGACAAGACCTCGCCGGGGGCGTGGAACCTGCCCCTTTACAAGGTGTTCTGCGATCCGTTTAACACCGCCGGGCTGGTAATCGACAAGACCATGCACGCCGGGTTCACCTTGGAGGTGCACGACCTGATCGAGCACCAGCGCGCGTACTTCCACTGCCCTGAGGATCTGTACGACCTGCTCGTGTACATCGGCACCACCGGTCGGTTCGTGATCAAGCACGTGTTCCGCCGCGACAGCCTCGATGAGCCCGTCGCGTCGACGTCGACCTCGCGGCTGTCGTTGATCGCTGGCCGCTACGTCGGCAAGGACGACCCGATCATGATCGTCCGCTGCCAGAGCGGCCTCCCGGCGGTCGGCGAGGTGCTTGAGCCGTTCGCCAACCCGCACTTCGTGTCGGGCTGGATGCGCGGCTCGCACAACGGGCCGCTGATGCCGTGCGCGCTCGACGACGCCCGCCCGGCAAGGTTCGATGGCCCGCCGCGGGTGGTGGGGATGGGCTTCCAGCTTGCCGATGGGCGGCTCGTGGGCCCGCGCGACATGCTCGGCGACGTCTCGTTTGACCGCGCGCGTCAGCAGGCGCTCGAGATGGCCGATTACATGAGGCGCAATGGCCCGTTTGAGCCCGGACGGCTGCCGATGGAGGACATGGAGTACACGACCATGCCCCAGGTCGCCGAGCGGATGAGCGAGCGGTGGGAGCCGATCGGGGAGCCCGCGGCGGTGAGCGCATAGCCCGGGGGCTCGTCGATGGCCGTGCGTGTCAGTGATCGTCCCGCCCAGTCACCGCGCCGCGACGCGGAGTCGCTCGGCTCGCTCGTGGTGGTGCTCGCCGGCCACGAGCGGTTCGTCTCCGGGCTGGACGAGAGATCGCGTGCGAGCGTGGCCGTGAGGCGGTTCCCGGGCGGCGAGCTCCACACCGAGGTTCCCGAGCATGTCGGTGGCCGTCGCTGCGTGGTTGTCGGGTCGATCTCTCCACCAGCCGGCAACCTTGAACGCTTCACGCTGGTCGCCCACACGCTGAGCCGAGCCGGCGCTGAGTCGATCGCGGCGCTGCTGCCCTATCTCGCCTATGCCCGCCAGGACCGCGCGGCGGGAGCGGAGAGCCTCGGTCTGGCGTGGGTCGGTGAGCTGCTGCGAGCAAGCGGAGTCGACGAGGTGGTGTGCGTGGACGTCCACAGCGACCTGGCGCCTGATGTGCTCGGGCTCGGGCTCACCTCGCTTTCACCGGCCGGGTTGCTGGCCGGCGCGCTGCCTGAAGTGTGGCGATCGGAGGCCACGTTCGTCGCGCCCGACGAGGGGGCCGTCGAGCGATGCTCGGCGGTCGCCCGCGCCGCCGGCTCCGAGCGCCCCGTCGTCTGGGCGCGCAAGCGTCGCACGCGTGCCGGCGTTGAGCACCTTGGCCTGGCCGGCTCGCCCGGCCGCCGGGCTGTTGTCGTGGACGACATCCTCGCCGCCGGTGACACGCTCGTGTCTTGCTGCCGGGCGCTTCGTGACGTGGGGGTGAAGCAAATCGGCGTCATGGCAACCCATGCTCTGTTCACGGGCGAGCGCTGGCGCGTCCTGTTCGCGGAGGGCGTGCAGAAGGTCTTGATCACTGACACCGTGCTCTCGCGGCGTCGCCCACCGCAGGCACAGGTCGTGTCCGTCGCGCCGTTGCTGGCAGCGGTGCTGGAAGAAAGCAACGGCTGAGGAGGCTTCTGATGCTCGAAACCGTCACCCGCAGGTACACCGACCGGCACGCCGCCGGCCGGAAGCTGGCCGAGCGGCTGAGCTCGCTTACGCTCGAGGATCCGGTCGTACTCGGCCTCGCCCGAGGCGGGCTGCCGGTCGCCTACGAGGTCGCCAAGCGTCTCGGGGCGCCGCTGGATGTGCTGGTGGTCAGGAAGGTCGGCGCTCCGGGCAACCCGGAGCTCGGGATCGGCGCGATCGCCGAGGGCGACGTGCGCGTGCTCAACCAAGAGGTCGTGCGTAGCCTGCTGGTCAGCGTCGAGGAGCTGGAGGCGGCCGTCGCCCGCGAAGCGGCGGAGGTCGAAGCACGGGTGCGGCGCTACCGCGGAGGACGCCCCCCGCTCGAGGTGAAGGGGCGCACCGTGATCGTCGTCGACGACGGACTGGCGACCGGTGGGACGGCGCGCGCGGCGCTGCGGGCGGTCCGGGCGCGCCATCCCCGCCGGCTCGTCCTGGCGGTGCCGGTCGGGGCGCCCGAGAGCGTCGACTCGCTGCGCGGGGAGGTCGATGAAGTGATCTGCCTGCTCGAGCCCGAGCTCATGTGGGCGGTCGGCATGTGGTATGAGCACTTCGAGCCGACCTCCGACGTGGAGATCGCCGCGCTGCTTGACGGGGCTCCAGCGGATCCGCCGCCACCGCTGGCGCTTACGAAGCGCGAGCTGAGGATCCCGGTCGCTGGCCACGGTGAGGTGGTGGGCGATCTTGTCTTGCCCGAGTCGGCAAGGGGGTTGGTCGTGTTCGCGCATGGCAGCGGCTCGAGCCGTCATAGCCCACGCAACCGGTACGTGGCTCGGGCGCTGAACGAGCGCCAGCTGGGAACTCTCGTGCTCGACCTGCTGGCGGTCGAAGAGGAGCTCGACCGGGCGAACGTGTTCGACATCGTGCTGCTGGCCGAGCGGCTCGTCATCGCGACGCGCCGGGCACAGCGAGCGCCGGACCTCGCCGGGCTCCCGATCGGCTATTTCGGGGCCAGCACCGGCGCCGGCGCAGCGCTGTGGGCGGCCGCGGAGCTGGGCGACAAGATCGGCGCGGTCGTCTCGCGCGGAGGACGCCCAGACCTGGCAGTAGCACGGCTGCCGGCGGTGCGAGCACCCGTGTTGCTGATCGTCGGCGGACACGACGAGATCGTCCTCGAACTCAACCGCGAAGCTCAGAGCCTGCTTAGGGGACGGTCGGAGATCGCGATCGTCCCCGGTGCCACGCACCTGTTCGAGGAGCCGGGGGCGCTGAAGGAGGTCTCGCGGCTCGCTGGGGAGTGGTTTGAGCGCCACCTGAAACCCGCCACAGAACGGGCAGCGTGACGGCAACCGATGCCTCGACTCGGGCTCGCTCGGCCCGGGCGCCGCTCGTGCGGCGGATCTTGACGCGTGCTGGCGTGAGCATGTTCGACCTCGTCGAGTGGTGTGAGCGCTCGGTCCAGATCACCGAGCCCGACGGGAGCGTGGCGTTCGCGTGCAACAACGTCGAGGCTCCGATCGGCTGGTCGAACCTGGCGGTCGCGGTGGTCGCCCGGCGGTACTTTGCCGGCGGCTCGGGCGCGGGGCGTGAGCGCTCCGTTGGCGCGCTGGTCGAGCGGGTGATCGGAGCGATCGCCGCGTGGGCTCAGGCCGGCGGCCAGCTCGCCGATGCGCAGGAGCGCGAGGCGCTGTTCGACGAGCTCGCGGTGCTGGTGCTGACCCAGCGAGCCACCTTCGCAACCCCGGTGTGGCTGAACGCCGGGTTGGACGAGCGTCCGCTCACGTCGGCCTGCTTCATCCTCACGACCGAGGACTCGATCCCGCAACTGCTCGACTGGAACACGCGCGAGGGGCTGATCTTCCAGCAGGGCGGCGGCGCGAGGATCAACCTGTCGCGGGTGCGCTCCTCGCGCGAGCCGGTGTCGCGCGGCGGGCTGGCCAGCGGGCCGGTGTCGTTCATGCGCGCAACCGACGCGTGGGCGGCGACGATCCGCGCCGGCGGGCGCGCGCGGCGCGGCGCGAAGATGGTCGTGCTGGACGCCTCGCACCCCGACATCTTCGAGTTCATCGAGGCCAAGGCGCGCGAGGAGGACCGCGGGCGGGCGCTGCTCGCCGCCGGTTATTCGGTCGAGGAGGTGGTCAGCGCGCTGGCGTTCCAGCACGCCAACCACTCGGTGCGGGTGAGCGACGACTTCATGCGCCTCGCCGTCGGGGGTGGTGAATGGTCGCTGCGCGCGGTGACCACAGGCGAGGTACTGGACACCTTCCCCGCCCGCAGGCTGCTCTGCGCCTGCGCCGAGGCCGTGGCCCGCTGCGGGGATCCCTGAGGGTGGTCGGGTAGGCGAGAGGCGCCCGGTGTCGCGCGGCGTTGGCGACTGACTCCTGGTTTCCTCTCGCCTCCCATCGATCCGTGCGTGCGGTTCTCCCGCACACGGCTCGCCGACGTTCTTCACCGTCGGCATTCAGCGTCTCCGGTGCCGCGGCTGGAAGGCGCGCGGCGGGACGATGGTTCCGTTGAGGTCGATCAGTCCTAGGTGGTTCGGGGAGCGGCGGGCGACTGCCCACCATCCGAACCGCCGGTCACGCTGGTAACGGTTGGCGACGAAAATCGACAACCGATTGATCGCGTGCAGGGTGATCTTGTCGAAGAACTGGGCGGAGTTTCCGTAGCGGAAGTAGCCCGCCCACCCGGCCAGGAACCGGTTGAGGTCCTGAACGATCTCTTCGACTGGGAGCAGCAGCCGTTCGATCAGATCCTCACCCGCACCGCGGACGCGCTCGAGCTGCCTCACCGGGACCTCCTTCGCGCGTTGCGGTGCGCGGGGCGGTTGAACATGGACGAGACCGGCTGGCGGCTCAAAGGCGCCCGGCGGACGCTGTGGGGCGCGTGCACCGAAACGCTCGCCGTCTATCGGATCGCCGCCGATCGTCACGAGGAACGCGCTCGCGAGCTGCTCGCCTCAAGCGACGCGATCGTGACCTCGGACCGGTGGTGGGCCTACAACCACCTGCCGCTCTCACGCCGGCAGATCTGCTGGTCGCACCTGCAGCGCGACTTCACAGCGCAGGCCGAAGCCGGTGGCGCCGAGCGCGAGCTTGGCGAGCACGGCCTCCGAGTCTGCGATGAGCTGTTCTGGGCCTGGGAGATCTACCAGCACACCGGAGAGCGCAAAGAACTCAAACGCCGGATCCGGCTGCTGCGCCGCGAGCTCAAACCGATCTTGCGCAAATACTCCGGCAAGGCGCCGCGCTACAAACGCTCCCGCGGGCTGGCGCGCAACCTGCTGAAGGTCTGGCCCGCCCTGTGGACGTTCGCCGACAGGCGCGGCGTCCAACCGACCAACAATCACGCCGAGCGCGCGCTGCGCGGCGCGGTCATCTACCGAAAGCTCTCGCTCGGC
>Ga0307374_10015273_pt1 | contig 10348 bp, 7 predicted proteins | sample OX3MG_FD_202532 | JGI IMG/M metagenome (GOLD analysis project Ga0307374, IMG submission 202532) | Soil microbial communities from Risofladan, Vaasa, Finland - OX-3 | ecosystem: Environmental > Terrestrial > Soil > Coastal area > Acid sulfate soil | place: Finland: Risofladan, Vaasa | collected...
ACGGGCTGCAGGTGGCGGACCGCTTCTACATCTATCGCGACTACAGCCATGCCGCCGCCGGCGAGTACGCGATCGCCCTGCAGCTCGCCACGGTCGTGTTCGTGGCCGTGCGCGGCTTTCAGTACGCATGGCCGCCGCTCGCCTATTCGGTCGACAGCGACGCGCAGGCGTCGCGGCTGTACTCGATCGTCACGACCTACTTCGCGCTCGCCACGGGCGTGATCGTCGCGGCCGTGGCGCTGCTCGGACGCTGGATCGTGCGGCTGCTCGCCGCTCCCGCCTATTTCGGCGCCCACGCCGCCCTGCCATGGCTGGCGCTCGGCTGGACGCTGTATGGGCTCTATCAGGTGCTGATCGTGATCACCGGCAGGGCGCGCGTCACCCAGCGCAATCTCCCCGCGGCGCTCGCGGGCCTCGTTGTCAACGTGGCGCTGCTGCTTCTGCTCGTGCCCCACGGGGGCCTCGACCTCGGCATCGCCGGCGCGGGCATCGCCCTGTGCGGCGCGTATGTGGCGATGCTCGCGGTCATGCACCTGCTGACACGCAACGTCTTCGAGGTGGGTTTTCAGTGGGCGCGTCTCGGGCAGCTCACCTTGATCCTCGCGGGAGTCGCGGTCTCGGGAGAGCTGCTGCTACCCACCTCCGGCTTCGCGGGCCTCGTGCTGCGCGTGCTATGGCTGGGTCTTATCCCTGCCCTGCTGGTGCTTACGCGCTTCTTCTCTGCCGTCGAGACCGCTCAGGCGCTGCTCATCGCCGTCGACGCCCGTCGCCGCATAGCCGCCTTCCGCGCCGGGCACGGTGACGTAGAGGCTTATGCGGAGGACCCGCTGCGGGATATCTGAGGAGATATATGCAAGCTCAACCGGTATATACTCGCGCTATGGCTAAGCATCTCGTGGACATAGACGAGCAGGCCCTGCGAGACGCGCGGGCACAGCTGCGCGCCGGGACGATCAAGGAGACGGTCAATCGGGCGTTGAGGCTGGTCGCGGCCGATCGCGACGCGACGGTGAAGGAGCGGATCGACGTGCTTGCAGCAGCCGATCTCGTGCCGCGCGAGCAGGCATGGCGCTGACGCACCTGCTCGACACGAGCGTGCTCACGCGCCTGCGCGAGCCTACGGTAAGGGAAGCGATCGAGCCCCGGGCGCAGGCGGGCGAGCTTGCACGCGGCACTATCAGCGACCTGGAGGTCGGCTTCTCGGCCCGCAACGCGCGGGAGTGGGACCGACTCGCGGACGGCCTGGGGGCGTTCGAGTCGATGGACGCGATGGCGGAGCATGTGCGCCGCGCAAAGCAGGTCCAGCGCCTGCTCGCGGCCAAGCACCAACGTGGTCGCAAGATCCCCGATCTGCTCGTAGCCGCAACCGCCGAGGCCCACAGCCTCACGGTCCTGCACTACGACGCCGACTTCGACCTGATCGCCGCCGTCACGGGCCAGTCGTGTGAGTGGGTCGTGCCGCCGGGCTCGGTCGATTGACGAGCGGCACGGAGGGTGAACCCTGGCGCGGAGGGTGAACCCTTATACCAAACGGTGTTATACCGATCGGTATAACACCAGTCAGGACACTACCGCGGGCTCGATGCTCAAAGCTCTTGTCAGCTCAGCAAGACACTACGTGGATGGCCCGGCCGGATGCGCCGACCAGCTTGCGAATGTCGGCTAGGTCGCTGGTGAGGACACAATCACCCGACCGACCGTTTCGGACCACGGCAACGAGCGCTCCTGTGTCAAGCACCAGCGCGCTTATGCCGCAGCGCGCGCGAGAAGCGGTGAGACCCCAAGATCAACCGCGGCGGAGGCGAGCTCGTCCGCTGTGAGCGAGCCGTGTGCGGCTTCCCACTCGTCGAGGTAGGCGGAGAGCGCTTCGGCGCGCAGCTTCGCGGCGGCAGCATCGGCTAGCCACGCCGAAAGACTGGAGCCCTGCTGTCGCGCGGCGCCTCGAACGGCGTCCCCGAGGTTGGGATCGAAGGAGACGCTGAGCTTGCCGACCTTCACGCACGCAGAATACCCGCGGTAGGAACAGTCGTCCTACGAGTGTTCGTTACGCGCGCGAGTACGATCCCTACACCGGTCACATGAGCGGCGACAAGCAGAGCGCAGTTGCCGGCGGAGACCTTGCTGGGCGCACGTGCAGCTCAAGTTCTCAACCGGGTCTTGACAGCCTCGGCACAAGTCTGTATAAAGAACCTAAGCCTTGATCTCGTGAGGGGTCAGGGGGACATAAGGTCGGGTTTGGGTCGGCCCCGTGGTCGACAGCAAGCGTTTTAGACGGGGACCTTGGGAGAGGGACCGGGTCGCAACAGAGTTGGGAGTTGAAGTTCGCGTGGTTTCGATGGGGAATAGCGTGACAAGGAGTCCGTGCACCACTGACGTGTCTCTCTCTCTCTCTCTCTCTCTGGCCGGCTCGGCGCACTTGCGCTAGGCGGCATCCTCGCGGCGGATCGCCGCGAACGGTCGGACATGACGTCCGGCTTGGCCCCTCGTGTACGACGGGCGCCTTGCCGCTCAGTCACACATGCGCACGTAGGAACGCGCGCATGAGGGGGCGAGCGTGAGATGGCCCGTGCGAAGCGAGCCCAGCGCGACGCTCGCAGCCTGCATGCCGGGGCGGCCGCGCAGAGCAACGGCATCGCGCACACGCAGCTCAGCGATCTTCAGCGCGCCCGCATCGTCGCGGCGATGCTCGACGTCTCATGTGAACGAGGGGCGGCGAACGTGACGGTCGCACACGTCGTCGAGCGTTCCGGAGTCTCCAGGCGCACCTTCTATGAGCAGTTCACCGATCGCGAGGACTGCTTCCTCGCGGCGTTCGAGCAGGCGCTCGAATACGCCGCCGAGCGCGTGGTGCCAGCGTATGAATCCAAGAAGGGTTGGCGCGAGCGGATAAGGGCCGCCCTGACTGGATTCCTCTCGTTCCTCGACGCAGAGCCGGTGATCGGCCGGATGCTGATCGCCGAGTCCTTCGGCGGCGGTGTCGCGACGATGAACCGTCGCAACGAGGTGACCGCGCTGATGACGCGCGCGATCGATGGGGGCCGGGGTGAGGCCAAGGCGAGTCTCACACTCCCCCCGCTCACAGCCGAGGGCGTCGTCGGTGGAGCGCTCGCCGTCATCCACTCGCGACTCGTCGAGGGTCACGAGCAAGCCTTGGTAGAGCTGACGAGCCCGCTGATGAGCATGATCGTTCTGCCCTACCTGGGTCCTGCCGCCGCGCGCCGCGAGCTGGAGCGCCCCGCGCCGGATCCTGTCGCGAGCGCAGGCAAGTCAACGCTCCTGGCGGATCCCTTCAAAGCGGCCGGCATGCGCCTCACATACAGGACGGTAAGAGTGTTAATGGCACTCGCACAGCATCCTGGCGCGTCGAACCGCGTGGTCGCGGACACCGCCGAGATAAGAGACCAGGGCCAAATATCGAAGCTACTGGCGCGGCTGCAGCGCGCGGGAATGGTCACCAACACGGGGCTCGGTCCCGGTCAAGGCGCACCCAACGCGTGGACGCTCACAGAAAGTGGCCGGCAAGTCGTCGACAGCGTTCGCGCGCATACCGAAGGTGGGCGCGAGGCAGGACGCGAGCGATGAGCCGCCGCGCAAGTCCAATAGCTGAGCGTTTCGTTCATAGAAACGCGATTGGAAGCCGCGCGGGGCGTGCCTACCAGATGGTCTCCACCAATCCGCTATCGCGGATTGCACGGTCCCTGGTGACCAGCGGCACGTCGAACACCTTCGCCGCTGCGACGATGAAGCGGTCCCACGGGTCGGCGAGCACGTCGCGTGGTATCGCGGTGGTGGCGTCGGCGACGTCCTCGTCGATCGGATGCAGGCTGATCTCTGGCGAGGCGGAGATCGTCGCTCGCACTTCTGCCAGGTCGGCGTCCGTGAGGGCTTTGGTCGTTTGGGTGACGTACCAGAGGTCGATCAGGCTGGCGACGGAGACGACTATGCCGTCGGTTTCTTCGGCTTGCGCGAACGCCTCTGCGGCTTGGTCGGACAGCCGGTCAGAGCCCCGTACACGCCAGAAGATGGCGTGGGAGTCGGCAACGACTCTCACGTGCCGGACACGTCGTGACGCGCGAGTGCGCTGGCCTTCTCAAAGTCTTCCCATGTCAGGTCCGGCAGGTTCGGAAGCGATCCGGCGAAGCTGCCGCCCGTCCTGGTCGCAGGCTCCTGCACCACACGCAGGTGCGCGCCGGGACCGACACCCAGACGCGCCAGCTGATCGGCGGGAATGCTGCCGTCGGACGCCACCACTAGCTCGTGATCGGTGTGCCGCTCGTTCGCTGCCATACCCCAAGTGTAGCTCGGGGCGAAGCCACACCGATCGTCTCGCAACGCAGATCAACCCCGTCGTCGGGGGCTGGCTCGGGCATTACACCGCGTTCTACCCGACCGCGGTCAGACCACTCGGCCACCGCCCGGGCTATCACCTGGTGCGGTGGGCGCGCTGGAAGTACAAGCGATTGGAGCGCAGCAACAGAAAGGCACGCGCATGGCTCAAAGGAGTCCATTCAAGACAACCAGACCTGCTCGCGCACTGGAGGTACTGCGCCCCATGCTGAGAAAAGCCAGACAACACGAGCCGTATGAGTCGAGAGGCTCACGTGCGGATCTGTGGGGCCGGAGGGTGGGAACCCCTCAGGCTACCCGGCGAGTGCGAAGGGGAGTGGGACGTGCAGCGATTTCGCAATGATGGAACGGGAGAGAGGGAGCTGGTTGGTATGAGAGCGAAAGTGGCTCGCAGGCTTGGCTTGGCGACGGTCCTCAGCGTGGCCTGTTACGGATGGCTGCTTGGCGCGACCGCATCGGCCACCGTCGCCCAGTTCGGCGCGAGCGGGGAAGGCGCCGGTCAGTTTGTCGAGCCGCACGGCATCGCCGTCGATCAAAACACCGGCGACGCCTACGTCGCGGACACCAACAACCAGCGCATCGACAGCTTCGGCCGCGAAGGAGACTTTCGCTACGCGATTGGCTGGGGTGTGCGTACTGGTGCGAGCGAACTGCAGGTGTGTACGACCGAAACGGGTTGTCGAGCTGGGATTGAAGGTGGGGGCGCGGGCCAGTTCAGCTTCGCGGAGGGCGTCGCGGTCGACAACGATCCGGCGAGCGCTTCCTATGGGGATCTGTACGTTCTCGATTCCAGGAACGCGCGGGTGCAGAAGTTCGACTCGGCCGGGCATTTCCTGCTCATGTTCGGGGGGAACGTCAACGCGAAAGGTGGTGACGTCTGTGTCAGCGGGGAAAGCTGCGTCGCGGGAACTGGCCCGGGGCTCGGCGAAGGGGAATTCTCTGTCATCCAAACGGCGATAGCGGTCGGCGCCACGGGCGAAGTTTACGTCGGCGATTACAATCGCGTGCAGAGGTTCACGGCGAGCGGGCAGTACGTCTCGAGCATCGCGCTGGGGGAAGTCGGACTCGTCAGATATGTCGCCGTGAGCTCCACCGGAACTGTTTACGTAACGGCATTTTTTCTCAGCGGTGTGCACACGTACGACTCGTTTGGCAATGAAATAGGAACCCCGATCGATTCCGAAGGAGAACCGAGGGATCTGGCTCTCGGTCCCCATGACGAACTGTTCGTCGTCAACGCCCAGCCGCTCGAAAGCCAGCAGCCTGGGATCGTCGAGTATGCCGCCGGAGGTGAAGAGGTCGCGAGCTTCGGCACCGGTACGCACGGCGAGGACCGTGGTATCGCCTTCGGCAACACGATCGAACGCCTGTACGTGGTGAGCGGCACCCCTGACGTGCGGGTGCTCCCGTTGCCGCCGGCTGGGCCGTTGGTGGTGGAAGGCAGCGAGTCGGTCAGCGAAGTGGCTCCCACGAAAGCGACTCTGCAGGCGCTGGTCGATCCGGAGGGCTCTGCTGTCGAATATTACTTCGACTACGGCGTCGACGAAAGCTACGGCACAACGACCGCCACGGTGCCGCTGGCGAGCACGTCATTGTTCGAAAACGCCAGTGCGACAGCGGAAGCTGTGAATCTGAGCCCGAATACGCTCTATCACTTTCGCGTCGTCGCAAGAGATGCCGGTGGCCACACGACGATAGGCCCGGACGCGACGTTCACGACGCTGCCGCCGCTCTTTATAGAAAGCGAGTCGGTCTCGGATGTGACGCCGGACAGCGCACGTCTTCGGGCGACGATCAACCCACTGGGGACGCAAACGGAATACCGCTTCGAGTACGGGACGAGCACGGCGTATGAAGCAAGTGTGCCCGTGCCGGATGCCAGCGTGGGCGCGGGCAAGCAGGGCGCAGCGGTGGAAACGGTGCTCGAGCACCTGCACCCTGAAACTCAGTACCACTATCGAGTGGTGGCCCACAATCAGCTCGGTGAAGTGCAGGGCGCCGACCGGACCTTCACGACGATGGGCGGCGGGGCCTTCGCCCTGGCGGACAACCGCGACTGGGAACTGGTCTCTCCCCCGAGCAAGGGCGGCGCCGCGCTTGAATCGCTGCCGGAAGAAGGCGGTCTGATCCAGGCCGCCGAAGATGGGAGCGCGTTCACCTACGTGGCGCTTGCGCCGGTGAGCGAGGAAGCCCCCGGCAACCGGAGCCCGATGTTCACGCAGCTCATGTCCAGGCGCGGGGCGCAGGGCTGGGAAACCGAAAACATCACAACTCCGCGCGAAGTGCCGATTGGGGCCTTTGTCGGCTTCCGTGGCGAATACCCACTGTTCTCAGATGACTTGTCGAAGGGACTTCTTGAACCGCCGGGTACGGAGCTGCTGTTGGGCGAAGCGACAGAACATACCCCGTACCTGCGTGAAGGGAACGCGTATCGTCCGGTGCTCACGCCGGGCGACGTTACCAGCGGAGAAAAATTTGGTGGCGTCGAAAAAGGGGCAGGAGTATTCGAAGGTAGTGCAGGCGTCGCAACAGCGACACCTGACTTCAGCTATCTCGTCGTTCGCTCTCCTGTGGCCCTGACACCAGGTTTTACGGTGGCGGGAGGCGGTCTTGAAAGCTTGTACCTGTGGCATGCGGGCTCGCTTCGTCTCGTAAGCGTTCTCCCGAACGGTCACGCAGCCGTCGAAGCTGGAGCGCAGTCCCTCACAGGCCGCGGAGGGAGGCACGCGATCTCGCAGGAAGGAGCCAGAGTCATCTTCCGCACATCCAGAGAAGCCGAAAACCACTTGTTCGTCCGCGACGTCGGCGCCGGCGTAACGGTGCAGGTCGACTTGCCGGAAAGTGGTAAAAGCGGTCAAGGTAGAGCAAATTTCCAGGACGCGAGTGCAGACGGCCGGAGGATCCTTTTCACCGATAGCGAACGGCTTACGAGCAACGCGTCAAGCGAATCGTTTACGAAGGCAGACCTGTACGAGTGCGAACTGGAAGGAACCGGTGCCGGAACGCACTGCGACCTGACGGACCTGAGCGTGCCGCGGAATGCGGGTGAAGCGAGCGACGTCGTCGGCGATATCGCTGGGGTGGGAGAATCGGCAAACCAGGTGTACTTCGTCGCCAACGGCATGCTCGCGCCTGGCGCGGTGCCGGGCAACTGCCCGGACGAACTCTCGGGCGAAATACCCGCGGCCGCGAAGTGCAACCTCTACATGTACGACGCGAGCGCGAGAGAAGTGCGACTGATCGCGGTCTTGTCGGGAGCTGATTTCCCCGACTGGGCCGGGATCAATCCACGGCAGCTTGGAGAACTGACCGCACGTGTGTCGCCGAGCGGCCAGTACCTCGCCTTCATGTCGCAGCGAAGCTTGACGGGGTACGACAACCGCGACAGCGCAAGCGGCGCTCCGGATGAGGAGGTGTTCCTGTACGACGCGGCGCACGGATCGCTCGCGTGCGTTTCCTGCGACCCAACGGGTGGACGGCCAAAGGGGGTCCTCGACTCGGGGGAATTCCCGCGGCCGATGGTCGACCGCCCAGGAACGTGGTCAGGGCGATGGATTGCGGCATCTATACCCGGTTGGACGCGGGCAAACGTAGCCACGGCTTTGTACCAGTCGCGTTACTTGTCGAACAGTGGGCGCCTGTTCTTCAATGCCTACGACGCATTGGTGCCACAGGACGTGAATGGGACCGCGGACGTGTACGAGTATGAGCCGGTCGGTGTCGGAGGCTGTCAGAAGAACAGCGGGTGCGTGGCGCTGATGTCCTCGGGGACGGCCGAGCGCGAAGCGGCCTTCCTCGACGCCAGCAGCGATGGTTCGGATGTCTTCTTCCTCACATCGTCGAGGCTCACCCCAAGCGATACTGACAGCGAGTTCGACGTTTACGACGCCCATGTCTGTGACGGCGCGTGTCCGGCGCAGCCCGGAAACTCGACGGTGCCGCCTTGCGCGTCGGCTGAGACATGCAGAAGCAAAGCCCCGCTCGGCATCTACGCGGCGCCGGTTCCGGTCACCGTGGGTCCCGGAAGCTCCGGTTTTGCTCGCGCCCACGCGACGGTGCGACGGTTGAGCAGAGAGCAACTTCTATCGAGAGCCCTTCATATGTGCCGCAGAAAGCATGGGCGGAGCAGGAGGCGATGTGAAGCGCTGGCTCACAGGCGCTATGGGCTCAACCATACGGGTCGTAAGACATCGAGGAGGAAATGATGGTGCGGGGACTGCGAGAGGGCATGCAGCGCGGCGGCGGTGTCGGAGGATTGACGTGGCTGCTCCTTTGCGCCGTCGTATTGGCGGGGATGTTCTGTATTGGTGCGAGCGCACAGGCGGCCACTTCGCCCCGCCCGTGGTGGCACCTTGTAGAGCGGGTCTCTCCCGCGAACGCGCCGTCCGGCGCCGAAGCGACCGTCACGCTCAATGCCATCAATGTCGGCGACGCGCCCACCAGCGGCGAACTGAAGCTGGACGCACACGTTCCGGCCGGCTTTTCCGTCCAAGGCGTCGAAATGTACGCCTACCCGATCGAAATAGGCAAACTTGAAATCGCGCGGCGAGGAGAAGGATTTTTTCTGTGGGGGTGCGGACACGACACTCAAAACGTACGTTGCCATTTCATCCTGCCGCTGCTGCCCTTCGAAGATCTGGAAGCACGGGTACGCATCAAGAACGAAGGCGCTTCGGAAGCCGCGCCGGTTGTGACAGGCGAAGTCAGTGGTGGAGAAGCCGCTCCCGCGAAGATCGCTCGCGCGGTCGGCACCGGCACGGCCCCGCCGCGGTTTGGCGTTGAACAGCTCGCGTTCGTGCCCGAAGAAGAGGGCGGCGGGGCCGACATACAGGCGGGGTCCCACCCGTTCCAGGTCACCTCCACGCTTGCCTTCAACGAGTCGACGGATCCGTCCAAGCCGCCGGCGTTGCCGCGCGACCTAAGCATCAAGCTGCCGCCTGGCTTCGCCGGCAACACGAAGATCATGCCGCAGTGCAGCGCCGCCGATTTCATGACTTTTGGCTTTGGATCGCTCAGCGCGAATGCGTGCCCGGCGGACACGGTCGTGGGCGTCGCGGTGGTGACTGTCTACGAACCTGCCCACATCGGCTTTGGGACCTTTCCTGTGCCGTTGTTCAATCTTGTGCCCGAGAAGGGCGAGCCGGCGAGGTTCGGTTTCGACGTGGCCCAAGCGCCCGCGATACTGGACACCAAGATAAGGTCGGGCGAAGATTACGGGGTCACCGTACAGGTGAGCGACATCACGCAGGTTGCGTCCTTCCTCGCCTCGAACATCACGATTTGGGGGGTCCCTGGCGAGAAGGCCCACAACGAAGCGCGCGGCTGGAGTTGCCTCGTCAGCGGAAGGTGGTATGAAGGGTTTTACAAACCGTCATGTGAGACGCCTGAACAGGCCACACCCGGGCCGCTGCTCACGCTGTCGACAGGCTGCGGCTCGTTCGACACGTCGGTTGAAGGGCGTTCGTGGCCGGTGCAGTCCGCGCCGGAAGGACTGACGTTCACCCCCGTGGGGTATGCGCTCACGGACGGCTTCGGTCGCGAACTGGGCATCGGCGGCTGTGGTGTGCTGCGGTTCGATCCCTCGATCTCGGTGACGCCCGACGAGCACGCCGCGGCCAGCCCCAGCGGCCTCGATGTGCACATCCATACGCCGCAGGGCGAATTCGAAAACGCCGAAGGGCTTGCGCAGAGCGCGATCAAAGACCTCACTGTCACGCTCCCCCCGGGATTGACGGTGAACCCGGCCGGCGCGGACGGCCTGGAAGCGTGCTCTGAAGCCGCTGCCGGGTATCTGGCAGGTCAAAGCGATGTCAAAGAAGGCGTGCTTCGCTTCGATCCGAACCTCCCCGCAGGCTGGCAGGAAGGCAGCGGGTTCTGCCCGAACGCTTCTGAGATCGGCACGGTGGACATCGCCACGCGCCTGTTGCCCCCCGGACAGGACCTCAAGGGCGCCGTCTACCTGGCGAACCAGAACGAAAACCCGTTCGGCTCGCTGCTGGCC
>Ga0307374_10015274_pt1 | contig 10348 bp, 7 predicted proteins | sample OX3MG_FD_202532 | JGI IMG/M metagenome (GOLD analysis project Ga0307374, IMG submission 202532) | Soil microbial communities from Risofladan, Vaasa, Finland - OX-3 | ecosystem: Environmental > Terrestrial > Soil > Coastal area > Acid sulfate soil | place: Finland: Risofladan, Vaasa | collected...
AATTCCAGCGGATGTGAAGTGGTGAAACGGATGCGTTCGATGCCGTCCACGGCAGCCACATATTCGATCAACAGGGCGAGATCGGCGACTGAGCCATCGTGTCTCACGCCGCGATAGCCGTTCACGTTCTGGCCCAGCAGGGTCACTTCCATGACGCCCTGCTCCGCCAGCCCGGCGATTTCCGCAATCACATCATCGAACGGCCGGCTGACTTCTTCGCCGCGGGTATAGGGCACCACGCAGAACGTGCAATACTTGCTGCAGCCCTCCATGATAGACACGAAAGCGGTAGGGCCCTCTGCCCTTGGCAACGGCAGGTTATCGAATTTCTCGATTTCCGGGAAGGAAATATCCACCACCGGACGATGCGTGCGGCGTGTTTCTTCCAGCATCTCCGGCAAACGATGCAGGGTCTGGGGCCCGAACACCAAGTCCACAAACGGCGCCCGCTTCACAATGCCTGCGCCTTCCTGGCTGGCCACGCAGCCACCCACGCCGATGATGAGATCAGGGCGCTGCTGCTTGAGCTCGCGCCAGCGACCGAGCTGCGAGAACACCTTTTCCTGGGCCTTGTCGCGCACCGAGCAGGTATTCAACAGAATCACGTCCGCCTCTTCAGCTTGCCCGGTCAACTCGTAAGCATGGGAATCCCGCAGCACCTCCGCCATTTTTGCGGAATCGTACTCGTTCATCTGGCAGCCGAACGTTTTGATATGCAGTTTGCCAAGCATGTGACTAAGCTCAAGGTTTGGGCGCAAAAAAATTGCAATCTAACGGCTGTATTTTAACTGCTTCCCGGCGCAATGCAGCAGGTAGCCGCAAAACCCTTGCAGAGGAACCATGCGACTCAATAGCTATCCCCGAGAAGCATATGTAGTATCCAGCCCTTCAGGTCACCGGCCACACGCTGAGTGGATTCATAGCCAAGCAAGCGGCGGGCGCGCGATGTATCCGCCAGTGATGACATACGCCGCCAAACCTGAAATCGTTTGCAGAGATCAAAGCCGATGAGTCCCATTGCCCCCCATTTACAAATATCAGCGTCATTGGCCTATTTATTTTTTAAGCGCCGCCATTATTACATAGATAGAAACCCCGCCGCGTGGACGAGTTGCACGACTTTCTCAGCCTCCTCTTCGACGCTACTGCCGCGGGTATCGAGCACCAGCTCCGGCTTTTCCGGCGCCTCGTAAGGATCGCTGATACCGGTGAATTCCTTGATAAGGCCAGCGCGTGCTTTCGCGTAGAGCCCCTTGCGGTCGCGTTGCTCGCAAACCTCGATGGAGGTGGACACATAGACCTCGAAGAATCCACCCAACAGTTCAATCATGTGGCGCACATCCCGGCGGGTGGCGGTATACGGGGCGATGGGCGCACAGATGGCTACACCGCCGTTCTTGGTGATTTCACTGGCCACGTAACCGATGCGGTGGATATTGATATCGCGATGCTCTTTCGAGAAGCCCAGCTCGCTGGAAAGGTGTTTGCGCACCAGATCTCCGTCCAGCATGGTCACTTGGCGGCCGCCTATCTCCAGCAACTTGACCATGAGCGCATTGGCGATGGTGGATTTTCCGGAACCGGAGAGGCCGGTAAAAAACACGGTGAAACCTTGTTTGTGACGCGGTGGATGGGTCTTACGCAATTCGGCAACCACTTCGGGATAGGAAAACCACTCGGGGATTTCCTGCCCCTTCTGCAACCGTTCCCGCAAATCGGTGCCGGAAATGTTCATGATGGTTTCGCCGGGCTTGAGTTCGTTATCGGGGGCGTAGCCACCGCGCTCCTTCACATACACCATCATCTGGAAGGGCACCATCTGGATGCCGATTTCGTCCTGATGCTTTTCCAATAGCTCCTGCGCATCGTAGGGACCATAGAATGGTTTGCCGTTACTGTCATTGCCCGGGCCCGCATGATCGCGACCCACGATGAAATGCGTGCAGCCGTGGTTCTTGCGAATGATGGCGTGCCACACGGCCTCCCGCGGACCACCCATGCGCATGGCCAGCGGCAGCAATGCCAGCATGGCTGAATGGTCCGGATAACGCTTGATGAGATGTTCGTAGCAACGTACCCGGGTATAGTGATCGATATCTCCCGGCTTGGTCATGCCGACGGAAGGATGCAGCAGCAATTTGCCGTTTACCTGCCTGGCGGCACGGTAAGTCAGCTCGAGATGGGCTCGGTGCATCGGATTACGAGTCTGGAAGCCGACAATGCGCTGCCAGCCTTGTTCGCGAAACAGAGTGCGGAGTTCCGCCGGCGTCTTGCGCAGATGAGGAAAGTCGTAGTGCGTGGGGGTTTCAACACCCGACAGACACCCCCCTACGTAGACTGGGTGCGATCGGCGCAACAGGAAAGCAACGCCGGGGTGGACTTCATCCTCAGCGCCAAATACCATCCGCGCCTCGTGTCTTAGGTCCGGCTCCCAGACATCTTCTACCGTCAGTATCGCCAAAGGCACACCTTCCGCATCCCGCAATGCAATCTTCTTGCCACGGGTCAGCTTGCCGGCGAATTCCCGTGTGACATCCAGGGTCACCGGCATCGGCCACAGCCTCCCATCGGTCAGCCGCATCGTGTCCACCACCTGCTCATAATCTGCCCGCCCAAGGAATCCCTCCAATGGGCTGAACCCACCATCCAACAACAACTCAAGGTCACAGAGTTGGCGTGCAGTCAGATCCCAGGAAAGATAGTCCTTGGCATGTATTTTCATGCGCTCGGTATCAGCTCTGGGAAGGTAAAGGTTTTTAGGCATATGGTCTTGCTGCATATTCTGTATATTCTGTTTGTTCATCATAACCTCGGAGACAGATTAGTTTGCAAACACCCGCATGTTTGGAATGATGCTGATAATTCCAGCATACAGGCTCAATTTACATATTGGTATGTTCTAGAGGTACAACCAGCGGCCACTCAATTGTTCGTTTGTGGCAGCGCCGAGGGCATAATCCGAAGCGCGCTGGTAACCAGAGCGCATAGTGTACACGCAAAGCAGGTATTTTCAGCAGCCGGAATCGGCCCGGGGGGCTACTCATTCGCTCCTCGACCCAGCCGCGTACGCGAGAACCTTTCCAGATGCAAGCGAGCGATGGCTTCTGCTTGAAGGATCGGGCTTGCCGCTTCAGAAACGGTTACCCGATGTTGGCAGGAAATAAGTACATGATGTTCGTCAATCCTCTGCGCATCATTGCCAAATATCTCGCATAGCATGATGAGAACGACTTATCGCGGAACTCGCCAGTCGGTATGCTCTACAGCAACTGATTTGTACGAAAGTCGGTCCGATGTGGTCCAAGCTAATGGTATATCATGAAGTCGCAGTTTGCGGTACGTTCCACTGTAGCATCTATTATTATCTTGCCTTTGCAAAATCGTACCGGTATTTTTACTCCTGCGCTGGAAGCGTAGCTATCCGGAACAGGCGGCATACATCCATGTTAGTGTTTCCGTGAGCGTGGGGCGCAGCGGTACCTCTATCTGCTTTTCCAACTTTTTTGGCGATCCCACAAGATGCTGGAGCTCACGTGCACGCAGAAATTTATCGTCTGTTTTTATCCGCATCTGATAACCCGCTATTTCTTCCAATTTGTACAGCACATCGCGTATGCGCACACCGTAACCAGAGCAGACATTGAATACTTCATCCGATATTTCAGATTCGATCAATGCCAGATATACCCTGGCGATCCAGCGGACATCGGAAAAATCGCGGACCGTATCAATGTTTCCCAAAACTATTTCGTGCTCGCCATTCTGGAATGCGCTTACCAATTTGGGTACAACGAAACTGCTGGATTGGCCAATCCCTATATAATTAAAGGGCCGTACGATTACTATTGGAATTGTGCCGATAGCCAGTCGAGCTACGTGTTCGGCGGCCAGTTTGCTGACTGCGTAGTGATTCAGTGGCTGCGGAATGGTGTTTTCGCCAACCGGCCCATCGGCCGCCGAAGCACCGTAAATATTCCCGCTACTTGCTATTAGTAGCTTTTTGAGTGGTTGCCCGTGCTTTTGCAGGGCCTCAATCAGGTTCAAGGTTCCCTTGACGTTAGTATCGTATATTTCCCCAACATCACCATGCGCAACAAAGCTAACTGCAGCGAGATGGATAGCGAAATCGGCGCCTATTTGAGCAACTGCGCCAGCAACAGCAGATGTATCTCGCATGTCGACTTGAAACTCATGCTGCCCCCGGGACGCACCGGATACCAGGCCATAAACTTCGTATCCCGCCTCTCGCAATATTGTTTCAATGTAACCTCCTGTAAATCCATGCAGCCCCGTGACCAAGACCTTCCCTCTAGAATGAGGCGCCATTAATAACTCTCCTGATATCCGCCTCAACCATCATCCGGCAAAGCTGCTCGAGGTTTGTTTGTGGACTCCAGCCAAGTTCTTGCCGGGCTTTCGTGGGATTGCCAATTAATAGAGAAACTTCAGCCGGGCGGTAAAATTCCTGATTGATGCGCACGATGATGCGCCCTGTCGTTCGGTCAACCCCGACTTCCCGATCGCCTTTGCCTTCCCACCTGATTTCTATATCCGCGGCATTGCAGGCGATTGTCACAAAACTACGCACGCTTTCACTACGGTTGGTTGCAAGAACGTAGGTGTCCGGTTTGGAAGCCTGTAACATCAGATACATTCCCTCAACATATTCTTTGGCATAGCCCCAATCGCGTTTTGCATCAAGATTACCGAGCTCCAACACATTCATTTCCCCAGCTTTGATTCGCGCAACGCCGTCAGTGATTTTACGGGTTACGAACTCACGTCCGCGTAGGGGTGATTCATGATTAAAAAGAATCCCGCTGACCGCGAAAATACCGTAAGACTCACAGTAGTTGATCGTCATCCAATGTGCATACAGCTTGGCAATACCATAGGGACTGCGTGGATAAAATCGCGTGTCTTCGTCCTGCGGTATCGCTTGAGCCTTGCCGAACATTTCTGAGGTGGACGCCTGGTAAAACCGAATGCTTTTGTTTACGCTACGAATTGCTTCCAGTAGGTTCAATGGTCCGAGACCGGTGATCTGCGCCGTTGTTATCGGTTGGTCGAACGATACGCCCACAAAACTTTGGGCCGCAAGGTTATAAACCTCCGTCGCACGCGTGGATTCCAATAGACGAATGCTTGATCCAAGATCAGTGAGATCATGCTCGACAAGCACAAGATTAGGATGAGTGTGGATACCGAGTTCTTGTATGCGCCAGAAATTTACGGTACTTGTTCTGCGATAGGCTCCGAATACCCTATACCCTTTTTCCAAAAGAAATTGTGCGAGATATGCTCCATCCTGTCCAGTAATACCCGTGATAATCGCCGCTTTCATTTTCAAGTTCCAGACTTATTAATGTAATCCATTTGGTAGGGACGCTAACGTCCGTATTTATCTTCAAATCGCACAATATCATCCTCCCCGAGATACTCCCCGGTTTGTACTTCGATGAGAAGCAAATCCTCATCCCCTGGATTGCTCAGGCGATGCTTGCAACCAGCCGGAATATAGGTTGACTCATCACGCTGTAAGGTGAAATGCTTATCGCCGTTTACGATTTCGGCCGTGCCCGAGATTATCACCCAATGCTCACTTCTGTGGCTATGCATCTGCAGGGAAAGTGACGCCCTTGGTTTAACTACGATGCGTTTCATTTTGTAATGTTGGCCGTCTTCAAGCACGGTATAAGTGCCCCATGGACGATAGACCGTTCGATGCCATCTGGCGGCTTCATGACCGCTCAGCTTGAGATTAGCCACTACTTCCTTGACCAATTGTACTTTATCACCGTGCCCTACAAGGAGCGCATCCGGGGTATCAATCACAACAAGGTTATCCACGCCGACTACCGCAATAACCCGGGCATCGCTTTGAACATAGGTATTTGTCGTTTCTATCAGCACTGCATCACCGACCAGCCTGTTGCCTTTTGCATCGGGAGCCACAAGCTCGCCCATCGAACGCCATGAACCAATGTCACTCCAGCCAATTTCACTGGGCATCACCTTGATATTGTCAACATGCTCCATGACCGCGTAATCGATGGAAATGCTGGGTATGCTTGGAAATACACTCTTCTCTATGTACATCACATGTGGTTGATTAACCGGGTCATTCTTGGTTGCAATCCAAGATTCCCGGGCCTTGTCAAAAACTTCCCTCGCATGTTTCCTGATGCTATCGAGAATCGCATCGGCACGAAAACAGAATATTCCGGAATTCCACAGATAATTTCCAGATTCAAAAAATCTCTTAGCACGGTCGTAATCCGGCTTTTCCACAAAGCGCTTTACGTCACACAGCATGCCTGGTGAGTACGATCCCAGACATTCGATATAGCCATAACCTGTTTCCGGCAAACTCGGTATGATGCCGAAAGTAACGTAGTTCCCGGTGCGTGCGACATCAATCGCCGTGGCAGCTAGCTTGAGAAACGCATTCTGGTCTTTGATCAAATGATCAGATGGCAGTACCATCAAAATGGATTCGGGACCAAACCGTTCTTGAATCAAGAATGCACTCATAGCGATGGCCGCGGCGGTGTTGCGGCCAACGGGTTCCAGGAGAAAGGATATTTCAGCGTGATTCATCCCCGATGAAATGGCTTCGAGCTGCTCCTTGCTCTGGAAGTACAGATCGCGGTTCGTTACAATCACAATGGCCTTGCTGTCAGGTACGGCAGCAGCTCGCAGCATCGTGCTTTGTAACAAACTCAGACCGTCCTGGATTTTCATGAATGGCTTGGGACGCGCCTCGCGGGAAACGGGCCACAGCCGGGATCCCGATCCACCGGAAATAATGACGGGAACTAACATGCAACCCCCCTTTCCTCACGCCCCACGCCCGGGTTAAATGACATGCTCATTCCATGAAACCACGGCCGATCTTGTCTATAGAAGCAAGCAATTCGTCGGTCATGCTCCGCATCAGAGTCATGTCCTGCCTGGCCTCAACATTCAGTCGCAATACGGGCTCCGTGTTGGATTTACGCAAATTGAATCTCCAGTTGGGAAACTCCATGCTCAAACCATCGGTATAATCCGTTAGTATGGACAAGGGTTTGTACCGCCTTTCAATCTCTGTGATTACATGGTCAGGATCATGTACCATGCGATTAATTTCACCGCTTACGGGAAATGCTTCCTGTTGACTGGATATAAGTTCTGACAAGTTTTTGCCAGTACGGCTGATAATCTCTGTGACCAAGAGCCAGGGGATCATGCCGCTGTCGCAATAGCGAAAGTCCCTGAAATAATGATGAGCACTCATCTCACCACCATAAATTGCATTTTCGGCTCGCATCCGTTCCTTTATGAAAGCATGACCCGTTTTACTCTGAATCGGAATACCACCTGCCTCTGCAACCATATTAATGGTATTCCATGTCAAACGTGGGTCATGAATTATTTTCCCGCCAGGATGGCTTGCAAGCTGAGTGCTGGCTAGCAAGCCGACAATATAATACCCCTCGATAAATTGACCCCTTTCATCGAAGAAAAAACAACGGTCAAAATCACCATCCCAGGCGATACCCATATGTGCTTCGTGAACACGTATCGCGTCCGTGGTGGTTTTCCTGTTATCCGGCAACAATGGATTCGGCACTCCATGCGGAAATGTTCCGTCCGCCTCATGTTGGAGCTTGATAAAATCGAATGGCAAATGAGCCGCGAGTGCATCCAGAATCGGCCCGGCGCAACCATTACCGGCATTTGTCACGATACGCAGGGGATTCAGCGTTCGTGTGTCCACATAACTCAACAGATGTTTGATGTAATCCTGGCGAATACATAAATTATGTACCCCCCCTATGTTACCCCTGGCCCGCTTATACCCTGCCTCGGCAAGCGTTTGGATCATCTTAAGACCAGTGTCGCCGCTAATTGGTTTGGCATCTTCGCGTACTAGCTTCATGCCATTGTGACTGGCAGGATTATGACTCGCGGTTACCATAATTCCGCCATCCATGGCTTGACTGAAAGTCGCGAAATATATCTCTTCCGTACCGCATAACCCTATGTCATGAACATCGACGCCGGCATCTACAAGACCTGCCGCCACGGCCGCAGACAACCCCCGGCTGCTCAACCGCACATCGTGGCCAATGACGACGTTTTTGGGACTGATGTGCTCTGCATATGCCATACCTATTGCATAGGCAAGGTCGGCATCAAGTTCCTCTGGAACTCGCCCACGTATGTCGTATGCCTTGAACGCTGCGCCCAGGCGTTCATGGATGCGATCTTTATCTGGTTCTGATTTATTGCCACGCGCCGCAATCGCATTCAACAATCGGTTGTTCATGGCTGGTTCTTCAACCCGATATCGGCTTTGTGATTCTCAAATGACACTGAGGCAAAAGGATTGCTCTCTGATTCAACCTACCAAAGCACGTTCACCGGATAGTTGCAATACGGGATTATGGTTTGACGAGGTGCAATGCTGCCCCGCGCCTGAATCTTTCGGTCTTCGTCTGGACTTGAGGTGCATACTCTGGCACCAGGGATCGCAGCAAGGACATTGCAGAATTCTCGTCGCCAGCTTCCACCGCCAGGGCAAGCTTGTCAAGATCGGAAACGATGGTGGAGAGTGGCGTGTGGGCAGCGTTTGCCAAAAGCAATTTCGGATGCTTGGTGCCCTGCAATTCCTCTTTGGCGTAAAACAGCTCCTCATGCATTTTTTCACCGGGTCGCAGCCCCGTATAAACAATATCAATATCAATATTCGGACGATACCCCGATAACTCGATCAGCTTTTCCGCCAGATCGTGGATACGCACAGGCTCGCCCATATCCAGCACGAAGATGTCCCCGCCATTTCCGATGGTGGCCGCTTGCAATATCAGGCTTGCAGCTTCTGAAATAGTCATGAAATATCGGGTAATCTCAGGATGGGTTACGGTGACCGGCCCACCGGCTTCTATCTGACGCTTGAACAAGGGGATCACTGAGCCGGTGGAAGCAAGTACATTCCCAAAGCGGGTGGTAACAAGTTGCGTCTTGTTGTCGTGATTTAGCGACTGACAGTAAATTTCCGCCACCCGCTTGGTGGTACCCATGATATTTGTGGGATTCACGGTTTTATCCGTGGAAATCAACACGAATTTCTTTGCAGCGTGCCGCATTGCGGCATCCGCCACATTGCAGGTACCAAAAATGTTATTGCGGATGCCTTCTATAATATTGTCTTCGACTATCGGTACATGCTTGTATGCCGCTGCATGAAATATGACTTCTGGTTTCACCTTCGCAAATAGTTTTTCAACGGCGCGCTTGTCCTGAACATCGCACAGTACGCTGCTGTATATGAGTGAAGGCATGCTGGTGCTGAGTTCCTGGTCAATGTGATACAGGTTGCACTCGGAATTATCCATGATCACGATCAGGGACGGCTCATGCCGGCTTACCTGTCGGCATAGCTCGGCGCCGATGGATCCGCCACCGCCGGTGACCAGCACACGCTTGCCGCGCAGGAATTCAGAGATGCCGTGAGTATCGAGAATAATCGGGTCACGCCCAAGCAAGTCCTCGACCATTACCGGGCGCAACCTGGAAATTTCAATCTTGCCATCGGCCAATTCCGCCAATGAAGGAAGTGTGCGACAAGGAACTTTCATTAAATTGCAGATATGCACGACACGATCCATCGTGTTACGAGAGGCGCTTGGCATGGCTATGAGAACAATATCGACATCGTAAGAGCGTATCAGGCGTTCAATATCATTCAGAGTGCCGCGAACGCGCACACCATGCAGCTCATTTCCCTGTTTTGCAACATCGTCATCCACCAGTGCCACCGGCAGGAAAACGCCATGACGTCGCAGGTCGCGAATCAGCGATTCGGCGGCCGTGCCCGCACCGACTATCAGCGCGCGCTTGTCTTCATCACTGGTAAATCGAAACCCGAATAGCGAATTTTTGAGGATACGATAGATAATCCGGCTAGCCCCCAGACCCAGGACTAACAATAACGGATAAAGCAGAAGTACGGACCTTGGAATAACCAGCAGGCGTGTTAACAGGAATGCAACCAGAGCGGTGGCGAGCGCCCCGAGCCCGACTGCTTTTACGATGCGGATGAGATCAGGTACGGACGCATAACGCCAGATACCGCGATAACAACCGAAAAACCAGAACATGAAGGCGTAGACTGGCAAAGCCACCAGCGAAAGATAAAGTGCCCCAAATAGATAAATATGCGGAATGGCGGAGAGATTAAAACGCATCCAGAAAGCAGCGAGAACCGCGACCGGAATCCAGGTAAGGTCATGCAGAAAAACAATCCAACGATTGCGCAGTAACCGCAAACCATCCATGCTGATCATGATTGCGTTTCTCC
>Ga0307374_10015275_pt1 | contig 10348 bp, 10 predicted proteins | sample OX3MG_FD_202532 | JGI IMG/M metagenome (GOLD analysis project Ga0307374, IMG submission 202532) | Soil microbial communities from Risofladan, Vaasa, Finland - OX-3 | ecosystem: Environmental > Terrestrial > Soil > Coastal area > Acid sulfate soil | place: Finland: Risofladan, Vaasa | collected...
CGCTGCGCCTGGCGCAGGAGCGGCTGCAATCTCGGGTCGTGGTGCAGGGCAATCTCGATCCGGTGGCGCTGCTGGTCGGCGGCGCGGCGTTGGCTGAGGCTGTCGCAGCGATCCGCCGGAATTTCGCCGGCGGCGGCTTTGTGTTCAATCTTGGGCATGGCGTCCTGCCGCAGACCCCGCCGGAACACGTCGCTCTCCTGGCGCAGCTCCTTGCCGCGCCGGTCGAGCCGGTCTGACATGGCGCGCCATGCGGTCGTGATGATGAACCTCGGCGGACCCGATTCGCCGGCGGCGGTGCGGCCGTTTCTCTATAACCTGTTCAGCGATCCGGCGATCATCGGCCTGCCGGCGGTGCTGCGGTTGCCGCTGGCCTGGCTGGTTGCCAGGCGGCGGGCGGCGGTGGCGCGTGATATCTATGCCCATCTCGGCGGGGCGTCGCCGCTCTTGGCCAATACGCAAGCGCAGGCGCAGGCGTTGGAGGCGGTGCTCGGGACCGGGTATCGCTGCTTTGTCGCAATGCGCTATTGGCATCCCCTGACCGCCGAGGTGGTCGGCACGCTCAAGGCATGGCAGCCCGACGAGATCACCCTGCTGCCGCTCTATCCGCAATTTTCGACGACAACGACGGCGTCGTCATTCGCGGTCTGGCGCCGCGAGGCGATGCGGCAGGGCCTTACGGCGGCGACGCGAGAGATCGGGTCGTATCCGGAGGCGTCCGGCTTTATCGATGCCGTGGCCGGCCGGGTCGCTGCCGAACTCGATCAGGCGGCGGCGCGTGGCGAGCCGGTGCGGCTGTTGTTCAGTGCGCATGGCTTGCCGCTCAAGATTGTGCGCGCCGGCGATCCCTACCCGCAACAGGTCGAGCGGACGGCGGCGGCGGTGGTACAGGCGCTGGGCCGGCCGCTGCTCGACTGGCGGGTGTGCTACCAGAGCCGGGTCGGGCCGCTGGCCTGGCTCGGCCCCGCGATCGACGACGAATTGCGGCAGGCTGGCCGTGATCGCATCGGCGTCGTCGTCGCACCGATCTCGTTTGTGTCGGAGCATTCGGAGACCCTGGTCGAACTGGATCGCGACTACCGCAATCTGGCCGAGGGCTGCGGCGTGCCGGCCTATCGCCGGGTTGCGACGGTCGGCACCGACCCGCGCTTTATCGCGGCGCTCGCCGCCCTTGTCCGGGGAACGCCGAGCGACGGCCAAGCACATGAGGCAGCGGTTGCGTTGTCCGGGGCGGGGGAGTGAGCAGCCTTTTCGCGGCGGCCTACCCGTGGGTTAAGGCATTGCATATCATCTCCGTCATCGCGTGGATGGCGGGGCTGTTGTACCTGCCGCGGCTGTTCGTCTACCACGCCGACGTGCCGCCGGGCTCGCAGCGTGCGGCGATGCTCGAGGTCATGGAACGGCGGCTGTTGCGCGGCATCATGCTGCCGGCGGTGGTGATGACCTATCTGTTCGGCATGCTGCTGGCCGCGACGCCGGGAATCGTCGACTGGCAGCGCGGCTGGATCTGGATGAAGCTGGCACTGGTCGGGGTGTTGACCATTTTTCACCTGATACTGGCCGGCTGGCGGCGCGATTTTGCCCGTGGCGAGTACTTGCATTCCGCACGATTCTTTCGCGTGGTCAACGAGTTGCCGACGATCGTGATGATCGCGATTGTGTTGCTCGTCGTTGCCAAGCCGTTTTGAGTGCGGCACGGCGCCGGCGATCGAACCAGGCCCCTTGTAATCGTGTTTGACTTGCATATCTGCATTCGGTAAGGGAACCGCCATCCCGCCAGCCGGTTTTCCTTCATACTTTTCCGATAAACTCAAAAGCCTCCCGCTTGCCGGCCTCCGCCCGGACAGCTCTCCCAAAGACGGGACCAACCTCCCCTATCGCGGCGCAAGAATCCATGAATCTCCAGGAACTCAAACGGAAGACGCCGGCCGAGCTACTCGCTTTTGCCGAAGAGCTGCAGATCGAGAACGCCTCGACTCTGCGCAAGCAGGACATGATGTTCGCTGTCCTCAAGCAGCTTGCCGAAAACGACGTGCCAATCTCCGGCGACGGTGTGCTCGAAGTGCTGTCGGACGGCTTCGGCTTTCTGCGCTCGCCGGAAGCGAATTATCTCGCCGGGCCGGATGACATCTATGTCAGCCCGAACCAGGTGCGGCGCTTTGCGCTGCGCACCGGCGATACGGTCGAGGGCCAGATCCGCAGCCCACGCGACGGCGAGCGCTATTTCGCCCTGCTCAAGGTCAACTCGATCAATTTTTCCGAACCGGACCAGCTGCGGCACCGGATCAATTTCGACAATCTGACGCCGCTCTACCCCGAAGAGAAGATCGAGCTGGAGCTCAACGATCCGACCAAAAAGGACCTGACGACCCGCGTGCTCGACCTGATCACGCCGCTCGGCAAGGGCCAGCGGGCCTTGATCGTGTCGCCGCCGCGCACCGGCAAGACGGTGATGCTGCAGAACATCGCGCACGCGCTGGCGGCCAATCACCCCGAAGTCTACCTGATTGTGCTGCTGATCGACGAGCGGCCGGAGGAAGTCACCGACATGGCCCGCTCGGTCAGGGGCGAGGTCATCAGCTCGACCTTCGACGAGCCGGCGCAGCGCCATGTCCAGGTCGCCGAGATGGTGATCGAGAAGGCCAAGCGCCTCGTCGAGCACAAGCGCGACGTCGTGATCCTGTTGGATTCGATCACCCGCCTGGCGCGCGCCTACAACACCGTCGTGCCGTCCTCGGGCAAGGTGTTGACCGGCGGCGTCGACGCCAATGCGTTGCAGCGGCCGAAGCGGTTTTTCGGCGCGGCCCGCAACATCGAGGAAGGCGGCTCCTTGACGATCATCGCGACGGCGCTGATCGACACCGGCTCGCGGATGGACGAGGTCATCTTCGAAGAGTTCAAGGGCACCGGCAATTCGGAAATCGTGCTCGACCGCAAGGTCGCCGACAAGCGCACCTTCCCGGCCCTCGACATCACCAAATCCGGCACCCGCAAGGAAGAATTGCTGGTCGATCGCAGCGTCTTGGCCAAGATGTGGGTGCTGCGCCGCGTCCTGATGCCGATGGGCACCAATGACGGGCTCGAATTCCTGATCAACAAGCTCAAGGAATCGAAGTCCAATTCCGAGTTCTTCGACGCGATGAACACCTGATCGCCAACACCGTCATCCCCGGGCGTGTCCCGGGGATCTACGTGGATGGCCGGCACGAGGCCGGCCATGACGTCCTGAAGTTGAGATTCACACGGTGAACACGGTCGATCCCGTCGTCTTGCGGTCCTGCAGGTCGCGGTGCGCCTGCGCCGCGTCGCGCAGCGCGTAGCTCTGGTTGACCTCGATCTTGACGGCGCCCTTCAGCACCACGTCAAACAGATCGCCGGAAGCGGTCAGCAGATCTTCGCGGGTCGCCGTATAGGTGTTGAGCGTCGGGCGGGTCACGAACAGCGAGCCCTTGCCGGCGAGGATGCCGAGATCGACCGGCGGCACCGCGCCCGAGGATTGCCCGAACAGCGCCATCAACCCCAAGGGCGCGATGCAATCGAGCGACTTGAAGAACGTGTCCTTGCCGACCGAATCGTAGACGACCGGCAGTTTCTTGCCGCCGGTGATGTCGTTGACGCGCGCGACGAAATCCTCGGTCCGGTAGTTGATCGGATGGTCGCAACCGTGCGCCTTGGCGAGCGCCGCCTTCTGGGCATCGCCCACGGTGCCGATCACGGTGGCGCCGAGATGCTTGGCCCACTGGCAGACGATGAGGCCAACGCCGCCCGCCGCGGCGTGAATGAGGATCGTCTCGCCGGGCTTGACGACATGGGTGCGGCGGATCAGGTACCAGGCGGTCATGCCCTTCAGCATCATTGCGGCGGCTTGGCTGTCGGTGATGCCGTCCGGCACCGGCACCAGCCGGTCGGCCGGCATGACGCGTCCCTCGCTATAGGCGCCGAGCGGGCCGCCGGCATAGGCGACGCGGTCGCCCACTTTGAGACCGCTGACCCCCGGCCCGACCTCCTCGATGATTCCGGCCGCCTCCGAGCCGAGGCCGCTCGGCAGCGGCATCGGGTAGAGGCCGCTGCGCTGGTAGGTGTCGATATAGTTGAGGCCGACCGCGCTGTGCTTGAGCCGCACCTGACCCGGCCCCGGCTTGCCGACCTCGACCGCTAGCCATTCCAGGACCTCGGGTCCGCCGGTTTTCGCCATACGAATTGCTTGTACCATTGCCGTACCTCCCAGGATCGATGTGCGGTGGTTTTAGCCGAGTGCGCCTTCGAGCGCGAGCAGGCGCTGCTTGGTCGCCAGCCCGCCCGCGCCGCTATAGCCGCCGAGCCCGGCCTTCGCCAGGACGCGATGGCACGGAATGACGATCGGAATCGGGTTGCGACCGCAGGCGCGGCCGACCGCGCGCGGCGCCGAGCCGATCGTGGCGGCGAGATCGCCATAAGAGCGCGTCTCGCCGTAGGGGATGGCCTGCATCGCGGCCCAGACGCGCGCCTCGAACGCCGATCCGCCGGGCATCAGCATGAGGTCGAAGCCGGTCAGCTTGCCGTCGAAATAGGCGGCAAGCTGGCGCGCCGCCTCGGCGAGCAGCGGACTGCCGTTGCCGGCGGGCGTGTCGGCCCAGCGGATCGCGACGATCGCCGCGTCGGCTTCCTCAAGCGTCAGCTGGCCGACCGGGCTGGGGATCGAGAGAGAGGGCATCGCGGCCTCGAGTCGAACATTCCGCGAACATTAGCGTAGCGCTGCGAGGTTGTCGATCAGCGCCTGCGGTTGCGTCAGTGGCAATGAGCAGACCGGACCGTCGCAGACATAGGCCGCCGCCCGGCCGCCGACCAGCCCCTTGCCAGAGGCCGGGTGATCGGCCGGCAAATCCTCTCCCGGCCGGATGGCCAATACCACCCGGTTGGGTAGCGACACGCGGTAGACGGCCCGCCGCATGGCCGCGAAATCGGGGTCGTCAGGCGCGCCGACCAGCACGATCTGCACCGGCTTGTGCGCCAGTTCGGCATTGTTGATCAGGGTGGCGAGCGGGAAGAAATTGCGCGCCAGTTCGCCGGAAAAGGCGGTGATTATCGCCCCGGCGCCACGGTCGTATTGCTCCTCGCCGGTCAGCCGGGCGAGCCGCGTCAACACCCCGACCATCGTGCCGTTGCCGGAAGGGACCGCGGCATCGGCCGCGCTCTTGACGCGGGCGATCAGGTCGGCGGTGTCGGCGGCGGCGAAGAAATAGCCACCCTCCGCGATGTCCCAGTAGTGCCGGTCGAGCGTCGTTACCCAGTCGCGCGCCTGCGCCAGATAGGCCTCGTCGAAGGTCGCTTCGTACAATGCCAGCGCGGCGCGGCACAGATTGGCGTAATCGTCGACACTGGCCGGATGGCGCGCCATGCCGCCGCGCCAGCTGTGACGCAGCCTTCCGTCGGGGCCGGTCATCTGCGCGGCGATAAAGGCAAAGGCGCGGGCACCCAAGGCGATCCAGTCGGCGCGGTCGAAGGCGAGCCCGGCTTCGGCCAAGGCCGCGATCATCAACCCGTTCCAGTCCGCCAACACCTTGTCGTCGAGCCCGGGGCGCACCCGCTCGGCCCGCGCCGCCAGCAGCACTTCGCGGCAACGCGCCAGCGCGGCCTCGGTCGCGTCATCGGCGAGGGTGGGGTGGGCCAGCCGGTTGAGGATGTTGCGGCCTTCCCAATTGCCGTCGCCAGTCACGTCGTAATAGCGCTTGAACAAACCCGCGCGGTCGCCCAGCAGCCGGTCGATCTCGGCCTCGGACCAGACGTAAAATTTGCCCTCTTCGTGTTCGCTGTCGGCATCGAGGCTGCTGTAAAAGCCGCCCTCCCGGCCGGTCATCTCGCGTTCGAGCCAGCCGATCGTCTCGGCCACGCGCGTTGCGTAAAGCGGGTCGCCCGTCTCCTGCCAGACCAGCGTCAGGAGGCTTACAAGTTCGGCGTTGTCGTACAGCATCTTTTCGAAATGCGGCACCAGCCAGTGCGAGTCGGTCGCGTAGCGCGCGTAGCCGCCGCCGAGATGGTCGTAGATGCCACCCTGCGAGATCGTCGCGAGCGTGCGCTGTACGGCCTCGCGATAGGGCTCCTGCCGGGTGCGCTTCCAGCCCCGCCACAACAATTCGAAGATGCCGCATTGCGGGAATTTGGGCGCGGTGCCGATGCCGCCGTTCAAGGGATCGACCTCGCGCAGCAACCGCTCGGCAACTCGGTCGAAGAGGTCAGGCGCGATGTCGCCGCCGCTCTGCGGCCGGCCGAGCCGCGCCAATCCTTCGCGCAAGGCGGCGACATTCTTCAGCACCGTGTCGCGCTGGCCATGATAGGCGTCGCCTATCGCGGAGAGGATTTGCGCAAAGCCGGGCCGGCCCCAGCGCGGCTCGGGCGGGAAATAGGTGCCGCCCCAGAACGGCTCGCCGGCGGGCGTCAGGAACATCGTCAACGGCCAGCCGCCCTGTTCGCCCATCAGCGCCAGCGCGTTCTGGTAGATCGCGTCGAGATCAGGACGCTCCTCGCGGTCGACCTTGATGTTGATGAAGCGCTCGTTCATCACGGCGGCGATCGCCGGGTTCTCGAAGCTTTCATGAGCCATGACATGGCACCAATGGCAGGCGGCATAGCCGACCGACAATAGGATCGGCTTGTCCTCCGCCTGGGCCGCGGCAAGCGTCGCAGCATTCCACGCCTGCCAGTGCACCGGGTTGTCGCGGTGCTGCAACAGATAGGGACTGGTTTCCTCGCCGAGGCGGTTGTGTTCCATGCTCGATCCTTATGCAATCCTGCGGGGCGAGGGTCGCGCCCGGACCGGTTGCCGCCAGCGTCACGAGGCGCTAGGGTGCGCCTGCATCATAGACAGAGAACGGCGGGAGGCCAGAGGCGCTCCGCTGGCCTCGCAACCACCCGGAGACCCGAATGTCAGACAGCCCCGCCGATCCGCGCCTGTTCTATGAGCGCCACATTTTCATGTGCAACAACGTGCGGCCGGACGGTCATCCGCGCGGCTGTTGCATGGCGCGGGCCGAGGCCGCCGGTGGCTTCGACAAGCTGCGCGGCTACGCCCGCGAGAAGGCGCGCCAGATGGGCATCCAGAACATCCGCTTCAACGCCGCCGGCTGCCTCGATCGCTGCGAGTTCGGCCCGAACATGGTGATCTACCCCGAGGGGGTCTGGTACCACTTCGACTCGCAGGCGGACATCGATGAGATTCTCGAAACCCACCTGAAGAACGGCGGCCGGGTCGAGCGGCTGATGCTGCAGCCCGAGCAGCTGCCGCCGAAGCACTGACGGCGAAGCACTGGCGCCACCGCCCTCCGACACAATCTACGCGCCGGCGACCGCCGCCGGGCGGGCCGCGATTGCGATCGTCCGGCTGAGCGGCCCGGATGCCGGAATGGCGCTGGCGGCCCTCGCCGGGCGGCTGCCGCCGCCGCGTGTCGCGCATCATGTGCGGGTGCGCGACCCGGATAGTGGCGAGGCACTGGACGATGCCATCGCGCTGTGGTTTCCGGGGCCGCGCAACCTCACCGGCGAAGACCTCGCCGAACTGCACCTGCATGGCAGCCGTGCCGTCCTCGCCGCCGTTATGGCGGCGCTCGGGCGGCGGGGATTGCGCCTCGCCGAGCCCGGTGAATTCACCCGGCGCGCCTTTCTCAACGGCAAGCTCGACCTTGTCCAGGCCGAGGCGGTGGCCGATCTCGCCGCCGCCGAGACCGAGGCACAGCGCCGCCAGGCGGTGCGCCAGCTTGCCGGCCATCTCGGCGCGCTTTATCGCGGCTGGGGCGACCGGCTGTTGCGCCTGCTGGCCCATCTGGAAGCCGCGATCGATTTCCCTGACGAGGATCTGCCGCCCGAGATCGAAAGCCGGGTCGCCGCCGAGACCGCATCGCTCGCCGCCGAGATTGAGCGCCATCTTACCGACGGCCATCGCGGCGAGCGGCTGCGCGACGGCATCGCGGTGGCGATCCTGGGGCCGCCCAATGCCGGCAAATCGAGCCTCCTCAACCAGCTCGCCCGGCGCGAGGCGGCGATCACCTCGCCCGTCGCCGGCACGACGCGCGACGTCATCGAGGTGGCGCTCGACCTCGCCGGGTATCCGGTTGTGCTGGCCGACACCGCCGGGCTGCGCGACAGCACCGACGCGGTTGAGCAGGAGGGTCTGCGCCGCGCCCTCAAACGCGCCGACGAGGCCGAATTGCGCCTTTTCGTGTTCGATGCGGCATGCCCCGGGGACGCGCGCGCCGCCGCCGCCTGGCCGGGCTCCGACACGCTGATCGTCGCCAACAAGATCGATCTGGTCGGCCGATCCGCCGCGCTGCCGCACGGTGCCATCGCCGTGTCGGCGCTGACCGGCGAGGGCATCGCCGACCTTGTGCGCACCCTCGGATCGCGCATCGCCGAACGCTACGACATCGCGGCGCCGGTCCTGACCCAGGCGCGCCATCGCGAGGCATTGGAAATCGCGGTTGCCGCGTTGCAACGCTCGTTCGACGCCGGGCTGGCGGAATTGCGCGCCGAAGATTTGCGCCTCGCCTGGCGCAGCCTCGGCCGCATCACCGGCCGGGTCGATGTCGACGACCTGCTCGACGTGATCTTCGCCGAATTCTGTTTGGGCAAGTGACCGGAATTATGTGCCTGTCTCACCAAGGCCGGGGAATGACCTACCCGCTATCATCTGGCGGGGAAAGCGAAAACCAGGGAGAAGTCATCCCGAGGCGCCGGTCAAGGCGCCCGATTGTCGTTGGGACAAGATATTCGTGCTGTTGTGTTCCGACCTCGATAACCCATCGTTTGCCATCGGGGGCTACAATACGAGTCACGCAGATGGTCTTGCCGTCTGGGGTCTGCGCGTACCCTGTGCTAACCGTGCAACCGGCGTCGGCGGCCCACCTGAGGTAGTCGCCGAACGTCGGATGTCCACCGAAGGGAAGTGCCATAAGAAATCACGCGGCGATGGCCAATTCCAGGGTCACGTTGTCTCCATCGCGCAACTTAGTAGGGTAGCGGGGCTCGAAATTGCCCGACCGCTTCTCCCACAGCTCATGGAAATACGGCGGCGCTTGCGCGATGCCGGCAAACGCCGATCCACAACGCTCGATACTCTCACGACGCTCCGCCTCGATTGCGACGGTCAGCCTCGCCCGAAGTTCGTCTAGGTCGCGTGCCTGCGCCCCGATATCATATTCGAGGCACTGGCCGACCCAGAGATCGCCCTCCTTGAACAGGATCACGCGAATTTGATCGGACATCGCCCATTCTCCTGGCAGACGACACATGCGACGAGATCGAAGCGATCTGTCGGACTCGGAATCGTCGTCGGGAAGGAGGGATGAGATGGGCAGGCCTATAGCCGGTTGTCAAGGGGGATGCAACTGTCGAATGCGCGCATACTGTCGAATCGCTAGCTGTTGAGTCCTCTCGACAACATCTTGTGCCGAGACCGACTCAGTCGCCGCTGTAGAACTGGAGGGGTTTGACGCCGACCGCCTCCATGGCTTGGAGGAAGCTGCCTGCGGCCGGCCTCCCGTTTTGACAACGGCGGTGGCGCGGTGTAAAGGGGGCGCGTCGGAGAGGTGGCCATGGCTCGCAGGCTGTTCTACACGACCCTCGCAATTATTCTCGCAGGATCGGCGTTCGACAACGCCGACCCGCAGCCCGACGTCAATCTGTTCGGCGTTCTTTTCCTGTTCATGGCGTTTCTGGTCTGGTTCTACTGGGAAGACATCCAGGCGGGCTACGCGTATCTCGATGACAGCAGCGTCCCGCGCAGCGGCCATTCCGGGCTGATGTTCATCCGCTTCGCACCGATGCATCTGCGCGAGCTGGTCGGCAAAAAGCGCCGGCGGGGATAGATCCCGCCGCCTGGCTCGGCGCCCGTTCGCGATGCGATGCCTCGACAGGATCGGGTGCGCTCTCTACATTCCGCCGCCATGAACGAGGCGCGCGCCAGCTATGATGTCGTCGTCATCGGCGGCGGGCATGCCGGCGTCGAGGCGGCGGCGGCGGCGGCCCGGCTCGGCGCGCGCACGGCGCTATTGACCCACAGCCGCGCGACGATCGGCGAGATGTCGTGCAACCCGGCAGTGGGCGGCCTCGCCAAGGGCCATCTGGTGCGCGAGATCGATGCGCTCGACGGCGTCATGGGGCGCGCGATCGACCGCGCCGGCATCCAGTTCCGCATGCTCAATCGCAGCAAGGGGCCGGCGGTGCGGGGCCCGCGCGCCCAGGCCGACCGCAAGCTCTATCGCCGGGCGATGGCGGATCTGCTCGCCGAGATCGACGGGCTCGACATCATCGAGGGCGCCGCCGAAGACCTGCTGCTCGACCAGGCCGGGCATGTCTGCGGGCTGGCACTGGGCGACGGAAG
>Ga0307374_10015278_pt1 | contig 10347 bp, 10 predicted proteins | sample OX3MG_FD_202532 | JGI IMG/M metagenome (GOLD analysis project Ga0307374, IMG submission 202532) | Soil microbial communities from Risofladan, Vaasa, Finland - OX-3 | ecosystem: Environmental > Terrestrial > Soil > Coastal area > Acid sulfate soil | place: Finland: Risofladan, Vaasa | collected...
CCCCTCGAGGCCGAGCGCCTCGATCCGCCCGGCCAGGGCCTCGTCCGAGGCGCGCCGGGCGGCACGCTCCGCCCCGTCCACGATGCCCGGGGTCGCGCCGACGAGGACGAGGCCCTCCACGAGCTCTGGCTCGGCGAGCGCGAGGAGGAGGCAGACCCGTCCGCCCATCGAGTAGCCGACGTACGTCGCCCTGCCGCCGGCCTCGCCGAGGAGCCGCGCCGCTTGGTCGAGGTCGCGCGCCGCGCAGTGCGCCGAGCCGCCGTGGCCCGGCAGGTCCACGGTGACGACCTCGTGCGCCGCCTCGAGCTCGCCGGCGACGACCCGCCAGGAGCGGGCGCTTTGCGTGAAGCCGTGCACGAGCACGACGCGGGCCCCGGACCCGGCCCGATCGGCCGCCAGGCCGCCGTCCGGCGGCGTCGCTCCCTCACCCATCGCCGATGACGGTACAGGCCGACTTCGCCGCCACGCTCGTCGACGAGTGGGTCCGCGCCGGGGTGCGCGACGCCGTCGTCGCGCCGGGCTCGCGCTCGGCGCCGCTCGCCACGGCCCTCCTCGCCGAGCGGCGCGTGCGGGTGCACGTCCGCCTCGACGAGCGCTCCGCGGCCTTCTACGCCCTCGGCATCGCCCTCGAGTCGGGCCGGCCGGCCGCCGTCGTCACGACGAGCGGCACCGCCTCGGTCGAGGTCCACGCCGCGGTCGTCGAGGCCGACCTGGCGGGCGTCCCCCTGCTCGTCTGCACGGCCGACCGCCCGCCCGAGCTGCACGGCGTCGGCTCACCCCAGACCGTCGACCAGGTGGGCGCGTTCGGCGGCGCGGTCCGCTTCGCGTGGAGCTTCGGGGTGCCCGACGACGCGGGGCGCGCCTCGTGGCGCTCCCTCGCCGCCCGCCTCGTCGCCGAGGCGGCGCACGGGCCGCGCGGTCCGGGCCCGGTCCACGCCAACCTGGCCTTCGCCGAGCCGCTCGTCGGCGCGCCCGACTCGCCCCCGCGTGGGCGAGTCGACGGCCGCCCGTGGCACGACGAGGTCACCGGGCCCGCCGCGCCCGAGGTGACCGTCGAGCGGCTGCTCGAGGTGGTCGCCGGCGTCGAGCGGGGCCTCCTCATCGCCGGGAGCGGCGCCGCCGGCGCGGAGCCCGAGCACGGGCGGGAGGCCGTCCTCGGGCTGGCCCGGGCGCTCGGCTGGCCGGTGCTGGCCGACCCGCTGGCCTGGCCCCGCGAGCGGTTCGGGCGACCCCACGTGGTCGTCGCCGCCGCCGACCAGATCCTGCGGAGCGAGCTCGCCAGGGAGCGCCTCGCGCCCGACGTCGTCGTCCACCTGGGCGCCCCGCACGCCTCCAGGGTGCTCGGCTCGTGGTCGGCCGACCTCGCCGCCGGCGGCACGAGACACATCCTCGTCGACCCCTACGGCCGCCACCAGGACCCGGACCGGGTGGCGGCGCTCGTGGTCCGCGCCGACCCGGGCCGTCTCGCCACGCTCGCCGCCGAGCGCCTCGACCCCCGCGATCCCTCCGCCGGCCCGTCGGCATGGCTCACGCGCTGGGAGGGCGCCGAGTCGGTCGCCCAGCGCGTGATCGACGCCGTCGTCGGGGCGCACCCCGGGCTGACCGAGCCAGGCGTCGCGCGCGCGCTGTTCGCGCTGGTGCCGGGCGGCGCCACCCTCGTCGCGTCCTCCTCCATGCCCGTGCGGGACGTCGAGTGGTTCGCCGCCCCGCGCGAGGGCGCCCCGCGGTTGCTGGCGAACCGGGGCGCCAACGGGATCGACGGCGTGGTCTCGACCGTGCTCGGCGTCGCGGCTTCCCGCCGCGGGCGGCGTCGCCGCCCCGGGGACCCGGCCGTGGCGGCCACGGTCGGCCTGCTCGGCGACCTCGCCTTCTTCCACGACCTCTCGGGGCTCGTCCGCGGCGACCTCGAGGACGTGCCCGACGCCGCCCTCGTCGTGGTCGACAACGGCGGCGGCGGGATCTTCTCGTTCCTGCCCTACGCCGGGGACCTGTCCGAGGAGACTTTCGAGCGGGCCTTCGCGACGCCCCAGGCCCAGGCGGTCGGCTCGGCCGCCCGTGGCCTCGGCCTGCCGGTCACCGAGGTGGCGACCGCCGGCGAGCTCGCCGGGGCGGTCGGGGAGCGGCTCGCCGGGGGCGGCGTCGGCGTCGTCGTGGCCCGCACCGACCGGCACGCGAACGTCCTCGCCCACCGCGAGATCGAGCGCGCGGTGACCGACGGCGTCGACCGGCTGCTCGAGGCCTGAGGCCGCCGGCCGGTGTGGCGCCGGCCCGGCGCCACGCTCCGGTGCGGGCCGCCCGCCGTGGAAGAACCACGCCGCGCGCCGCGTTTGACTGCTCGAGGCAGCGGGCGGAGGTGACCGGGCGACGGTCACGGCGCCCCGACGAGGGAGAGGTGGCGCCATGTCGGTCACGGTCGCGTACACGGCGGAGGGCACGGCCTGGGGTGGCCGCGAGGGCCGCGCCGCGTCCTCGGACGGCAAGGTCGACGTCCAGCTGTCGATCCCGACCGAGCTCGGCGGCCCGGGAGGCGAGGGCACGAATCCCGAGGAGCTGTTCGCCGTCGGCTACGCCGCCTGCTTCCACTCGGCCCTGAAGCTCGCCGCCGCCCGTCACCACGTCGACGTCTCCGACTCCGCCGTCTCGGTGCGCGTCGGCATCGGCGCCGACGACGCCGACGGCGGCTACGGGCTGGTCCTCGAGATCGCGGCCGAGCTGCCGGGCCTGCCCGAGGACGAGGCCCTCGCGCTCGTCGAGCAGGCCCACCAGACCTGCCCCTACTCCAAGGCGACCCGGGGGAACGTCCCGGTCCACCTGAGCGTCACCGGGCCCTGAGCCGGCCGGGCCCTGAGCCGGCCGGGCCGGCCGGCGCCGCCGCTCAGGCGAAGCGGCGGGCGTCGGCTGCGGCGTACTTGGCGACGGTGGAGTCGATCTCGGCCGTCCGCTCGACAGCGTCGACCATGGCGCCGAGCCCCTCGGCGGGGAGCGCGCAGGTCATCTCGTCCGCCGTCATGCCGGTGCGCGCCCGGGAGAGGGCGCATCCCACGCTCGCCGCCGGGGTCTTGCGCTCGGCGGCGAGCGCCACGATGTGGCACTGCGGCTTGCCCTCGATCGAGAGCCCGGGCAGGGCGTCGGAGAGGACCATCATCTGGCGGCCGTTCACCCGGAGCAGCACGACGTCGGGCTCGACCCCGTCCGGGGTGTCGCCGAGCGGGCCGTAGGTGATGGCGCCGGGGCGCCGGGTGATCGCCGGGATGCCGCCGACCGCCTCGGGCGTGACCCATCCCGAGCCGAGCAGCGCCGCGACGTCGCCGTTGCCGGCGACGTCCTCCAAGGTGGCGAGGCCGTGCGTCACCCGGCCGACGCTGCAGTTCCCGTGGTCCTCGGGGAGGGTGGAGAACGTGGCCGCGGCGGCGCGCACCCAGAAGACGCAGCCGGCCGGGACGCGACCCGTCCTGCCGTCCTCCGCCGGCGGGCTCATCGGCGCGTCGAACGCCGCGACGCCGCCCGGCGCCTCGTCCGAGAAGCTGATCGCGACCGGCGCCGTCGCGAGGTGCAGCGCGGCGGTGATCCGGTCGGCGAGCTCCCGCCAGTCGGTCGTCGTCACAACCATGTCGCTCCTCCCGTCGGGCGCGGGTCTGCCACGCCCGCTGCCGTCGTGGTCGAAGGCTTCCACGCCGCCCGCGCGCCGTCCAGTCCGGCCCCGGGGCCCCCGTGCCGGGGCCGGACTGCCGGGGGGCGCCGGGGGGCGCCGGGGGGCGCCGGCCGCCTATGGCAGGCTGGGAGGATGGTGCCGCTCACCGAGGACCTGGCGTTTCGCGGACTCGTCTACCAGCACAGCGACGACGCGCTCCTCCGCGAGCTCGACCACGGCCACCTGACCGCCTACATCGGCTTCGACCCGTCCTCGGACAGCCTCCACGTCGGCAACCTCCTCCAGCTCACGATGCTGCGACGGATGCAGCTCGCCAGCCACCGCCCGATCGCGCTCCTCGGCGGGGGCACCGGCTTCATCGGGGACCCCGGCGGCAAGACCGAGGAGCGGGCCCTGCTCACCCCCGAGCAGCACGCGCGCAACGTCGCCGGGATCGCCCCGCAGCTCGAGCGCTTCCTCGACTTCTCCCCCGCGGCGGGGGCGGCGCAGGCGGTGCTGCTCGACAACGCCGACTGGCTGCTGTCGCTCAGCCTCGTCGAGTTCCTGCGCGACACCGGCAAGCACTTCAGCGTCAACCAGATGATCGCCAAGGAGTCGGTGCGGGCGCGCATCGAGCGGCCCGAGCACGGGATCTCCTACACCGAGTTCAGCTACATGCTCCTGCAGGCCTACGACTTCCTCCACCTCTTCGACGGCTACGGCTGCACCCTGCAGATGGGCGGCAGCGACCAGTGGGGGAACATCACGATGGGCGTCGAGCTGATCCGAAAGGCGCGCGGCGCCACCGCCTACGCGCTCACCTCCCCGCTCGTGACCAAGCCCGACGGCACGAAGTTCGGCAAGTCCGAGTCCGGGGCGATCTACCTCGACCCGGGGAGGACGAGCCCCTACGAGCTCTACCAGTACTTCGTGCGCGCCGAGGACAGCGTCGTCGGCCGCTACCTGCGCTACTTCACCTTCCTCGACCACGGGCGCATCCTCGAGGCCGACCGGGCGACGGCGGAGCACCCCGAGCGGCGCGAGGCGCAGCGACTGCTCGCGCGCGAGATGTGCACGCTCGTCCACGGGGACCAGGAGACCGCCCGCGTCGAGCGCGCGGTGGCCGCCCTGTACTCCGAGGACGTGGCGTCGCTCGACGAGGAGACGCTGCTCATGGTGGTCGCCGACGCCCCCTCGACGACGCTCGCGCGAAGCGCCCTCGACGGGGACGGTCTCGAGCTCGTCGACGTGCTGGTCTCCTCGGGCCTCGTCTCCTCGAAGACCCAGGCGCGCACGACCATCTCGCAAGGCGGCGTCTACGTGGACAACCGGCGCGAGCAGGACCCCGCGGCCCGCCTCACCGGGAAGGACCTGCTGGCCGGGCGCTACGTGCTGCTGCGGCGGGGCCGGCGGGACCTGCACCTGCTGTGCTTCGCCTGACGTCGCCGTGAGGCGGGGGAGCGTCGCCGCGGCGCTCGTGGGGCTGGCGCTCGCCGCCTCGGCCTGCTCGGGCCCGGGCGGCGATCTCGCCCAGCGCGTCGCCGCGTGGTCGAGCGCAGCGGGCCTCGCCGCCAACGACGCCCAGATCGCCGCCGACATCAAGGGCATCGCCCTCGGGGTCGAGCGGCGCGAGCTCGCCCCGACCCGCACGGCCTGTGCCGCGTTCGTCATCGACGCCGGGACGGCCGAGGGCGTGCTCCCGACGCCCGACACCCAGCTCACGAACGCGCTCAACGAGGCGTACACCGACTTCGCCGAGGGGGCGGAGGCCTGCTCGCTCGCATCGTCCTTCTCCTCGCCGGGCTTCGCCCGCTACCGGGCGAGGATCGCCGCCGGCCAGGCGCACCTCGCGACGGCGGAGCGGCTCGTGAAGGCGCTCGGCGGCGGCTGAGGGGCCCCGGGCACCCGATCCCCGGGTGCGCCGGCCCGCGCCACGCCGCGCGCCCGGCCGCGAGAAGCAGCCCTAGTCGGGCGTGAGGTTGTAGCTTCGCCCCCCATGGCCCCGTACGCGCACCTCGTCGGGCCCGTGCCCGAGGGCGCCGATCCCGACGAGTACGATCGTGCGCGGCGCCGCGTGCTCTGGAAGCTCCCGTCCGGCCTCTACCTCCTCGGCAGCCGCTCGGGCGAGCGGCGCAACCTGATGACCTGCAACTGGGTCACCCAGCTCGCCACGGAGCCGAAGCTGCTCGGCGTCGGCGTGGAGGTCGGGGTGCACACCTACGGCCTCGTCCGCGAGGGCGGCGCCTTCACCCTCTCGTTGCTGGCACGCGAGGACCGTGGCCTCGTCCGCAAGTTCGTGAAGCCGGCCGAGCACGACCCCCGGGCGCGCACGCTGAACGGCGTCGCCTACCGCGACGCCGCCGTCACGGGCGCACCGGTCCCCGGTCCCGCTGTCGCCTTCCTCGACTGCCGCCTCGAGCGCGAGCTCCCGTTCGGCTCGCACAGCCTGTTCGTCGGCGAGATCGTCGACGCCGGTTTCGCCGACGGCGGCGAGGAGGCCGAGGTGCTGCGCATGGAGGACACCCGCATGAGCTACGGGGGCTGAGGTGGCGACGGGCCGGCAGCGGTCGGGCGGCGCACGGCACCTCGAGGCGGCGCCGGCGGTCGAGCACCGGCTCGTCACGACCGACGAGGAGCTCGGGCGCCTCGTCGACGAGCTCGTCGTCGCGCCCGAGTACGGGATCGACACCGAGTTCCACCGCGAGCGCACCTACTACCCCCACCTCGCGCTGCTCCAGATCGCCTGGGACGACTCGGTCGCGCTGGTCGACCCGCTGGCGGTCGACGTCGCGCCGCTCGCCCGGGTGCTCGCGGGCGACGGTGTCGCCGTGCTCCACGCCGCCGATCAGGACCTGGAGGTGCTCGAGCGCGCGTGCGGCCGCGCGCCGCGCGCCATCTTCGACACCCAGCTCGCCGCCTGCTTCCTCGGCTTCAGCTCGCCGTCGCTGCTCTCGCTCGTCGAGCGGGTGCTCGGGATCCGCCTCGAGAAGGGCGACCAGCTGACCGACTGGACCCGCCGCCCCCTCACCGACGCCCAGCGCCGCTACGCGGCGAGCGACGTGTCCCACCTGCTCGAGCTTCGTCAGCTCATCACGGAGCGGCTGGAGGCGGCGGGGCGCCTCGGGTGGGCCGAGGAGGAGTTCGCGATCCTGCTCGGCCGCTCGCGCGCGTCCGTCGTGCCCGAGGAGGCGTGGTGGCGGCTGAAGCACGCCCGCCAGCTGCGGGGGCGCCAGCGCGGCGTGGCGCAGAGCGTGGCGGCCTGGCGGGAGCGGCGCGCCCAGCAGCTCGACCAGCCGACCCGCTTCGTGCTCTCCGACCTCGCGGTGATCTCGATCGCGCACCGTCCCCCGACGACGCGCGGCGAGCTCGAGGCGGTGCGGAACATCGACGGGCGCCACCTGGCCGGCGGCGGCGCGGCCGAGCTGCTCGCGGCCGTGGCCGAGGGGATGGAGCTGCCGAACAGCGCGCTGCGGCTGCCCGCCGGGGCGCCGACGGAGGCCGTGGCGCGCCCGGCGGCCGCGCTCGCCGCAGCATGGGTCGCCGAGCGGGCTCGCCAGCTCGAGATCGACCCGGCGATCCTGGCGACGCGGGCGGACCTCGTGGCCTTTTTCAAGGAGAACGCGGAGGGTCGGCTCGTCACCTCGTGGCGCCACGACCTCGTCGGCGAGCCGCTGCGCAGGCTCGCGGCCGGCGAGCTCGCCCTGGCGCTCGACGACGACGGCGTCCTCGTCCTCGAGGAGCGCTCGCACCGCATCGTCGCCAACGACGGCGTCGGACCGCTGCGCTGAGCGCCCGGGCGCTGCCCGGGCGCCCGCCGGGCTCAGCTCCCGGCGGCGTCCGCGGCGCCCTCGTCGGGCCGGGGGCGGAGGTCGACCTGCAGGGTCAAGATGCCGTCGTCGAGGCTCGCCGTGGCGTCGCCGAGCATCGCGAAGTCCATGAAGTCGAGCTGCATCATCTCGATGATCCGCTGGCGCTCGGCCCCCTCGACCGGGGGCAGCCCCCGCCGCCGGACGGCGGCCGCGCGCTCGCGGAACCTGGCGACCATCGCGTCGGGATCGAAGGCTTCGGCCACGGCCCCACGGTAGCCCGACCAGGACGATCCCGGTCCGGGCAGCCGTCGGGCGGAGGGCCGGCGGCGGTATGATGCTGCGGGTCACCAAGGACTCGAGGTGTGGTCGACCTCTGGTCGCGATGGACGGCGGTCACCGGCCGCTCGGTTCGGCGGTCAGGATTGCCCGTCGGCACATCGCCCGTCGACATGCGGGGAGCGGCTCGTGAAGAAGGGACGTCATCGACGCTTCGAAGAGGCGCGCAGCCTGAAGCGTGCCGTCGAGGTCGTCGCCGAGCCCTGCCCGGAGTGCGGCGCTGATCCCGAGGATGAGCACGCCAGCTGGTGCCTGTACGAGGCCGAGGGGATCGACGAGGAGACGGAGGGCGACCAGGCGCTCAGCTGAGCGCCGGCTCGCCCGTCACCTCGTCGCGCGACGTGTCGGCGCGCGCGTCCTCAGCACCGGGTGCGGGAGCGGCACGACGGTGCCTTTCGGGCCGAGCAGCGCCACCATCTTGGCGTAGACGGCCCTGCCGACGAGCGCCACGAGCTCGTCGGCCATGGAGACGTAGACGGGCACGGCGCCGCTGAAGGCCTCTGGCGCCTCGGTGCACCACCAGTGGAACTCCTCGCCGGCGGGCCCCCAGTGGCGCCGGTCCCACTGGGTCAGCATCGACGTGACGTGGCCGAGCGAGTCGGTCGACTCCTCGAGGCGCAGCGGCAGCTGCCAGCAGACGTCGGGCTTCAGCGTGACGGGGGACACGCCGCGCTCGAGCGCCACCTGGTGCAGCGCGCAGCCGGGCCCCGCTGGGAACCCCGGCCGGTTCAGGAAGATACAGGCGTCGTCGACCAGGCGTGTCGTGATCTCCTGCTTGCCCCGGCGGATGACGCCCTTGCGCCGCCCGGCGCCGCGGTGCTGCCACTGCTCCGCGGTGAGCCCCGCCGCCGCCTCCTCGACCCGGCGGACGTCGTCCTCACCGGTGAGGTGCGCGCCGTACGAACAGCACCCGAGCGCGAGCTCGGGCGCGGGGCCGGTGAGCACGCCCTGGCAGCCGGCACCGTAGATGCAGCGCCACGGGCTGGCGAGGAAGCTCACGTCCACGAGCCAGGTCCGGTCCTCGTCCGGGTCCTCGAAGCTGACCCACTCCCGAGCGTCGTCCGGCGCTTTCACGCCGGCAACCGTAGCGGTGGCGCGCAAGCCCTCACGAGCCCGCAGGCGAACGGCTGCCGGCGCGCCGCGCCACGCCGAGCACCACGGGCTCGCCGGGCACCGGCGAGCCGTCGAGCGCGGCGATCTGGCCGAGCTGGGCGGTGGTCGGCTCCGCGCAGCAGAACCACGTCTCGGTGAGGCGCGGGCGCTCCGGGCCCGGGACGGCACCGGCCGAGCGCAGCGGACCGGGCCCCGGGTCGGCGCGCCCGATGGCGGCGAAGACGAGGGCGCGCACCGCCCGGTAGGTCTGCTCGGCCGGCTCACCCGACGCCGCGGCCAGCTCCGTCCGCCCGGCGAGCACCTGGTGGAGCTCGTCGAGGCGCGGGTCGGGCGAGCGCCAGCCGAAGCCGAGCTGGGCGGGGTCATAGGCGCCGAGGCAGCCGGCGAGCACCTCGTCGGGCTCCTCCAGCAGCAGTGAGCCCGGTGGCAGGAGCAGGCGGATCCCGTACTGCACCGGGTCGACGTTCCAGACGAGGTCGTAGGCGCCGACGAGGTCGAGGATGGCGGCGAGGTCCTCGAGCGAGGTCCAGGGGGTGAAGGGCAGGAACGACGGGCGCGGCTCGATCCCCGACGACCGCAGGATCTCGACGGCCTCCGCGCACTGTGCGGCGCGGTGTCCCTTGTCGAGGCGGGCGAGCACGTCGTCGCTCGCCGACTCGAACGCCGAGACGACGAAGAGGCAGCCCGCCGCGGCGAGCTCGGGGACGAGGGCGCGGTGCCGGAGCAGGTGGGTCACCTTGATCGTGGCGTCGAAGGTGAGGTCGAGGTGGCGCCCGTGGAGCGCACGGACGATCTCGAGGGCGTGGCGCGGCCGGTTGAGGAAGTCCGGATCGGCGAAGTGGACGTGCCGGGCCCCCGCCGCGACGAGCTGTTCGACGTCGTCGAGCACGGACGCGGCCGGCACCACCCGGGTCCGGCCGCGGTAGACGACCGGCACGGGGCAGTGCCGGCAGGTGTGGCTGCAGCCACGCGTGGTCTCGACCGAGCCGACGAGGCGCTCCTCGCCGCCGAGCGCGAGCTTCGCGTAGCGGTCGAGCCCCGGCAGGCCCTCGCGTCGCGGCAGCGGCGACGACCGCCCGCCCGTCACCGGCGCCCGGCCGAGCTCGACGCGCACCGCCGGGCCGGCGGCGTCGGGGTCCGGCGGCGGGGAGCCGAGGCCGTCGAGCCACGCGAGGAGCAGCTCGTCGCTCTCGCCGGCGGCGGCGAGGTCCCGCGGGCCGAGCAACCCGGTCGTCGCCGCGATCGGCGCGTAGAGGCCGTGGAGCGCGACCGGCAGCCCCGGCCGCTCGGCATGCAGCCGCGTCACGGCCGCCAGCCCGAGGCGCAGCGCCGTGTGCATCGGCACCGAGCAGGCCGCCGCGTCCGCCCAGGCGACGTCGTCGGCCGGCCACTCCTCGACCGACAGGTCGCGGCTGCGCACCTCGTGCCCCGCGGCGCTGAGCGCCGCCGCCGGGACCG
>Ga0307374_10015279_pt1 | contig 10347 bp, 11 predicted proteins | sample OX3MG_FD_202532 | JGI IMG/M metagenome (GOLD analysis project Ga0307374, IMG submission 202532) | Soil microbial communities from Risofladan, Vaasa, Finland - OX-3 | ecosystem: Environmental > Terrestrial > Soil > Coastal area > Acid sulfate soil | place: Finland: Risofladan, Vaasa | collected...
CCGGCAATCACGATGCGATCGTCGACGCGGTTTTAACCCCTGAGGTGCGGGCGGTAGGCCGGGGATTTATCCCCGGCAATCACGATGCGATCGTCGACGCGGTTTTAACCCCTGAGGTGCGGGCGGTAGGCCGGGGATTTATCCCCGGCAATCACGATGCGATCGTCGACGGGGTTTTAACCCCTGAGGTGCGAGTGGTAGGCCGGGGATTCATCCCCGGCAATAACGATGCGATGTCGACGGGGTTTTAACCCCTGAGGTGCGGGCGGTAGGCCGGGGATTTATCCCCGGCAATTCCGATGCGATCGTCGACGGGGTTTTAACCCCTGAGGTATGCTTTTCGTTGGTTCGGGCATTCAGGAGCCGCCCAAATGCGCGGGCATCGGGTCTAGCCGGTCCGGAAAGCGCGTGTGGACAAATGGATAATCAATGAGCCGTCTCCGTTCAGGATTAGCCGCGATATAGCCGAGCTGTCTCCGATAATCCTCTCCGTCTCGAATTCTGTGCTCGTGGAAGCCTGGTTGCCAGACTTCCCCGGCAAACTGCGCGCGCACCTCATGCGAAAATCCGCCCTTGATGCATTGGGCGCAGCGCTCAATGGTCTGGTTCGCGGACGGGGTCAGCAAGACGTGCAGATGTTCCGGCATGACAGCGAAGCCATGCAACTGATAGCGTCCTTGATCCCGATAGTGGAAGAGCGTTTTAGCCAGCAATTCGGCGTTTGCGGTTCTGACGAAGAGCGCCCGCCTTTGGTACGTCGCGGTCGTGAGCGCGTAGGTTTCCATGGCCGGTTGAGAGAAGCATTCCTTAGGGATTAAAACCCCGTTCCCGCAATGCCACCATATTGCCGGAGATTGATCCCAGTCAATTCGGGTGGCAGGGCGGCGATTTATCCCCGGCAATTCCGAAGCGAAATCGACGGGGTTTTAACCCCTGAGGTGCGGGCGGTAGGCCGGGGATTTATCCCCGGCAATCACGATGCGATCGTCGACGGGGTTTTAACCCCTGAGGTGCGAGTGGTAGGCCGGGGATTCATCCCCGGCAATCACGATGCGATCGTCGACGGGGTTTTAACCCCTGAGGTGCGAGTGGTAGGCCGGGGATTCATCCCCGGCAATCACGATGCGATCGTCGACGGGGTTTCAACCCATGAGGTGCGGGCGGTAGGCCGGGGATTCATTCCCGGCAATCACGATGCGCTCGTCGATGGGGTTTTAACCCCTGAGGTGCGGGCGGTAGGCCGGGGATTTATCCCCGGCAATTCCGAAGCGAAGTCGACGGGGCAAACAGGGGGACATGATACCTATTCACGGTGGGGGGAACCCGGGTACAGACGGGATGTTCCCCGGTCATCCACTTTTCCTCTCCCCAGCCTGAAACAAAAAACTGGAAACCAGAAACTACACCAACTTATTCCTTATCTATCATTTGGAAGCATATCCAGAGGCCGCGATTCCGCCATTGCTGAATAGTTTTCTTGACAAACTAATATTATCTGATAACAATAGACTAACTATCAAGAACTCAGGCCCGCCGCACCAACCAGGGGTCCCCACGGACAGGTCTTCGTCCGTGGGGTAGACAACCCTCCCCAGTCGCGCTCCGGACACGAGCTTCAAAGATCGGAGCGCACCAATCATGCTGAAAAATCATCGCAACACCCTTCAGGCCAGGCCTGGCAAGCCGCAGCCCCTCCAGTGGGCCGACTGCCACATCCGGGGTCCCCGCGAACAGGTCCTCGTTCGTGGGGTGGTCATCCCCCACGTCGATTCCGTGTACCCCGGCACCCGCTCCCAGGCCGAGCGTCAGGCCGTGGCTACCCCCCTCCCCTCCAAAGGTAACCTCATCGGTAACCCGGGTAACTCCTCCAACCCCGCCAACGCCGCGAACGCCGCCGAGCCCACACCCCCCCTCCAAAGGTAACCACCCCGACTCAACCCGTCCGCAAGCACCCCCGTCCTTCAGCCGAACAAAGGGCGAACGCACAGTGTGCAGTTTTAGCCACTATTCCCATGATTCCAATGGACATCGCCGTTTTATTTTTCGCGAAATCCGGCGCCGGGCCGACTCTGTCCCTTCGTCCCTCTGTCCGTGCATTACAGCCGCAGCGCCGTATGCCCCGGGCAGGAGTCGGCGGCGTACTGGACCAGGGTCTCCGCCAACGCAAAGCCGTGGCGGGCGAAGTACCACGCCGCGCCGTGGACACGCTCCTGGAGGTGGCCGCCGGGGTAGAGCGCCTGGCCGATGGCCTGGGCGTGGCGGCGTAGCGAGGCTTCCTTCTGCATCTGGAAGTTGGCGGCCAGGCGGCGCAGTCGGTTCATCTGGTAGCGCATCTTGCCGGCTGAGGTGCGGGCGGAGCGGCCCAGGCCCTCATCCATGGTCTCCATCCAGCCGACCAGCCCGGTCAGCTCGGCGTCCAGGGCGTTGCCGGCCGCAGCCAGCTTGCGCTTTCCTTCAATGGGGATGGCGCGGGCGGCGAGGAGCTGGGCGAGCGAGTCTTCCGTCTCAGCGAAGACGCGCTCCAGCGATATCTCATGGCGGGCGAGCAGTTCGGCGATCGCGGGCTCAATGAGGGTGGCGGAGAAGCGCGGCTCGACCGGGGTCATGCGGCCGAGAATTGCCTGGTAGAGCACCTGGGACTGCGCGAAGTAAGCGATCTCCGCGGGGCCGCCGACGACCAGCGAGGAGCCAAAGAGAAAATCCTGGAACACGGGCCGTAGCAAAGCGGATGGGGAGATGCGCTCGGGCTCAGTGGCGAGAATGCCGTTGATGTCGGCGGTGGAGTAGCGCTCGCGAGCGGCCTGCCAGAGGCCATTCGGCTCCGCGGCGGAAGGCGGTGTGCGCTTGAGGGCGAGACGCGCGCCGGTTCTTGCGTCGATGAGGAACAGGAGGCTGGACTGGCCGGCCACGGCGACCTGCGCGTGATAACCGGCGGCGACCAGTTCACGGTCGCGGGCCTGGAGAGCGGAGTGCAGCTCGTCGGCCTGCTCGATTGCGGCGCGAAGCACAGGCGCGCCGAGGCGATGAGCGGCGCGGCCAGAGGCGTCGAAGACCAGCAGGCCCTGGGCGGCGAAGACCCGGGCGTAGAAGTCGGCGAAGGCCTGGGCGAAGGTGCGGCCGGGCTTGTAGGCAGCGGTGAGGGCTTCGAGGGCGTCGGACCAACCCAGCAGCTCGCCGGCCTGTTCCAGCAGCGGCTCGATGGCGGCGTCCAGCGCGACTCCGCCCACCGGAACCGGGGTGGCCGGCGCGGGGCCGTAAGTGAGGGTTCGCAGCTCGTGGCGCGCGGGAAAGGTGACGCGGTTGATCTCGGCGAAGTCGTGGTCCTCGGCGGCCAGCCAGAAGACGGCGACGTGGGGACGGCCGGCGGCGGTGGCCTGGCGGGCGCGGGCCAGCGCGGTGGCAGCCTTGAACGGGGTATAAAGCGGGCCTCCGAACAGGCCCACCTGCTGGCCGGTGAGGACGGTTCCGGGGCCGGCGGCGAGGGCCTGGAGATCCGCGCGAGGGTTCTGGCGGGCAAGTTCGACGGCAAGTTCGGGCCAGTGTGCAGGAGCGCGCATCTGCCAGCCGGAGGCGGCGACCCCATCGGGGTAAAAGTGCTTTGCAGCGGGCGCGCCGGCGCAAAAATCGAGGAACAGCCGGCTCAGGCCCGGAGTGACGGTAATGGGATGACAGTCGGCGGTCGACAAGGCGGTCACTTTCGGCTGGGATTGGGTCGGCGCGCGGCCCACCGCGCAGGAGCTTGGATGAGATAAGGATGCCATGACGGGGCGGGGCGATGCAGAAGAACAGGGAATAGGGAGTAGGGATTAGGGAGTAGAGGGCGGGTTGCCTCCGTCTGTGCTGCAAAAAAGTACGATGGAGGTTCTACTCCCTGTTCCCTACTCCCTATTCCCTGCCTTTCTATTTCACGATGTGGGCAAGAAAGGGGAAAAAACGAAAAACCTTTGCCCGCGAATTCCCGTCATAGTTTGTTAGCGGCGGGGGCGACCTCTATCTCGTTCGCCCGGCTGCGTATTCCTCACAAGTAAGGAAGGCGGGGGCCTGTGGCTCAGTACAAAGGTAAGGTGAAGTGGTTCAACAACGCCAAAGGCTACGGATTCATCGGCCGTGACGATGGGCCGGATGTATTCGTGCATTACTCTGCGATCCAGTTGGACGGTTACAAGACCCTGAAGGAGGGCGATGACGTGGAATTCGACATCGTCGAGGGCCAGAAGGGGCCCCAGGCGGACGCGGTGATCCGGCTGCGGGACAGCGCCGCCCACAATACTGCGGCCTGATTCGGTTCGAGCACGGGCGAAGTTGAGGGGCCTCCGTAAGGCTGGGCGGGGTTTGTGCGCACGATGAGGCGCGTCCGTTCTGCCGGCCGCGGCAGTAAATACCTCCAAGTCTCTAACCTTGTGACGTCGTCCAGTCCCACCCATTCCGCGATGAAACTGCGGAATGGATGGGGCACGGAAAGTCTGCGGCAAAAGAGCAGATGCTCTAATCAATTGAATCTCAGTTATTTCGCAGCGCCTTCATGGGTTCGAGACGGGCGCTGCGCACGGCCGGAATCAGGGCCGCAAGGGTAGCCGCGAGCGCCAGGACCGCGACGGTGAGAACAAGGGTGGCCGCATCCACGGAGCGGACTCCGAAGAGGATCCCGGAAAGCAGCCGCCCGGCCAGGAGCGACGCCAGGATGCCGGCCGCGCTTCCCACCGCGGCCAGGCGCAGGCCCTGGGAGACGACCAGGGCGGCAATCCTGCCGCGGGTGGCGCCCAGGGCCATGCGAATGCCGACCTCGCGAACGCGGCTGGCGGCGAGCAAAAGCAAGAGCAAGAGCAAAAGCAAGGGCAAATGCAAAAGTTGATGGCCCGGTACTACAGGCTTGAACTCCCTCTAGCGCTTGCGCCGGCTTGAACTGCCTCTACCGTTTGCGCAGGCGGGCGTAGAGCGGGATGGAGGAGAGCGTCTTGCCGTCCATGATCTCGCTCTTGTCGATGGCGCGCATGATCTCAGAGAGGCGGACCAGGCGGATTTCGATCTGCTCATCCTCTTCCGGGTGTGCCTGTCCGGCGACAAGTCCTTCCGCCACAAAAACTTTCATAGACTCGCCCAGGAAGCCGGGGCTGGCGAAGTACTCGTGCAGCAGCTTCCATTTTTTTGCGCGGTAGCCGGTCTCCTCTTCGAGCTCGCGCTGGGCGCCGGCCAGCGCCTCCTCGCCGGCATCGATCTTGCCCGCCGGCAACTCCCACAGGTAGCGGCCCGCGGCGTGACGGTACTGGCGCTCCATCACGATCCATGGGTCTTTTTTGTTTTTTGCGGAATCGACGGCGACGATGACCACGCTGCCATTGTGGCGGACGACGTCGCGGGTGGAGTGCTTGCCGCCGGGCTCGATGAGGCTGTCCTTGGTGACGCGGAAGAGCGGCCCCTGGTAAACGACTTCGGAGGAGAGAACCTTGGCGTGCTCAGCCGGTCCGGGCGAGGCGGAAGCGAGGCGTTTCTTCTTCTTCACCTTCGATTTGGCGGGAGCAGGAGCGCGGGGCGCCGGTTTGGTTGGTTTTGTTGCTTTGGCTGCCTTTTTCGCCTTGGGCATCGGTGGGGTCTCCTCAAATGCGCGGTCAGGTTGAGTATACGGGCTGGAACCAGAAAGCGAGCGCGACGATCGCGACACGGACTCCGGATTCAAATCGGGGAAATTACCTGCTACGTCATTAAGAGCGCTGTAAACTTGCGGCAACCGCTCTCGTCTACCTGAATGATGGCAGCCGGAACCGCACTGGAACCGATCACGATGGCCACGGCACAGGAGATCGCACGGCAGGATTTCTCCCAGGTAGCCGCCGATCATCGTCCGCAGATTTTCCGGTTTCTGCTGGCCTCGACGCGCGATCCGGACCTGGCGGAGACGCTGACCCAGGATTGCCTGCTGAAGGCGCATCGCAACTGGGCGAGTTTCCGGGGCGAGTCGAGCGCGCTGACCTGGCTGATGCGGATCGCCATCAACGTGCAGAAGGACCACTGGCGCAACCGGCGGCTGCAGTTCTGGCGGGCCACGCGGACCAACTCGGTAGACGTGGACGAGGCCAGCGATTGGCTGCCCAGCGGGCAGAGCTCGCCGGAGCAGCACCTGCTGGCGCGGGAGCGGGTCAAGCAGGTGTGGCGGGTGGTGGAGGGCCTGAGCGCGCGGCAGAAATCGGTCTTTCTCCTGCGCCACGTGGAGGAGATGGAGATCGCCGAGATCGCGGCGGCCACGGGGTTGAGCCAGGGGACGATCAAGGCGCACCTGTCGCGGGCGTTGGCAAAGGTGCGGGCTGAATTGGAAGGGACGAGATGATGTCGAGGGACAAGGGACTGGAAATCACGGGAATTACGCCGGAGACAGGAGACCGCCAGATGGAGCAGGCGCTGGGCGAGTTTCGATCGAGCGTCAAGGCGTGGGGCGAAGCCACACTGCGCCAGCCAATGGCGGTCACGGCTCCGGCGACGCGAGTGCTCGCCTGGCGCGGCCGGCTGGCCTGGGCTATGGGATTTCTGCTCGCCATGGGGGCCACGTCGGGGGCCATCTATGAGAACCACCACCAGCGGGTGCTCGCCTGGCAGGCGCAGCAGCAGGAGATGAGAGTGCAGCGGCAGCGGGCACAGGCCGCCGAGCGCGCGGCCGAGATGGACCAGTTGATGGCGAATGTGGACCGCGACGTCTCCCAGGAGGTGCCGGACGCCCTGGAGCCGCTGGCGCAGATGATGACGGAGAGCGGCAGCAAATAGGGGAAATACAAGCAGGATCAAGGACTTACAGGAATGGCCGGAAGCGGACATCAGGCGTGGAGTGTGTTCGTATGCGGCCGGGCGAGGGGAAAGCGGGCAGACTCCACGAAATATGGGAGAAGAAAAAATGAGGAGAAACGGCATGAATTCATTGGCAAAGTCATTTTCAGCGCTGGCGCTGGCGATCGTCCTGGGGGGAGGAATGGCGGCTACGGCACAACCGGGGCCGGGAGGCGGACCTGGCTTCGGCATGCATCGGCCTCCCCTGGAACGGCTGCTGGGGCCCGGCGGCATGGGCCGCTGGTGGAACAACCCCACGGTCGTGGATCAACTGAAGCTGAGCGACCAGCAACGCAAGGACATGGACCAGATCCTGCTTAACCATCGCGAGAAGCTGATTGACATGCGCGCCGGGGTGGAGAAGGCGGAGCTGGCCATGGATCCGCTGGTGAACGCCGACCAGCCCAACGAGCAGGCGATCCTGGCGCAGATTGACAAGATTGCGCAGGCGCGGGCGGAGCTGGAAAAGGCCAACGCGCGCTTCCTGCTGGCCATCCGGGCGAAGCTTACGCCGGAGCAGTTCAAAGAGCTGAAGGCCATGCGGGAGGACCGCAGGGATCGGCGGATGTGGCGCGACCGCCGCCGCAATGGCGGGCCGGACGCGCAGCCGGGGCCTCCGGGCACGCCCGGACCGGGGTCTCAAACTGGACCTCAAAGCAACCCGGGGCCGGCGCCGCAGGTTGGTCCGGGGGCCGATCCGCCGCCTTCCGGGCCCGGAAATCCACAATCGATGCTTCCGCCGCCGAATTCCGATCCGAGTTCGGAATCCGGGACAGTCGAGTAGCGATTTCCTGCATCAGAGAAATCAGGCAGAGAGCAAATACGGTTGAAGCCAAAAACCGGTGGCGGCGGGAGAGAACTCCCGCCGCCGATTTTTTTCCCGGGGCGATTGCTGTTGCCGAGGCTCCCCTGAGGCAGGTTTCAGCGGGATGAGAGCGCGGCGGGTGGGGGTATTTCTGGCTGGCGGGCGGCGGCATTCCTGTCCCATTTCCCGACACCGCCTGCACCCAATTGGAACAGTCTCTGGCGCGGAATCGGACACCTCCTGTACGAATGCAAAACGCGAATGTGCCGGGGCCGGGCAGAGTGTCCGAAAAAGAATCTTGCGTCCATGACTAAAGTTATTCCGACCGGCTCCGATGAAGGGTGTGGATGCGCGAAAGCTCAGGCAAGCCGCCGGTGGTACCGCAGCAATCGACCCCGCGGAAGATCGCACATCGGGAAAAGGAGTGACCTTCCATGGCCCTCGGAGTTTTGAACAATCTGTCAGCCATCTATGCTGAGAACAATCTGAACAACACGAATGCGAGCCTGCAGCAGGTGTTGCAGCAGCTCTCTTCGGGTTCGAGGATCAACTCGGGCGCAGACGATGCCGCGGGCCTCTCGCTGATCAACGGCTTGCAGGCCAACCAGACGGCGCTCACGCAATCGGCGACCAACGCCACGGAAGGCGTGGGCCTGTTGCAGGTGGCCGATGGCGCTCTGTCGCAGGTGACCAACCTTCTGAACCGCGCCATTACCCTGGCCACGGAAGCGTCCAACGGCACGCTGAACTCGACCCAGGAGAATGCGGCCAACCAGGAATACCAGTCGATCCTGGCGGAGATCACGAACATCGGTTCCACGACGACTTATAACCAGCAGCAGGTGTTTTCCGGGCAGGCGGTGGATATCTTCACCGGTGACTCGTCCAACTCCGGATCGTCGGTCGACCAACTGTACATTCGGCCGCTTTCTGCCGGCAGTGTTGGCGACAGCAACGGATCGATGAACTACAGCAATGGCCAGGGGAACGTGTTTATCGACCTTTCCAACGGCGGAACCGTGGCCACCTTGAACGACGGTCTTGCCAACGCCACCTCGACAGTGAACGTGTCCTATCTGGTCACCGGCGTCGGCGGCGCCCTCACAACTCAGTCCACCGCGATCAGCGTGGGCGGAGCCACAGGCTATCCCGATACGGTGCAGGGCCTTATCACCGCGATCAACGCCAGCAATCTCGGCGTCACGGCAAGTTTCGGAACCGCATCGCAGGCCGGCACCCAGGCTGCGGCCGGCGGCAAGGGAAACGACACCGGCATCATTCTCTCCGGCTCAAGCGGCGTGGGCAAAGGTATTGCCCCCGGACAGGTAGGCAGCCTGACCATCGCCGGCGTGGGCGCGGCGGCCGGAGACGTTCTTTCCGGCACGCTTCAGGTCACCGATACTTCCGGCGCCGTGCATACCGTGACGCTGAATGGGACCACCGACAATTTCGCCAGCCTGACCGCGACGCTCGCCGGATACGGCATCACCACGAGCGTGGTGGGCACCACTGCCTCGTTCATCGCCAACAGTTCCAAGGCGACGATCACCGCCGGAGCCATTTCCGATGTGACCCATGGCGCGGATACGGTGACCTACGCTGCCGGAACGTTCTATGGCATCGGCGTTTCCAACTCAGGCGGCGGCACCGCGTCTCCCGACGTAGCCGATGCGGCAACCGGCCAGACCGCGGCGGCTTCCGCCAATTTCACGGCGGACCCTGTTGCCCTTGGCGGCATAGCCACGATGACCTATTCCGATTCGGCCGGAGTATCGCTGAACGGGACCGATTTGACCACGCAATCCAATGCGCAGTCCGCCCTGAATAAGCTGAACCTGGCCATCGGCTCTGTGGCTTCGCTGGATGGCTACCTGGGCGCGCAAATCAATACCCTCAACTCGCTCACGCAGATCATGACCACGCAAAAGGACAACGTGGTTTCAGCTCAAAACGCGGTGCAGGCCACCGATTACGCCACCGCCACTTCGAACATGTCGAAGTACGAGATTCTTTCCCAGACCGGCATTGCCGCACTGGCGCAGGCCAACAGCGTGGAGCAGGAGGTTACCAAGCTGCTGCAGTAAGCAGGGTTCAGGGTTCAGGTGTCAGTAAGTTTCGGTTCAAGCAAGATTGAAGCACTTCAAGAAAACCCAGGGACAGGGCGGCGGCAGGCTCACAGCTTGCCGCCCATTTTTTTGAAGTAGGCACCATAGGAACAAGGGACTAAGATCCGGCCCAACTGGACGCCGATTGCATCCGAATATCCCGCGCGCCCTCCCGGTCAGAGCCGCCGAGTCCCTTGTTCCCTTGGTCCCTTGGTCCCTGCTTTCAGTACTTCGACTTGATCGCGTAGGTCAGGCCCATGGTGAACTGGAAGGAGTTGCGCCTGGTTGGCGGCGCAGAAGCCGGCGGATCGTTCAGATAGCTGTCGATGGTGCCCACCGAGAACGCCAAGTTCTTGTAAGTGGGAAAGGCCACGGTGTCGGTCTCACTGGCGGAGTAAGCTCGCGGAACGTTGTAGGCGGGAATGTAGGCTACATCCTGCACGTAAGTGAACAGCCTGGTCTTCAGCGAATAGTCCGCGGAGAACGTGGAGCCGATCAGGTTCTGGTTCGATCCCGGCGGCCCAAGGATGAACTGCTGCTTCTCGTACTGAATCGTCGCTTTCAGGTCGGCCTGCTGGCGCGGCGTTGAGAACAACGTCAGGCCCAGGCCGCCGCCGTAAATCT
>Ga0307374_10015280_pt1 | contig 10346 bp, 6 predicted proteins | sample OX3MG_FD_202532 | JGI IMG/M metagenome (GOLD analysis project Ga0307374, IMG submission 202532) | Soil microbial communities from Risofladan, Vaasa, Finland - OX-3 | ecosystem: Environmental > Terrestrial > Soil > Coastal area > Acid sulfate soil | place: Finland: Risofladan, Vaasa | collected...
CCCGCAAGGCACGGCGCAAGTCTCGAATCCCGATGACAGTTGAAGTTGAAAAGGGATGATGCGCCCACCGCTTGGCCTTCACAGGATGCACTCCATCGACCACCGGCATCTGCGGTCCGTGCGCAGAACGGTGCGATCGAAAGTTGGCACACACGAGTGGAATCCACTGCGGTTCAATGGCCCACCCGATCCAACTCCCAGGCAGCGTCGTATCGAGTACAGTCCGCAGCGCAGTCACGGCCGGCAGCGCGTGCAGAATGTCGCCCATCGCGCCCAAACGCACGATCAGGATACGCAGGTTTTGGAATTGGGCTGGCAAACATTCATCATCGCACGTTGTGCGCCGGATGATGAAGCCGTTCGTTCAGCAGAGCTTCCAGCATCTCCATCGATCGAGTTTCTTCCAGGAGAGAAACTTTCAGCCCGCCAATGACGAGAGGGCCGACAAGTTCGAGTTCGGCACGAAATGCGTCCGGCAGGCGCACGCTGTCCTTCTCGGTCGTCAGGAAACATTCCGCTCCGCTACGACGCGCAACTGCTCGCAAGTGGTCTATATCCTTTGGGGTATAGACGTGGTGGTCGCGAAAAGCGATCTTCGCCTGCAGGTCGATCCCGGTCTGCCGCAATTCATCGAAAAAACTCTTCGCATCGCCAATTGCACAGAATGCCAGCGCCTTGCCAAACGAAGTTGGGGACATAGGCAGAGTCGTCTTGCGTTCCATGATCCACAGATTCGCTCGGTTTGGATCGTTGCCTGTCCGACGCATCCGCTGCAACACGCGGTCGGATATATCGGCGTCCTCTGCGCGCAGAACGCAGATATCCGCGCGCCCTAATCCGCGGAGCGGTTCGCGCAGCCATCCAGCCGGCAGTAATTGTCCGTCAAAATCCGCGCGTTGCACCAGGACGATATCAATTGCGCGGGCCAATTTGCGATGCTGAAAGCCATCGTCGAGAAGGTGCAGTCTGCGAGTGGGACCTGCATTCGCATCGGCGTCGCTTTCCGCCAACCGTCCCGGTTGATAGCGATCGGCTCCAACATACACGGAAAGTCCGCGGCGAGCCATCAGCAGCGGCTCGTCCCCAAACTCCTCCGGCGTACCCAGCGGATCGACACGCGCCACTCTCTGGCTGCTGCGGCCATAGCCCCGGCTCAGCACATCGACGGTCCAGCCGCGCTGTTGCAACCGGTCCGCCAGCAATAGCACCATGGGAGTTTTTCCGGTGCCGCCGACGGAAAGATTCCCGACGCTGATCACAGGCCATGTCAGCCTTCGTGGTTCGAGCCAATGGCGGTCATAGGCCATGTTCTTGAGACGAACTCCCACAGCATAGGGCAAGACCAAGGGCCAGGAGACCGGGGACACGGCATAGCGCAAAAGATTTCCGGCCGAGCGCTTCATTGCAGGCCATCCTCTTGTTCCGCATCGCGGTTCTCTTTCAGAATTTGTTCGATTGCGAAGAAACATATCTGGGAAGCACCTGCCTGCTCCTCAAACACGCGCCGCGCATGGATGCCCATCCGCCGCGCTTCCGGCGAAGCCAGCAGTTCACGCAGCACTTGTGCAAGTCGTTCCGGCGGAGTTACACGAATGGCTTCCTGTTCCAGCAGTGCTGCGACCATGGCGCGAAAATTCTCCGTATACGGCCCCATCACAATTGGTACAGAGAACTGCGCTGGCTCCAGCGGATTGTGGCCGCCTGCGGGTATCAGGCTACCCCCCACGAAGGCCACCGATGCCAGCGAGTAGACCGACGCTAATTCCCCCACAGTGTCGAGAAGAAAAATGCTTCCTGCGGAAATCGTTTGGGGATGTTGCAGCCATTCCGATCTGCGAATAAGGGGGAATCCTGCCTCTTCGATCATTCGCTCCACCGGCCTGAAACGCTCCGGATGCCGAGGCGCAAGAATCATCACGAGCTTTGGAAATTCCAGCTGCAGTTCGCGGAATGCGTCGAGCAGAATACGCTCCTCGCTCTCCAATGTGCTGCCTGCGACAATGGTCTTCGTCTGCTGCGGCAGATGTGTACGCAGCTCCCGGGTGATTGGCAACTCTCCCGCTGTGCGAACATCATATTTCAAATTGCCGGCGGTCTTCGCCGCATCGGAGGGAACGCCAAGCTCAACAAAGCGGCTGCGATCTTCTTCGCTTTGCGCCAGCACCAGCCTCAGCTTGCGAAGGAGCGGCCGCCACAGCGATCGCAGCGCGCGATATCTGGGCAGCGACCGATTCGAGATGCGGCCATTCACCACGATGACGGGAATGTTCGCTCGCTCCGCTTCCACCAACATGCGCGGCCATAGTTCGCTTTCGACTAGAATTAGGGCACGCGGACGCAATGCACGCAGATATCGGCGCACGATCCATGCAAAATCCAGTGGGTAGTAGAAAACGCGCGTCGGTGCTGGGGCGGATGCGTCAAGTCGCTTCTTTGGCTGGTCGAACCGCTCCTGCGCGAGCCCTTGTCCTGTGCGCGTGGTGGTGGAGATCACCACACGCAGCTTCGGATCAAGACTTTGCAGCAGTTCGATGAGGCGGCTAGCGGCAATCACTTCTCCAACCGAAACGGCGTGCACCCAGATCGTGGAGCGCGCTCCCAAATATTCGCGAAGGCCTGGAGAAAAATAGCCCAGACGCTGGCCCAGGCCATGCCGGTAGCGTCCGCTCCACGCCATGCGGAGCAGCCAATACGGAGAAGCAATCAGGAGGACGGCCACGAAGGCCAGGCTATAAAGCAGCATCATGGATACATGTATTTTTGAGCGTGCAGCAAAATCTGCGTTCCACCCCGAAAAAATGACAGCAAAGCTTTCTATTACCTTACTCTTCATTGCTTGCGAATCGCTTGGCCGAGTTTACGCGAGCATCTTGAAGTGCCCAGCCGTTACCATAGAGCAGGATCGAAAGATGTTCTTCTGAATGAGCCAAAATATTCCACGCATTCGTATACTCGGCGCAGGGCTCGCGGGCCCGGAGGCGGCGTTGCAGGCGGCGCGGCGCGATTGCTGCGTCGATCTGTACGAAATGCGCCCGGTACGTTCCACGGAAGCGCACCAGACCGCAGATTTCGCAGAGCTGGTCTGCTCGAATTCTCTCAAGTCGGAAAGCGAGCACACTGCACCTTGGCTGTTAAAGCAGGAAATGCGCCGCGCGGGATCGGTTCTGCTGCAGGCCGCGGATGCTGCAGCCGTGCCCGCGGGCCATGCGCTGGCGGTGGATCGCGTGGAATTCTCCCGGCTCGTCGCTGAAGCCATTGCAGCGGAGCCGCGCATCACGGTCTATCGAGAAGAAGTAACGATGATCGACCCCGCCGATGGCTGGACGGTGATCGCTTCCGGACCCTTGACTTCGCCGGCTCTTTCCGCAGCGATCGCGCAACTCACCGGTAGTGAACATCTGGCCTTTTACGATTCCATCAGTCCCATTGTCGATGCGGAGTCGATCGATAGGAACCGCGTCTACATGGCTGCGCGTTGGGACAAGGGAACCGCCGACTATATCAACTGCCCGATGACGCCGGAAGAGTATGACCGTTTTTACGATGCTCTGGTGACAGCGGAATCCGTGCACGAAAAGGAGTGGGAGAAGCTCCCCTATTTTGAAGCTTGCCTGCCCATGGAAGAACTCGCCAGGCGCGGGCGCGACACGCCACGCTTCGGTCCCATGAAGCCGGTGGGGTTGCGCGATCCAAGGACCGGGAAAACGCCGTGGGCGGTGGTGCAATTGCGCTGTGAGAATCTGCGGGCGGATTCGTATAACCTGGTGGGCTTTCAAAACCATTTGAAGTTCAGCGAGCAAGCGCGGGTATTTCGCCTGATCCCAGGCCTCGAAAATGCGAAGTTCCTGCGCTATGGCCAAATCCATCGGAATACCTACATCAATGCGCCTCGATTGTTAACGGAAACGTTGCAACTGCGCGAACATCCGCAGATTCTTTTTGCAGGACAGATTGCCGGCGTGGAAGGCTATACGGAGTCGATCGCGACGGGAATGCTGGCCGGCATCTATGCCGCTGCCTTGGCACACGGGGAGCAGCCCGAGCCTATTCCGCGCGCAACCGGCCTGGGATCGTTGGTGCATTACATCACTCACGCCGATCCCGCGCATTTCCAACCCGCCAACATCACCTTCGATCTGCTGCAGCCGCTGGAAGAAGAGTTGCGACGCAAGGTTCGCGACAAGCGCGAGCGCCATAAATTGCAATGCGAACGCTCCCTGGCACAATTTGATGCGTGGTGGCAACGCGTTTTGGACCGCAAGTCAGCGGTAAAAACTTCTTCCACACGAATTATTTCTTCCGCGATGCCTGCACGTGCCGCCACTGCTCAGAAATAAAATGGTCCGTCATTCCGGCAATATAGTCGGCAATTACGCGCGGAGCGCCTTCGGTAGCGATTTGCGTTTCGTGATGCATGGGCAGTTCCAACGGATGCCGCATCCAGTGTTGAAACAGTCCCGCGATGATTTTCTCCGCCAGCGCATGGTCCCGTTCCAGGTACTGTGCGTGGTAGAGTTGTTGCAAAAGATACTGTTTGGCCTGATGGCGGCGTTCCTCCATGTCTTCAGAAAGCGCTGCCAGCCGCTGGCCTGTGTGGCGGACCGCCGCGAGAGAGTCAATTCCTCCTTCGGTCACCCTGCGATGCGTGGTTACCACCAGATCGTTGACCAATGCGTTTAGCATTCGCTTGAGCGCTTCATGGAACAACAGTTTGGGAGCAGCACCTGGATATCGAATCTCCATTTTTCGATAAAACTCCTCAAACAACGCGACATGGCGGCACAGATCAACGGGTGAGAGAATTTCCGCTTCCACGCCATCGTCGATATCCGCGGTCAGGTAGGCGATTTCATCCGCCAGGTCGATCAGTTGGGCTTCCAGGGGAGGCAGTTCCTCCAGTAGATATGCCCGCAGCTCTGGGTGCTCCTCGGGTGAATAATCGCGCGAGTGCTTGATAATCCCTTCGCGCACGGCCAATGTCAGATTAAGTCCGCGAAACCCGGCATAGCGTTGCTCAAAATATTCCACGATCCGCAGCGCGTGCAAGTTATGGTCGAAGTGAAGGCCGTATTTTTGCAGTTGACGATCGAGCGCCTGCTCGCCGGCATGGCCAAAGGGCGGATGTCCAATGTCATGGACCAGCGCAAGTGTTTCCGCCAGGTCTTCATTCAAATCCAACGCCGCCGCCGCCGTGCGAGCGATCTGGGTGACTTCAATGGTGTGGGTCAAGCGGCTGCGGAAGTGGTCGGAGTCACGGTGGGTGAATACTTGCGTCTTGCCTGCCAGCCGCCGAAAGGCGCGCGCATGGATGACGCGATCGCGATCGCGCTGGAATGCCGAACGATATGTATGCGGGGTTTCCTTGTGCTCCCGCGCGGTGAGCGGATCGGCGGCATCTCCGACAACAGCGCAGAAACTGAGTGAGGTGGCCTGCATGAGAGGGTGAGAGATCCTATCACCGGGGCGGAACGGATACGTGAGTCTCTTCCCTGGCTAGCTTGACCTTAGCTTTATCCAGCCGCTTACGCACTTTGTTCACATCGGATGGGTCGGCGTCTGCCGGAGCTGAATCCGCGTAGTTCGCAAGCGAGCTCTCCCATTGCGCCACCGCCTGCTGCAGGTGGCCGGTCGAAGCATACACCTCGCCGAGATGATCGTGGACAGTCGGATCCTTCGGCATCAAGGCGATCGCCTTTTGCAGGGTCTGCTCGGCAAGTTCGTATTGGCCGAGCTTGTAGCGCACCCATCCCAGCGAATCCAGGTAGGCTCCATTTTCTGGGTCGAGCTTGACCGCATGCTGCACGAGTTGCAGCGCCTCATTCAGCTTTTGATCATGATCCGCCAGCATGTATCCCAAATAGTTCAGCGTCAAAGCATTGTCTGGGTCCAAAGCCAGCGCCTGCCGAAATTGTTGTTCGGCTGCGTCGATGTGCTTCTGCCGTTCCTCCAGCGCTCCGCGAAGAAAATAGATCAGGCTCATGTCTTGCTTGGAGGTGCCAAGTTTTTGCGCCTGATCGATGGCCGACGAGGCATCCTTCCACTTATGGATACGGGTGAATATCTGCGCCAGGGTGAGCCAGACGACGCGATCCTGTTTGGTGCCATTCAACTGACCTTTGGCTAGCGCAATCCCTTCTTTGGCTTTGCCGGTATCGACCAGTTGTCCGGCGAGCGTGAGTTGCAGATCGACGTTCTTGGGAAGCGCCTGTACGGCCTGCTGAGCGGCAATGGTCGCCTGCGGCAGCATCTTGGCGTCTCGATAGGCATCGACTTCGCCCTGGTATCCCCGCTCCGCATTGTTGCCGCCGAGCGCAATCATTTCCTTATAGACGTCAATAGCCTGCTCGGTTTTGTTCTGATTGCGGTAGACGCCTGCCAGACGATCGAGGAAAATTGCGCGATTGTTTTTTTCGTCGGGGGTGTACTGCTGGCTGGCATGGCGGGTGCTGTCCGCCAGCTTTTGCAGAATCTCAGCCGCCTGGTTGAGATGGCCCTGTGCCTCGTTCATCAGAGCCTCGTTATACAGTACCTCAACCGAGTCGGGATTGAGCGTCTTGGCGTGGTCCAGCGCGGCCTCGGCTTGCTTCCAGTGCCCCTGCGCGCGTTCCAGCTCCGCAATCCTTAGAAAGGAGTGGACATCTTCCGGATCCTGGGCGGCGATACCCTGAAAAATCTTCAGCGCGGCATCGGCTTGACCATCGCTGAGCAAATCTTCCGCCAAGCCGCGCTGCGCATCCAGGCTGTCCGGCTGTAGGTTGAGTGCGCCCTGATAGGCCGCGATCGCGAGCTTCACATTGCCAGCTTGATCGTAAGCAGCGCCCAAAGCCAAGTCGATTTTGAAAGTACGCTCATCTTCCGGAACGCTCTGCAGCACGCTGATGGCTTGCGGCAGGTTGTTCTGTTCCCCATAGAGGCGCGCCAGATTCAGCACCACATCTTCCGCATTCGGATCGACTTTGCGGGCCGCTTCAAACTGCGCTTTGGCATCCGCTGTATCGTGTTTCAGCGTGAACAGCTGACCGAGCAGCAGGCGATTTTCCACGCTATTCGGCTGCAGCTGGACAATCTTCTGGAATTCTTGAATCGCGAGATCCAGCATGGGGCCCGGCTGCTGACCGGTTTCCGTGTCACCCAGCGACCGCAGGTAGACGCGCCCCAGCAGCTTGTGCGCCTCCAGGTCGTCGGGATGATCCTTGAGTATTCTTTGCGCGGTTTCAATGGCTTCGCGGATGCGCCCCAGCTTGAAATACGTGTCGGCAAGAGTGTTCTGCAAGAAAACCGAGTCAGGATCCTGCGCCAGAGCGAGCTTGTACTGCTCAACGGCCTGCACTGCCAGTTCAGGGCGTCCATACTCTTCGGCGGAGTCTTCGTACAGATGGCCGAGAGCGAAATGATAATAGGATTGGGATCGTTTGCCGATCTCACCAGCCGGCTGCGGGGAGGTTACGGTCGCAGTCTGGGGAACAGTACTTCCCGCGCTATTCGTTGGAGGAGAGTCGATTCCTGAGGAAGCCCCGCCGGGGTGCGTCGTTCCGGGGACGGAACCGGTTTGACCAACCGCAGCTGCCGAAAACGCAACCACCGCTCCGAGTGCAAAAACTATTTTCCATGGAGAAAGGGGTTCCTCGCCGGCGACACGAATCTTCGTCATCTGAAACGCTACCTCGCACTCTGTGCCGCGGCGTATTCGCGCGGAAATAGAGCAATTAAGCCCCTTTTACTTGATTGTACGCTGGATTGTACGCCGAAGCCTGCCGCGGGGGCGAGAAATCGAGCCTTCAATCTAAAACAACTTAGTGCCGGAAATGCCTCATTCCAGTAAAGACCATGGCGGCGTTCAGTCTGTCGGCGGCGGCGATGACTTCAGAGTCGCGCACCGATCCGCCGGGTTGGATTACCGCCGTAGCTCCTGCTGCAAGTACGACTTCCAGGCCGTCGGGAAATGGAAAAAAAGCGTCCGAAGCAGCCACGCAGCCGGTCAGCGGCAAAATAGCTTTCATGGCGCCAAACTTCGCCGCATCGACTCGGCTCATCTGGCCTGCGCCAACACTCAACACCTGGCCATTGCGCGCATAGACGATGGCGTTCGACTTGACATGTTTGGCCACCCGCCAGGCAAACAGTAACGCCTCGATCTCGTCTTGCGTAGGCTGGCGTTTGGTGACGATTTTCAGCGCGTCGGCTTCGATATGGCCGCAGTCCGCATCCTGCAACAGCAGTCCGCCGGAAATTTGCTTCAGCACGCGTGTAGTCTCGGCGGGCTCGACCTCGACCAGCCGCAGATTCTTTTTGGCGGCAAAAATCTCTTTCGCTTCTGTGCTGAATTTGGGCGCGACAATCGCCTCTACAAAAAGCTTCACGATCTCGGCGGCCGCCTCCCCGTCTACTTCGCGATTGATGCCAATCACCGAACCAAAGGCTGAAATGGGATCGGAAGCCAACGCCTTGCGGTATGCCTCCACAATGCTGCTGGCTGTGGCTGCGCCACACGGGTTGGTGTGCTTGATAATCGCCACGGCTGGCTCGCTGAACTCCTGTGCCAGCTCCCAGCATGCATCCAGATCGACGAGGTTGTTGTAGCTCAACTCCTTGCCCTGCAACTGGCGCAGCCCGGCAATACCCGTTCCGCTGCCGTCGGCGTACAAGGCCGCCCGCTGGTGCGGATTTTCACCATATCGCAACGACATGATCTGTGAGTGGGCGAGGCGCAGAGTGCCGGGAAAGGGCGCATCCGTCGACTTCGGAAATAGCAGGGACGCGCCCGCATCCGGCAAATCGGGCAAGGCCTCCAGCGCGTTCGCGATTGCCAGGTCATACGTGGCAGTCAGTGCAAACGCCTTGCGCGCCAGTTGCCAGCGCGTCTCCCGGGTGAGTTTGCCCCCATTCGCTCGCAGTTCCTCACTCAGCCCCGCGTAATCTTCCGGCGAGGTGACGACAGCGACATCCTCAAAATTCTTCGCCGCCGAGCGCACCATGGACGGGCCGCCGATGTCGATGTTCTCAATCATTTCCGCAAAGCGCACGCCGGATTTGCGCAGCGTTGCCTCAAAGGCATACAGATTCACCACCACCATGTCGATGGGCTGAATTCCATGGGCTGCCACGGCCTTTTGATGTTCTTCATTGGAGCGGATAAAAAGAATGCCGCCATGGACCTTAGGGTGCAGCGTCTTGACCCGTCCGTCGAGCATCTCAGGGAAACCCGTCAGATCGGAAATATCCAGTACCTTAAGGCCCGCTTCCCGCAGCGCGCGGGCCGTGCCCCCAGTTGAAACAAGCTCGACGCCAAGTTGCGCTAACACCCGCGCGAACTCGATCAGGCCGGATTTATCTGTGACACTCAACAAAGCACGACGAATGGGCTTCATACGATCCGCAGTTCTCCAGTAGGGGATGGACTCAAGCTCAAGTCTAATGCATGTGCCAGCTTGGGTTGCGGAGTGGCGTGGCGCCCGATACCGCAGAGATTTCATCAAGAACAGCAAATTGTTGTTTGTGTTCTGATGTTTCGCTCAGTAGCCTGTAGAAGAGAGAGCATGATCATCAGGATGGGAGTTCGATCTGATCAACAGGAACGACAGACAAACTGACTTGGGCGGTCGCCGGCCAGAGATCCTACCTCCCGCTTCTCAAGAGCTGGAGCGCGATCACGCCGATCCGAATGAAGGTTCAGATTACGATCTGCGATCTGGATATTACACGCAGGCGCCGCCGCCGCAGCAGACTCGATCGCGATTTCTCACAGGCTGGGCCTACGCGCCGGCGACCTACGTTTTGGTTGGCATCAGCTGCGCTGTATATCTGGCGATGGTCGTCAGCGGCGTTTCCTGGTGGGATCCGACGGCGGAGCAAATTCTCCATTGGGGCGCCAACCGTGGCGTGAATGAAATCCTCTACGGACAGTGGTGGCGTCTGCTGACAGCCACCTTCGTTCATGTGGGCATTGTCCACATCGGCACCAACATGTGGTGCCTGTGGAACTTGGGCCTGCTGGGAGAGCCGCTGTTGGGACCGTTCGGCATCTTCGCGGTTTACATTCTGACAGGTGTCGCCGGAAATTTGCTGAGTACCGCCGTGAATCCGGGCATTGTGGGCGCGGGCGCCTCCGGCGCGGTTTTCGGGATTGCCGGCGTCCTTATCCTGTTGCTGAACTCGCCGCATCTCCCGTTTCCGCGTGCCGAGTTGCGACGTCTGCGGCGCAGTGTTATTTATTTTGCTGTCATCAACCTTGTCATTGGCGCGTCCACGCTGCTCTATGCAGGCGGTATCAAGATCGATAACATGGCCCATCTGGGTGGATTTCTTTCCGGTCTGGCCATGGGCGTCCCGCTGGCTCCTTTGCTGGG
>Ga0307374_10015282_pt1 | contig 10346 bp, 12 predicted proteins | sample OX3MG_FD_202532 | JGI IMG/M metagenome (GOLD analysis project Ga0307374, IMG submission 202532) | Soil microbial communities from Risofladan, Vaasa, Finland - OX-3 | ecosystem: Environmental > Terrestrial > Soil > Coastal area > Acid sulfate soil | place: Finland: Risofladan, Vaasa | collected...
AGCTTCGACCTTGAAGGTTCGCTTGGCGATGGTGCGTAGCGTACGCCCACCGGCCAGGGTTCATCACTCGGCTGAGCAACTCGATGGTCAAAAGGTCGCGGTCAAGATGCGGGACACGGTGCTCTACTTGAGGTGGCTGATTTGCAGGTAAGACGCCAGTACCACCAGCCGGAATCGAACCGGCGATCTCCTGCGTGAAAGTGGGCTACCCACGTCGCGAAGAAAAGTGACAAGTCGCACGAACGCCCGCAACTAGGCAGGTTTTCGAGCGACAGCCACGACTCAAGACAACCTCTGTGTCCGCCCGGCAAAGCGATCGCCAAACGCGAGCATGCCGCCAGACTCGGTTCAGGCCGGCTGTCGCTTTGGCCGACGGCTCCCCGTTGACCGTTGCCATCCCGAGCGGAAACCTCCGTGGCGCACCCGAGTTCCGGCCCGGAACCTCCAGCGTGACACAACGCCGCGGGAGCAGTCCACTGCGGAACACTGCCGCCCAGAGCCGAGCGTAGCGACGCGCCTGGCCATTGGCGAGTCCGCCCGCGTACATGTTGCGCAACTCGTCATCGGTGTGCCTAAACGGAAGCCCCACGTCAACGATTCTCCCGCGCTCCGGACCTGCTTACTTTGATGCAGGAGTCTCTCGAACGACACCGGAGAATCTCCCCCAAAGCGCAGGACGCAGAGCCCGGAGCGGAGTGCCGGACGATCGAGACGCGGGAGCTGCGCTGGTGCCGGACCTAGACATATAGGTGAAAGCAAGGGATCTCGACGACAGCGCTCGGCGGGCCGGTACCGTTTTGCCATGCCGATTGATGAGCTTGTCGCGCGGCTTCGCCAGGACGGCGACCACGAGACCTACCCAGCAGCGACGGGCCACGACATTGCGGCAACCGAGCAGGCGCTTTCCCGACCACTGCCAGTTTCGTTCCGTTATTTCGCGACCGAGTTCAGCAACGGCGGTTACCTGTTCATGCTCCAAGAGGTATCAGCGACCGGGGCTGGTAACAGGCAGATCGGCGCCATACAGGATGTGATCGCATACGCCATCTCAGCCTCTCCGACTGAGGACATCGCATTGGAGAATGGGGGTGCTGTTGAGGCGGGGGCGCTTGTGCCATTCTCGCTGGACAGCAACGGCAACTGCTGGTGCTTCCTAACGGGCGAGTCTGTGCCTGACGGCGAGTACCCCGTGGCTTACTTCGTGGCCGATCAGAAGCGGCTCGTCGGATGCCTTCCCGGCTTCGAGCACTGGTTGAGAAAACTCGTCGATGAGCGAGACGAAGTCATCCGTACGATGTACAACCCGGAAGAGCTGGATCTCGGTTAGGCACACGATCAGTAGGACGCGGCCTCGGGGACGTCCGCTTCCCGATTGATCAACATGCAGTAGTTGGCGATCGGAACGTTTAGCCAATCCAGAAGCGATGCTGCCCGCGTTGTGGTGTGTTGAGCCAGGCTCAGGTTGGGGCAGATGCGGAGCGAGCGATAGCAAGCTCCCAGTAGCCACACGCGAGATTCAATGACCCAACAGCCAGGAAGAAGGCTGCCCATCCGTAGACGCCGTACGACAGGCACACGATGCCCGCGGCGGCGACGACAACGCCGCCCACAATACGCGTGACCCCAAAGACGCGGGCGTGGCGGTACTCGAATGGCGCGAGCAAGCGTCGCATGCCAGATCTCGGAGGAGACAGCCACCACTGACGTAGAGCTTTCGCGCCGGTGCTGTCGTCGGCTGCGTTGATCGAAGGTGTACCGCTCATGCTCGCTTCAGAAACCTCAAATAGAACGCCGAGAACACGAGGACAATCCCGACGTTCACCATCAGGCGCTCCCAGAAGTGATGCCTGAAGAACAAGACGTCCACGCTGACCACCACGGTTACCAGCGCGAGCACGTAAATCACTATGCCTGCCCTCCCTCGCATCGTTCCACCGTACTACTCGAGGACGGCGTCGCGGTCATGGATGACGCCACCGCACACCGCGGCGAGACCCGCTGGCGACCAGTCGAACAGCCCAACTTGCAGGCCATTCCTGCGAGTAATACCCCCAGCCGGACTCGAACCGGCGATCTCCTGCGTGAAAGGCAGGCGTGGGGCGCACGATTCCAGTGTTTCCGGGGGAATCACTGTGGCCAGAATCCCCTTTATGTAAGCCATTCTGACCGACACTGTTGCCCGGACCGTTGCCCGAGCGTTCTGCACGCAGGAGGCGGGCAACAGTCGGGCAACAGTCCTCCGGGAAGTGTAGAGTGCCCACCGTGGCCACTCAGAACACCGCCGCGATCTCCCCAAAGCGCACCCCGCAGCCGACCTCCAGACCGTTCATCCGCGGACGCGCGAGCGGCCCTCACTGGTACGGGAAGTGGTATCGCGACGGCAAGCAGATCACCCGGGCCTTGGGCACAGCCTGGGCCGAATCGGACGGTAAAGGCGGCTGGCGCCCGCGGCGCGGACAGGCGCGCGACGGAGCGCTCACCGAGACGCAGGCGGCCCAGCGGATGCTCGAGCTGGTCGAGGCTCACCATGCCGAGCAGGCGAAGCTCGAGGAGGGCTTGGAGGATCGCGTCGGCGACCTTACCTTCCGCGGGCTCGCACACGAGTGGCTCGTGTATCTCGAACGCGAGAAGGGTGCGAAGCCCTCCACGCTCGTCGACTACCGCTGGATGCTGGTCGAACCCGGCACGCCCCACAAGCGCGGAAACGGAAAGTGCCCTGGCCCGCTGATGGCCGCGCTAGGCGATCGGCTCGTCGAGACCGTCACCACGCGCGAAGTCGCCGAGTTCCTACGCGGCCTCGACAAGTCGGGCTCGAAGCCGCGGATGGTGAACCGCTACCGACAGCTCATCTCCGCCGTATGGAACTACGGGATGCGCGAGGACGCCTACGAGCTGACCCACAACCCTGCGGCCGGCACGAGCAAGCGCCGCGAACCTCCCAAGGCGGTGCTCGACTTCTACGAGCCGGAGGAAGTCGAAATGCTGGCGGACGCGGCCGAGCGCGGGGCTCACCGGACGCCGGAGAACCGCTACGTCAGCGACGAGGAGCGCGAGGCCCGCGTGGCAGAAGACCGCCAGGACGCGAACCTCTACCGCATCGCCGCCTACACCGGCCTGCGCCAGGGAGAGGTGCTCGCCTTGCGCTGGGAGGATGTCAATCTCACAGACCGGCGGCTCGTCGTGCACCGGGCGTTCAGCGCCGGCATCGAGGGACCGACGAAGAGCTGGCAGGCGCGCTTCATCCCGATCTCCGACAGCGCCGCCGACGCTTTCGAGGACCTCCGGGAGCGTGACGAGTTCATCGAGCCGGACGACTATGTGTTTTGTTCACGGATCGGGCGGCCGCTGGATGCCGCCGTGATCCGGCGGCGCTTCAAGCGGACGGCGGAGGCAGCCGGACTGCGCGTGCTGCGGTTTCACGCGCTGCGTCATGGCGCCGGCTCGCTCGTCGCCCGACAGGCTGACCCGCGCTGGGTTCAGGGTTTCCTCGGTCATTCGAAGCTGTCGACCACGGAGCGCTACCTGCACACCAAGGCACGCCCCGAGGATGTTGAACGCCTCAATCGTGCCTTCGCCACTTCCGCGGAGGCTGCTGACAGATGACCTTGGCCGCCGGCAGGACGTGAGCGAGGTCAAGCGCCATTGGCGCGACTACCGGACATCCTCGGGCGCGCGGCCCGTGCGTGACTTCATCATGGGCTGCGAAAGCGAAGACCGGGCAGCGATTGCCGCCGCCATGTATGACATCAGGGCCAACGGCAACAAAGATGGCGGCGGACGCCACTTACAGGGCCCGATCTGGGAGGTCCGCGTGGACGGCAAGGCCGTCATCTACCGCGTCCTGTTCGCAACCGTCGGATCAAGAGGACGGATCCTGCTCTCGCTGCACGCCTTCAAGAAGAAGACGCAGAAGACTCCGAAGTCAGCCATCGATCTGGCGCAGAGACGACTGGCGGATTGGGAGCGGCGCGGCACGAACGCGCACTGATGCCCGCTTCGCTTTATCGGCCCTATCCGATATGCTGTGGCATATACGTAGGTAACCAGTAACCAGTTTGAGGCGAACAACCATGGAGAACGAACCCGACTTTCTCGACGAGATCATCTCGGAGAGCACGGCTCACGACCCCCAGTTCCCCGAGGCGTTCGAGCGAGCGCTGCGCAATCGGGAAGTCCTGCGCGCTCTCGCCGTCGAGCGCAAACAGCGCAGGATCTCTCAGACGGTCGTCGCAGCGGCGATGGGAACGTCCCAGTCGGCGGTGTCCGACCTCGAGACGAGTTCCTCCGACGCGCTCATGTCGACCGTTGAGAAGTACGCCGGCGCCCTCGGCTTCGCCGTGCAATATCACCTCGTGCCACTCAGCCATCCTCGTCGTGCGGTCGTTGTTGAGGATCGGCAGCGCAGCAGCGCGTGAGCCAACTGGCTTCTCGTGCAAGCTCGCTGGGGCGAGTCCAGTTTGCTGGAGCTGCTTGTCTGAGCTGTTCGTTTCCCATCGCATCCCTGCCTGGCAAAACGTTCTGTTACCGCCCGCAACTCTAGGGAATCGTCCGGGAACGTCCCCGAGCGTCCCCGGAAGTGCCCAAGAGTCCCCGAGCGTCCCCAAGCGTGGTAGAGACGTCCCAGCCTGTCGTGCAGGTTGTGGCGCATGAAAACCACAACCACACATTTCCATGCTGGTACCGCCGGCCGCGGGTTGACTCGCGATGAGGTGATGACCGCCTGGGAGGTCGCCGAACTCTTGGGGATCCCGGTCTCGGCGGTCTACTACCTCGCGCGTCAGGGGCAGCTGCCCCATAGCCGCCTTGGTCGCGCCTACCGGTTCCTGCGCCCCCGACTGGAGGCTCTGCTCGAGGGGACAGAAAGGTGAGCGACTGGGGACCTCAGCCAGGCCCGTGCACACCGGGCTGGTTCACGTCGCAGCGCTCCACAGCCACTCGACGCAGCGCACCCGTGTCCTCATCCCCGGCAAGGTCGCCAACATCCCCGCCGACCACGCGCTGCATCTGGATGGCCTGCGCTGAGAACTGGTGACGCTCACACCGGTCCACGCGGCTCACTCACCCTTCGAGGCGGTCTTTCATGCCTGCTGATCGCTGGGACGCTTGGGGACGCTTCGGAGCAAGCACAACGTGTGCGTACAGTGTGGCCTCTCTCGGGAGGTGCTGAACGGGTCGGCTGAGGGCACGCTCGTCACGCTCTCGAGGACGATGGCCACAAGCGTCTCGTCAACCTGATCGAGCGCCAGCGAGATCCACAGCGGGAGCGCAGCGGTCTCCATCGCGCGACGACTGGGACGGCTGATCCTGAGGCACGCTTCGCTGCTGGTTGCAGTGGGAGGTCCACGCGACAGAAGGGGTCGCGGAACGCTCCCAAGCTCGCGAAACAAGAGACGGCCGGAACACCAAAGCGCTGGTAGGTCAGAGTGTCGCGTTTAGCCCTAAGCAGCAGGCTTGAATCGTCGTTGTCTTCAGCCTTTGGTGTTCCGCGGTGCGGCAGTCGCCGGGCGTTCCCCCGCCTGATGTGGAGGGTCCCACCGAGCAAACCACGATTCGCCCTCGGATATCGCCAGAAACGCGCCACTGCGGAGGCCTAGCTCCGCCAGTAGGTCGGCTCTAGCCTGCGCTGGGTTCTCTGTGCTCGATGCCTCGATCTGAATGCCGTCCGCTGGATAGACACCGCTGGCCGTTAGGAGGTAACGACTCTTGCCGTCCCAGGCCAGCGGGAGGTAGAACGTCTGGCCGAGACCAGCCTCGTCGGTCTCCTCCCAGACCCAACCGTAGGCAGCCGTAAGCTCTTCGACCGCTCGGTCAAGGACGCCAATCGTCCAGGGCCGCTGGAACGGCACCCATTCCGAGTGAGTCTGTGCGGTCAGGCGCGACATCAGACACAGAGGATGCCGCATCGCGCGACGCGAGATCGCTCCTGGCCAGTGTCGCTGCGATCGAGACGCGGAAGCCGTCCGGCTACTGGTTGTCGCCCGATTCATGCGCTAAGCGGAGACGGTGCGAGGCTTCCGGTTCCTTGACATTGCGCTCGTCAGCTCGGCCAGGACGCCTGCGTGAATCCGATCGCAGGGTCATTGCCGGAATGGGAAGACTGGCGCAGTTCAGTCCCGGTCGCCGCCACGCCTCCGGGACAAGCGGACGACCCACCAGCCCACACCAAAGACGACGACGCATCCTACGACCACCAGCGCAACAATGGGGCCCGCATGGCCTGTCCGCTCCGGAGTGATTACGCCGAACGCAGCAGTCAGAGACATCACTCACTGCTGCTTCCTGCGCGCGGCGAACCATCGGCTGGCCGCCATTTTTGGCACGGTCGTTGCCGTCGTTCCGACCATCTGCTTGAACGCTGTCAAGGACTCCGTCACTGACCCGCTCACAAGCCCCTGCTCGGTTCGCAGCTCCGTCAGAGTCGCGGTCGCATTGATCAGTTCCTTGCCAACGAGTGCTGGGTCCTCTGGCTTATATAGCGCAATCGCCTGCTCGAACAGCTGCGCGGCCTCTTCGTTACGTCCAAGCGCGCGAGCGGCTCTCCCACGTCTTGCGACCGCCTTGGCGATGACGATTCGCTCGTCCGCCGGCCCAGCCGGATTGAGGAGCTCCAACGAAGTACCGGCAACGACATACAGGCGCTCATAGTCTTCGGTTTGCTCAAGCAGCAGCATCCACAGATCCACTCCGATATACCGGGGGTGGGGAAGCTGCTCGAACTTAGGAAAGCCTCCGAACTCTTTGACTAGGCGCTCAATCAGTGCGAGAGCGTCGGCAAAGCGACCCTCGTCCGCCGCAACCGTCGACTGCCGGAATCGTGCCATCGCCGCCCACTCCCTGTTGAGCGGCGAACCTAACGTCAAGAACGCTGTCGCGGCCTGCTCAAAGATCCGCTCGGCTTCCGCGTGTTCGCCTAGGCGGGCGCGGATCTCGCCAAGTCGGAAAAGCTCGTTTGCGTGCTTCTGCGCAACTTGCCGGCTAGGCGCGACAAAGGTCTCCGCGACAACGCGCTCGGTCTCGCCGGCCAAGCGCTCAAGACTCGGGCGATCACGAGGCAACGACATGCAAGTCAACCCGCATCGCATGGACGCACATATCGCCGCACCCTACAGCGTCCGGAAGCAATACCCGCAAGGCACCGACCTCGCGATTGCGCCACGAAACAAGCACTCCGGCCGCAAACGCGCTGCCTTCCGCTCAGATCGACACGTAACACTCTTGCCCGGACCTGCCTCACCCACCGAGAGGTCTTCTCGAAGCGGGCGTCGGAGCTGCAATGGGCATATGTCCGCACGCTGCAAAGAGCGAAAATCTCCTGCGCAGCGGCCAGCCGAACCTGAGTGCACCATCAACCCCGGACCGTTGCCCGGACCGTTGCCCGAAAGACAGGCTGCCTGTCTAAATCTCAATCTGCCACATAGAAAGTGGCCAATTTGCAGGCATAAGATTAGTACCCCCAGCCGGAATCGAACCGGCGATCTCCTGCGTGAAAGGCAGGCGTCCTAACCGCTAGACCATGGGGGCAGCAGGACCATTGTATGGGTGGCTCCGGGCCGGCCGGTCAGGCGGGTGAGCTGGTCGCGAGGCCCGACTCGGCCTCGAAGAACAACACAGCTCGGCGCGGCACGTGAAAGCTGACGGTGGACCCGAGTTCGAGACGTTCGTCGGCCGGCAGCTTGGCCACGAGCGCGCGCTCGCCGAAGCGGAGGTGCGCGAGGCGCTCGTCGCCGAGGTATTCGACGACCTCGACGACCGCGTCGAAGCGGCAACCGTCGGGCGCGGGTCCGACGCTGATGTGCTCGGGCCGGAAGCCGGCGAGCAGCGAATCCGAGCCGAGAGCCAGGACGGAGGCGGGAAGGAGGTTCATCGCCGGGGAGCCGATGAAGGTGGCGACGAACGCGTTGCGGGGCCGTGTGTAGAGCTGCTCGGGCGTGCCGATCTGCTGGAGCACGCCTTTGCGCATCACGGCGATGCGGTCGCCCATCGTCATCGCCTCGACCTGGTCGTGTGTGACGTAGATCGTGGTCGTCCCAAGCCGCTTCTGGAGCCTCAGGATCTCTGCCCGCGTCTGCACGCGCAGGGCCGCGTCGAGGTTCGAGAGCGGCTCGTCCATCAGGAACGCCGCCGGCTCGCGCACGATCGCCCGCCCCAGCGCGACCCGCTGGCGCTGGCCGCCGGAGAGCGCCTTAGGCTTGCGCTCGAGGTAGTCCTCGAGATCGAGGGCCGCAGCCGCGTCGGCGACCCGCCGCTCTATCTCGGGCTTGCCGAGGTGACGCAGCTTCAGGCCAAACGCAAGATTGTCGGCGACGGTCATGTGCGGGTACAGCGCGTAGTTCTGAAAGACCATCGCGATGTCGCGGTCCTTCGGCGAGATGTCGTTGACTGCGCGCTCGCCGATCCGAACGGTGCCGCCGCTGATCTCCTCGAGGCCGGCGACCATCCGCAACGCCGTGGTCTTGCCGCACCCTGACGGGCCGACGAGGACCATGAACTCGCCCTCCTCGATTTCGAGGTCGAGCGCATCGACGGCACAAGTGCCGTCGCCGTAGATCTTCGACACACCGTCGAAGCAGATTGCGGCCATCAGCACATCACCCCTTCAGCGCTCCGCTGAGACCGGTCCCGCGTAGGAAGGAGCGCTGGAAGATCAGGAATCCCACGATCGGAACAAGGCAGGCGATCAACATCGCTGCAAGAAACACGCCGAGATCGGTCTGCCCCGCGATCGTCGGCAGGCGAACCGACACCGGCTGCTTGCTGGGGTCGCTGAGGACCAGCAGCGGCCAGAGGAAGTCCTTCCACGAGGCCAGCACGGCGAAGATCGAAACCACGCCGAGGATCGGCTTGGACATCGGCAGCACGATCGAGACGAACAACCGGAACGGACCCGCACCATCGATGCGGGCTGCCTCGAAGATCTCACGCGGGAGGTTGTCGAAGAAGCGCTTCATGATGATGACGTTGAAGGCGCTGGCGCCCGCCGGCAGCCAGATGGCCCAATAGCTGTTGACGAACGAGTGGTTGATCACTGGCGGGTGGACAACTTCGAGATACAGCGGGACGAGCAGAACCACCGCCGGCACGAACAGCGTGGTCAGGAGCGCCCCGGTAATCACGCGACCCCACTTTGGGCGCAGCACTGACAGTGCAAAGGCGCCCGTGGTCGCCACGACAATCTGGCAGAGCCACGAGCCGAACGCGATCACGATCGTGTTCCAGATGTAGAGGCCGATGTCGACCTCGTTCCAGGCGTTGCTGATGTTGTTCCAATCGGCACCGTGCGGGAAGATCGCCATCGGGTTCGAGAGCGTGTCCTGGGTGGGGGTGACCGCCGCTTTGGCCAGCCACAGGATCGGTCCCAGCCCGATGATCACCAGCAGCACGAGCAGTGCCGTCTGGCTACCACCGAGCCCCCACCTGACGCTCGGGCGCTTCCAGTCGGCGGACTGCACCAGTCCCTGCTGGCCATCGGCCGCGGCCTGCCTCCGACGTGAGCGGAACTGTTGGAACTGGAGCGCGCTCACTCGTCGCTCCACGAGCGGGTCGCGCGCAGATAGATCAGGGAGAAGACGGCGAGGAAGGCCACAAGCATCAGGCTCAGCGCCGCCGCCTCACCGTAGGAGGCGCCGAGCGAGTTCCCGAAAGCGTAGTTGTAGATCAGCAGCAGAATCGTCATGGTCGCGTTGTCCGGCCCTCCCGAGGTGAACAGATACGGCTCGAGGAAGACTTGGGCGGTCCCGATGATCTGCAGGATCATCGTCACGAGCAGGACGGTGCGCATCTGCGGCAGCGTCACGTGCCAGATCTTCTTCCAGAGACCCGCGCCGTCGACCGATGCCGCCTCGTACAGCTCCGGGTTCACGCTTGTCAGAGCGGCCAGGTAGATGATCACGGTGGCTCCCGCATTCGCCCAGGTGGACTCGAGCACGAGCGACGGCATCGCCTGGCCGATGGATTGGATCCACTGCTGCGGCGGTATGCCGAACCAGCCGAGGATCGTGTTGAACACACCGCCTGGTCCACCGGCGTAGAAGGTCTTCCACAGCAGCACGGCCACGACCGGTGGAATCACAACGGGCAGGTAGGCGAGCGCGGCGTAGAGTCCACGCCGTTTCCTGACTTCGCTCATCAACACGGCTGCCACCAGCGGGATCGGGTAGCCGAAGAGAAGCGCCAGACCGGCGAATTCGGCCGTGTTCCGCAGTGCGATCGGGAAGAGCGGGTCGTGCAGCACCTCGCTGAAGTTCTGGAACCCGACCCACGTCGTGGTTACCTCGTTCGTGTGCTGAAGCGAGATCAGGACCAGCCGGACGATCGGATACCACGAGAAGGCACCGAAGATCGCGATC
>Ga0307374_10015283_pt1 | contig 10345 bp, 7 predicted proteins | sample OX3MG_FD_202532 | JGI IMG/M metagenome (GOLD analysis project Ga0307374, IMG submission 202532) | Soil microbial communities from Risofladan, Vaasa, Finland - OX-3 | ecosystem: Environmental > Terrestrial > Soil > Coastal area > Acid sulfate soil | place: Finland: Risofladan, Vaasa | collected...
TAGACATGCTCTCGGCCGAAGTCCACTGAGGCCGCACGGGCGGACAGAAAGCGTTTTCATCTCCGAGCTGCCTCCCCACGCTGATGGGGATGGTCAACGTCCCCGCCGGGTGCGCGGGGTGCCACAATCTGGGCATCGGCTACAGCACATGCAAAGGGTGCGGGCTTCACTTTTGTCCTGGGTGCACCGCCAGGTTCGGGGGAGCCTGCCCGAACTGCGGCTCAAGGTTTGCGATGTGATGGACGATTTATCCGTAACCCATAATAATATCGGCTGTCAAATTTTATTCCTCGCCTTCGTCATGCCCGGTTGCGGGGCTCCCTAAGGCGAGCCGTAAGGCGCCAGGGGTCACTCGGAATCTCGTTCCCTCCTCCGGCCGACATTTGGCCGCGATGCTTTCGACTTTTCTCGGTCGCAATGTCCTTGAACAGATCGCCTCTGAATTTCATTGGACTTTTTGCTTCGTCACAAAACCTAGGAGGCGGGCTTCCTGCCTCTTGGCAGGATAGCCCGTTTATCGTTCCTTGTGGTTGTGCTTGTCTCCTAGAAAACCTAGGAGGCGGGCTTCCTGCCTCTCATGGCAAGATAGCCCGTCGCGATGATGAAGATCACGGCTACTGCCGCTACTCCATAGAGTGTGGTTGAGCTCACTCCTCCTCCAGCTGTGGAGACGGAGGTGAGCGTCGAGGTCGAGGTGATGACAGACCCTCCTGGGCCTGTTACCGTGGTCGTGGTCGTGATTATCTGCCCGCCGGGTCCTGTCACCGTTGTGGTGATCACAGTCCCTGGTGCGGTCGTCGTAGTGGTCGTGGTTGTCGTCGTGGTGGTTGTGGTCGTCTTTGCGGGTGGCACGTTCTGCAGCGACAGCGAGACGATGTCACCTGGTGTCGTACCAGGGCACGTCGCTACCGCCTCGAAGCTGCACGTCCCTACTGGGAGGATTAGGTACTCGTTTCCGCTGACCGAGGCTCCGATGGCAAGTCCTACGTCCATCGGTGCGCCGATGTAGTAGTCTCTGACAAGCTGGCCCGTCGTGGCGTCGATCATCAGGACATCTCCCGATGACAGCGTCGCGAAGACCAGGTTGCCGCTGACCTCTACTTGGCCGCGGTATCCCTGCAGTGGGATGTTGTAGTGCCAGGCTACTGCGCCTGTGGCCGCGTTGATGCCCCATATCGTGGCGTTGTTGTAGAGGGTGCCGCAGTTCGGACATGGCACTCCTCCCTCGCCTGTGGACGAGAAGTAGGTGGATGAGTTCAGCCCGAAGTAGCCCATGTAGCTAGGCACGTCGTGCGAAGCCGCATAGATCATGTTCGTGGCTGGGTCGTAGGATTGCTCGTCCTCGAAGCCTGCTAGCTCAGAGGGGAACTGGAGGAATGGAGACTGCGGACCTCTCAGGCAGGCGACTGTGTTACCGCCGGCCTTGCAGTCCACTTGTGCCGTTGGGAAGTCAGCGTTCATCCAAGACGAGTTGGTCGGGTCAGGTGCGAAGCATACGGAGCACCGGGTCGACCCTGGTGTCACTACGCCGGCTGGTGGGTTCCACGCCCAGATGAGGTTGCCCGTCAAGGCGTTGATCTCAAAGAGGTAGCCGTCCTTGCAGGTCTTCAATACTACCTCAGTGTTCACGCCTGCGATGGTCTCATTGGCGAGAGCCTGATACCAGGAGCAGTCGTAGTCCCAGATGTCGTGCGCGGTGGTCTGTAGGCCCCATATCCAGTGCCCGGTGGTGATGTTGAGTGCGAGTATGGACGCAGACCAGAGGTCAGGTCCTGGGTTGCATGGGCCCGTGAACGGGTCCTTGTTGTTGGTGGGTAGGAACGCTATGCCGGAGCTCTGGCCTGAGCCGAGCAGCCACGCACCGCCCCACCCGGACCCTGTGGATCCTGTGGAGCCTCCGCCGTCGATTGCGAGGCACTGCGCGCTCTGGTTGCTCTGGCCCCAGTCGTTGTAGAGGCTGGCGTTGAGAGCGGTTGGGCTCATCGACTTCCAGTCCACGACCAGGTTGTTGTTGACGTTCATCTGCACGCCGCCTGCGACCTCAGCAGGGGTGGTGTACCCGTTGGTACCCGTCTTCCCTGGGAAGAAGGTCGCTGCCGCGGACATGTTGGCGATCATCTGTGTGTCGAAGTTGGGGTTGAGTGGGACGTTGCTGTTTGGCTGGGGAGGGACGTCGTAAGCGACCCACATCTTGGTGGGTGGGTTGGTGTTCAGGTTCCATCCCGCGAAGAAGCCTCTGCCGTTGTCGGCTGAGAGCTCCGCGTCATGACCCGATACCAAGATCCCGCGCTTCTGGTCGATGATGATGTTCGATGCGCCGATGCCGTGGTATGTGCTGGTGGGGCTGTTTCCGGCTACCATGCCGAATCCGGTGAAGTCCTTGAACGTGAGCTGCAGCTTACCGGTCAGCGCGTTGATGGCGTAGGCGCTGTTGTCCTGTCCTTGCCACCACAGCGTCGGGCCCGATATGGGTCCTGCGGCGAACGACGCCGTCGTGAACCACTCGTTACCGTCGTGGGAGTGGAGCGGCAATGGGCCGCTGTTCTCGCCTGCGGTCGCGTTGATCTTTAGCGGGGAGCTGTATGTCCAGAGGACGTTCCCGTTGGCTATGTTGAAGGCTAGGGTCTCGTCGAACACGGTGGTCGCGAACGCGGTGCCGTTGACGACGATCACCGGCATGCCGACGCCATCGGGCACGAAGAAGCCCGTGTAGCCGCTAAGCGACGTCGGTGCTGTTGGCAGTGGATAGATCCAGCTCAGGCCCAGGTACTGGGCGCTCGTGCTGTTGATCTGGAACTGCGGGTTGTAGTCCTGGTTGAACGCGTTGCCGTTCGGGAACTCCCAGTTGGCCATCGCTTGCGTGAGCGGGGCTGCCGCCGCGACCGGAGCCGCGGCGGATGGGAGGGCCGAGTTGGGCGCTGCGCTCACCGGGGCCACCAGCACCGATGCGCCTATTCCTGAGACGATGAATAGGAGACTGAGTGCTATTGCTCGGATTGATGTGTTGCTTAATGTTTTCTTCATACTTTTCGTAATAGCTTTCGTTATTTCTTTAGTTAATACCTTCGTCATGCGCCTACAAATCCGCCAACCTCACTATTTAGGTCTTGCTCGTCTTTGAGATTCCACGAGTTTCGCTGATTGCCAAAGTCTGCGAATTCTTCGTCGCCAACGCCGATTTTTCCAATCGAAATTTTGGTCGGACTCTGACAGTTTGTTGGGATTGACGCGGGATTGAGTGAATTCCAGCCTCAAAAACAGGCTACTGAAAATCTGGCTACGGTGTCAGTCCTGTGAGGAGGCCAGGACCGTTCAAATGATATCCGCATCTCGCACGCTTAAATAACTGCGGGGCTTGTCGTAGCAAGCTTGTCCCTGGTCACACGACTACTGGGCTTTGGGTTGTGCCTCTTAGGGGCATTCACGGCAGGCTACTACCAGTCACTTCATTCGACTGCAGGCATCGTCAACGGTGTGGTCATCAACTACGCCGGGAGCACGCCGGACTTCAACTCGGCAATCCTGGCCCAGGTCGCCACCTACATCCAACAGAACGTCCCTTCGGCGTGGGCTTCCTACGTCGTGGTTGGAATCGTGATGGCGGTAGGCGGTTCCGTCCTCGTCGCCTTGGGGGACCGCAAGCTGATGAGCGCGAAAAAATAAGGCCCTTCGCGGTCACAATCCTCCTCCAGAGTGGGGCATGAATCCTGCGGCGCGCAGTCCGAATGCCCCAGCCGTGGTCGCCGAGAGAGGGCAGAGTAGGTGAAGACCCTGGCGGAGGGGAGGCCTCACGGTCTGCAAGATGATGATCACCCGCTTCGGGGCGGACGCACGTGGTCTGGTCATTCCTACTGCTGTCCGTCTGGATTGATGGACGGGAAGAAGGGCATTGACGCCCGATCGAGAGAAAGCGCGCCTACATCACGGTTAGGAACTGGGCGTCTCTTCAGCTCGCGTCTTGATACCTGAAGACCAGGAACCCCATCACTGTAAGGAAGGCCAGCCACGCCAAGACCGAACCTACGGCCACGGGTAGAAGGTTGCCTCCCAGGAGATGAAGGGCCATGTAGTCGGTCTGCCCGAATGACTGGGTCTGGTTCAGGTGTGCCGCCTCGATGGCCGTGATGCGGCTCGTCTCGACGGGGTCGAGCAGGACGAGGGAGAGAGCCGCTGTCTGGCTGTGCCAATAGACGGCGTATGTGAGGGTGTCTATTCCTGAGACTGTGGTCAGGAGGAACCAGATGAAGATCGCCACCCCCATGGCTGTAGCCTTTCTCTTGGAGACTTCCGAGACTATGAGGGCCAAGGCGAGCATGACGGCATTCAGCAGCCCTGCCGACAGGGCCTCGATCATTATTGTGCCGAATTGGGAGACATCGGAGAGGTAGACCAGCATCGCAGCCCCTCCAAAGCCAATGAAGATCACCGTGCTAGTCGCCAGCAGCAGGCCTGCAATTCGTCCGAGGTAGAAGTCAAACTTCGTTATCGGATTCGAGAACAGGTACTCGATCGTGCCGGACTCCCTGTCGTCGACGATTGATACCGCTCCGATGGGAAGAGCAAGCAACGGAACGAGGGGGAAGGCGGCCAGCAGCAGGGCGCTGAAGCTCAGTTGGTCGTACCCCTTTGGGAGTGAGTTTAGATCTGAAAGAACCTTTACTGGAAGGTTTGCCGCAAGGAGGAAGAAAATCACCGCGAAGGTCATCAGCCATTTTGTTCTGATCGCCTCCCGGAAGGTGAATGATAGCACCCCCCAAACGCCGAGAGAGTTCATACTCTCATCTAGAGTCTGGTCCCCAGCAACAACGTCGACGCACCTAACACTATCCCTATCGCCAACAATCCGTAGAGGGCGTCTAGGTCGAAGCCTCCAGACGACAAGCCTAACGACCTCTACCCGGCATACGAGGCCCGCTCATCGACCGTCGTATGCTACCGCGTCGCTCGCGACTGACGGACACCTTCTGACTCTTCTCAGTCTGGAAGGGCGTTCTCCATGATATAAGGACTGCCAAGGGCTTCTGCGATTTCATCCATCACGTCTACTCAAGAGGGGGTGCGTCAAGCTCGAGGCGCGCGACGATGTCCGCCCAGGAGGGCCCGCCGCTACAAATCAGTTGTGTCTCGTTCTCCGGTGATGTCCCCGTAATCTGAGCAACAAGCACCTTCTCCTTCTCTATCAGGGGTATCGTCCTCTCGATGCTCGCGAGGCCGTAAATAGACCGGAGACAACATCTGACGCATGAGAACGCGAACAGCAATTACCCTTGTCGTTTTGTCGGGCGCGTTGGGCGCTTTCCTCATCTTCTTCTGCGTTCCGATTTCCCCCGGAATTGCTGGGGATTGCATATACATGCCCGATGCGCATCAGTCCCTTTCATTTCCTCTAATTGGGATAGGGATGACATATGCGATGGGACACTTTGTCTGGCAATGGCACCCCCGTGCCCTTCTGCCAGTGATGAAATCACCCGAAGATTGGACAGAGCCCAAAAATCGGTTCAAACTGCTTATATATGCGAGACCAAGCTGATTTCTGGCCTCCAAAGGGTCACCGAAGTACACCTAACTTGGACAGAAGACAATTCCTGCGCTATGGCATGGGCCTCGCTGGGGCGGGACTCTTCTCCCTGGGCCTTGCTGACCTTGCGTCCCCGAAGTCGATAGGAGGAGGCGCAGGGGGCTCAACGTCCATTTTATCATCAGCGTCAAGCACTTCGTCTTCTTCCTCGACCCTTTCACAGATCTCTTCCCTTCCAGACTATCAGGAATTTTTGAATTGGCTCCATTCCGTCTCTGGCCCCTATTCGGGCAAGACGCTGGACATCAGCCTCGAGGCGGAGTTCGGCCCTTACGCGACGCAGCTCATCGACGGCGACTTCTTGTCCGCCACCGGGATAAGGGATCAGTACAACATCGTCCCCTATGCCCTCCAACTCGACGACATCTCGCTGATGGCCAGCACCCAGAGCAGCGCTTACGACGCCTACAGCCTGGATGTGGAGAACCTCGGCGTCTATCCGAATCTGCCCATTTCTCCATATGAGCTGGCGGCGGAGTACCCGAATCTGACCTATCCCGGCATCAACTTCGACGACTTTCATCGGTATTCCTGGGACCGCATCGCGACGTACCCTCCTGACCTTTCAGGCGGAAACGGTGGAAGCTCTGCCAGCAACGTCACGGTCCTTCCATTCGATACACCCACGCTTATCCTCATGTACAGGAAGGACATCTTCGACAAGCTTGGGCTCACCCCCGCGACCACTTGGGACGAGCACTACGCGAACTGCCAGGCAATCCAGAAATCCGGGCTGACCCCGTTCGGTTCAGCGAGCATGGCCGCCCCCTCCATCTCGGTCATCTATGAGTATCAGGCGCACCTCGCTAGCTTCGGCGGAAGCCTCTTCGCGGTAGACGGGAACACGCTCACCCCGACCGTGAACACAGACGCGGCTCTGGCTGCCCTCGAGAACTATGTCCGGTTCAGCCCCTATTCGGACCCAGGCTCGTCCACCTACACTTGGGACAACCTGTTCTATGCGATGGCTCGCGAATCCTGTGCCCAAGTGCTGTTGTTCGACGGATACGCGACCTGGCTCGATGACCCTCAAAGGTCGTCGGTTCAAGGCCTCGTGGGGTACGCGACCAACCCAGGAGGCCCCCAAGGGAGTTTCCACCCCTACGCCGGGTCTGGCGTCGGCGTCTCCCGCTACTCTAAGAATCCCGAGATGGCCTGGCTCTGGATCCAGTGGGCTACCGCAAAGGGAACGCAAGAGGCAAAGGCCCTCGGCAACTATCAGAACTATCCCACGAGGTCGTCCGTTACCGCCGTTCCCGAAGTTGCTAGCGCGCTCCAGTCACCAGGGTTCGCCGTCCCTGCGCTCGTCGATGAGATTTGGAAGGCAAACTCGCTCACTACCTTGGTGGGGTTCCCGCGCTGGCTCACAGCAGCGACCATCCTGGAGGTCTCCCTCGGCGGAGCCTGGGAAGGGACCGTCACTCCCAGCGACGCGCTCAACCTGGCGCAGACTAAGATAGAGGCCATGGGACCTCTTACTTTCTCGTAGAGCGGGTGATCGCAACATGGTTGATAGCGAGAAAGACGGCCGCGGCCGTGAGGGTCGAGCGAGACCAAGCGCGCTCAGGCTCTTCCCCGTGCTCTTTACCCTCGTCCTGTTGATATCGTTCCAAGGCGCCAACGCCGCCGTCCAGGTGACGTCGGGCGTCACGCAACAAATGGGCAACATCCTTCCCCAGGGGAACACTTCCTACGAAGTCCTCTACTCCTACCCTTCCACGGCGGATGTGGGGACGAACCTCACGATCGCGCTCACCCTACACATCACTGCGTTTTCCGGGCAGATCGAGTACATCTTGGGTTACGCCCTCGAGGCGCAACTCTTCATCGGAGGGTATGAACTCAACTCCACCATCTTTGGGCCCTCTGGTTTCAACTCGTCGGCATTCCTATACCCAGGCGCGTACTGGGGACCGAACAACTTCACCTTCCCATTGACACAGGTCAACAGTGGCTTGGCGAAAGGGCAATCGGCTAATGCGTCCCTGAACATCATATTGCGCGATACCGTGTACTACGGCGTCCCGGTCCTCCGCTACTTCACCGAGCCCGCGATGGAGGCGCAGGGGGGATCCCTGTTGATCGAGAACCCTGTTGCGTCGACCACCACCAGCACGTCAACCTCCAGCCAGGGCGGCGGTCAAACGCTCCTCCCATATGCCCTCCTGGGCTCAGGGGCCGTCCTAATGGTAGCGGCGGCGTTCTTGCCCCGCGGTCCCCGGTCGGCGCAAGCCAGTCAGAAATGATTTTGGGGTGCGATGGCACCCGCGAAACGAGCACACCAGAATAGCGCGACATACCGAGGTTGTGGGGGACCGAGCCTCTCCTCAAGTCTTCGACCAAAGCCGAAATAACGATATTTTCAGAAGACAACGCTCCAGACTCAACCAATAAATACGGCGATGCCTCGGCCTGAGACCAACAACACTTGCAACAACTCTCGCCCCAAGAGCAAGAAGAAAGGCCCATAGTGAGAATCCAAAACGTCGAGAAGAGATACGGAAAGTTCACAGCCCTCTACAAGCTGTCTCTCGACATAAAGCCCGGCGACCACCTGCTTATCCTAGGACCGAACGGCGCGGGGAAGAGCACACTGATCAAGTGTATAATGGGGATACTGAACTTCAGGGGGACCGTCAGCATCGACGGGATTGACGTGAACAAGGATCCGAGGGGCGCGAAGAAGATGATAGGGTACGTGCCTCAGAATTACGCGTTCTACGAGGCGCTAACCATCTACGACCATGCGGTGCTGACCACGCGGCTGAAGAACCTCGGAGGAACCGAACAGATCGAGGAGAAGCTGAAGCTGGTCAACCTTTGGGACGCGAGGAAGAGAAGGGTGAGGGCGTGCTCGGATGGAATGAAGCAGAGGCTCGGCATCGCGCTGGCATTGATTGGGAACCCGAAGCTCCTGCTTTTGGACGAGCCGACGAGCAACGTGGACCTGAGAGGGCAGCTGGAATTCCAAAGACTGCTAAGGGCGCTTCTCAAGCAGGGAAAGACGATGATCACGACCAGCCACCTTACGGGGCTCGGGGAGCTAGCGACCGACGTGATGGTGCTCGACCGCGGAAGGGTTGTCATCAGGGGTTCTCCCGACGAGCTTATGTCGCGCCTGAGCGTCAACGACACGATCTTCGTCCGGGTCAAAGAAGCGGACACCGCCGGCGTGACGAAGCTGGGAACGGACCTCGGCGCGTTCGACTTCGAGTCAGACGGGGAATGGCTCAGGGCAACCGTTCCGAGCAGCATCAAGCTGAAGGTGGTGAAGGGCCTGATGAATAGCCCATACGCGATGACCGATATCCTAATCGAAAGAAGCCAGATAGAGTCGGAGTACGTGAAGCTGCTCCAGTCCACTTCGGTGGGGACTAGGGAAGTAGGGAACTGATTTGGCCGCGACCTTCAGCCCTGACGTCCTCTACGCGGTTATTGGCGTCGCCGTGATCTTCGGGTTGGCGACAGTGGTACTCATGACCCGCGGCACGGCGAGACAGATGAACGCTCTGGGGGTCTGGGGCATTCTATCCTTCACGTATCGGGAGGCGATCAGGACCAAGTGGGTCATAATCTTCGGAGTCATCTTCTTCCTCTTGGCCGTAGACATTCCAGACCTGTACTTGTCCGCGGCGGGGAACCTCCCGCCGGAGTACCTTACGCAGAACCTTTCGACCCTGCTCTCCGTGACATTCCCGTTGATTCCTTTGCTGGCGCTCCCGATGGGCGCCGTTTCGATAGTGGACGAGCGAGAAGCCGGGACCCTCCAGTACCTGCTCTCCAATCCCGTGACGAAGTCGGAGTTCTTCCTGGGAAGGTCGGTCGGCTTGCTCTTCGCGACCACGTCGGTGATCGTCGCGGGCTTCGGGGCGGCCTCGGTGGTGGTATTCACGACTGGCATCTCCAACTACTATTCAGTGGTGATGATCATGCTCTTTGCATCGATGCTAAACGCGGTGATGCTGGGCATCGCCCTCATAATTTCAGAATTCTCGAAAAGGAAGGCCACTGCGATGGGGATCGGGATCATGGTGTGGTTCCTGTTCGCTGTGGTCTCCAGCCTCGACCAGCTGGTCATCGCCATAAATCTGAGAGTAGGCGCCGACGCAGCCCTCGCCATCATACTCCTCGACCCTGTCGAGACCTCTCGCGAACTCACTGTATACGGGGCGAACCTCGGCCAAGGACAGATGAACGTCAGCGCCCTGATGGCGGCTCACGTCTGGAAAAGCAACGTGTACGAGTTCACCCTTCTGTCGGTGCTGGCGTGGATAGTGGTGATGTTCACCATCGGATTCCTCGTGTTCAGGAAACAAGACGCCGCATAATCAGAAGCCTCGGAAACTCTCCGTGCCTAGTCGGATCGGAGACAGGGGAGGCTGGCGGGGAGCCCTCGAAGGAGAATGGTCAGACCCTGGGCTCGAAAGCGGGAGACGCGTGCCTCTCTTCTGAGCATCCCTACGGGTCGTCTGAGCTGCTGGAAACGGCAACTATGAGGGCGCCAAAGAGGGCAAAAAGGAACCCGCTGGCGCTCGCCTCGGCAAGCCAGACGAGAAGAGGGCGGGTCCCTCCAAGCGGGGTGGGTGGCGGTCCGGGCATCCCCGCCAGCGGGTAGACGGTGATCGCGGTGAAGAAAAGGAACCCGAGCGCAAAGAGAGAGGGCAGGAGCAGCTTTAGCCTCCCGATGGCCGCCTCCCGACGTCTCACAGCAGGGTCGGACAAGTGCCTCGGGGCCGGTCGCCCCCGGAGTTCAACCTTCTCCTT
>Ga0307374_10015284_pt1 | contig 10345 bp, 8 predicted proteins | sample OX3MG_FD_202532 | JGI IMG/M metagenome (GOLD analysis project Ga0307374, IMG submission 202532) | Soil microbial communities from Risofladan, Vaasa, Finland - OX-3 | ecosystem: Environmental > Terrestrial > Soil > Coastal area > Acid sulfate soil | place: Finland: Risofladan, Vaasa | collected...
CGGCGTTCATCTTTTTCCAGTCCTCGTCTGCCTCTTTGTCGGTTATCACGGGACCTTCGAAGCCTCCAGCGTCATCCTGAGGGTCAATCTTCTCCGGAATCACCATGACAACGGTGACTTGAGCGTGGGGGCGTAGCAGATCCATCGATCGGCGCGCCGCGTCGATCGCGACATCGGATCCATCGGTTGCCACGACGATATTCATGTGTTCCTCCGCTAATGGACGACGAGTCGTTGGCCACTCCACCGCTTATGCACGGACGAGGGCATAGTCAGTGTCGCGCCAACGACCTCTCAAAGGAAGGTCGCATACGAGGCAGCGACCAACCCTGCCCCTGTCCCCGAAGTCCGGTATGGGGCAGTCTCGAGACCCGCAACAAGCAGCGGTCAAGGGCGGCCGAAGGTCGGCGGAGCGAACCCTTGAGGGCTGCGTCCGACACTCGTTCGACACCTGAGAATGGAGTTGGCCGGTCGCTCAGCGGCCGGCCTGGATGCGCCTCAGGATCCTCCTCAGTGCTTACTGGAACCTTCGAGACGAGCACTCATGGAACAGGGCCCAGAGAGGCCCACGGCCCCGACCGCCCGCATCGCCGGCGGCGGAGCCGCCGGCGATGGCATGGCGGCTTGAAGCAGTACAGAGGCGAAGAACGCGGACATCTTGAGTTGATCTGAGCTTGATCTGTTCACTTCTGTTCACTGGCGTTCAAGAATCCGTTGAATTGTCCTCACCGTCACGCTGCACTCGCCCCGACCCTGGAGGCCGAGAGTCCTCTGACGCTGCCTTCGACGACACGAGTGCCGCTCGAGTTGATCTGCGTTTTCCATCCCAGCCTCGCAACCTCGAGGCATCCTTCCAAAGACGGGTCGGAGCCGAATTCGTGCCACATTTCTCCCCGCTGACCGATCCGTTGACCAGGATGTTGTCCGGTTTCGCATAACCCACCCCTATATAGGTAGGGAAGGGTGTTCCTTCCGAGAAGGAGGCTCGAGATGGACAGGGAAACACGAACCGACCGAGTTGCCAGTGACGTCTCTGGCCCGATCACCCCGTTGCTGCTGACTCCCGAACAGGCGGCCGCCTCGTTGGGCATCTGCCGCACGAGGGTGTATCAGTTGATGAGCTCCGGGCGGCTGGAGTCAGTGCAGATTGGGACGAGCCGCCGGATCGCGATGGCAGCGCTCGAGGAGTTCGTACAGCGGCTGCGCACCTCTGCGGCGTGAGAAATCAAAAGAGTCGTCACAAAGCGAGTTGGCCGGCGACCGTTCATCGGTGATGCCACACCAAGGCCCCGTACTGAAGCGGCAAGGCTGACATGTCCAGTATCCGAGTCCGTGAGACGTCCTACGGTCCCCGCTACGACGTTCGCTACCGCTCGAACGGCCAGCAGTCGACCAAGACCTTCCGGTCCCGCTCGGACGCCGCAACCTTCAAGCGAAAGATCGACGGCGACGAGCTGGCCGGCCTGGTCACCAACCGTAGAGGCGGCGAGCGGTTCTTTTGGCGACTACGCGGACGCCTGGCTCAAGCACTGATTGGTCAAGGGACGCCCACTCGCGCCGGCCACCCTGCATGGCTATACCGGATTGCTGCGACGACACCTCAAGCCTGCCTTCGGGCACACGAAGCTTCGGCAGATCACTCCCGAGCGGGTACGCGTTTGGCACGGCGAACTGCGCCGTGCGACGCCCGACCAAGCTGCCACGGCCTACCGGCTCCTGCGGGCGATCCTGAACACTGCGGTCGCCGACGAACTTCTGGGCCGAAACCCCTGCACCATTCGAGGTGGCGGCACCGAGACTGCCCGAGAACGACCCATGCTCGAGACGGCAACCGTGCTCAGCTTGGCCAATCATGTGACCCCCCCCCGGCTGAGGTGCCTCGTGCTCCTCGGCGGCTTTGCCGGCCTCCGCACGGGCGAGCTACTTGGGCTGCAGCGTCACGACATCAATCCTCTCCATCGGACCGTGAGTGTGGTCAGACAGGCGCATGAGGTGACCCGACAGGGACGGATCTTGACGCCCCCGAAGTCAGAGGCGGGACGCCGCACCATCGTGCTGCCGGCGTTCGTGCTCGACGCCCTCGAGAACCACCTGCGGGACCACGTCGCTGCTGCTCCGGATGCCCCCGTCTTCACCCGCCCGACCGGCCTTCCACTGCGACGCCAGGAGCTGTCGCACGCCTGGACCGACGTTTGCATTGAGCTCGGTCTCGAGGGCGTCAGGGTCCACGACCTCCGCCATCATGCTGCCACCGTGATTGCCCGCAATCCCGACGTCACGCTGCGCGAGCTCATGGCCACGATCGGCCATTCCTCCCACGTTGCTGCGGTCCGCTACCAGCACTCCACCGCCGAGCGAAGCCGAGCAATCGCCGACTACCTCGACGGCGTGATCACCGCAGCCAGAGACGCATCGGGGACATAAGCGTCGCCCTGAAGCCACCGAAGGTGTGGCATGGGCGTGGCATGCGCTCAATTCGCATTGGGGCCATCAATCGCCCAGATGGGTTCCCCGCAGGGACAACAACTGGAGGCGGCGGGCGGAATCGAACCGCCGTACGGGGCTTTGCAGGCCCCTGCCTAAACCACTCGGCCACGCCGCCGTCGTCTGCACGAACGGGCGGCCAGCCTAACGGCCAGCGTTCCCCGCCCTCGGACCCTGACCCGAAACGGGTCCGGGTCGAATCTTCCCTAGTTCCGGAAGCGGGACACTACCCAGAAGACTGCGGCGATCAGGGCGATGACCACGGCGATCTTCACGAAGAAGAAGATGATCCCGGCCAGGCTGCTCAGGATCCAAAAGGCGACGATGAGCCCCACGACTGCCACGGCCGTCATGGCGACGGCGTGGGTGAATGTCATGGGGGTCTTGCCCTCCCGACGCTCTACGTTTTTTCTCACGAACCCAATGCTACGTTCCGGCGATGATCGCCGAGACGTCACTCCGTGATCGGCGTCGCCGCCTGTTGGCCGAGCCCGGCCTCAGGGGCCAGGAATTCTGCCGGCGCTACGCTGCCGAGGCCGACGCCTGGCTCTCCGGCCTGGCCGAAAGGGCTGCCGGCGAGGCCCAGCGGCACCTGGCCCTCGTAGCAGTGGGTGGCTACGGCCGGAGCTCTCTCTGCCCCTATAGCGACCTCGATGTGGTGCTCGTCCACAACGGACACCGGGACATCGCCAAGGTCGCTGACGCCATCTGGTACCCGGTCTGGGACGAGGGGGTCCACCTCGACCACTCCGTCCGCCGGCCCGCCGAGGTGCTCACCGCCGCCGCCGAGGACGCGCGGGTGGCACTCGGCCTGCTCGACGGACGACTCGTCTGGGGTGAGGCCAAGATCGTGGAGCCGCTCCTGGAGAAGGCGCGCGCCTCCTGGCGCGACCGGCTGGGTGCTCGCTACCTCCCACTCCTCAAGGAGCAGATGGCCGAACGACGGGCCTCCGCCGGCGACGTGGCCTTCCTGCTCGAGCCCGACCTGAAGGAGAGTCACGGTGGTTTGCGCGACGTCAGCGTGCTGCGCGCTATCTCGGCCTTCGCCCCTCTCCTGGAGGATTACGCCGACCTCTCGTCCGTCGACGGCGCCACGGCGCTGTTGACCGATGTCCGGGTGGAGCTTCATCGGCTGGCCCAGCGTGAGCACGACAAGCTGCTGCTGCAAGACCAGGACCAAGTCGCAGCGGCCCTCGAGTTCGAGGACGCCGATGCACTGATGCTCGCCGTCTCGACTGCCGGGCGCCAGATCGCATGGGTCAGTGACGATGTGTGGCGTCGACGCCGCCTGTGGGACCCGAGCCCGGAGCCCAAGCGCCGTTTCCGCCGCTCGACGCCCGACCAGGCTGCGGACCTGGTTCCGACCGATCTGGGGCCTGACATGATCGAGGTCGACGGGGAGATAGCCCTGACTCCCTTGGCCCCGGTCTCCGACGACGCTTCCCTCCCGCTGCGCCTGGCGGCGACCGCCGCCCGGGCTGACCGCCCCATCGCCAAGGCGTCGCTCCATCGCCTGGCCGACCGCATGCCCTCTCCGGAGGACCCGTGGGCCGACGAGACGCTCGCCGCCTTCGTCGACCTGCTCGGCCTCGGCCGGCCCGCCATCGACAAGATCGAGTCGTTGGACCAGCACGGACTGTTCGTCCGTCTGATTCCCGAATGGGCCGCGGTCAGGAACAAGCCCCAGCGGAACGCTTATCACACCTACACCGTCGACCGTCACCTGCTGGAGGCCGCCTCACTGGCGGCTGGTCTCACCGACACCGTCGATCGGCCCGACCTCCTGCTGGTCGGAACCCTCCTGCACGACATCGGCAAGGGCTTCCCGGGCGACCACACCACGGTCGGCATCGAGGTGGTCCACCGCATCGGCACGCGGATGGGATTCGACAAGGACGATGTCGCCGTCCTCGTCGACCTCGTGCGCTACCACCTTCTGCTGCCCGACACCGCCACCCGGCGCGACCTCGACGACCCCACCACCATTGCGAGGGTCGCCAAAGCCGCCGGGAACCGGCTCACGCTCCATCTGCTCGCCGCGCTGACCGAGGCCGACAGCAAGGCAACCGGCCCGTCGGCCTGGGGAGCCTGGAAGGCTGGCCTCGTCGCCGATCTCGTACAGCGCACCGACCGCGTGCTCGCGGGCGAAAAAGAACCCGTTGCCCCCGACGACATTGTGGCGTCGAACCGGGAGCTCATGGCTGAGGTCCGTGGCACGGGACTTCCGTCCGTGTCGCTCCAACCTCCCAACGTCATCGTCGCCGCACCGGACCGTCCGGGCCTGTTCTCGTCGGTGGCCGGAGCACTCGCCCTGAACGGGATGGACGTGCGGGCCGCCAACATCAGCGGCGAGGACGGCATCGCCGTGGAGGTCTTCACGGTGGAAGTGGCGCGCGGGACGTGGCCGGACACGGCCAAGCTGCGCGAGGACCTGGCCGCAGTGCTCTCGGATCGCCTGGCCCTGGGCGAACGGCTCTCCGAACGCGAGCGGGTCTATCCGCTCCGGCGCGGCTCGGCCGCCCATCTGCCGGGCAGCGACGTCAGCCTCGACAACGAGGCCTCCGAGACCGCCACCGTGCTGGAGGTCCGGGCCCCGGACGAGATCGGCTTGCTCCACCGCATCACTGCCTCGCTCTTCGAAATGGGACTCGATGTCGTCTCGGCCCGGGTGTCGACGCTCGGCGAGATGGTCGTCGACGCCTTCTACGTCCGGGAATCCGGGGGCTCCAAGGTTACCGATGCCAGCCGGCTCTCAGCAATCACCCGACAAATTGAGGCGGAATTGGGACTTTAGGCCTGCCTTCCGCCAGGTAGAATACCGCTGCTATGTCCGGCGAACACGCGCGCACCAGGAGTGGATCCCGGCGGTGGCTCATTGCCATTGTCTGCGTGGTCGTCGTCGCCATCGCGGCCGGCGGCTTCGTCGCCGTCGACCGGCTGCACAGCAACGAGGCCTCCGCAACGCCGACCGCCCCGCCCCCCGCACTGACCGTCGATTCCGTTTCGCCCACGGGAGCCAACGTGGCCGCCGGTTCCACCGTGACGGTCCAGTTCTCGACCGACCTCGCCCCCGGCAGCGCATTGCCGACCCTGAGCCCGCCCGTCGCCGGCTCATGGGCCGTATTGTCGCCGTCGCTGCTCGAATACCAGGCGACCGGTCCGCTCGTGCCCGGCGCCACCGAGACGATCACAGTCCCGGGTGGCTCGTCCGGCGTCGTGGGCTCCCGAGGGCAACATCTGGCGCAGTCAGTCACGTCACAGTTCACCGTGGCTCCCGGTTCCACCTTGCGCCTCCAGCAGTTGCTGGCCGAGCTCGGTTACCTGCCCTTGACGTTCACGCCAGCGTCGCCGTTGACCTCGCCGACACAGGAGGGCAACGACCAGGTGGGGTCATTCACCTGGCGCTGGCCGAACCAGCCGCTCGCGCTCGAGACACTGTGGACACCGGGCACCGACAACGTCATCACCCGGGGCGCCGTCATGAACTTCGAGTCGCAGAACGGCCTCAAGACCGACGGCCTCGCCGGCCCGCAGGTGTGGACCGATCTCCTGGCTGACGTCCAGAGCGGGAAAGGCGACGCGCTCTCGTGGGACTACGTGCTCGTCAGCCAGTCGCTCCCGGAGTCGGCCACCGTCTACAAGGACGGAGCACCCGTCTACAGCACCCCGGTCAACACGGGAGTGGCCGCAGCCGCCACCGCGAACGGGACGTTCCCGGTCTACGTCCGTTACACGGTGACGACGATGTCAGGAACCAATCCCGATGGGTCCCACTACTCGGACCCGGGCATCCAGTGGGTCAGCTACTTCAACGGTGGGGACGCCCTGCACGGCTTCGTACGGAGTTCCTATGGCTCCCCTCAGAGTGACGGATGCGTCGAGATGCCGGTGGCGAATGCAGCGGTGGTCTTCCCGCTGACTCCCATCGGAACGCTGGTCACCGTCCAGGCCTGAGTGGAGGGCCACCCAGGCGGAGATTCCTACCGCCGTGCTCTTTCGCCAGTGTCCACGTTACGGCGGGTCGTCGACATCATCGGGCGGGTCCTCATAGGGCTCGGCGTTCTCGTGCTCTTGTTCATGGCGTACCAGATCTGGGGCACATCGGTGCAGGAGGCCCAGGTGCAATCCGGGCTGCGCAGCCAGTTGCAAAAGGACACCGGCAACGACGCCGTCAAGCGCGCCCTAGCCCAGGAGTCCACACTCGACAGGCTGCCCACCGGTCCACCGGTTGCCGCGCCGACCATCGCCGCCCCGGCCGAGGGCGAGCCGATCGGCGACATCCGGATCCCGGTCATCGGGCTCAACCAGGTGGTGGTCGAGGGCACCAACACGCCCGACCTCCGCAAGGGGCCCGGGCACTACACGGGGACGCCACTGCCCGGCCAGGCGGGCAACGCTGCAGTCGCGGGCCACCGGACGACGTACGGCCACCCCTTCTACAGTCTCGACTCGGTCAAGGTCGGCGACCCGATCGTCCTGACCACGTTACAGGGCATCTTCGTCTACGACGCGACCAAGAGCTTCGTCGTCTCGCCCAGCGATACCAGCGTGCTGGACAACGTATTCGCGGACCAGATTACGCTGACGACCTGCAATCCGCGCTTCAGTGCGACGACGAGACTTATCGTCCAGGGCACGCTGGCGCACTCACAGCTCTTCCCGAACACGGATCTTCCCGTGCAGAAGCACGTGAAGGGCAAACCGAAGAGCGAGAGTCTGGCCGGCGACTCGGGTGTCTCCCTCGCCGACGCACTCTTCTGGGGCTTCGTCACAGCCATTGTCGTGACCGGGATCTTCTTCGCCGCTCACTACCTTCGTCGCCAGCGCTGGCTGATCTACGGGGTCGGTGCCGTGGGCATCCTGGTGCTCCTCTGGTTCTTCTTCGGCGCCGTCAGCCCGCTGCTTCCCGCCAGCTTTTAACTCGGCGTGCACGGGGACCAGCCCCTCCGCGAGCACTTCCTCGCCTTCGCCAACACCGTCGAACGAGACGGTGGCACGACCTACCCGCGCATCTGCCGTGCCGTGGCGGAGGATGAAGCCGTGCTCTCGCTCCTCGACGGCGCACCGTTGATGCAGCGGCGCCCGTTGCTGCTCCTGGCAGCCGTCCACTACCTGTTGCTCTCGGGCTCCACGCACCCTCTGGCCGAGTTCTACGACACCGTACGTCTCGTGCGCGGCGGGGCGGACGAACCACCACCGGAGGGGGGTATCGCGGCGGCGTTCACCGACTTCTGCCGCGTGCACCGCACGGAGATCGAAGATCTGACCGCCACCCGCTCGACCCAAACCAACGAGGTCGGGCGTTGCTCTGCGCTTCTGCCCGGCCTCTGCCACATTGCTGGACACTACGGCGGCCAGGAGTCCCTCTCTCTGCTCGACCTCGGAACGTCGGCCGGTCTCAACCTGCTGTTCGACGACTACGCCTACACCTATCGGGCCGCTGCCGACGGTGCGATTCGGCGGGCCGGCGTGACGGGAGCCGCGGTCGCCCTCGACTGCGCAGCGCGGGACGACCTGACAGACCTGCCCGACCTCCGCCTGCCGGCCATGGGCGTACGGGTCGGTCTCGACCTGGCACCCGTCGACCCCTTTTCGGACGACCAGTCCCGGTGGCTCCTGGCTTGCCTGTGGCCAGACAACCTTCCTCGCTTCGAACGGCTCGGCGCTGCGCTGGCCAACGTCAGGGCAGCCCCTCACCCTCCCCGCCTGGAGCGGGGCGACCTGTTGACGGACCTGCAAGCCGTGGTGGCGACCATGCCGGGCGACGGCCCCCTCGTCGTGTTCCACTCATGGGTGGCCGCGTACCTCGACGAGGAGGAGCAACGCTCCCTGGCCCGCCAGGTTGCCGCCCTCGGCCGGGACCGCCCTGTGCACTACCTGTACTGCGAGAGCCCCTTCGAGACACCGGGCCTGCCCACCCCTCCATCACCGGTGCGACGCAAGGGATCGGACCTGGCGACCGCTCTGGTCCACGTCAGTCCGGGCGGAGGCAGGTCCAAGCGCCTAGCGGACACCCATCCGCACGGCTACTGGATCCGCTGGTGGCCGCAGGACTGACCTGCCGGTCTCGTCCGCATTGCGTCGCCCGGACAAAGGTTGCGGGCATGAAGGAGCTCATTCCCTCCGGAGCCGGATCGGCGCGATCATGAGTACCGGCCTGGCGCGTGACTCACCACCCGGCACCGCCCTCCGGCCAGGGCGGAACGGCGAATTCCATCTCGGAAAGACGATCCCTGACGGGGGCTTGTCCGTAGTAGCTGGTGAGGGAAGACCAAGGACCTACGCAGGAGTGGATCGAAATGCGGAAGAACAGTCAGAACCGGGAATCAGCCCACAGAGCCGCTTTGGCGCGATGGATCGGTGCCATCGTGGCCGTCGGCGGGATCTCACTGTCGGTCGTCACCTCATCCGAGGCTGGCGCCGCGAGCGCCGTGACCGTCTCGACCACAAAGAACGCCAAAATGGGAACCGTTCTCGTGAGTGGCAAGACGCTGTACACATTGAAGCCGAGCAGCACTGCATGCAGGGCCGCCTGCCTGAAGGTCTGGCCGGCACTCGTGCTCCCGGCCGGCGTGAGCAAGGCAAGGGCTGGGTCCGGGGTGAGCGCGTCCAAGCTTGGCACCGTGAAGCGCAACCGCGCTGTCCAGGTCACGTATGGCGGGAAGCCGCTCTACTTCTTCACCGGTGACACTGCAGCAGGCCAGGTCAACGGCACCGTCACCGACAAGTGGGGAAAGTGGACCGCGGTCGTGACGAAGAAGTCGAGCACCTCCAGCTCCGGCTCGAACTCCGGTTCCGGGAGCTCCAGCGCCGGAGGCGGCGGAGCAGCATTCTAGGAATCAGGCGCCGAAACGATGGTGATGACTCGTTTGCTCCTTGCTCCCGGCCGGCCGGCCGAAACCGAACACGAAGAGGCAGCTGCTCCCGGGAGTGACAGATCGGTTCGCCTGCGGTCGCGCGTCTATCTCCCCGCCTTTTCCATTGCGGGTCTCGCCATAGTCCTTATCGCCCTGGGTTGGTCCGAAGGCTGGGGCGGCACAAACTTCACCGGGTCAGTGACGCTGCTGCGGGTGGTGCTGGTTGGTCCGTTGGCGCTGGTGATCTTGGGTTGCTTCATGGTGGTCGAACGCATCTGGCCGGCGCAGCGGCGGCCCTTGTTCGCCCGTGGCCATCGCCATGATCTTTTGCTCACCATCATGAACGCGCTGATTGTGGCGCCCCTCGTCACGGCGCTCACCCTCAGCTTCGTCGCGCTCGTTCGACGGGGTCTCCCATGGATCGTTTTGCCGAGAATTGGCATACTTCCTCGCTGGGGCGCGATCGTCGCCATCCTCGTTGTGATGGACTTCTGCAACTGGGCGGCTCACCTGGCGAACCACAGGGTACGGATGCTGTGGCGCTTTCACGAGCTCCACCATTCCCAGGAGGACATGAGCGTCCTCACGGTCTTTCGTACGCACCCCTTGATCCACGTCTCCTACCTCTTGGCGTTGATCCCGGGCGTGGTCCTCCTTTCGAATGGCGCACTCTCTGTCACCGTGCTGATCCTCTATGGGGGGATGGTTGCCTTCGCCCACTCCAACACACGTCTGGGCTTCGGACCGTTGGAGAGGGTCTTTGTCAGTCCCAACTTTCACAGGATCCATCACAAGTTGGACGGGCCCCAGGACGTCAACCTCGGCTTCACATTGACCATCTGGGATCAGATGTTCCACCGAGCAGTCTTCCCGTCGGACGAGACGGTCAGGACCGACACCGGACTGCCGGGTCGCCCGCTCATCGTCGAGCAGGAGTCGGCGCGACCACGCCACCTCTCCGTCCTCCTGGCGCAATTGGTGGCGCCGTTCCGGCCGATGGCAAA
>Ga0307374_10015285_pt1 | contig 10345 bp, 10 predicted proteins | sample OX3MG_FD_202532 | JGI IMG/M metagenome (GOLD analysis project Ga0307374, IMG submission 202532) | Soil microbial communities from Risofladan, Vaasa, Finland - OX-3 | ecosystem: Environmental > Terrestrial > Soil > Coastal area > Acid sulfate soil | place: Finland: Risofladan, Vaasa | collected...
GACCAGCGGGTAGGCCTGCTCCAGGGGGGTGGACGCCTGGATGCCGAGCTCGCCGCGGTAGTCCGAGCCGAACCCCAGCCACATGTCCTTGTTGGCCTGGGCCAGCGGCGTGTCGGTGGGCCCGGGGCAGATGGCGTTGATGCGGATGCCCTGCTTCAGGAGGGGGAAGGCCCGGCTGGCGACGTAGGCGCACATGGCCTGCTTCGACGACATGTAGTCCGCCTTGCCGCGCTCCTCCACCCAGGCGACGGCGGTGTCGAAGTCCGGCGTGGCCAGGAGCTCCTGGATCTCGGGAAGGTTGGCCTCCCATCCGAGGCCGGCCGCCGACGAGATGAACCCGATAGCCGATCCCCGGCCCAGCATGCCGCCGCCCACCAACTGGTCGATCATGTGCCGGTGGCCGATGAAGTTGATCCGTTCGATCCCCGGCGTGCCATCGGCCACCCCGGCGCACGACAGCAGGACGTCCACCGGTCCACCGCACTCACCGATGGCGCTGTCGATCGACGACCGGTCGGCCAGGTCGACGTGGATCGGCGTGACTCCGGCCAGCGCGACCTCGGCGAAGTCCATCACCACGACTTCGGCGCCGGCGTCGAGCACCAGCTCGGCGGCGGCGGCACCCATGCCGGTGGCGCCGCCGACCACGAGGACCCTCTTCCCGTCGTAGCGGAATGCGTCAAAGAGCGTCATGACATGTTCTCCTGTGTCTCGATGGTGGTCAGGCGACGACGCCGCGGATCTTGAGGTCGATGATGGCATCCTCGTCGAACCCCATGTCGGCCAGAATGCGGTCACCGTGCTCGTTGAACTCCGGGGCGCGTCCCGGTACCGCGGGTGCCTCGTCGAACTGGACCGGCGCCGCCACCAGGCGGAAGGGCGTCCCGGCAGCCGTCTGGCACTCCTGGACGTAGCCGTTGGCCACCGTCTGGGGGTCGTCGGCGGCCTCGAGCGTGTCCTGCACCACGGCCCACTGCCCGATGAAGTCGTCGAGCCGCTGGCGCCACTCGGCCAGCGTGGCCGACGCGAACACGTCGGTCAGGATCCCGACGGCGACGCCGCTGTTGGCCATGAGGGACTCGTAGTCGGCGAACCGGGGGTCGGTGGCGAGCTCCGGACGGCTGACGGCCTGGCACAGTGGCGGCCAGTACTTGGCCGGCTGGAGGCAGGTGAAGGCCAGGACCCGTCCGTCCTTCGTCTCGTAGTTGCGCGAGAGCGGATTGGAACCCACACGGTCGGCCGGTGGTGGCGTCCAGGGCATCCCCAGCACCAACGAGAGGGCCACGGCCTGGCCCATGGCCCACATCCCCACCCCGAGCAGCGACACGTCGACGATGGTGGCCTCACCGCTCCGCTCACGGTGGAAGAGGGCACCCATGATCCCGCCGGCGATGGTCATGGCGCCGATGGAGTCCCCGAAGCCTGGTGCGGGCGGGACCGGTACCAGGTCGTACTCCGGCCGCCTGGCGCCGACGGCGATACCGGATCGGGCCCAGAAGGCCAGCGAGTCGTACGAGCCCCTGTCGGCGTCCGGACCACGCTCACCCTGACCGGTGCCGCGCACGTAGACGATGTCGGGGTTGTGGGCACGAATCTCGTCGACGCCGATCTTCAGCTTCTTCCGGACGCTCGGGAGCTTGTTGGTGAGGAACACGTCGCACGTCGACGCCAGCTTGTAGAGGATCTCGAGTCCGTCGGGCGACGTCAGGTCGAGACCCAGGCTCTGCTTCCCCCGATTCGAGTGCTCCAGCAGCGCGTGGACATCGCTGGGCACGATGGCCAGACCCGACGAGGCCAGTCCCCGCATGGCATCACCGCGCTCCACGTGCTCGATCTTGATGACCTCGGCGCCCCAGTCGGACAGCAGAGCCGATGCCGCGGGAACGAAGGTGTGCTCGGCCACCTCGAGGATCCGGACGCCCTGCAGAACAGCGGTCACTCTGTACCTCCGACGATCTCGCTACCTCCGACGATCTCCCTACCTCCGACGATCTCCCTACCTCCGACGATCTCCCGCACGGTGGGCACAGCGGCCCGGCGCTCCCCCGAACCGGTTCCGAATCGTAGGGCCCGACAGACAGAGCCCTGCACCCCTGAAGCGGCAACGGCGACTCTAGCTTGAAGAGACCGTGGTTCTCAAGATGTGGGCCCTCGCGGGATCGACCGCCCGGCGGCGGCTGGGCCGCCCTACGAGGGCGACTCGGGCGGCACCCAGCTCGGCAGCCGCTTCTCCATGAACGCCCGCATGCCTTCTCGCGGCTCGTCGGAGTGCTCGAGGGCCCAGAACATCGTCTGGTAGTCGATGTCGCCGTAGCGCTCGTTGAGCATGCGCTTGACGTGGGCCCGGGCCGAGGGCGCGGTCTGGAGCACCTGGCGGGCCGCCTCCAACGCCGCCGTGCGCAGCCCGTCGTGCGGAACCACCCGGGAGATCACCCCGAGGCGCAGGGCCTCGGCGGCATCGAATCGGCGGGCCGACAGCAGGAGGTCCCGCGCCGCCGCCATGCCCACATGGGCCGGCAACGCCGCCGCGTACGTGGCGTCGGGGATGCCTCGGAGGAGCTCGGGCACGCGGAACGTGGCCCGGTCGCTGGCCACGGCGATATCGGCCATCATGGCGATCAGGAGGCCCCCGGCCTGACAGATCCCGTTGACCGCGGCGATCACCGGCGCGCGGCTGTCCCGGATGGCGAGGAACGGGAGGACATCCTGTCCGACGTGGTCCGGCAGGGACTCCCCCGGCTCGGATCGTCCTCCGAGGTCGCCACCGGGTGCGAACACGTCGCCGACCCCGGTGATGATGAGGGCGGCGAGGCCGGGGTCACTGTTCACGAGGTGCACGGCGCGCTTCAGGCCGTAGTACATGGCGGGCGTGAGCGCGTTCCTCGCCTCGGGCCGGTCGATGACGCACCACGCGATCGATCCCGCTCGTTCGAGCCGCAACATGGTCGTGCCCAGTTCGTCGTCCATCCGACCTCCCACACCAGGGCGACGCGACTCGTCGCCTTGCTACGATATTCTGGCTCTCGCAATTCAGCAATCCTGTATTGGTTTTCTGACAACCTGACTTCCGTTCGTCGAAGGAGCACCAGATGGCCCGTCCCCGCAGCCCGGAACACCTCCATCTGCGCAGCGCCCGCATGCTCGACGTCGTCCGGGGCGAGCTGGTCTCCCCGGGCAGCCTCCTGATCGGGGGCGAACGCATCCTCGAGGCGGCACCGGCGGCGGTGCCCGACGACACGGTGACGGTCGAGCTGGGGGACCTGACCCTCATCCCAGGGCTCATGGACATGGAGGTCAACCTCCTCCTCGGCGGCCCCGACCATCGCAGCCCACTCAACTCCGTCCAGGACGACCCGGCCCTGCGCACCCTCCGGGCGGTGGCCAACGCCCGGCGCACCCTGCGGGCCGGGTTCACCACGGTGCGCAACCTCGGCCTGTTCATCCAGACCGGTGGGCTGCTCCTCGACGTGGCCCTCATGAAGGCCATCGACTTCGGCTGGTTCGAAGGCCCGCGCGTCGTCCCCGCCGGCCACGCCATCACCCCGACCGGCGGTCACCTCGACCCGACCATGTTCCAGGCCTTTGCGCCGCACATCATGCCCCTCACCGTCGAGGAGGGCATCGCCAACGGGGTGAGCGAGGTCCGCAAGGCGGTCCGCTACCAGATCAAGCACGGCGCCAGGGTGATCAAGGTGTGTGCTTCGGGCGGGGTGATGTCCCACACCGGTCCCGCCGGTGCCCAGCAGTACTCCGACGAGGAGCTGGCGGCCATCGTCGACGAGGCGCACCGGGCCGGGCTGCGAGTGGCCGCCCACGCCCACGGCGACGTTGGCATCCGCGCCGCCCTCGAGGCCGGAATCGACTGCATCGAGCACGGGTCCCTGATGACCGACGAGACCCTCGACCGCTTCGTCGAGCTGGAGCGGTTCCTCGTCCCCACCACCTATCTGGCCGACGGAATGGACGTGTCGCATGCGCCACCCGAGCTGCAGGCCAAGGCGGCCGAGGTCTTCCCCCGGGCCAAGGAGACCATCCGCAAGGCCATCGCCCGCGGGGCCCGGATCGCCTGCGGAACCGACGCCCCGGCGATCCCCCACGGGAAGAACGCCAAGGAGCTGGTGGCCCTGGTCGACCGGGGGATGACACCCCTCCAGGCCATCCGGGCCGCCACCACGGTCGCCGCCGAGCTCATCGAGGTCGACGACCGGGGCCGTCTCGAGGCCGGACTGCTGGCCGACGTCATCGCAGTGCCCGGCGATCCGCTGGCCGACATCGGCGTCACCGAAGACGTCCGCTTCGTGATGAAGGGCGGTCAGGTGTACCGCCACGACGGCGTGGCCCCGTAACCCGGCTCCCACCGGCCCGGCGCAGCGCTCAGGACGCCCTCAGGACGCGGAGACCGTTCCGATCCCGTTGAGGATCAGGTTCCACAGGTCCTCGGCCGAATCGCCCTCCTCGGTCCGGAGGGAGAGGCCGCCGATGGTGGAGGAGAAGGTGTTGAACATGATCGCCTCCAGCACGATGCCGACGATGGGTCCGTGGCGGAGGCCGGAGCGGACGGCACCGGCCGCGGCAGCCTCCTGGAGGACCTCCTCGAACAGGGAGACGAGGGGCGAGAACACCCGGGCGGCCTCGTTCGGGTGCTCGGTGAGCAGCTGCTGGGCGAACTCGGCCATCCCCAGGGGTGCCCGTCTGGTGGCGCCGGCGCCGGCGTCGCCGTCGTCCGTCGGCCGGCACATCCGGTAGTACTCCACCACGAATGCGTGCAGGCGTTCGAGCGGAGCGGCCTCCCTGGCCGTCACCTGGCCGAGGTGATCGGTCGTCGAGCGGACCTGCTCCTCGAACAGGGCCAGGAGCAGCTCGTGCTTTCCTCCGAAGTATTGGTAGAAGCTGTGGAGGGACTGACCCGAGCGCTCGACCACCTCCTGCACGGTGAAGTCCCGCCCCGGCCTCGAGTTGAAGAGCTCCATGGCCGCGTCGAGGAAGCGTTGGACCCGACTTTCGGCCCGCAGGCGGGCGGAATCCAGCGATCGCGCCACCGCCTGGTCGCGTCGGCTGAGTCCCTCGGGCTCGAACGCGTCGGCTGCCAGCTCGTCCTTCGTCACTCGGGAGAGCGTACCCGAGGGAGCGCTGCTCCCCGACGACCGTCGGCCCGCCTCGGGCCGGGCGGCGGCTGGACGCCGAGGGTCCCCCGGCCCCCGCCCGATCTCGGCCCGGGCGGCCTAGACGGCCGGCTCGATCAGCATGTCCAGGCTGGCCGCACCGCTGTCGGGGACCCGCGGCTGACGCCACACCTCCACCGGAAAGGACACGTTCACCAGGGAGTAGCACAGCCAGAGCAGCCGGGTGGCGTCCTCGGGGAGTGCGTTCACCTCGAACTGGTCGAGATAGTCGATCGCCGCGTCGAGGCGGGGGAACGCGGCGTCGTAGAACGCCTGGAGCTCGTCCATGGTGCTGGACAGGCGCATGGCATAGCGTTCGGCCTCCGTCCCGAGCGACCAACCGGCGAAGGGCTCGAGGTCGGAGAAGTCGGTGGGCAGCGTCGTCATTCGATCGTCGTTCCTTGTCTCGGAGGAGTCGGAGGTACCGGCGGAGTCGGAGTCCTAGGAGGCGTTGGAGATCCGCACCGGAGTGGCGAACTTCTGCTGGTACTCGTCGACGCGGTCTCGCGCCGACTTGTGGAGCTGGCGGAGCAGGATCTCCTGGTCGTTGAGCGGGAACTCCGTCACCGACCGCGACTCGAGCATGGTCTGGGTGGCTTCCAGCGTGTTGCCGTCCTGGAGGGCGTACTCCTTGAAGGTGACTGCGGCAAGCTCCTGTTCGAGGCGTGCGCGGACCGACTTCGGTGGGGCGAAGCACAGCGTCCCCTCGAAGATGTGGGTGTTGTAGGAGGTCGGCCAGTAGTGGTACGTGAGGTACCAGCCCGGCTCCCAGATGAGCAGCATGAAGTTGGGGAAGAACACGAAGGTGTCGACTCCCCAGGCCTGGTGGTGGGAGGGATTCACCGAAGGCGGCAACGCGTCCAGGCCCTCGATGTCGGGCTTGGCCCACGGACCGAACAGCCCGCTCCGCAGGACCCGCTCGATGGGCTTGACCATGTCGAGGTCCTTCGGCGGCGACATGCCGCCCCACGACGACACCATGCCGTGGGGCCCGTCGAGCTTGTAGGCCAGGGCCTCGAAGCCGTAGCCGGAGAGCTTGCGCGACTCGTCGGCGGTGGCCTGCTTGGCGTGGAGAACAGGGGCATGGTAGAACTCGGCGAAGGCGTCGATGAACAACTTCCAGTTGGCACCGACGTCGGCCCGATACTTGTAGACCTGGGTCATCTTGTCGAAGGGATAGCCGGCGAGGCCGTCCCCGAACTCCCCGAGGTACTCGCGCAGCGACGTGGTGTTGTCGAGATCGAGGTTGACGAAGATGAAGCCCTCCCAGGTCTCGACCTGGACGCCGGCCAACCCGTAGTCGTCCCGGTTGAGGTCGAAGAACTCCGACTCCTGCTGCACGAAGGTCAGCTGGCCCTCGGTGGCGTAGCGCCAACCGTGGTACTTGCAGGTGAACTGGCGGCAGGTGCCGCTGGTCTCCTCACCCGGGTAGTCGTTCCAGACGAGCTTGTTCCCGCGGTGCCTGCAGATGTTGTGGAAGACGTGGACCTCACCGTCGGTGCCCCGAACGACCACCAGCGAGGTCCCGGCCGCGTCGAGCTCCTTGGTGAAGTAGCTCCCCTTGCGCGGGAGCTGCTCCACCCGGCCGACGTTCAGCCAGCTGCGGGCGAAGATGGCCTTGCGCTCGAGCTCGAAGTGGTCGGGCGAGATCGAGTCCTCATAGGAAACCGGTCCCGTGCCGAGCTGGGGGTAGTGCTCGGTCCAGCTTCCCTCGGCGGGCTTCGGGAAATGCGCCATGTCGTTCCTCCAGGTCCGGTCTGGACGCCGCGATGATAGCAGTCATCTTCAAAATACAGAATATCATTTCCGATCGAGGTCGTCATCGAGCTCGACGCCGAAGGAGCGGAAGGCCATGGCCAGGACCTCGTAGGCCCCGACGGTGAAGACCAGGTCCATGAGCTGCTGTTCGTCGAGCTCGGCGGCCAGCGTCTCCCACGTGGCGGTGCCCACCATGCCGTCCCCGATCAGCTCGTCCACTGCCCGCAACATGGCCCGGTCCTGTGGTGACCACCCCTCGGCGTCGGGGCCCAGGGCGATGCGGGCGACCTCGTCCTGTCGGAGGCCCACGTCCCCGGCCAGGACCGAGTGCTGTTCCCACTCGTAGTCCGATCCCCTCAGAGTGGCGACTCGGAGCACCAGGAGCTCACGCTGACGGGGCGAGAGGGTCGAGGCGAAGAGGATGTAACCGTTGAACGTGTGGAACGCCCTGGCCAGCTCGGGATGACGGGCCAGGGTGCCGAGGGCGTTGAGCGCCTTCGGCCGGCCCTCCCGGCGGGGGGGGAAGGGGTGTCGGGGATTGGCCGGACGCAGCGCGGCCAGGGCCTCTCTCATCTCCGGTGGCCACTCCCCCGGTGGCAGCGGGTGGATCCGGGGCATCAGGTGTTCCGCCCTCCGTTGACCCCGATGATCTGCCCGGTGATGTAGCCGGCCTCCTCGGCCACGAGGAAGGCGCAGGCGTACGCGATGTCCTCGGGCGTCCCCACCCGGCGCACCGGCGTGGTCGAGGCATGGTGGTCGACACCCTTCCCGAGCAACCCCCTTGCCTCGGACTTCCGCAGCATGGGGGTGTCGATGAAGCCGGGCGGGATGGTGTTGACGGTGATGCCCTGCGGGCCCAGCTCGAGGGCCAGGGCCTTGGTGAAGCCGATGACCCCGGCCTTGGCCGCCACGTAGTGCGTCATGAGGGGCTGGCCGCTGTGGGCGCTGGAGGACGAGATGTTGACGATGCGGCCCCAACCCTCCTCGATCATGTCGGGGACGACGGCCTGGCAGCAGTCGAACGTCCCGGTGAGGTTGACGGCGAGGATGCGGCTCCACTTCTCGGCGGTGATCTTGAGGAACGGGTCGAAGCCGTCCAGGCCGGCACTGTTGACCAGGATGGTGGGCCGTCCGACCTTCCGGCGGACCTCGGCCACCCCTCCGTCGATCCGGGCACGGTCGGTCACGTCGACGGCCAGGCCGACGGCAGTGCCGCCGGCTGCCACGATCCCGTCTGCGGCGGCTTCGGCCGAGGCGCCGTCCCGGTCGAAGATGGCCACGGCGTTGCCGTCGGCGGCCAGGCGGTGGCAGATGGCCAGTCCGATGCCCGACCCGCCCCCGGTGACGATGGCGACACGGGCGGGGGTCACTGGATCGCCTCGTCACCGTGGAGCGTCGTGCGGTGCATGTCCCGCGGGGACGTGGGGTCGTACCGGCAGGCCCGGTGCAGCACGCCGCGGTTGTCCCAGATGACCAGGTCCCCGAGCGACCACTCGTGGCGATAGATGCGCTCCGGGGCGGTCGAACGGGCCAGCAGGTCGTCCAGGAGCGCCCGGCTCTCGTCGCCGTCCATCCCGACCACGTAGGACGCCGTCGCTCCCAGCACCAGCGACCGCCGTCCCGACTGGTGGGTCCACACCAGCGGATGCTCCTTCGAGGGGCGCGACCGCCACAGAGCCAGCTCCTCCGGGGACGGGTCGTCGTTGACGAGCCGTTGGGAGGCCTCGAAGGTGTGGACGACCCGGAGCGAGGCGTACCGCTCCTTCTCGTCATCCGTCAGGTCGTCGTGGGCCGCGTACGTGCTGGCGAACTCGGTCTCACCACCGGACTCCGCCACCGCGTGGGCACTCAGCAGCGTGGCCATGATCGGGATGTCATCGGTGCAGCCGTCGATGTGCCAGTCGAAGGTCCCCCGCAGGTAGCCCGCCGCAGGGTTCTTGGCCGGGTCGAGGGTCACCCTGAAGATCTCCCGATGCTCGCCGGAGCCGAAGGTCTCCACCCGGCCGAGGGACCTGGAGAAGGCGATCTGCGTGGCGTCGTCGAGGTGCAGGTCACGAAAGACCAGGGCACCGTGGGCCTCCAGGGCCTCGAGGGTCCAACCCGGCAGTGCCTCGTCGTCGAGCAGCCGCTCGCGGTCCACGCCGGCGATCTCCGCGCCAACGGTGGTGCCGAGTTTCTGCGTGGTGACCACGGTCATGTGGCTCTCCTCCATCTTGCCGGTCCTCGACGTTGCCCGTCCCGGGCGTTGACCGCCCGGGGCGTTGACCGTCCCTCGTGTCCCGACGGTGCTAGAGGATGACTTTGGTCTTCCAAGAATCCTATTTTCACGTTCTAGCAGCCCCCAGCTCCCCTGTGCCGAGCAGTTGCCTCAGCCGGAACTTCTGGACCTTGCCGGATGCCGTCCGAGGGAACTCCCGGACCTCGTAGAGCGACTCGGGCCACTTCTGACGGGCCAGTCCGACGCCGTCGAGGTGCTCCCGCACCTGTTCGAGCGTCGGCGGTGCCATGCCCTGGCGGACGCTCACCACTGCGGCCGCGTGCTCGCCGAGGCGCGGGTCCGGCTCGGCCACGACGGCGACCTCGGCGATGCCCTGCATGCCCAGCATGAGCTCCTCGACCTCCTGTGCGCTGATGTTCTCGCCGCCCCGGTTGATGATGTCCGAGATACGGTCGGTGATGGTCAGGTAGCCGTCACCGTCGACGACGCCGACATCGCCGGTGTGATACCACCCGTCCGCATCGAAGGCCGAGGCCGTCAGCGCTCCGTCGGTGTACCCGATGCAGCAGTCGGGCCCCCGGCTCACGATCTCCCCGTCCTCGGCGAGGCGGAGTTCGACCCCGGGCAGGGGACGACCGTCGGTCGCCAGGCGCTTCTCCTCGGGGTCGTCGAGGAGGCAGCCGGTGATCGAGGGGTGTTCGGTGCTGCCGTACGAACGGAACACCCTGATCCCCAGCCTGGTCGCCCGCTCCGTCACCGCCACCGGCACGGCCGACCCGCCGAGGCCGGCGAACGGCATCATGGCCACGTGGTCGGGGGAGAGGCGGGGTGGTCGAGCAGGCTGGTGAGGAAGTAGGTGGCGCCACCGGTGACGCCCAGGCCCTCCTCGCCCATGAGGCGGAGGATCTCGCCCGGATCCCAGACGTCGATCAGGTGAACGGGGCGTTCACGCACCACCGGAACCAGGAAGGCGTTGAGCATGCCGATGAAGTGGCCCACCGGCGACCCGGTGATCTGGGGCGGGCCACCCTCGGGGAAGAGGAAGTCGAGCTGGCGGGTCTCGCAGCCGATCGTGCGATGCGAGTGGACGACACCCTTGGGGTCACGGGTGGTACCCGACGTGAACCCGACGATGGCCGGGGAGTCGGGATCGACCCCGATCGGATCGCCGACCGGATCGCCGTCGAGCATCGACCCGAATGAGGTC
>Ga0307374_10015286_pt1 | contig 10345 bp, 13 predicted proteins | sample OX3MG_FD_202532 | JGI IMG/M metagenome (GOLD analysis project Ga0307374, IMG submission 202532) | Soil microbial communities from Risofladan, Vaasa, Finland - OX-3 | ecosystem: Environmental > Terrestrial > Soil > Coastal area > Acid sulfate soil | place: Finland: Risofladan, Vaasa | collected...
ACTCGATCCCTGGGGGTCATTGTCGGTCAACAGCGGATGGTCGCCCCGGCTCGCATAATAGCCGGCAAGGTTGATTGCGACCGTCGTTTTTCCAGATCCCCCTTTCGGATTCAGGATCAAAATTCGCTGCATCCTTCCGAGCCTACGCAGCCCCCGAGCGCATAGCAAGCGCGGTCGCGTCGTCATGTCGATGTTGTGACCGCACTCACGCCGGCCGGCGCTGGCCGCGACTACACTCCCGAGCCTATGGAATGGCTTCTACAGCTGGCGGACGAGTTCGATGACGCCTTTGGTGTCCTCGATCATTGCTTGCTCGGCGTTTCCCTGGAAATCCAATTGCTGCTCGCGGCCGTCGCGGCATCGGCGATTTTCGCGGTACACTCCGTCTTGAGATAATTCCTGCGGGTTTGCCATGCGCCGATCGGCGGTATTGATGATGTGCGGGCTGATGGCGGCCTGCCACGGTAAGCCTCACGCCGCGCCTCCGGCCGGCGCTCCGGCCGCGCTCGAGATCCACGACCTTCGAATCGGCACCGGAGCGACCATCGCAGTCGGCGAAACTGCCGTCGTCGACTACACCGGCTGGCTATACGATCCGGCCGCGCCCGACGACAAGGGCAAACAGTTCGACAGCTCGCGCCGCAATGCCGTGCCGTTTCGCTTCAAACTCGGCGCCGGCCGCGTCATCAAAGGCTGGGATGAAGGCGTGCAAGGAATGAAGGTCGGCGGTCGGCGGCGTCTCGTGATCCCGCCGCAACTCGCCTACGGCGCGCGCGGTGCGGGCGGCGTCATTCCACCCGATGCGAAGCTGGTTTTCGACATCGACTTGATCGCCATCGAGTGAGCGCGACGCCGCACGCCGAGGATCGCGTCGTGATCGGCGGTCCCGCGGGCAAGATAGAGGCGGTCGCAAGCGCCGCGCAGGGCGGCGCGTCTGCCTACGCGGTCGTCTGTCATCCGCATCCGCGGTTCGGCGGAACGATGCACAACAAAGTCGTGACCACGCTTGCCGGGGCGCTTCGGCAATGCGGCATGGCGACCGTGCGTTTCAATTTTCGCGGAGTCGGTGCGAGCGAAGGCCTCTTCGACGACGGAATCGGCGAAATGGCCGATGCGTCGGCCGTGGCGGATTGGGGAGCAAAGCGATGGGCCGGGAGGCCATTGGTGATCGCCGGATTCTCGTTCGGCGCATATGTGGCGCTCTGCCTCGCGCAGCGGCGCGAGCCGCAGCGAGTCATCCTGATAGCGCCGCCGGTCGACCGTTTCGAGTTCGCCGCGCTAACCGCTCCCCGCTGCCCATGGATGATCGTGCAGGGCGATGCCGACACCGTCGTCGATCCGACCGCGGTGTCCTCCTGGGCGAACGCCACCGCGCCTGCGCCTAGATTGCTGATGTTGCCGGGCGTGGGTCATTTCTTCCATGGGCGCTTGCCCGAACTGCGGGACGCCGTAGTGGACGAAATCCGGAGCGCCTGAGCCCAATCAGCCGCTCCGGAGCAAAGCCGGAGCCCTAGTTCACAAATTCCTTGAGGTTCTTGAGAGCCGCGATGCGCACTTTCTTGCTCGCCGGCTTCGCCTTGAACATCATCTTTTGGCCGTTGAACGGATTGATGCCTTCGCGCGCCTTGGTGGCCGGCTTCTTCACGACTTTCATCTTCAACAACCCCGGCATCGTGAACAAGCCGTGACTGCGCAGACTCTTCTTGATCGTGGCAGCAAGTGAGTCAAACACGGCTCCGACCTGCTTCTTGGTGAGATCCGCTTCCTTCGAGATGCCAGCAAGAATCTCAGACTTGGTCGGTGCTGCATTCTTTTTCGCCATTTTAAATCTCCTACTGATGTTTGCGAACGCGGGGCTGCGATTGCCCACAAATTCAACTCGGCGCCGAAAATAACATAGAAAAAAGGCGATGTTTAGCGCAAATGAAAAAAAAGATTCTCGATCGGCGCGCGCGCAAGCCGGGATTTTCCAGTGCTTCGCCAAACGCGCGCATCGCGGACTCAGCCGTGCGCGACCAGTATCAGCATCGCGCCGATCGCAATGCAGACCCAGAGGACCGAAAAGTCGACTTGGCCGATCGGCGGGATCACGCGGCGCACCGGTCGTAGAAGCGGTTCGCACAATTGGCCGACGAGCCGCATTCCGGGTCCGCGAGCCCCCGGTGCGACGAAGCCCGTGAGCCAATAAAACAACAATGCAACCAGATAGATCCGCAGCACCATGTCGGCAAGGCTCTGCACCGCGGCGCGCAGGAACACGGCCAAACCGACGGCTGCAAGGCCGTGCAGCGCAAAACCGGCTTCGGTGCGCACCGCGGCGGCAGCCAAGGCCGAAACCGCGGTCGCCGTGTCGATCTTGCCGAGCGGTGGAAGAATCCGCCGTAACGGTATGATCGACCAATTGGTTACCCGGACAATCGCATCGGCGAGAGGATCGCGGAAATCGGCCCGCACCCACTGGAAAAGGAGCCGCAGCACGAAGGCGAGAGTCAGCAGCCAAAGCAGGGTATCGACGATGTAGCTGACGGCATCCATTTCAATCCACCGCTGCCCAAGACGGCGCTGCGCCGCCACATGTCACGGCGCGCCGAACTCCGCGGCGAGTTCAGCCGAGCGGCGATCGGCAGCGGCGACCGCGTGTGCGACGATAGCACGAAGCCCGGCCGCGTCGAGTACCGCGAGCGCCGCTGCGGTCGTGCCGCCCTGGGATGTCACCTGTTCGCGCAGTGCTGCGAGCGAATCGCTCGACTGGCGCGCCATTTGCGCCGCGCCGAACGCCGTTTCAAGCGTCAGTCGATGGGCAACGTCCTGCGGCAGGCCGCGTTCGTGGGCGGCGGCTTCCAGCGCCTCCATGAAGAGGAAAAAGTATGCGGGGCCGCTGCCGGACAGCGCGGTCACCGTATCCATCTGCGATTCGTGCTCCACCCAAACGGTCGCGCTGACGGCGCTCATGATGGACTCGGCGAGCGCGCGGTAGGCGGCGCCGACGCTCGGCGGCGCAAACAGGCCGGTCGCGCCGAAGCCGTTCAGGGCGGGACGGTTCGGCATCGTCCGCACGACCGGCACCTGCGGTCCGAACCAGCGGGCTAGCGCCGCGTGCGGAATGCCGGCCGCGACCGAGATGACGAGCACGGGCGCTCGCCCGAGGCGCAACGCGAGCGCCGTGGCGACCTGACGCATCAATTGCGGCTTCACGGCGAGCATGATGACTTCGGCGTCGGCGGCGGCATCGTCGTTGTCCGCGGCCGCCGCGACGCCGAACCGCCGGCGCAGGTCCTGCCGCCGCTCCTCGCTCGGGTCGGCTACCGCGATATGCGAACTTGGCACGCCGCGCTTGATCAGGCCGCCGATCAGCGCCGCGGCCATGTTGCCGCCGCCGATGAATGCCAATTTGCGAAAATTGTTCATGAGGTCATCCCTTGATTTGCTGGCGGCCTTCAGGGGCGGGCGCCGAACAGGGCCGTGCCTATGCGCACGTGGGTCGCCCCTTCGAGGATCGCCGCCTCGAAATCCGCGCTCATGCCCATCGACAGCGTGTCGAGGGCGAATCCCTCGGTATTCAAGTCCTCGAGCAGCCCGCGCAGTTCCGCAAACGCGCGCCTCTGGGCGTCCGGATCGGCTTGCGGCTGCGGCAGACACATCAAGCCGCGCAATCGCAGGCGCGGCAGGGCGGCGACCTTGACGGCGGCATCGGCGAGCGCGGCGGGGGCGAGGCCGCCTTTATTCGGTTCGGCGGCGAGCGCCACCTGCAGGCAAATATTCAGGGCCGGGGCGTGGGCGGGTCTTTGTTGCGCGAGGCGAGCCGCGATCGCCAAGCGGTCGACGCTGTGCACCCAGTCGAAGCGCGCGGCAATCGCCCTGGTTTTGTTCGCTTGAACGGCGCCGATGAAATGCCAGCGCGGCGCCAAATCAGCGAGCAGCTCGATTTTTTCCATCGACTCTTGCAGGTAGTTTTCGCCAAAATCCGTGACGCCCAGCGTCGCGGCCGCCCGCAATAGTTTGGCATGCTGCGACTTACCGACTGCGACTAGGGTAACGGACGCCGGATCGCGGCCGGCGGCTCGCGCTGCGCGTTCGATCCGCGAGCGGATCGAACGCAGGTTCTCCGGTAAATTTTGCGGGCCAGTTAACATATTGGTTGAGGAAACCCTCCTATATACTGCAAACGGCCGGATAGGTCCGGATTAGGAGCCGTCAATGGCGGTAGATATTGCGCAGCTTCTCGCCTTTGCGGTGAAGAACCACGCATCGGACTTGCATCTCTCGGCGGGCGTCGCGCCGATGATCCGCGTCGACGGCGACATGAAGCGCATCAACATGCCGGCGCTTGCGCACAAGGAAGTGCACAGCATGGTGTACGACATCATGAACGACAAGCAACGGAAGGCGTTCGAGGAATTCTTCGAAACGGATTTTTCATTCGAGATTCCGAAGCTGGCGCGCTTTCGGGTCAATGCCTTCAACCAGAATCGCGGCGCGGGGGCCGTTTTTCGCGCGATCCCGTCGACGATATTGGCGCTCGACGAATTGAACGCGCCCAAGACTTTCAAAGACTTATGCATGCTTCCCCGGGGTCTCGTGCTGGTCACCGGTCCGACCGGCTCCGGCAAGTCGACGACGCTCGCCGCCATGGTCAACCACTGCAACGACAACCGGCCGGACCACATTATAACCATCGAAGACCCGATCGAGTTCGTGCACGAGAGCAAGAAATGTTTGGTCAATCAGCGCGAAGTGCACCGCGATACCTTGGGGTTCAGCGAAGCCCTGCGATCGGCGCTGCGCGAAGACCCGGATGTCGTGCTGGTCGGCGAAATGCGCGACCTGGAGACCATTCGCCTGGCGCTGACCGCCGCCGAAACCGGTCACCTGGTTTTCGGTACCTTGCACACGAGTTCCGCGGCCAAGACGATCGATCGAATCGTCGATGTGTTCCCGGCGGCCGAAAAGGAAATGGTGCGCGCGATGCTCTCGGAGAGCCTGCGGGCCGTCATTTCGCAGACCTTGATGAAGCGCGTCGGCGGTGGCCGCATTGCGGCGCACGAAATCATGATGGGCACGCCGGCGATCCGCAACCTGATTCGCGAGGGAAAAATCGCGCAAATGTACTCGGCGATACAGACCGGGCAGGGACAAGGCATGCAGACGCTCGATCAGTGCCTGCAGGACCTCGTGCAGAAGGGCCTGGTGAGCCGCGACGAAGCGCGCTTCAAGGCGCAAAACAAGGACAGCATCTGATATGGAACGCGAACAAGCGATTCGGTTGATGCAAGATCTGCTGCGGCGCATGGTTGAAAAAAAGGGGTCGGATCTGTTCGTCACGGCGGGATTTCCGCCGGCGATCAAAGTGGACGGCGAGATCTGCCCGCAGTCGGAGCGGTCCTTGACTCCCGAGCAGAGCGCGGGCCTGGTGCGCGCGATCATGAACGATAGGCAGACCAAGGAATTCGACGCCACCAAGGAATGCAACTTCGCGATCGCGCCGCCCGGCATCGGCCGTTTCCGGGTCAGCGCGTTCATACAACAGGGTTTCACCGGCGCGGTGGTGCGCACGATCAACGCGAAGATCCCATCGCTCGAAGAGCTCGAGCTGCCGCCGGTGCTGAAAGAGGTCGTGCTCTCGAAGCGCGGCCTGGTGATACTGGTCGGCGGCACCGGATCGGGCAAATCGACTTCGCTCGCCGCCATGGTCGGCTACCGAAACGAGAAGACCCGCGGCCACATCGTCACGATCGAGGATCCGGTCGAGTATGTGCATGCGCACAAGGGCTGCGTGATCACCCACCGCGAGGTCGGCGTCGACTGCGACAACTGGCACCTCGCTCTGAAGAATACGCTGCGCCAGGCGCCGGACGTGATCTTGATCGGCGAAATCCGCGATCGCGAAACCATGGAATACTGCATTCAGTTCGCCGAAACCGGGCATCTGGTGCTCGCGACCTTGCACGCCAACAGCTCGAACCAGGCGCTCGATCGCATCATCAATTTCTTTCCCGAGGAGAGGCGCGAACAGCTGTTGATGGACTTGTCCTTGAACATTCGCGCCCTCATTTCGCAGCGCTTGATCCCGCGAGAGGCGGGCTCCGGGCGAATCGCGGCCATGGAGATCATGCTGGCCTCGCCATTGATCTCCGATTTGATCTTCAAGGGTGACGTGGCCAAGATCAAGGACGTGATGGCGCGCTCGAACCGGCTCGGCATGAAGACCTTCGACCAGGCGCTGTTCGAACTGTACGAGGCGGGTTTGGTCTCCTACGAGGATGCGCTGCGCAACGCCGATTCGAAGAACGAGCTGCGCCTGCGCGTCAAATTGGAGAGCAAGCGCGAAATGAAGAACGCCGACGAGGCCGCGCAATCCTTGCAAATCGTCGTGGAAGAAAAAGGCCAGGCGTTTTAACGCATGTCGACCGCAGTTCCGGCGCAGTCGATGAATACGAAGCCATTATTCAAATTAATGGTGGAAAAAAAGGCGTCCGATCTGTTCTTCACCTGCAACGCCCCGGTGAAGATCAAGATCGAGGGGAAGATTTTTCCGGTCAATAAGCAGGTGCTGAGTGCGGAAACCGTGCGCCAGGCCGCTCTCGGCTTGATGACCCAGGAGCAAATCGAGCATTTCAACGAGGATTTGGAAATCGATTTTGCGATTTCCGAGGCCGGTTTGGGCCGCTTTCGCGTCAATGTCTTCTATCAGCGCGGCTATCCGGCGATGGTCCTGCGCTACATCACGGCGGAGATGCCGAAGCTCGATGACCTCGGCATGCCCGCCATTCTCAAAGAGCTCGTCATGCTGCCGCGTGGATTGATCCTCATGGTAGGCGGCGCAGGTGCGGGCAAGTCGACGACGCTCGCGGCGATGATCAACTATCGCAACGAGACTTCGTCCGACCACATTTTGACGATCGAGGACCCGATCGAATTCCTGCACACCAACAAGAAATCGATCGTCAATCAGCGCGAAGTCGGTCTGGATACGAAGTCCTTCGCCCGCGCATTGCGCGGCGCGGTGCGCGCCGCGCCCGACGTCATCTTGATCGGCGAGATCCGCGACCGCGAGACGATCGAGGCGGCGATTGCGCTGTCCGGCACCGGGCATCTGTGCATCGCGACGCTGCACGCCAACAATTGCGCGGAAACCCTCGACCGCATCATCAACATGTTTCCGCGAGATCAGCACAACCAGGTGTTCCTAGATTTGTCGCAATATTTGCGCGCGATCCTCTCGCAGCGCCTCGTGCCGACGAAGTCGGGCTTGCGGGTCGCGGCTTGCGAGGTCATGGTAAATACCCCGCACATGTCCGATCTGATCAAGAAGGGCGACGTCATCGGCGTCAAAGAGGGCATCCGCACCGGCACGGAACGCGGCATGCTGAGTTTCGACGCCTCGCTCTACAATCTGGTGCGCGAGGGGCGCGTAGAACTCGAATCGGCGCTGGCGAGCGCCGATTCGCGGACGAATCTGGAAGCAAAGATCAATTTTGGTTGATGTCCGCGGCAGCGCGCCGCGTCAGAGCGGACGGCGGTGCCGCGTCAGCGTGGCGGCGATCGCCGCGAGCACGGCCATGCGCACCGCGACTCCGTTGTTCACCTGTTCGCGAATCACCGAGCGCGGGCCGTCGGCGACGTCCGATGCGATCTCGATGCCGCGATTCATGGGCCCGGGGTGCATGACCAGCGCGCTCGGCGAGGCCAGCCGCATGCGGGCGGCCGTCAGCCCGAACTCGCGAAAGTAGGCGGAGTCGTCGAGCGAGGCGCTTTGCACCATGCGTTCTTTCTGAATTCGCAGCATCATGACGACGTCGGCGGCGGCGATGCCGTCCTCTATCCGCGTGAAACGCCGTGCGCCCGGAAATTCGCGCTCCGGCGGCAGCAGCGCTTGCGGAGCGACGAGACGCAGATCCGTCGTGCCGAGCGTCGCCAGAGCCTGCGCCGCCGAGCGCGCCACGCGCGAGTGCATGATATCGCCGACGATCGCGACCTTCAGGCCCGCGAAGCGGCGCTTATGCGCCCTGATGGTCAGTACGTCGAGCAGGCCCTGCGTCGGATGCGAAAGATGCGCCTCGCCGGCGCTGATCACCGAGACGTGCGGCGCCACGTGGTCGATCAGGAACTCCGGCAATCCGGCTTGCGAATCGCGAATGACGAACACGTCGGTGTTCATCGCCTCGAGCGTGTAGATGGTGTCGAGCATGCTTTCGCCCTTCACGCGCGAACTGGAGTGCAGGTCCATATTCAGCACGTGCGCGCCCAGGCGGCGCGCGGCCAAATCGAACGAGGCGCGGGTGCGTGTGCTCGGTTCGAAGAACAAATTGGCGACGGTGACGCCGGCGAGCTCGCGGCCTTCGTAGGCCGGCTGTCCCGGAAATCGCCGGTACGACTCGGCCCGATCGAGAATCGCCGTCAGCGAATCCCTCGCGAGGCCGTCGAGCGTGACCAGGTGGCGCAGTCCGCCGGCGTTATCTTGTTGTGAGCGCATTGCGCCTCATGTTCTCTCGTCGATCCAGCGCTCCAAGATCACGCAGGCCGCCGCCGCATCGAGATCGCTCTTTGCGACCCGGCGCCTGCGCACTCCCGCGGCCCGCGCGTCCCGCAGGCGCGCAGCGGCCTCGAGCGACGAATACCTTTCATCGACCATATCCACCGGTATCCCGCAGCGCGTCGCCAGCTGCGCCGCGAAGCCGCGGGCCTCGCCCGCGATTGCGCGCTCGGTGCCGTCGGCATTATAGGGCAGGCCGACCACCGCGAGCGCCGGCTGCCAGTCGCGGACCAGCGCGTCGATCGCGTCCCAGGGCGGACCGGCCGGCCCCGCGGCGAGTGTCGCGAGCGGCGATGCCGCACGGCTAAGCGTGTCGCCGCAGGCGACGCCGATGCGTCTCTTGCCGAAGTCGAATGCGAGAACGAGCCGTGGTGCCCGTACGGTGGGCGATTCAGGCATTGCCGCTCATCGGGCTGATGCGCGATAGCTCGACGCCGAGCAGGCGGCCGGCCGCGGCCCAGCGGGATTCGAACGGCAGATCGAAAATGATCTTGGCGTCGACCGGCGCATTGAGCCACGCGTTCGCGCGAATTTCATCCTCCAATTGGCCGCCGTCCCAGCCGGCGTAGCCGAGCGCCACGACCGCCTCGGCGGGCCCTTCGCCGCGCGCGAGCGCCGCCAAAATATCGCGCGAGGTCGTCACATGGATGCTCTCCGACACCTCGAGCGTCGAATCCCATCGGCCGCCCGCGCGGTGCACGACGAAGCCGCGATCGGTTTGCATCGGGCCGCCGCGCAGCACTTTACGCGCCGTCAACGGCCCCTCCTCGATGGTGATCGCCAATTGCTCGAATATTTCGCCCATACGCATCGGCAGGGGTTTGTTGAGGATAAGCCCCCAGGCCGCGCGCGGGCCGTGGTCGCAGATCAGAGCCACGGTTTGCACGAAATTCGCATCGCCCATCGTCGGCATCGCGATCAACAACTGATTCGTCAAATAACCGGAATCGCTCATAGGCCTTCCATCATCGCGCAGTGTCGTCTTGCAAGCGAATCTCGACCGTCAAGGGGTTCCGGCCTGCGTCTGCGGCTCGGAGTAAAGCACACTCGAGGCCCGCGTCGCCCCGGATAGGAATTCCCACTCGTAGGCTATGCGAATCGCGTCGTGTTTCGCGGCCAATCCGCGCGGAAACGGCGCAAATGGCGCCGCCAGCGTCAATATACGGATTGCAGCGTCGTCGATCTCCGGGTGGCCGCTGCTGCGGCGAACAATCGCGTGCGCGAGCCTGCCGTCGGCGTCGATCGTCACCTCGACAATCGGCATTTGCGCGTGCTTTTGCAGGCGCGCCGCGTTCGGGAAGTGCAGCGTGCCGACGCGCTCCACCTTGCGCCGCCAGCCGTCCAGATATTCGGCCACTTGGCTCGCGCGCGTATCGGCGGCGATCCACAGTTGCCGGCGGCCTTTGCCGCGCAAGCGCAATTCCACGCCGTCGTCGTTCGACCGCATCGCGTAGTTCGGCCTATTCTCGAGGCGCAGCGGCAGCTGCGCGGCCTCTTTGGCGGCCTCGGCCGATGAAAGATAGAGAATTTTGGTCGTCGGACCTTGCGTCGCAATCAGGCTCTCGCCGCCCGATCCGCTTCCTGATTGTCGAAAAGCGAGCCCTGCGCCGCCGGCGACGCCGGGGCGGTCGGCTGGCGCAGGGGAAGATTTCGGTATCAGCGCCCTCTTGGCGGCAAGGGTGTTGCCGGACCCGCGTTGGTTGCGCTGCGCCAAATATTTTGCATTGCGGTTATGCGCGACGGCGGGTTCTTGGTTACCGACCAAAATCACCTCGAGCCCGGGCGTTTGCCGGCCGTGCGCATGGCTGAAGG
>Ga0307374_10015287_pt1 | contig 10345 bp, 8 predicted proteins | sample OX3MG_FD_202532 | JGI IMG/M metagenome (GOLD analysis project Ga0307374, IMG submission 202532) | Soil microbial communities from Risofladan, Vaasa, Finland - OX-3 | ecosystem: Environmental > Terrestrial > Soil > Coastal area > Acid sulfate soil | place: Finland: Risofladan, Vaasa | collected...
GCACGCTCACAGCGTTCCGAACGATCGCCCGCGTCGTGAACCCTCCCGTGGTTTCCGGAGAACATTTTGCGACTGGCTCAAGACATTCAATTCAGAAACAAGCTGAACAGTAACGGTCCGAACCTTCTGCCGCGAATCGGAGGGTGACTGATTCGCAGCCATCTCCATTTTCCCGGCGCAAGTAAAGGGACGCAACAAGCCTGGTGTTGAATTTACCACCGCAGTCGAGCAATGGAGTGCATTCCCAAGTCCTCACGGCGGAGCATCCGCTTCGCAAGGTTTGTGCTGCCCACGTGCTGGTCAGTCTGGTGTTTTTGTCGTTACTTTTCTTCCTGGCCCGAAGTAGCGATTTCTTAATCCCGCTCCTTGTTGCTGTTGTGGTGGTTTTGATTTTTGGGCTATTATTCGCTCCCAATATTTTTCTTTTTCTGGCGCCACTGGTTTTTCTCCTTGCTTCAATGCCGCTTTTAGATCCCGGGAACATCTTTCAAACCGTGCGATGGGCATTTCTGGTTCTGTTAGGTTTCTCCCTTATCGTTCGGAGCGGGACGGCCTGGTTGCCGCGAGTGCAGCACCCGGTCTATCTGTCACTGGCGCTCTTCGTGGCCGTTTGCATGGCCTCCATTCTATATTCGCCGAATGAGGCCATGACGCTCTTCAAGTCCCTGGCGTTCGGATTCCTTCTTTTTGTTTCAGTTGTGCACGGTGTTCTCCCTCATGAAGATGGGGCGGCGAAAATTTGTTCGTCCTTCGCCCTTCTGGCGGCTTTGGTGCTATTGGGTTGCGGCGTGGTCGCGGCCCGAGAAGGCTTGACGGGCCCCGGAGGGAATTTTGCCGGCTTGTTTGGAGACGCTAATTCGTTGGGAGCTTTTGCCGGTCTGGCTATTCCCTTCTTATTGTTCTCGATGGTGCGCCGGGTCGAGCCCAGCCTTTACAGGAGGGCGATGTCCGGGGCGGTTTTACTGGTTGGGCTGGCTTTCCTCCTGGCGTCGCACTCTCGGGCCGGCATCGGCGCCGCCGTGCTGGCCTGCGGGTGGTGGCTGCTTTTTTCAAGCCGCCGCGCTGTTGCGCTCATTGTGGTGGGAACAGCAGTCGTTGCTCTTGTGGTTGCAGCCTATTTCCCATCGCATTTTACCTGGGCGGAACAGCAATATATTTTGAAGAACCGTGACTCCGCCTTGCAGTCCCGCGACCAGTTGTGGGGCAAATCTCTGGCATCTGTTGAAGAAAACCCCTTTGGGGGAGCGGGGTTCGGAGTCAGCCCTGGAGTTTCGCAGGGATGGCCATTATCACCTGAGACCGGAAAGTGGGGCAGAGAAAAGGGCAATAGCTATCTCGCCATGGCCGGCGAGGTCGGTTTAGTTGGAGCCTTATTGCTTCTGCTTCCCGTGGCGTGGGTATTATTTCGCGCCGCCCGGTGGCTTTCTGAATGCAAACGAAAACGCGAAACGGGGGCCGAGTTCTGGACAGTACTTGCGCTCAGTTCTTGTCTGATTGGCGGCTTGACGGATGTGTTTGCGGAAGCCTGGCTTACGGCGACCGGCTTTTTCTGCGCTGTTATGTTTTGGATTGCATTCGGAGCGCTTGCCGCCCGGATGACCCGGCGGCTGCGTTCAGGAGGCCGGTGAAAAAGAAGCGCGTGGCGTTTCTAGTTGGAGCCCCAACGCCTTACCGGGAACCTCTATTTAAGCGCTTGGCAGCGTCAAGCCGGTGCGATATCCGAGTTCTCTATTGCCGCGAGCGCCAGCCGGACCAGGGATGGGAATTTGCGCTGCAGGACTATTCAGCAGTGTTTTTGAAAAACCTTTCGCCCGTGAAGTGGCGAGGCAAGTTTCTTGTTTCTGACGTTAATCCCGGTGTTTTGAAAGAACTCCGCAGCTACAAGCCGGACGCGGTAGTCGTTCACGGGTACAACACGGTGACGGCCTTGCTTGCAATCAGGTGGTGCAAACACCGCGGGGTCCCTGTGCTGATGCGGAGCGATTCGAACGTCCACGCCGAGCCCATGAAAACCCGTTTTAAGTTGATGGTGAAGCGGCTGTTCCTTACGTGGCTTATGAAACAAGTCGCCGCATTTCTTACGGTCGGAAAGACGAACTCGGCATACTGGCAGCATTACGGGGCGTCGCTGGACCAGATCTTTATGGCTTCCCTGGCGATTGATAATGATTACTTTGGCCGCGAGGCCGCGCGTTCTCGAGCCAATCGGGAAAGAACCCTGGCGGAAAACGGATGGCGGTCGGCATTCCTGCTTCTTTACGTTGGCAGGCTGGTGCCGGTTAAGCGAGTCGACGTTCTAATCGAAGCCGTCCGGCTTGCTTCGGTAGATGGCCTGAATCTTGGGCTGGTCATTGTCGGTGACGGTACGGAACGGACCCGGCTGGAAACTCAGGCCTTCGGTATGTCGCAGGTGCATTTTGTAGGTTTTCAGGAATGGCGTGATTTGCCCCGGTATTACGGTGTCGCCGACCTTTTTGTTCTTCCCTCGGAGGTTGAGCCATGGGGCCTTGTGATCAATGAAGCGATGGCGAGCGGATTGCCAGTGCTTGCTGTTCGGACTGCGGGGGCTGCGGGTGACTTGATCGTCCCAGAGCAGAACGGTTTTCTTGTGCCGGAGGGCAGCAGCGCTGCAACCCTGGCATCGGTTCTTAAAGAGGTTTGCGTCAGCAAGGATTACCTCTCTACCTTCGGCAAGAAAGCACAACTCACATCCCGGGTTTGGTCTTACAGCGCCGCTGCAGAAGGGATAGAACGGGCGCTTGCGCATTGCTTACCCAGAGAGTTGCCATTGTGAAAATTGTCGTCAACGCGGTTTCGGCGAAGGTGGGTGGAGCGGTCAGCTACATCACGAACCTGCTTCGCCACTGGTCCCCGGAGGCTGGAGATGTTCAGATCATCGTCTATCTGCCGCCGGAAACCGCCGCAAAACTGGAAAGTCTTGCCGGGAACATTCAACTGTTTCCCACGGAAGTTGGCCACGCCGGCATGCTGAAGCGCCTCTGGTGGGACCAAGTCACGCTTCGACATATTGTCATCAAAGAGAAGGCCGACGTTCTGTTTCCAGCGCGAATTTTGGAATGTTCCGATGCCCGGTGCGCCAACTCCTTCTGGTCAGGAATGCACTTTACTTCTCCAAAACCTATTGTGAAACGTTCTTGCCAAAACATTCTCTGAGCTCGCGGATCGTTTTTGGTTTACGCCGGTGGCTGATCTTGCAAAGCGCCAGGAACGCCGACGTGGTGATGACGCCTACGCAGGCCATGCTCGATGAGTTGCGCCGTTTTGCGGATGTCAAGAAGGCCGTTGTGAATCCTTATGGCGTCGCTGCACCTCCGGTGGCGGAAGAAATCAAACCCGCGATGACCAAACCCCTGGATGTCGCCAGCCACCATGCCGTGCGGCTGCTTTATGTTTCAATCTACTATGAACACAAGAATCTACGCACCCTGCTGAGAGCGATTTCCCTCATCAACAAAAACAGCGGAGGGAAGTTCAATCTTAAAACAACGGCTAGCCCTTCCTGGACCGGAGCAGGATGGACCTTAACTCACGGGGAGGACCTGATGCTGGCCCGGCAGGCCGGAATCGCAGAATACGTGGACTTTGTCGGGCCGTTGAGCCGGGAAGGCATTGAGAGCCTCTATCGTGCGTCAGATATTTTTGTATTTCCCTCATGGTCTGAATCCTTCGGGTTGCCCATGGCCGAGGCAATGGCGCACGGATTGCCCATTATCGCCGCGGATACGCCGGTGAATCGGGAAGTGTGTGGCGCCGCCGCAATCTACTTTCATTCCTTGTGCGCCGAAGACCTGGCCGAACGGCTCCTCCAATTGGCAACAGACCGCCGGCTCTGGAAAAGGCTGAGCGCCAAAGGATACCAGGCAGCCCGCAGCCGGTTTTGCTGGAATGCCCACGCACAGCGAATCCTGGAGGTTGCTTATTCCCACAAAATAGAAGGAGTTCGCGGTGACACCAGCCACTAGCGACGTTCAGACGCTATTCAACCGCAAAGCCCGCTCATGGCAAAGCAAGTACCAGCCTGGTGGAAAACTCAACTCCCGCCTTGAGGAATTTGTCGAGAGGCTTTCCGAATTATGTCCTCCTCCGGGCAATATCCTTGATCTGGGTTGCGGGACGGGTGACATCTCGGCAGCAATTGGCCGAATGGGATACCAGGTCACGGCATGCGACATCGCTGAAAATATGCTTGAAAAGGCTCGCAGCCATTGGATTGAAGGACCCGTTAAATGGGTTCCGCTGAAGGCAAACTGGGACATCCTGCCCTTCAAGAATGGTGGCTTCGATGCCATTGTGGCTTCAAGCGTGTTTGAATATCTCGTTGACGTCGAAGGCGTGGCACGAGACCTTTCAAGAGTGCTACGGCCTGACGGCACTTTGGTTTTTAGCGTTCCAAACCCTTGCAATCGCACCCGGAAAGTTGAGGCATGGCTCCGTTCCCATCGCTTGAGCCTCACGCTCAGGTGGTTGTTGTGCAAGATTCCGCGTCTGCGGTCTTACCTGAATTATCTGCGGCTTTCGCGAAACCGGTTCAAAGGCGATGAGTGGGAATCGGCTTTGACGACTGCGGGTTTTGTTCCTTTCGACAAAGAAGACTTTTCCCGGGACAGATGGTTTGATGAGGCCCAAGCTCCGTTAATTATCCTGGCGGTGAAAAAGGCGGCAGCGGGACATCCTCCGGCATTCAAAACAGATAGCTTCCTTTAATCCATGGCATCGACAACGCTCGAAGACCAAGCCCATCGCACCCTGATCCGGGAAGGGTCTTTTGAACTGCCACAATTTGCGGTGCGTCCGAAGTCGCCGACGGCGGGAACTTACTGGCGGACGGTTCGTTACCTTCGGTCGTCCCAAATAGTCGGGCTTGCAGGGCAACGATGGAGCCGGCGGGTACGCTTAAATCCCGGTTCGAATGCGGCGCAAGTCGGCTTGCGGACTCTCCCTCAAAAGGAAGCTTTCCCGGAATGGCAACCTGCTATTGCGCGCAGAATGATCGAGACTGGCAAGTTTGACCTGATTAACGCGACGGGCGGTGATGGAAGCAGAATTCCGTGGTCCAATAACGAGCTTCCGCGGCTTTGGATTTATCACCTCAACTACTGTGATTTTTTGAACCTGGACCTCAGTCAAACCGAAGACCTTCCGATTTTGCGCAAGGCGCTGCTGATTATGACGGACTGGTGCGAGCGGAATTCGACCGGCCAAGAAGCGGGCTGGGAACCCTACCCGCTTTCGCTGCGGATCGTTAACTGGTTGAAGTTCTTCCTGCGGAACGGCTCTGACGTGGATGGCTTGGGGGAAGAAGCGGCGACGTCCAAGCTGCTCTCCAGCTTGCGCTGCCAAGTTCTTTTGCTTGAGCGCAAACTGGAATTCCATTTGAGGGCCAACCACCTGCTGAAAAATATCAAAGCGCTGATGTTCGCCGGCGCTCTGCTTGAAACCCATGAATGCAGGCGCTGGTGGGAAAAAGGAGCAGCGCTGCTTAGGGAACAACTCGCGGAGCAGATCCTGGCGGACGGCGGCCATTTTGAGCGGTCGCCGATGTATCATGCGCAGGTCTTGGAAGATCTCCTGGACTTTCAAAAACTAATCTCAGCCTGCGGGAATCCTGTTGCCTGGCAATCGCTTCTTTCAGAAAAGATTCGAGCGATGGCTGAGTTTCTTGCCGCGATTCTTCATCCCGATGGTGAAATTCCCCTGCTGAATGATTCCGTGTTCGGGATCGCGCGGTCGGCGGGTGAACTGCTTTCTCTTGCGGGTCGCCCCCAGGCGTCGTCAGGGAGCGGGGATTACGAAGTGAAGGTCCTGCCGGAAACAGGGTATGCCGTGGTTCGAGATGGAGATTCGAAAAGCTGTCTTGTTTTCGACTGCGGGCCGCTCGGACCGAATGACCAGCCAGGGCACGGACATTGTGACGTACTGAGCTACGAACTTTCTCTGCACCGGCAGAGAGTGGTTGTGGATACCGGCGTAAGCACTTATGAATTGGGGGCTGAGCGCCATTACGAAAGGTCCACTGCCGCCCACAATACTCTCCGCATTGACGGCGCTGACCAAGCCGAAATCTGGGCAAGCTTCCGGGTGGGACGAAGGCCGAAAGTTGGCCGAATCGAGCACGGTGAAGTCGAGGGCCTCCATTTTGTTCGCGGCGAACACTACGGCTATAAACATTTGGGGGCCATCCATTCACGCACCATTGTTCACAGGCCTGACGGCTTATGGATTATCGCCGACTTATTGAGCGGCAAGGGTAACCACAAGATTGAATCGTTCATGCATTTCCATCCTGGGGTTAGGGTCGAGCCTTGCGGGTCAGGCGCTTCTTGCCGCCAACCGGAATCCCGTCGATGGGCTATAAGCTTTGGCTCCCATGTCTACCAACTGGTCCTGATAGGAGATTCCGAAGCGAAGCTGGAGAACACTTGGTATGCGCCTGAATTCGGCCTTCGACAATCGCGTTTGACGCTCTGGCAGACACGTAAAGGCCAACTGCCGGTGTCCTCTGCCTGTGTGATTCTGCCGGCAAGCGTGTCGTTGCCGGCGGTTCACTTAACTTCCGATTTTCGGGCAATTGAAATAGATCGCATTTTGATTCCGCTTGTCAAAGCCGGGCATTGAACCGAGATCCGTTGAACATCCTCTACGTTTCCCAATACTTTCCGCCTGAAGTTTGTGCGCCGGCCGTGCGCGTCCATGGGTTTGCGCGTGAGTGGGCGAGCCGCGGACATCAGGTAAAAGTCCTGACGGGATTTCCAAATCATCCGGAAGGAACTCTGTACCCGGGGTTTCGAGCCCAGTGGCGGCGAGGATTCGTCCGTGAAAGGGGCCAAGGCTTCAACGTCTATAGAACGTGGTTATATCCGGCGGCGAACCAGAGGCGATGGAAGCGCTGTGCCAACTATGCGTCATTTGCTGTTTCGGCCGCCCTTACAGGTCCGTGGATAGCGTCTCGTCATGGAGTGGTGATTGGAAGTTCACCCCAACTCTTGGTGGCTGCAGCAGCCTATGCGATCGCGCGCATTCGGGGGATGCCGTTTGTCTTTGAAGTTCGAGATTTATGGCCACAGTCGCTGGTCGGAGTGGGAGCGACTCCAGAAGATTCAGCTCTCTACCGGGGACTCGACCTGATCGCGAATCATCTCTATAGCCGCGCTGATGCGGTTGTTGTTGACGGAGAATGGAAGCGGCGGCAACTCGTCGCGGCAGGGGTGTCAGAAGACAAGCTGAAGATTGTGCGAAACGGTGTCGACGGGGATTTTATTGCGGGGCTCAAAATTCATACGGCTCGGGGCGCGCGTGATCGGGTCCGGCGGGAATATGGCTGGAGTGATCGTTTCGTCGCCATGTACGTTGGAACGCTGGGGATGGCGCACGGGCTCGAAACAATACTGAAGGCGGCTGAGCAATGCAAAACAACCCCCCGGGTGCTCTTTGTCGTGATTGGCGAGGGGGCAGAGCGTGAGCGCCTGATGGCCAGGGCGCGTGACCTCCGTCTCAATAATGTCCGGTTTCTACCGCGGCAGCCTCATGCGTCTATTCCGGCTTTCCTGCTGGCCGCAGACGCTTGCCTGGTATTGCTGCGCCGGGCGGAAGTCTTTAAGACGGCAATTCCCTCAAAGATGTTTGAAGCGATGGCGGCGGCAAAGCCACTCGTGCTGGGGGTCGAAGGGGAAGCGAAGGAAATCCTTCTGAATGCCGATGCCGGGCTAGCCGTTCCACCCCAGGATGTCGGCGCTTTGGCAAGAGCCGTTGACCGGCTCTGGAAAGAAAGGCAACTGCGGCAAAGATTCGGAGAAAGCGGAAAACGTTCGGTTGAAACGATCTACTCCCACCATCAGCAAACCATGACCTATCTGAAAATATTGCGGGAGACGCTTGCCAGAAAACGAGGGCTCCTCGCTCAGGAAGTCCTGCCCGCATATCGGCTATCCGTACCTGCGAAAGTTTCAAAATGTTCTATTACGAAACCTTGAGAATCTATTCCGAGATTTTCCTTATGTCGGCGCTTTTCGCGCTGCTGGTCACGCCTTTCGTTCAGTCGTTGGCCCGCCGCATGGGAGCATACGGAGTGCCGGAAGAAAACAGAACAAGGTCTGGCACTCCTTGCCTTGGCGGGCTCGCGATCTATTTTTCAGTGCTTGCGGCTTGGGGCGTGCTGTTGCTAATTCCAACCGCAGTCCGGGAAAGTGTCTTTGCCCATATCCCTGCATTCCTCAGTCTGATTATTCCTGCCACGTTGGTTCTTCTCCTGGGTTTTTACGACGATCTGGTTGGGGCGAGTCCATGGCAAAAACTTATTGTCCAGGCGCTGGCGGCCGCGATGGTCTGGTGGGCGGGTGCGCGGATCACTCAATTTCCGTTTTTCGGGCACGAAATTCATAGCCGTGGAATCAGTTTTCTTTTGACTGTTCTCTGGATTGTAACGGTCACCAACTCTTTTAACCTGATTGACGGCATGGACGGCTTGGCGGCGGGGGTTGGTCTGTTTGTGGTCCTGACGATTTTCGTTATTTCCCTGATCCAAGGAAACCGATTCGCAGCCATCATCGCCGCTGGCTTGGCGGGCGGACTGGCTGGATTTCTACCTTTCAATTTTGATCCCGCAAAAATCTACCTGGGAGATACGGGAAGCTTATTCCTGGGTTTTATCTTCTCTGTCCTGGCGGTTGACACCTCGCAGAAGAGTGCCACGATGCTTGCGATTGTGGTGCCGTACATGGCGTTTGGATTTCCTTTGCTTGATACCCTGCTGACCGTCATTCGAAGGTTTTTGAGCGCGAAGCCGCTCTTTGCTGCCGATACAGACCACATTCATCACCGCATTTCCCATAAGTATAAAGGAACGCGGCCGGCCATCTATGCGCTCTATTCGATGGCCGCCCTGTTTTCTTTCGGCTCGCTTTTGATGGCCCGGTCGGTCGGCAGCGTAGCTGTGCTGATCGCCGTCCTGGGCGGAACTTGCGCGTGGTTTGTGGCGAGCCAACTCCAGTATGTGGAACTGACCGAATTGAACTGCTACGTGTCACGAGCCTTTCGCTCCCAGCGCCGGGTTCTTGCCAATCAAGTCCGGCTCCGGAGGATCTCCACGAGATTAGAACTGATGGAGGAAATGGATGAGATGTGGCAGGTTCTTGCTCAGACCCTTGAAGAGTTGGATTTCGACGGACTGGAATTTTGCTTACTAACCCCAAACCCCACGGCCTTGAGGCTGCCATCGTGGCAGCGTCCGTCGAACAGGAAAACAACACCCTACTGGACCGTGGTCATTCCGCTTCACAATAACGGAACGCCGCTTGCGGAGTTGCGACTCAGGCGGGCGCGTGCCAAAGGAAGATTGCTCTTCCAATTCTCCTCTCTTCTTGACACTTTGATTCCCCCCTTTGAACGGAAACTGGTGTTTTGGTATGTCTCAAAGGCACCGATTCCGCTTGACGCCTTCTGGGACGAGTCCCCCACCGTGAGTGAAGTTGATCTAGCCGCTAAAAGGAAACAGCATGAAGCAGCTCTTGCAGGATTTGAAAACGCACCAAGTACGCATTGAAGACGTGCCGGCTCCTGGCTGCCTCCCGCGAGGCGTCCTCGTCCGCACGCGCGCCTCAATGGTAAGCAGCGGTACGGAGCGGGCGTCGATTTCGCTCACGCAAAAGTCTCTGCTTGGGAAAGCGATGGAACGGCCGGACTTATTCAGGCAGGTAGTTAGGAAAGCGCAGACTTCCGGCATCCGGGAGACTGTGTCCGCTGTTAAAACCCGGCTGGACAGTTTCATCGCGCCCGGTTACAGTTCCGCCGGGATTGTTGCGGAAGTGGGAGCCAAAGTGGACGGGTTCTCGCCAGGAGACCAGGTGGCCTGCGCGGGATCGGGACATGCAAGCCATGCTGAGGTGAACTGGGTGCCCACGCACCTCTGCGTCAAGATTCCCAACGGAGTCGAATTCGAGGCAGCCTCATCCGTGGCCATCGGTTCGATTGCCCTTCAAGGAGTGAGAATTGCCGACGCGCGAATCGGAGACCGGGTTGTGGTTCTCGGTCTCGGGCTCGTTGGCCTGATAGCGGCCCAGATTCTGAAGTCTGCGGGATGCGTCGTGATCGGTATTGATCCAGATCCCGCGCGGGTACGGCTGGCGGATGCCTTGGGCCTGGACTTTGCCTGTCTCAATAGCGACTGGCCTCAGAACGCAGCAGGCGCAGCGGGGCTCGATGGACCAGGAGCGGATGTTGTTCTGGTTGCCGCCTCGACTCGTTCCGCAGAGCCCATCCGGCTGGCTGGGCAGCTCGCGCGAGACCGGGGAATTGTTGTTGTGGTGGGTGACGTTCGCGTTGACGTTCC
>Ga0307374_10015288_pt1 | contig 10344 bp, 5 predicted proteins | sample OX3MG_FD_202532 | JGI IMG/M metagenome (GOLD analysis project Ga0307374, IMG submission 202532) | Soil microbial communities from Risofladan, Vaasa, Finland - OX-3 | ecosystem: Environmental > Terrestrial > Soil > Coastal area > Acid sulfate soil | place: Finland: Risofladan, Vaasa | collected...
TCCAGACGATTCGCCCCGCGCGGTCCGCCACCTCGCGGCTGTGCGTGATCACGACCAGTGTCATCCCTTGCTCGCGGTGCAGCCGGTCGAACAGCGCCAAGACATCGTCGCCCGAATGCGAGTCGAGATTACCTGTCGGCTCGTCGGCCAAGAGCAACGCGGGTTCGTTGGCCAGCGCGCGGGCAATGGCCACCCGCTGCCGTTCTCCCACGGAAAGCTGGCCGGGCAGGTGGCCCGCGCGTCGTGCCAGATCGACGGATTCCAGCAGCTTGACGGCTTTGCTGGCACGCTGGGCGGCGGACAGGCGTCCTTCGAACATTGGGATTTGCACGTTCTCGACCGCGGTCAGCGTGGGCAAAAGGTTGAACGACTGGAACACGAAGCCGAGCTTCTCGGAGCGAAAACGGTCCAGGTCGGGATGGCGCGACAACGACTGGCCATCGAAAAACACCTCGCCCGCCGTCGGCGTGTCGAGCGCCCCGAGCAGGTTGAGCAGCGTCGACTTGCCGCTGCCGCTGGGTCCCATGATGGCCAGGTACTCGCCGCGGCGGATTTCGAGCGATACATCGACCAGCGCCGTCACGACCCCATCGGGGTAAACGCGGCTGACGCGGTCGGCTCGCAGCAGGACCGGGTGCGCGGCGGAGTTTCCATCGGCGCTACTCATAACGCAATGCCTCGGTCGGTCGCAGATTTGCCCCGCGAATAGCCGGAAAAAAACCTCCGGCCAGCCCCAGCACGAGCGCGGCCATGAACCCCAGCGCCACGATCGACGGCGGCGTCCCGCCATCGAGCGCGCCCTGGGCGGCGGGCAGCGCCGCCAGCACTCGCGCCAGCACGACGGCTCCCAGGCTGCCCAGCGCCGCCCCGGCCAGACTCAATATACACGCTTCCGACAGGACCATTCGCACGATCCGCGAGCGCCGCCAGCCAATCGCACGCAGCACGCCGATCTCCTGAGTGCGTTCCAGCACCGACATGGCCATGGTGTTGAGCATCCCCACACACCCGATCGCCAGGGCGATGGTCGACGTGGCCCAGGCCATGGCACGAGCCAGGCTCACTTCGAAACTGTTGCCGGCGTATTCCTCGGTGGGCATCGCCGTCAGTCCCAGCGGCTTGTCGTTGCCATCGCGCAGATCTTTGATTTCTCCACACAGGCGCTCAAGGCCATCCGGGCCGCGAGCTTCTTCCGAGCTCAGCGCGACGAGGAACTCGCTCACCTGGCCGCTTTGATCCATCAGTTTCTGCAAATCGTCGAGCAAGACCACGGCCGAGCCGCCTTCGAAAACGTTTGAGCTGTCGAAGATACCAGCCACTTCGAACGGATTCAACTCGATCTCGAGGGTCTCGCCGACGCGCTTGTTGAGATTGTGTGCCAAGATGCTGCCCAGCAGTACGCGGCCGTGATCATCGGCCGTCAGCCGGCGACCCTCGCTGATCGCGAGGTTGTCGTGCATGCGACACTCGGCCGGCCAGCCGTGGACAAGCACCCCCCTGACGCCGCCGCCCAGCGAGACCACGTCGGTCAGACTGAGGGTGACATCGGCCACTCCCGTCAATTCACGCAAACGGTCGGCGACCCGCGCATCGAGGCTGCCGCTGGTGCGCTGAGCGGTGCCCGCCCGGACCACCATCAGGTCGACCCCGTGGCGGCGGTACGCGTCGCTGGCCGAACGTTGCAATCCCGTCGAAACGCCCAAGAGCGTGACGACCGTCGCCACGGCCACGGCCACGCCGATGCCGGTCAGCGTCGACCGCACCTTGCGGCGAACGACGTTGCGGATCACGAGGTCGATGAATCGCATGGGCGGCGAACTTTTCGGGTGTACGGAGGATGGAATCTGTCGATCCACCTTAACGAATTCACGCCGGATGTCTACCGGGGGGTGAAGCCGCCGGGGTGGCTTGACTGTCCACAAGACTTGCGGCCAGTTGAGCGAACACCGTTTACGGCGGCCTTTTTAAGGGGGATATGGGGATTCGGAGGGGATGGGGGATGAAAGCAGGATGATGATCCCACTTTGATGAAATGTCCGGTCCGGCGATGAAGGGGGTCGATTTCTATCGGATTTCGAAATCTCAGCGCACACGCCATTTCGTGACCTACGCTTGTTCAAGCATCGTCGCCCGAAGGCGGCTCGGTCGCGCGCCGCAGGCCACGCCCAGCCCGCGCGACCGCTATCATCGCTAAAGTCAACCTGAAAGTCATTTACAACCAAATGGCGCGCGGGTCGCCGAGTTTACTTGACTTCCACCCGCCAAATGAGATTTACTGAAGTTTCACGCGACCACACTGCCGTTTCGCCGCGCCATCGTCGCGAGGAAACTCGGCGGCGCAGGAAGCACATGAAGATCGGCCCAGGCCCGGAGTGAGAACATGATGATGCGAACTTTACGGACCACCACCATGGCGCTCGGCGTGGCCACAGCGCTCGTAGCGGCGCCCGCCGAAAGCCAGGCCATTTTCCATTGGTTCAACAACGGTTGCTGCAACGGGGGCGGGCTGTTCGCCCGCACGACCACCACCGTGCCGGTCGCCACGCCGACCTACGCGTCGTACGGCGCCGATCCGTGTGGTTGCCAGCCGCAACAGGTCAGTTACGTGCCGCAAACTTGCTACCGCACGCAATACGTCAACGTGCCGACGACGGTCTACCAACCGGTGACGGTCGCCGATCGTTGCACCGGCTGCCCGGTGACGACCATGCGCCCGGTGATCGCCTACCTGCCGCAGGCCCGGCAAGTGCCGTACGTTTCGTACCGAATCGTCTACTCGAATCCGCCCGCCGTCGCGTACCCCGCGGTGAGCACCGTCGGTTACGCCGCGCCGGCGGGCTGTTCGGGTTGCGGCGGCGCGGCACCCGCCTTTTCACCAACGTTCTCACCCGCTCCGGCGACGCAGCAGTACTATCGTGGCGCGATCACCAGCCCCACGACAACGGGTGTGCCCGCGTCAAGCGGCGTGGCGCCGGTGAAAACGTTCCAGAACGGTTCCGACGCGGGGGCCATCGACGAGAGTTCACCCAAACCGATCCCCGACTTGGAGCTCAACAAGGACTCGCGTCGCGGCCCCTCCGCGGAGCCGCGGTTGGTCGCCCCCGACGACAGCCGCACGACGTTTCGGCCGGTTCGGCGCGCGGTGCATGTCGAATCGTCGGACAAGGGCTACGTCTCGAAGGCCTCGCAACTGCAGCCGTCGGCGCCCAAGGCGAAGTCCGCGTGGCGGCAATCTAGCCGGTAGCAGACAAACATGGCTTCAGAGATGGTGTTTCGGGTCAACCGGTCGCACCAGCGCATTGGCCACGAGCGCGATAGCCAATAGTCCCGCCATCAAGTACATCGTCGAGTTGTAGACGGTGCTCGTTGGGTCGGCTGTTCCGGAGGGCGCCAGATCCAGGAGCTTGGCCACGGTCACGGTCTTTTGTGAGACCAAAGTATCGAGATCGGATAACGGGGCGTCGAACCTGGCGGCGAAAGCCGCTGGATCAATTTTTCCGGCAAGCTCGGCGATAGCCGCCGCCATCGAACGCTCGCGCAGCGACGTGAGTGCCAATGGTCCCACCACACCGGCCACGCTCCACGCCGTAAGCAGCCGACCGTGGATGCCGCCGACGTAGCGTGTTCCGAAAAGGTCGGCAATATAAGCGGGAATCGTCGCGAAGCCGCCCCCGTACATCGTCATGATCGCGAGCGTCGCCGCGCAAAATGCCACCAGCCACGCGAGCGAGGGGGACGCGCTCGCCTGGCCGGCGATGAAGGGGATCGAAAGATAGAGCGCCATCGATAGGATGAAAAAGATCATGTACGTCCGCCGGCGGCCGATGTAGTCGGAGGCACTCGCCCAGAAGAACCGCCCCAGCATGTTGAAGCAGCCCGTCAGGACCACGAAGGTATTGGCGAATCCGGGCCACGCGAACTTGGTGAGGGAGGCGCCGAAGATTTCCGTGATCATCGTTCTGGCCACCCCCAGCAGTCCGATTCCCGCTGTGACGTTCAAGCAAAGCACGATCCAAAGCAGGTAGAATTGCGGCGTTTTGAGCGCTTGGTCGACGCCGACGTGGTGCCGGCTGATCAGCTTGTGACGGGCCGTGTCGTCAGTCGGCGGCTTCCAGCCCGCCGGATGCCAATCAGGCGCCGGGATGCGGTAGGAAAACGCGGCGGCGAGCATCACGACGAAGTACGTCGCTCCCAAGACGAAGAACGTCTGCGCCACGCCGGTCCTGCCCGTACCGACCAGGTAGACCCCGGCTTTGCCGGGCACGATCATCTTCCCAACCTCGCTCTCGGCCACGACCACCGCCTCACGGCGCCGGCCGTCGGCGAGCGCGTAGCGCCGGCCGTCGTCGGTCGCGAGCTTCGCCTGCTCCTCGGTGCCAACGTACTGGGGGGCCTGGTAGAAGTAAACGATCAGGCGTTCCTTGAGCGGGGCGGCGATGATCGCACCGCCGCCGAAACCCATGATCGCCATGCCGGCGGCCATGCCGCGGCGGTCGGGGAACCAGCGGATCAGCGTGCTGACGGGGGAGACATAACCCAGCCCGAGCCCAACGCCGCCCAACACGCCATAGCCCAGGTACAAGAGCCGCAGTTCGTGTATCTGGATGCCCAGGCCGCCCAGAAGAAATCCGCCGCCCCAGCACGCCGCCGAGACCGTGCCCACCACGCGCGGCCCAACTCGTTCCAGCCATTTACCGGCGAACGCCGCCGCCAGCCCCAGCACGGCAATCGCGACGGTGAAGACCGAGACGACTTGCTTCAACGACCAATCGTCCGCGGCACTGGCCACGACCCCTTCGACCTTGGTCAGGGCCGGGTTGAAAACGCTCCAGGCGTAGACCGAGCCGATGCAAAGATGAATCGCCACCGAAGCCGGCGGCACGCGCCAGCGATTGAAGCCGGCGGGGGCAATGATGCGGTCTTTGGAAAAAAAGCTGCGCATGGAATGTCAAGGTCCAAAACCTTGAAGCGCTCAGGTGCGGCCGGCGCGCCTCGACGAAATCATCGACTGCCAAAACAATACAGCGCTTTTTCCGTCCGCAAATAAATTTTGCGGTCGGCAATCACGGGCGTGGCCACGGTCCGCTCCTGGAAATCGCGAGAGCTGATCAACTCGCACTTGGCGCCGGCGCGCAACACGCTGACCACGCCGTGCTCACTGGCCAGGTACAGCTTGCCGTCGCCTGCGACGGGCGAGGAGTAGTAGTTGTCGTTGCCCGCCAGCCGGACCTGCTTGAGCATGCGTCCTCTCGCGGCCTCCAGGCAGGTCAAAATACCGCCGTTCTTGACCATATAGAGCCGGTCCTGATAAACCAGCGGGCTTGGCACGTATGGCAAACCCTTGTTGTATTCCCAAACGACACCCGAGCCGGTCAGGTCGCCTGTGCCTCGCGGCCGGATGGCCATCAGCGTGTTCTGCGCCAGTTCGAACACGCGCGCGTACTTATTCCATTCTGTCTCGTCCAGTCCCTTGTCTTGATTGAGGTCGATGCGAAAGAAACGGTCGAGCACTTCCGCGTCCGGCACCTCCTCGCGCACAAGCTTACCGTCGCCGTCCTTGTCCCATTTGGCGACGGCGTCAGACCAGGGATCCATCGCCAGCCGCGCATCGGTATCGCCGCCGGGCGACCAGGTGGCCACGTACAACAGGCCCTGGGACTGTGCCGGAGTGGTGTTGACGATCCGGGCCAGCCCATTGACCCACCAAAGCTTACTTCCATCGTCGGCACCGTAGGCCACAAGCTGCAAGGCGCCGGCCACGACGATCTGCTTTTGGCCGTCGGCGACCCAGACAACGGGCGTCGCATAACTGCGCGTGAAGCCATCGCGGTCGGTCTTCCAGAGCGTGTCGCCGGTCATGCAATCGACCGCCATTACGAAGCTATCGATGTCATGGTCGCCGCTGATGATGAGTTTGCCGTCGACCAGGACCGGCGAGCTGCCCGCGCCGAATTCGTCCTGGAACGGCCCCATCGGCTTGGCCCAGACCAGCCCGCCCTTGAGGTCATAACAAAGCAGCCCGTAGCTGCCGAAGAAGACGTAGACCCGCTGGCCGTCGCAGGCCGGCGTCGCGGCGGCCGGGCTACTGGTCTCGTGGAACAGTTCGATCCGCTCGGCCGGCGCCACCTGTCGCCACATCGTCCGGCCGGTGCGGCGCTCGAGGGCCAGCGTGGCGAGCTCGTTGTTCTCGAACGTGGTCAGGTAGATCGCGTCGCCGCGGACGCAGGGTGTCGAGTGGCCGGGAGGCATTGGCACGCGCCAGAGGAGTTGTTCATCTTCGAGTTTTTCGACAAGCGGCCGTTCGTCGTCGGCCGCCACGCCCCCTCCGTGGCGGAAATAATCGACTTCATCGGCTTGGGCATCCAACGCCGCGAGTACCAGCAGCGCTGGACCGGCGAGCAGAGCGAACGATCGCGCACGGTTTGTGGTCATGGCAGGGAAGTGTCCTCACGGGCAGTTGCAGTTTCCAGGTGACGATTGTAACCGCCTGGCCAGCCGGATAACAGCAGATCCTCGTAGCGGAAAAGCGTGGGAGTTCCGATTCCGCCGTGGGGCAGGTGAAAGTAGTAGGCACACGCCATGCACGCCGTGTGCCGTAACTTGTCGCCGAGAGGGCCATTTTTTTTACGACCCGCTTAAAGGCTAAGACGAGTTTCCGCAAAGTTGAACATAGCATGCCACCGGCTTGCCCGGTGGTCTGTGACGCTGGCAGCTAACCAAGGCGGCTGCCATTCCTGTTTTCGAACCCCGATTGCCCTGCCGCTGCCAGAGGCAGCGGCAGGGCAATCGAGTGGGAAGGGAGAGGTGGGCCCGCGGATTTTAGCTGCCAGCGTGAGTCTCCACCGGGCAAGCCGGTGGCATCATTTGATCGATCCTAGCCTTTAAGCGGGCCGTTGTTTTTTTGCAGTGCCACGGCGCACCGCATCCGCTGCGCGTGTGTCCCGGCGCCTGCAGATTTGATCCGCCGTGGGGCAGGTTTCCAACCTGCCATACCTGCTTTTTTGGCCCTTTGAAAACCTGCCCCGAAGCCCGGCGTCCCTTGCATCCCGCGCGCCGGCGCGGGATGCTGATGGTCATGGCCAAGCGCTTCGCCCAACTCGTATCGGTCTTGAAGCCCAAGCGCCGTTGGGTGCAGTTCCGCCTTTGCACGATGCTCGTTGTGGTGACCGCGTTCTGCCTGTGGCTGGGCGACTATGTGAATCCGATCCGCCGGCTGGAGCGGCAATTACGCGACCCGAACGAAGAAGTACGCGTGATGGCCGCCGAACGCCTCGGCTACTTGGGACCTGACGCACAGTCGTCGACGAAATCGCTGTTGCGCGCGATGGATGACGACAGCGAGCTGCTTCGCGAGAGGGCGGTCTGGGCCCTATCGCGCGTGAGCGGCCGCCCGGAACTGTTGACGCCGTTTCTGACCGATAGCCAAGACGAGGTTCGGTTAGCGGCGGTAGAGGGCATGTTGTGGGCCGGCGGCGATTTCGTCGTGGTCCTGCCCACATTGTTGAAGCTCTACCAAGATGGTTATTCCCAGAATGTCGATGCCCTTTTGTCGGCGCTCGGTCCCGATCAGGCGGCGACCGTGCTCCCGCTATTTTTGGACAACCTGGCCGACCGCGCTGTTCGGCTCGAGAAGGCGGAGGTGGAGGAGGACGAGGAGGAACTGTACGAGGCCGCGGACTGGCTGCACTGTCTCTCTGTGCCCTCCCCGATGGTCGTGCCGGGCTTGATCGATCGATTGGATCACGAGCGGCCGGAGGTTAGAAGGGCCGCGGCTGAGCGGCTTCTCCGGCTCGGAGAATCGGCGAAACAGGCCGCCCCCGCATTGCGAGCTCGGCTGAACGACCCCGATCCCGCCGTCACGGCGGCGATCGCCGCGGCCTTGGGCGCCGTCGATCCTGAAAACGACGAGTTCCTTGCCATCCTGAAGCATGCGCTCCATTCGGATGATGTCTACCTCGCGCATCGCGTCGCCTGTTACGTCTGGGTGCTCGGGCCCGCCGCGGCCGGCGCCTTGGACGACCTGGTGGCAATTCTTTGCGATCCGCGATACGAAATGGGGTGGGGTTCTGGTTCGGTTGAAAGTGCCTTCCTGCGACTTGGCCCATTGGCGGTTTCCTCCCTGGACCACACGCTAAGGCAAGCGTGGGCCGACCGGGAGCGATCGTTGGTGCCTAAAGTGCTTCGAGAGCGCCTCAAAGGCAGTGGGCGCGCGGCAATGGGCGTCGTCGAGAACGCTCTGACGCAAGTGCGGGGCAACGCCAATCCCTATTTCTATGCCAGGGCAGGCGTAACGACTGATGCCGACGACACGCCGCAAGCGCGCGAGCGACGGGCAACGATTCGCATCCTGGAGTGGGTGTATGAACAGGCAACGTCGCTGGTCTTGCCCGAACGGCGATGGGCAACGGCGAGCACGTTGGGAATGATCGGTCCGCCCGCACGAGCTTCGGTGCCGACGCTGGTCGCCGCGCTCGACGACGCGGTATACCGAGACAGTGCCATCCATGCCCTGGGCGGCATCGGAAGGGGCGCCGCCGCGGCGGTTCCTCGCCTGGCGCGGTTCCTCGACTCCGACGATCGATTTCTGCGACATTCCGTGTTCTCCGCGCTGGAGAAAATCGGCGCCGCGGACGAATCGGCGCGGGCGCACATACGTCCCTGGCTGACGAACAGCGATCTGCACGAGCGCGCGCAGGGCGCACTCGCGCTGGCTGCATGCGGCGAGCCAACGGAACAAATACTTCCGACTCTCATCGAGCTGGCAATAGACCCGCATTTCCCCGGTCAAGGCCGGGATTTTAACCTTAGTGATCCACGGGCAGATTGGACATCTCCAGGCATGCGCGCGACGTTGGTGGCGAGCATTGCGTCGCTTGGCGCGGCGGCGATACCCGATCTGAGCGTGTGTTTACTAGACCGCGACCCCAAAGTGCGCCGCGTGGCCGCCAACGCCCTGGGTAAAATCGGCCCCGCGGCCAGGGCCTCAGTCCCGCTTCTGATCGAGTTGTTGGACGACGACCAGGTGTGGAATGCGGCCGCCGAAGCGCTCGGCCACATCGGCGACGAAGCGCATGCGGCCGTTCCCAAGCTCGTCGAGGCACTCCATGCAATGCGCTTCCCTCTCGGCCCAAGCGAATCCGACGCGGACGATTATGACCCGAGGGAATACCTTTCGCGATTGCATGCGCTGGGCGGCATTGGTGCGCAAGCGCGCGTGGGGGTGCCCGCCGTACTCAGGCTTGCGAACTTCGACGACCCGGAAATCAGGCATGCGGCCGTGTTGGCCCTGGCCAGGATCGACCCAGCCAACCCGTCGGTCATCCCCCGTCTGCGGCGTTTGCTGGTGGAATGGGAGAAAAAATCGTCGACTAGTGATGATTGGGATTGGTTTGGAAGCGTTCATTCCTTGCCTGCTGACGGGCTCGAGCAGATCGCGGACGCCGTGTGGGAGCTTGGTCCGCGCGCGGAGCGATTGGTGCCGGACTTGCAACGCATGATGACGACGACCCCCTTGCTTGACCCTCGCGCGCGTTGCTACGCCGCTTTTGCGCTGGCCAGGTTCCCTTCGCATCGACAAACGGCGGAGGACTACCTCGAAACGATCACGAATTCGTCGTTCCCACCATTACAAGTTTTTGGGGGTCCCGCCGTATATATACCCCTGGCGCACGCGCAGTTGCAGAGAATCAGGGGGGTGTCGCAAAGCGAGACGCGTCCCATTGCGACGATGTACGGACTGGGTCCCTAGCGTCGTCCCATTCGCTGGTAACGTTGTAGGCACACTCCGTGTGCCGTAACTTGTCGCGAAAACGGCCGTTTATTCGCAGCGCATTGGCGCGCTGGACTTGAGATGAATTCCGAGCTCCGGCGGCGAGCCGTAAGACAGGTTTTTTATGGCAGGTTGGAAACCTGCCCCACGGCCCCCTCAAACGAGCCGTGATGACACCCTCATGGTCGGTCGTTCAGTGCGCTTTCCGGCAATCCGAACCATCGCAAGGCGTTGTCGCGCAGGACCAGCCGCTTTTGCGCGTCGGTCAGGTCGGCCTGGTCGATCCGAGTTCGTTGCATCCCGCTGTGGTAGAGCGGCGTGTCGGAGCCGAACAACACACGCTCGGCGCCGATCTCGCGCACCGCCCACTCGACCAGGTTGGGAGTGATCGAACGGGCGCTTGAGGTGTCGGCAACCACGTTGCCGTGCCGGCTTTGCTGGATGGCGCGGACTTGGTGAGTGTAGTCGCCGTCCCATCCGCAACCGATGTGGGCCAAGATCACCCGCGTTTCGGGGAAACGGTTCGCGAAGGCGACCAAATCGGCGGCCAGGCTGTTCTGCTCGCTGGAATGCGA
>Ga0307374_10015295_pt1 | contig 10336 bp, 8 predicted proteins | sample OX3MG_FD_202532 | JGI IMG/M metagenome (GOLD analysis project Ga0307374, IMG submission 202532) | Soil microbial communities from Risofladan, Vaasa, Finland - OX-3 | ecosystem: Environmental > Terrestrial > Soil > Coastal area > Acid sulfate soil | place: Finland: Risofladan, Vaasa | collected...
CAACGGACTGGCGGACGACGGGGATGAGAAGGGCGCGTTCCGGACGGCCCGCACGGTCGGACTGCTCGCCGCCGCCCTCGGCCTGTCCATTCATCGGCCGGCCGTCACCGACGTGGACCCGACCAGCCAGGCGAAGGTCCATCAACGCGACGAGGCACGTGCGGGACATGACTGGGCCCGGGCCGATGCCCTGCGCGATGAGTTGGAGCAGGCGGGCTGGCTCGTCGAGGACGGACCCGAAGGGACCCGGATCCGGCGTCGATGAACGCCGCGTGAACAGCTGTCGGGGAGGCCCTTCGGCGGTTGATTCTTGGCCGTGGGCTGCTAGCGTTTTTCCTCTCAGGGAGTCTTCTTCGGATGGTGGTCGCAGACCCGCTCGCACTTGGGAATGTCGGACCAATTGCCCGTCGGTGGCTGTCTGTGCACGACAGCGTGTGGAGAAAGGGGAATGCCACCGTGGCTTCCGGAACAGTCAAGTGGTTCAACGCTGAAAAGGGCTTCGGCTTCATTTCACAACCGGATGGCGGCGCCGATGTATTCGTGCACCACACCGCCATCCAGATGAACGGCTTCCGCTCGCTCGAGGAGGGCCAGGCCGTCGAATTCGATCTTCAGGAGGGGCCCAAGGGCCTCCAGGCGGTCGAGGTGCGCCTAGCCCAGACGGCGTAGACCGACTACCCCTCAGGCCCTCCCGGGCCTCTTCACCCGCGCTCCGGACTCGGCGTGGGTCGTCGCGGCCAAACCCGGCCCGGCCACCCCTGTGGGCGGCGCCGCAGGCACGATTTGACGCCTCGTTCGCGCGCTCCCCGCTGTCAGGTGTGGCGAACCGTGCCATTTGAGGTTACTGTAGAGTAACTACAAAAGATCCACCGAACTGGTGGATGCGGTGCATGGCCAGACAGCCGGCACCGTGGCCGACAGACGTGAGAGGCCCCGAGGGGCTGGAACGGAGCAAGGCACCATGGCTGATTTCTCCTTGGACCTCAACGAGGATCAACTCCAGATCCAAAAGTGGGTCCATGACTTCGCCGAGAACGTCATCCGACCCGCCGGGCACGAGTGGGACGAGCGGGAAGAGACCCCGTGGCCGATCATCGAGGAGGCGGCCAAGGTCGGGCTCTATTCGTTCGACTTCATCACCCAGGCCTTCTTCGATGAGAGCGGCCTGTTGATGCCCATCGCCAACGAGGAGATGTCCTGGGGCGACGCGGGAATCGCACTCGCTATCTTCGGGAGCACCCTGGGCCTGGCCGGCATCGCCGCCAACGGCACACCCGAGCAGCTGATGGAGTGGGGGCCGCAGTGCTTCGGGACGCCGGAGAAGATCCAACTGGCCGCCTTTGCCGTGTCGGAGGCCGACGCGGGCTCTGACGTTTCCTCCCTCCGCACCCGTGCGGCCTACGACGAGGCCAAGGACGAGTGGGTCCTCAACGGCACCAAAACGTGGATCACCAACGGCGGAATCGCCGACATCCACGTGGTGGTGGCATCGGTCGAGCCCGAACTGGGGTCGCGTGGGCAGGCCAGCTTCATCGTGCCACCCAACACCCCCGGCATCTCGCAGGGCCAGAAATTCAAGAAGATGGGCATTCGTGCGTCGCACACCGCTGAGGTGATCCTCGACAACTGTCGGATCCCCGGACACTGTCTGCTTGGTGGCAAGGACAAGCTCGACGAGAAGCTCGCCCGCGCCCGCGAGGGCAAGCGGTCAACCAGCCAGGCTGCCATGAAGACCTTCGAAGGTTCCCGCCCTGCCGTGGGGGCCCAGGCCATTGGCATCGCCCGTGCCGCCTACGAGTATTCGCTCGACTACGCCAAGGAGCGCAAAGCCTTCGGTCGGACCATCATCGAAAATCAGGCCATCGCCTTCAAGCTGGCCGACATGAAGACCCGCATCGATGCCTCTCGTCTGTTGGTGTGGCGAGCATCGTGGATGGGTCGCAACAACAAGGAGTTCACCTCGGGTGAGGGCTCCATGTCGAAGCTCTACGCCGGCGAGACTGCGGTCTACGTGACGGAGGAGGCCATCCAGATCATGGGGGGCTACGGCTACATCCGCGAGCACCCGGTCGAGCGTTGGCACCGCGATTCGAAGATCTACACCATCTTCGAGGGCACCTCCGAGATCCAGCGGCTGATCATCGCCCGGGCCATTTCCGGCGTGCACATCCAGTAGATGAACTGGTCTTTTGTCTTCGACACTCCAGAAGACAATCGGCCGCAAGCTCGGATCTTGAAACCGGAAAAAAATGGGCTTTTGTCCTACTTTTGCTACGGTGAGTTCCGTGGCGACCATCCGAGAGCGCAGCCCCGGGGTCTGGCAGGTCCGGGTCTTCACCGGCCGCAACGGCACTGGTCGGCCCACCCAGACGGCGGTCACTGTCCGGGGCGGTAAGCGGGAGGCGTTGCGAGAGGCGGCCCGGCTCGAATCCGCTCCCCAACGGGGTGCCGCAGGCCGCACCGTGGCCGACGCTCTGGACGGCTGGCTCGAGCGCAACGAAGGTTCGTACACCCCGGCCAGCCTGCGCGACCAGACCAGCCGGGTCCGCCTCGTCCAACAGGACGCGATCGCCCGCACGCCCCTGGCTCGGCTCGGCGTAGCCGAAGTCGACCGCTGGCTCACCCGAATGCGCCGGGCCGGGTTGGGCAACGCGGCCATCCGCAATCGGCTGACCGTGCTCCGGGCAGCGCTCCAGCAGGCGGTCGTCTGGGGCTGGATCTCCTCCAATCCGGCCGCCCTGACCCGGCCCCCGGGGGTCAAGCGTTCACCTCGTGACGTCATGAGTCCTGACGACGCCATCGCCGTGATCAAGGTGGCTACCGACAGCGACCCTCTGGCCGGTTTGGCCCTCCGGCTGGCTGCGGTCGCCGGGGCTCGCCGCGCCGAGCTGGCCGCCCTCCGGTGGACCGACCTCGACGGCTCGGTCCTCACCGTCGACTCGGCCATCACCGTCATCCGTGGCGTCGGTGAAGGAACTGAGGCCACCAAACTGGTGGACACCCGCACCAAGACCGCTGAACGTCACACCGTGACCCTCGATGCCGAGACCGTCCGGCTGTGGAACGAGCTTCGTACCGAACTCGAACCCTACGGTCCCTACGCCTTCAACATCGGTGAGGGACCTCCGAGTCCCGACCGGATCGGGTGGTGGTGGCGGCGCGCTCGGGAAGAATCGGGGATCGACAAGCACTGGCGCCTCCACGACCTGCGACATTTTTCGGCGACCATGGCCATCGCCGGGGGCCACGACGTCCGATCCGTCGCTCATCGCCTGGGTCATTCAGATCCGGCTATGACGTTGAGGGTCTATGCCCACGCCATCGAGCCCGCCGACCAGGGCATTGCCGAGCTGCTGGGCAACGTCCTCGGCGGTTCCGCCGGCAGCGCGGAGGCAGCCAGCAAGGCCTGAACCGCTTATCGGCTCGCCCCGGAGAGCGACGGACACGGTGATGATGTACTTCACGCTGAACTTGTGATGTCGACCACCCGAGCCAATAGTCTGCGAACCCCGCTCAGGGCCTGATCGTCACCATGGCCCGAAGGGCGTCAACCGCCGGAATCACGTGCTGGTCCTCGACGAGGCAGGGATGGCCTCCGACCGGGACATCGCCTTCCTCCTCGACCAGGCCCGCTGGGCCGGCACCAAGGTGGTCATGGTGGGTGACGACCTCGAGGCCCAGCGTCTCATTATCGAGATGGAGAACGGCCGGCGGTTCTGGCTCGAGCAGGAAGCCGTTGCCGCCAAGCTGGCCCACGCCTATGCCACCACGGTCCACCAGAGTCAGGGATCCACCCACGACATCGCCCACGTCTACGAGGACGGGGGAGGGAGGGAGCTGGCCTATGTGGCCATGTCGAGAGCCAGGGAGGCGACCAACCTCTACATCACGGCCGATGACCTCCAACAAGCTCAGGAGGATCTCTGCTGCAGCTGGGAGAGGGAGCGGCGCGAGACGTGGGCCATCGACACCGGCACCCCGCAACCGGGTGCCTCCGAGCTCGAGGCTCCCGTGCCCGCAGCGCTCCAGACGCTGGCCCTGCAGGCCGAGCGAGACGCCCTGGAGGTCGCCATACCCACGCGCATCGACTACCAATTGGAGACCGCAACCTACGAGCTCCAGGCGGCCGAGCGGGCCCTCGTCACCGTGCGAAACGAACGAGGCCGCTACGCCGATGGAGAGCTGAGAGAAGCTGCCGGTGAGCTGTTCATGGCCGGGGACCGTTCCTTCCAGCACGAACGGACCGCCCAGAACAAGGAGTACTCGAGGAGCATCCGCCGGGATGCCCGCCGTCAAGCGGGCGCGGACGCCGAGCGGGTGACGGCGGCCGAAGAACGGCTGGAGAAGCTCCTGGTCGCTGAGGAGCGCACGCTCACCGGAACGCTGGATCGGGCCAAGAAGAAGGTGACCGATCTCACCGACGAGATCGGCGATCGGGATCGGTGGCTGGGTGAGCACCCGAAAGCACCCGGCCAGCTCATTGCGCTGACCAGCCAGGTCAACGAGCTGCGACACGAGAACGACCATGAACGCTGGACAGTGGAGGGGGAGCTCAATCCTCGGCCGGCACCGGCGCCCACCATCGAGCGCTCATGGTCGCGCAGTGACGACCGTTCCGTCGGTCACGATCGGGACGAAGGATTCGGCCTGTGAGCTGGCGCTTGATCTTGCGTACGGCTCGCCGCTCAAGCGGTCAAGGCGTCATCGCTCTTGTGACGCTGTGGGAAGGCGCGTCGTCGGATCGAGGGCGAGTTAGCCCATCGGTAGATGCGCTGAGCTAGGCGATCTCGCGTCCAAAGATCTGATGATCTTGTTACGGCTTCCTCCAGAACCGGACGAGGCTCGGACGAGGGTCCTCCATGGGGAAATCGGGGCAGTTGGCGTCGATCGCGAGACTCGGCACTGTATTACCGTTCGGTCATGCTGCACGGACTCCCTCGGGGCACGGTAACTTTTCTTTTCACCGACGTCGAGGACTCCACGCGTCTGTTGGAGGAAGCTCCGACCGACATGGCTGATGGGCTGCGGGTCCACGACGCCATCGTGAGAGGCACGATCGAACGCCATGAGGGCTACGTGTTCGGCATCGGCGGGAACGGCTTCTGCGCAGCGTTCTCGACTGCCGCCGACGCGGCTGCTGCGGCGATCGAATCCCAGGAGCTGCTACGCGATGACACCGCCATCAACTTCTTGGTTCGCATGGGTTTGCACACCGGTGAGGTGATCGAACGCGACCGGAACTACTTCGGCAGCGAGGTGAACCGCGCCGCCCGGCTGATGTCGCTCGCGCACGCAGGTCAGGTGCTCGTCTCGGACGCGACCGAGGTGCTGCTGCGCAACCGAGTGGCTCTGCGGCCCCTGGGTGAGCACCGGCTCCGCGGGCTGCGCGGACGGATGTCGGTGTACCAGGTCGTTTCCGATGAACTCCCGACGGATTTCCCTGTGCTCCGAAGCGTTGACTACTTCACGGGGAACCTCCCCCAGCAGCTGAGCTCACTGGTGGGCCGCGAGGACGAGGTTGCCGAGGTTGCCGAGGTTGCGCGCGCGAGCCGGTTGATCACGCTGAGCGGGGTCGGCGGGGTCGGCAAGACCCGGCTTGCCCTGGAAGTCGGGGCCGAGGTGGCCGGCGAGTTCCCCGACGGCGTGTGGATGGTCGACCTGGCGTCGGTGGGTGACCCGGCTTCTGTCCCAGCGACGATCGCGACCGTGCTCGGCGTCACGCCGCAGAGGGACTCGGCACTCATCGACACGGTCGCCGATGCGCTGGGAGGTCGGCGGCTCCTTCTGGTGGTCGACAACTGTGAGCATGTCCTGGCCGCAGCGGGATCGGCCATCGACACGATCCTCGGTCGCTCTGGGGGCGTCAAGATCCTCGCGACGTCGCGCGAGACCCTCGCGGTCAATGGGGAAACGGTGCTCACCGTGGCACCGCTGGCTGTGGAGGGGGGCGTGGCCTCCGACGCCGTCACGCTGTTCGTCGATCGAGCCCGGGCCGTCCGACCCGATTTCGGGCTCTCGGATCCTGATATCGCGACCGCGGTGACCGAGATCTGCGAGACCTTGGACGGCCTCCCGCTGGGCATCGAGCTGGCTGCCGCCCGAATGGCAGCCATGAGCGCGGTCGAGGTCAGGGATCGACTCGCCGAGCGGTTCCGTCTGTTGAAAGGGTCGATACCGGAGCCGGAACGACAGCTCACGCTCCGCCGTGCGGTGGAATGGTCCTACGACCTCTTGACCGACGACGAGCGGGAGCTGTTCCGCCTGACATCGATCTTCGCCGGCGGCTTCGACCTGACGAGCATCTGCGCCGTGGTCGAAGGGGCCGACGACGTGGACGTGCTCAGGCATCTCGACTCGTTGGTCCGAAAGTCACTCCTCGTCGCCGACCTCACCGCCGCCCGTACCCGCTACAGCCTCTTAGAGACCATCCGCCAGTTCGCCGAGGACCGGTTGGGGGAGGCGGACGCGCTCGATCGGACTCGTGACCGGCACGCCGGGTACTTCGCACAGCAGTCCGCCGCCCGATGGGAGCACTGGAACGGGCCCGGGTGGCGCGAAGCCGTCGACTGGGTGGAGGCGGAGCTCGGCAACCTGCGTTCCGGATATCAGTGGAGCGCGGGGCGAGGCGAGCTGGAGGTGGCGACCGACATCGCGGCGCATGCCGCGCTCATGGGCTTCTCGGTGCAGTTGTTCGAAACGCTTGCCTGGGCAGAGGAACTGCTCGAACCGGCAGCCGCCGCAGACGTCCACCGTCTTCCCCGCCTGTACACGGCGGCTGGCTACGCGTGTTTCGCGGGAAGGGCGGAGGCGGCGCGAGCGAACGCCCACCGCGCGACCGAGCTTGAGGTCGACTCTCGCTACGACGCGTGTGAGCCCGGGTACGCCTCGTTCGTCGAGGCCTTGGGCCACGTGTACTGCGGCGACCTCGATCGCTATGTCGAGCTCACCGGTACCGTGGCGCGCAAGTATGGAAGCGATCGGGGCTACGGCCTGGCCTCCTACGTCGACGGCCTCCAGTCTTGCGGCCGGATCGAGGAGGCACTCGGGCTCACCGAGGAAGCCGTCGCCGCCGCGAGATCGCTCGGCAACCCCTACTGGATCTCTTATGCGCTCTGGATCGCTGGGATGGCGTTCTCCAAGGCAGATGTGCGCCGCGCGTTCGCGGCCTGGGACGAGGGGATCGCCTTCGTGCGTGAGCATCGCGTCCAGTTCTTCGAAGGCTTCCTTGCACGCGACGCGGCTCGCCTGCACACCTCCGACGGCGAGCCCGAGGCCGCGCTGGTTCTGTTCTCCGAGGCCATCGCCGCGTTCCATCGCGCCGGCAACGTGCCCCAGCTGGTCATCACTCTGGCCAGCGTGCCTACGCTGTTCGAACGCCTCGACCGTCTTGCGCCCGCGGCGATGCTCCTCGGCGCCTTGTCTCGTGAGCCTTCGAGCTTCCACCACGTTCCCGAGCTCGGCGACCTCAGCGACCGCGTCAGCGCCAAGCTCGGCAAGAAGCGAGCTGCAGGGCTGACTTCGGCCGGCGCGGCGCTCGACCTCAGCGATGCGGCCCTCTACGCACGCCAGCAGATCGACGCCGCCCGCCGCGACCCGAGCCCGCGGACCCGGACGACGCGGCCCGGTGGGCTGAGCCGACGAGAGATCGAAGTGCTACGCCTCGTGGCCGATGGCCGAACCGCCGGCGAGATCGCCACGCAGCTGTTCATCTCGTCGAGGACGGCCGAACACCACATCCAGAACATCTATACGAAGATCGGCGTCTCCAGCCGCGCCGCGGCGACTCGCTGGGCCGTCAAGCACAAGGTCGTCGACGACGTAGTCGCAGGCTGACGGTTCCGATCGGCAGGCGGCATGCCGGTCTTGGGACGACACACAGCCAGCGGGGGGAAATGGGTAGGTCTACCGATGCCGCGCCCTCGGCCCTTCGTCACAATGACTCTACGCCCGCCGAACCGGTTGGCGAGAAGTGAGATCCGAAGGGATCCATTCAGAAGGAGAACAGTCATGATCCTGGCAACTACGACCGTCGAGAACGTCGACCGATTCCTAGATGTGTTCGGCACAAAGGGCGCTGACAAGCGCGCCCTCCATGGCTCCAAGGGTTCGACGGTGTTCCGCGATCCCACCGAGGAGAACCGCGTCTGGGCGCTGTTCGACTGGGACGAGGCGGGGTGGGCGAAGTTCGTCTCCGACCCCGATGTCCCGCCGATCCTCAAGGAAGCCGGACATCTGAGCAAGCCCGAAGCCGCGCTGCTGCTCGGTTCCTACGAGGCGTGAGGGGGCAGAACGATGACCACCCCAATCAACCGTCCGGCCCGGGTCGGTCTGATCACCGATCAGACCGGCGCTCTGTCCTTCATGGGAATCGCCAACATCAACGTCTCAAAGATGGTGATCGATGACATCAACGCACGCGGCGGCCTCCTCGGTCGCCCCGTCGAATTGTTCGTCGAGGACAGTGCGACCGACGACAGCGTGGCGGAAGCCGCCGCGGCCAGGCTCGTCGAGCGGGCGACCGTCGACGTCGTCGTTGGCGGCATCTACAGCTCCACGCGACAGGCGATCAAGCGACCTGTGGTCGACCAGGCGGAGACGCTCTACATCTACCCGGAGCAGTACGAGGGCCAGGAGTGTCACCCCCTGATCTTCTGCACCGGGCCGGTGCCGGCGCAGCAGGTCGAGCCCTTCTTCCCCTGGCTGATGCAGCAGACCGGGGCGAGGAGGTTCTACATGCCGTCGGCCGACTACATCTGGCCACACACGCTGAACAAGAAGGTGCGCGAGGTCGTCACCGCCGAGGGGGGCGAGATCGTCGGCGAGGAGTACTTCCCGCTCGATCACACCGACTACGAGCGGATCGTCGCCGACATCATGTCGACGGGCGCTGAGGTCGTGTTCAACACGATCGTCCCTCCGGGGCTCACGCCGTTCCTCGAGCAGCTGTACCACGCTGGCTTCACGGCTCGGGGCGGGCACATCGTCTGCACCTACTTCGACGAGAACTTCCTGAACCTCGTCCCGGCCGACCACGTCGAAGGCCTCTACGGATGCCTCGACTACTACCGGGACGTCGACGATCCGTTCAGCATGGAGCTCCTCAATCGGTACGAAGGGCTCTACCCCGGGAGCGCGATGTTCACCGCAGGCAGTGCGTGCACGGGAACCTACCGTGCCCTCAAGCTCTGGGAGGCCGCCGTCAACGAAGCCGGGTCCTTGAACCAGGACGACGTCATCAACGCGCTGGACCACGCCCGAATCGCGCAAGGCCCGGGAGGCCCCGCCGAGATGGTGCCGGGCCAACACCACGTGCGAATGAACATGTACATCGCCCGGTCCGAGGGCGGCACGTTCAAGGTGGTGAAGAACCTGGGTCACATCGACCCGAAGGAATGCGAGGTCGGGCGGCCCTGACCCCGATCCATTGGATTGCACCCACACGTGGTGCACGGGCGACGCCGGCTCCGACCACCTTGGCCGGGACTGGCGTCGCCCCTTCGTCGCGCGCCGCTCGAGCGGCCCGAGGTATCAATGGACGCCAATCGTCCACTCGCTCGGCGGCCGAACTAGGATGGCCGTCGGCCGTAGAGGAGTGGAGACCCAGATCATGCCCGATTTCGCGTGCCGCACTGAAGCCACCATCGACGCCGCTCCCAAGGTGCTGTTCGACATCGTGAGCAATCTACCGCTGCATGTCGAGCTCGCGGGGAGCGGCGAGCTCAAGACGATCACGCAGAAGCCAGCCGGTTTTGTCGAGACGGGCACGCGCTTTCTCGCTGAGGAGTCCGTCAAACTCGCCGATGGCAGCGGGATAGACGTGAATGCGGACTCCGTCGTCGTCATCTGTGACACGCCCACCACGTTCTCGTGGATCGTCAACCCAGTCCTGCCGGACCGGCTCCGCCGGGTGCAGTGGTGGTTCCACTTCATCCCGGAGGACGACAGAACAGGCGTCGTGCACGAGGTCGAGGTCGACTTCGGCGAACTGCAAGACGAGATGCTCAAGGGACTCCGTGACAACTTCGACCAAGTCCGCGCTCCTGTTATCCGAGCCGGCATGGACAGGACCCTCGAGAACCTCAGGAGGATGGCTGCGCGGTAGGCATCCTCCCCAGCGGTCGGTCGTGCAAATGCATCGACCGCCCCGTGTCGCAGCCGTCCGAAGCGAAGAGGTCCCGAACGCGGGGGTGGGCTTTCCAGATCAATCAGACGGACATCTCATTCGGCCGCGCGCGCCAGCCAGGGGTCAAGAAGCGTCCCAGAATGTTCGCCCCGAACCCCCGGCCCGCCCTGGCCCATAACACCAATGATCGGTGGGACACGTGGGTCGCCGCTC
>Ga0307374_10015296_pt1 | contig 10336 bp, 9 predicted proteins | sample OX3MG_FD_202532 | JGI IMG/M metagenome (GOLD analysis project Ga0307374, IMG submission 202532) | Soil microbial communities from Risofladan, Vaasa, Finland - OX-3 | ecosystem: Environmental > Terrestrial > Soil > Coastal area > Acid sulfate soil | place: Finland: Risofladan, Vaasa | collected...
AGCCGAGCGGCGTCCAACGTCCGAAGATCATGGCAGCCAGAGCGATGAAGCCCAAGCCCGAGCTGATGTCCTTGTTGAAGAAGCCAACCGAGCCGATGGTGAGGAACGCACCGCCGATACCGGCCACCATGCCGCCGAGCACGACATTCCGGTAGCGGACCCACAGCACCCGGATGCCCACCGTGTCAGCGGCGGTCGGGTGCTCGCCCACGGCTCTGACCCGCAGGCCCCAGCGGGTGCGGAACAGCCCGACCTGGATCAAGATGATCAGCGCGTAGGCAATGTAGAGGAAGATCGTCGAGTCGAAGAAGATCGGCCCGATGATCGGGATGTCACCGAGCAGCGGGATCTTGACCGCGTTGAAGGTGTTACCCGTATTCAGGTTGGGATTGGGTACCATCAGCCGGTCGTACAGGAATCCGGTGAGCCCGAGTGCCAGCACGTTCAGCACCACGCCCAGGATGATCTGATCCACCAGGAACGTGATCGCGAAGACCGCGAGAAGCAGGCCGAGCAGGCCGCCTGCCAGCGAGCCTGAGATCAGGCCGAGCGTAAGCGAGCCGACAGCGCTCGCGATCGCAGCGCCCGCGAACGCGCCGACCAGCAGCTGCCCCTCGATTGCGATGTTGATCACCCCCGACCGCTCGCACATGCAGCCGGCCAGGGCTCCGAAGACAAGCGGCAGGGACGCCGCGAAGGTCTGCTGAAACAGGCTGATCAGGTTGACCGACGTGGCGTTGCCTGCGTCGGCCCAGCACAGCAAGGCGATCAGGAAGCACACCAGAGCGCCCGCGATGCTGAACCGCCTGGCCAGGCGTGCAGGTTCGGTCACGGTCCGCCAGATGCCGATCGCGATCGAGATCGCGCCGACGATGTAGCAGACCAGGGCGGCTGGCGCGTGAATGCTCGGCACCTGCATCCCGGCGCCGGAGATCGACAGGTCGAAGGTCGCGTGACCGGAGTGCGCGAAGAACCCGAACAAGACGATGTCGATCGCACCGAGGAAGATGAAGGCCGCCGGGGCGAGGTATCGGCGGCTCACCGTCGTTGGCAGCCGCAGGCTGGCTGTCAAGGTCGTCACCCGTTCCACCCCTTCGCCACCGCCTCCATGCCGGTATCCCTGGCTGCGCGCAGCCGGAAGATGGCCCTGATCAGCGGCGGAGCCGCGACGAACAGCACGATCAGGCCCTGGATGACCTCGACGATGTCGACGGGAACCTGCGGATTCGTCGCCGCCTGCATGACGGTGCCGCCGGCCTGAAGAGCACCGAAGAGCAGGCCAGCCAGGATCACGCCGAGCGGCCTGGCCCGGCCGAGCAGCGCGACCGTGATGCCGTCGAACCCGTAGGTGCCGTATGTGTTGGTCGTCAGCGGCGGCGGGGGCGCGCCACCCTGGATGACCGTGGCCGCCGCCAGGCCGGCCAGTCCGCCCGCGATCAGCATGACGAGTGACCAGTTGCGCTCGACGCTCATCCCGGCGCTGCGTGCCGCCCGCGGATTCGCGCCGACGGTGCGGAACTGGAAGCCGATGGTGCTGCGAGATAGCAGCCACCAGACCAACCCGCCGGCGGCGAGCGCGACCAGGAATCCGACGTTCGCCTGCGGCGGCGGGCCCCCTACATGCGGGAACGCGGCGTTGGCGTCGATGCCAGGGGCGACCTGGTTGGACTGGTGGGGCTGCTGGATCAAATTGGGGCTCGACAGCAGGTAGTTGAGCAGGTTGTACATCACGTAGTTGAGCATGATCGTCAGGATGACCTCATGCGCTCCGGTACGTGCCTTCAGTTCGCCGACGATCCAGCCGATCACGGCTCCGCCGATGAACGCGCCGACCACGCATACCAGGATGTGGATCCCGGCCGGGAGATGAACGGCGAAGCCGAGCCAGGCGGCCACGATCGCGCCGCCGACGAACTGGCCGGCGGCACCGATGTTGAACAAGCCAGCGCGGAAGGCGATCGCCACGGACAGGCCGGTCAGGATCAGTGGTGTCGCCTCGAACGCCGTCAGTGACAGCGGGTAGAAGATGGCCGCAATCGAGCCGCCGTGGAAGGCCGCGGATATGGTGGCCGGGCTGAAGATCGAGCCCTCGAACAGCGCGGAGTACGCAGTCGCGACCGACGTCCAGGTCATGGACAGCGCCGTGCCCGGGGCGGCGAAGAAAGAGCCCCAGGCGTGCAGGACGCTGGGATCGCTGAACACGATCAGCAGGGCGCTGATCACCAGCGCCAGGAAGATGGCCAGGATCGTGATCACGGCGGGGCTGCCCTCCGTGATGGCCTGGATGATGGCCGCGCCGGTCAGCCGGCCGCGGCTGGCGCCATGGCCGGCTGGCGCGGAGTCGTCCGGAGCGGGGGCCGGCTCAGGGGCGGCCGGTAGCAACTCATCGGTCACGGCTGCTCAGGCTCCTCGGGGTCGCTAGCCTGCACGGCTTGCTCCGGCTCGATTTGCTCATGGCCGGCTTGCCCGGGTCCGGCTTGCCCGGGTCCGGCCGGCTTCAGCCCTGCCGCGCCGCCCGCCATCATCAGGCCGAGCTCCGTCTCTGGTGTGTCGGGCGGGCAGAACCCGACGATCTGGCCCTCGTACATGACCGCGATCCGGTCGGAGAGTGCGTAGATCTCGTCGAGCTCAGAGGAGACGATCACGACCGCCACGCCGCTGTCGCGCGCTGCGACGATCTGCTTATGCACGAACTCGATCGAGCCCACATCCAGGCCCCGGGTCGGCTGGCTGGCCAGCAGTACCTTGCTTTCCCGGCTCATCTCCCTGGCGACGATCACTTTCTGCTGGTTGCCGCCGGACAGCGTGCCCGCGTGAGTAAGCACCGAGGTCGTCCGGACGTCATAGTCGGCGACGCGACGCTCGGCGGACGTGCGGATCGCGGTCAGGTCCATGGCGATGCGGGAGGCGTACGGCGGCCGGTCGAAGACATCAAGGATCAGGTTCTCGGCCACGGAGAAATCGCCGACGAGGCCGTCTTCCTGCCGATCCTCGGGAATGTAGCCGATGCCGGCCCGCAGCCGATCCCTGGTGGACTTGTGGCTCATGTCCGTCCCGTCGAGCCACAGCGAGCCGGTCGACGGTCGCAGTCCGATCAGCGCCTCGCAGAGCTCGGTCTGGCCGTTGCCCTGGACGCCGGCGATGCCGAGGATTTCACCGCCCCGCACCTCGAACGCGACGTCCTGCACGGCCGTCCCGCCGTGCTCGCCTGGAACGGTGAGATCCCGGACATCGAGCCTGACCTCGGCGGGCCGCGCCTCGTCCTTGCTCACCCGCAGCTGGACCGACCGGCCGACCATCAGTGCCGCCAGCTCGGAGTCGCTCGTGGTCGGCGGGCGCTCGCCCACTACCTTGCCGCGCCGGATGATGGTGATGTTGTCGGCGATCGCCTGGACTTCCTTGAGCTTGTGCGAGATGAAGATGATGGACTGGCCGCCCTCGCGCAGCTCCCGCATGATCCGGAACAGGTCCTCGGTCTCATTCGGGGTCAGCACCGCGGTCGGCTCGTCGAGAACGAGAACGCTGGCGTTGCGCAGCAGGACCTTGATGATCTCGACTCGCTGCTGGACGCCGACCGGCAGATCCTCGACGTAGGCGTCCGGATTGACCTTGAGGCCGTAGCGCTCTGATAGTTCGAGCACGTCACGGCGGGCCCGCCGCCGGTCGAGCAGGCCGAAGGTCGGAATGCTCAGCGCCGGGACGGACAACGGGCCCAGGTGCAGCGCGGGGGTTCGCACCTGCCGCAGCCGCTCCGTACCCAGCATGACATTCTCGGCGACGGTGAAGACGGGGACGAGCATGAAGTGCTGGTGCACCATGCCGACTCCGGCACTGATCGCGTTTTTGGGAGAATGGATCCGCACCGGCCGGTCGTCGACGAGGATCTCGCCCTCATCGGGCTGGACTAGCCCGTACAGCACGTTCATCAGGGTGGTCTTGCCGGCGCCGTTCTCGCCGAGCAGCGCCCTGATCTCGCCGGGGTGCACGACAAGGTCGATGTGGTCGTTGGCCACGAGCCCGCCGAAGCGCTTGGTGATGCCCCGAAGCTCCAGCTTCATCCGGCCGCCCTCCCCTCCAGATGGCTCCGGTCAGCTGCCCAGGGAACCTGGGCAGCTGACCGGCTCAGACGGTACTTATTCGCCAGTCCGGTGTTACACCGGGCTCTTGGTGGCTGGCTTGATCGCGCCGCTCTCGATCTGCTGGGTGAGCGTCTTGATCTCGGCCTGCAGGGAGGCAGGAACCTTGCTCGCGAAGTCGTGGTACGGAGCCAGGACAGCGCCGCCGTTCTGCAGCGTCCCCACATAGGTGCCGCCCTTGAAGCTGCCATTGACGGCCGACAGGATCGCGGTCTTGACCGACGAGGTGATGCCCTTCTCCACGCTGGTGATGAAGTATTTGCAGTAGGCGGCCGCGCTGACGCAGCCGTCGGTGTCGACCCACATCATGCTGACGTTGTGGCCGGCGTTGTTGGCTGTCTGGACGGCCTTCGCCGAGCCGAGGCCTACCCCGCCTGCGACCGGGAAGATGATGTCAGCGCCCTCGTTGATGAAGGTGTTGGCGATCTGCTGGCCCGCCCCCAGGTTGGTGAAGCTGCCGGCCATGGTGCCCTTCTGGGTCTTCTCGTCCCAGCCGAGCACCACGACGTGCTTGTGGTGCTTGGCGTTGTAGTACTGCACGCCGTCCCAGAAGCCGTCTTCGTAGATGGTGACCGTGCCGAACTGCATGCCGCCATAGGTCGCGACCTTGCCGGTCTTGGTCATGCCGGCGGCCAGGTAGCCGCCGAGGAAGCCGTCCTGGACGGTGTTGTACACCAGCTGGTCGATGTTAGTGAGCGGCTTCGCGCCCTTCTTCAGCGGCAGGCAGAAGGAGGCGTACGAGCAGTCGACGATCGCGAACTTCTGGCTCGGGTCGGCAGCCGCGGCCGTCTGCGTGGCGCTGGCCATCAGGAAGCCGACGGTGATGATGATGCCGCAGTGCTCGCCCTCGAAGGTGGAGATGTTCTTGGCGTAGTCGGCCGTCGAGGTGGAGGGCAGGTTCTTGATCTGGATGCCGGGATTGGCAGCCTCAGCAGCCTGGAAGCCCGCCCAGGAAGACTGGTTGAACGACTTGTCGTCGAGGCCGCCGGTGTCGGTGACCATGCACGCGGTGAACGACGGGCTGGCGGCCGCTGACGAGCTCGCCGAGCCGCCGCCCGAACTGCCCGAGCCGCCGCTGCCACACGCGGCGGTGAGCAGCGCCAGCACGCTCAGCGCGGTGACGGCCCTAAATGTCCCTCTCACGGTACCTCCTCTGCGGGGGGCGGCCTTGCTGCCGCCAGGCATCACCGGCCTACTGACCCGGCCCGGCCGGCGTGGGCATAAAGAGAACCCCGGAGTCCCCCCCGGGATGATCAGGAATCTATTACCGTCACGAGTGTTGCGGTAGCGGGTAATCATGGCGCTACGGTGCTGTTGTGAAATCGATACGCTGACAATCAGCTGCAAATCGGTGAGTTCTACCATAACAACCGGAGCCGTATGCTGACGATCGACTGGCCCGCACTGCGGGCGGCCGCCACCGCGGCGGCGGGCAACGCCTACGCGCCCTACTCGCGGCTGCGGGTCGGTGCGGCCGGGCAGGCGGCCAACGGCGCCGTGGTGACCGGCTGCAACGTGGAGAACGCATCGTTCGGGCTGACACTGTGCGCTGAATGCGGTCTGGTCAGCGCGCTGCACGCCGCCGGTGCGGGCCGGCTGGTCGGGGTCAGCGTGGTCGCTGTCGACGGGGCTCCGCTGGTTCCGTGCGGCCGGTGCAGGCAGCTGCTGCTCGAAGCGGGCGGAGCGGGGCTCCTGATCGACTCCGACGAGGGGCCGCGCCCGCTCGGCACCCTGCTGCCCGACGCCTTTACCGGTACCGACCTGGCCGAGCGGCGCGATACCCGTGCCTGACGCGGTCGACCTGATCCGGGCCAAGCGGGACGGGCAGGTGATCGCCGACGCCGATATCCGCTGGCTGATCGGTGCCTATACCACGGGCGTCGTCGCCGACGAGCAGATGTCGGCGATGGCGATGGCTGTCTTCTTCCGCGGCCTGGCGCCCGCTGAGCTGCGGGCCTGGACCGACGCGATGATCGCCTCAGGGCAGCGGCTGGACCTGAGCGCGGTGCCGGCCCCGACGGTCGACAAGCACTCCACCGGCGGAGTGGGCGACAAGGTGTCACTGATCCTGGCTCCATTGGTCGCCAGTTGCGGTGCCGCCGTGCCCCAGCTCTCCGGCCGCGGGCTCGGTCACACCGGGGGAACCCTGGACAAGCTGGAGGCCATACCCGGCTGGCGGGCCGGGCTGTCGGCGCGCGAATTCGTTGAACTCCTCTCGACGGTCGGCTGCGTCATCTGCGCTGCCGGTGAGGATCTGGCGCCCGCCGACCGGAAGCTCTATGCCCTTCGCGACGTCACGGGGACGGTCGAGTCCATTCCGCTGATTGCCAGCTCGATCATGTCCAAGAAGATCGCGGAGGGCACGCAGTCGCTGGTGCTCGACGTCAAGGTCGGCCGGGGCGCGTTCATGCGGGAGCTTGGCGCGGCGCGCGAGCTCGCCCAGACCATGGTGCGGCTCGGCACCGAGTCGGGCGTGCGGACGGTCGCCCTGCTGACGGCGATGGACGTGCCGCTCGGCCGGGCGGTCGGCAACGCCGTCGAGGTGGAGGAATCGGTCCGGGTGCTGCGCGGCGAAGGCCCCGGCGACCTGGTCACCGTAACCCTGGCGCTCGCGCGCGAGATGCTCGCGCTGGCCGGGATCGAGGCGGATCCGGCCGCTGCGCTGGCCGACGGCCGGGCTCTCACCACCTACCGCAGGATGATCGCCGGGCAGGGCGGCGACCCGGACGCGGCACTGCCGGCTGCCGGGCACGTGCGGACCGTGCCGGCGGCGGACTCAGGCTGGCTGCGTGACCTGGACGCGCTGGCGGTCGGGACGGCCGCGTGGCGGCTGGGCGCCGGGCGGGCGCGGAAAGAGGACCCGGTCAGCGCCGGGGCCGGGATCATCTGCCTGGCCAAGCCCGGGGAGCGGGTCGAGCGCGGCCAGCCGCTGCTGGAACTGCGGACCGATGACGCGGCCCGTTTCGGCCGGGCGATGGACGCGCTGGAGGGCGGGATCGAGATCGGGCCTGAGCAGCCGGTGATCGGGCCGCCTGTTCTCGAGCGCATCGCATAGCCGACAATGGTCGGCATGGCCCCGACCCTTGACCAGATCCGGCGGGTACCCAAGGTCCTGCTGCACGATCACCTGGACGGCGGGCTCCGCCCGGCGACCATCGTCGAGCTCGCCGACGCTACTGGCTACCAGGGCTTGCCGACGACCGACCCGGCCGAACTCGGCGGGCTGATCAGCGCGGCCGCCGCCGAGCACGGCAGCCTGGAGCTCTACCTCGAGACGTTCAAGTACACCGTCGGGGTGATGCAGACCCGCGACGCGCTCGTCAGGGTCGCCGCCGAGTGCGCCGAGGACCTCGCCGCCGACGGAGTCGTGTACGCGGAGGTGAGGTTCGCCCCCGAGCTGCATGTCACCGCTGGGCTGAGCCTGGACGAGGTGGTCGAGGCCGTCCTCGAAGGGTTCGCTGCTGGCGGTGCCGGACGGGGGATCAGGGTTTACGCGCTACTGACCGCGATGCGGACGGCGGCCAGGTCGCTGGAGATCGCCGAGCTTGCCGTCACGTACCGAGACGACGGCGTGGTCGGGTTCGACATCGCGGGCGCCGAGGCAGGCAGCCGGCCCAGCCGCCACCTCGATGCGTTCCAGTACGTCGAGCGGGAGAACTTCCATATCACCATCCACGCTGGTGAGGGATTCGGGCTGCCGTCGATCTGGGAGGCCGTGCAGTGGTGCGGCGCCGAGCGGCTCGGGCACGGCGTGCGGATCATCGACGACATCACGGTGCTGCCGGACGGGACGGCCCAGCTCGGCCGCCTGGCCAGCTTCGTGCGGGACCGGCGGATCCCGCTGGAGATGTGCCCGACCTCGAACGTGCACACCGGTGCCGCCCCGTCGATCAAGGAGCATCCGATCGGGCTGCTGCGGCAGCTGTCGTTCCGCGTCACCGTGAATACCGACAACCGGCTGATGAGCGGCGTGACCTTGTCGTCGGAGTTCGCCGCGCTGTGCGAGGCGTTCGGCTACGGCTGGTCCGACGTGCAGTGGCTGACCATCAACGCGATGAAGAGCGCGTTCGCGCCGTTCGATGAGCGGCTCGAGCTGATCAACACCGTGATCAAGCCCGGGTTCGCCTCCGCGATGGCCCCGCCCGTCACCAGCAGGCACGCGGTGGGAAACCGCCGTAGCTGACCGAAGGCTTGGCGATCCTGATTGTCGGAGTCCGTCGGCATGCTGGCTGGCATGGTCAAGAAATCGCGCCAGCCAAGGTCGTCACCGGACGAGGACTGGTTAGGTTCAGGCTTTGCCGCACAGGGCACGGGGATGCGCTCCGATAACATCGCTGGTATATCTTGGGGAGAGATGGAGCTTGAACCCGAGGTATCTGCATGGCTCGACAGTCTGGACGACGATCGGTGGGCGCAGGCGCTATTTCACCTGGACTTGCTGGAGTGCCGCGGCGTGCACCTCGGCGAGCCGTATACCAGGCAACTAGTCGGCAAGCTGCGGGAGCTGCGCTTCTACTGCGGTGGCGAACGGATCCGCGTTACCCACTGGATTGCTACTGGTCGCCGGATCATTGCCCTGACGGTTTTCACCAAGACCAGGATGCGGGAGTCCGCCGAGATCGGCCGCGCCGAGCGAGCGCTTGCCCGGTGCCAGCGCGAAGGTCATACGCCCGACGACGATGAGGACGAGAGGAACCAGCGATGAGCGATCCCGGAGTACAGCGGATGAGGCTCGCTGACGTCCGAGAGACGCGGATGAACAAGCCTGAGGTCGCTGAGGCCTACGCTCGAACCCGACTGCGCTTCGAGCTGGCAGAAGCGGTCCGCGCTCGTCGGGAGGAGCTCGGCTGGTCACAGCGCCAGCTGGCGGAACGCGCAGGTATGTCCCAGCCAGGCATCGCGCGGTTCGAGGGCGGCGGTACGACGCCCACGCTCCCGATGCTTGACCGCATCGCATCCGCGCTAGGGCTCCGGCTCACCGTCACTCTGGCTCCCGACGTACCCCAGTCAGCATGAGGCCCGAGAGCGACGTGAGCGGCGATGGACCTGCTGGCTGCCGGCCTTGCCTCCTACGCCGTGGCCGGCCGCGCCGACGATGATCCCGGTGCGGCCGGCAGCGCCGGGACGAATGCGGCAAAGCAGCTCACCTGGCCGGGGCGCGGGCGCGGTCCTTTGGCCGCAGCCACAGTCGCGCTGCCGGCTCGGATTGCCTGCTGGGTTCCGGCGGATTACTTCTGGCGGCAAGATATGACCAGCACGGCAGATCCCTGGACTGCCTGACCTATCACGAGACGAGACGGGACGCGTCGTGCCGAGAAGGCCGGATCAGCCGCAACCGCCCGACGATACGGGCGGTCACTGGGCTGCGTTGGGATACCGGTCTGAGGCGGATCGCCGGTCGGCCGCGGACCAGTCGGCGTTAGCTGACCGCCCCGCGCGATGGTCACGCGAAGGCCTGAGGCAGCGCTTGGAGCGGCTGCCCGTGTGGCATCCGAGTTCACCGGAAGGGGATGCGCGTGATCAGCGAAAGCAGCTCGGCGGGGTAGATGTGCCGCGACAGTGTCCCGAGCCGCTGACCGATTCCGAGCACGCTGACCGCGTGCAGCACGTCCGGGCTCAACTGGCCGACGCCAGGAAGCGCGGGCTCGCCACCGACGAGCGCTTCTTCGACCCGGCGGACAACAGATGGTCAAGCGGGCGGCAGGTAATCCACCGCGATCTCGTCGACCACATGTACGCATCGGCCCCCGACGTTCCATGCGACCGCAAGGCGGTAATGGCGGGCGGGCTCGGCGGCGCGGGCAAGTCGACGGTGCTGGAGAACCACGCTGGCATCGACCGGTCGCAGTACCTGACAATCAACCCAGACCACATCAAGGAAGAGATGGCCAGGCGAGGCCTGATCCCCAAGCTTGACGGGCTGTCGCCGATGGAGGCATCCGACCTGGTGCATGCGGAGTCCTCGTATATCGCCAAGCGCCTGGCGCGGCGGGCGATGGACGACGGGAAGAACATCATCTGGGACATCACGATGAGCAGCACGCCGACCACTGAGCAGCGGCTCGATGACCTGGACCGGGCCGGGTATTCCACGCGGGGCATCTTCGTGGATATCAGCATCGGTGAGGCGATGCGACGGGCCGATGCCAGGCACCGCGGCGGGCACGAGGGTTACCGGGCGGGCATCGGGTTCGGAGGTC
>Ga0307374_10015298_pt1 | contig 10335 bp, 12 predicted proteins | sample OX3MG_FD_202532 | JGI IMG/M metagenome (GOLD analysis project Ga0307374, IMG submission 202532) | Soil microbial communities from Risofladan, Vaasa, Finland - OX-3 | ecosystem: Environmental > Terrestrial > Soil > Coastal area > Acid sulfate soil | place: Finland: Risofladan, Vaasa | collected...
GGGTCTGGACACTGCGGGGGTACCCGGCAGCTCGCGCCGGCGGCGCTCCTGTTGTGGGGGTTGGCGACGCCATCGCTCGCCGCCCCACGCTGGGGGGCCGCACCCTCCGACAGACCAGGTCGCTCGTCATCATCGCCGCGCACTGGGGTGGTCACGGCTCACATTCAGAGTTGCGCGGCGATTCGCCAGCCCCGCCATCTTTCCCGGGACGGTGCGGTGCCGCTGGCAGTGGCTTTCGCGCCGGGCCGTCTCGGATGGGGGTCTGTTTGCCCAGTTTCAGGATGGCGCAGCGGCGGAGGCCTTCGATCGCTTGGCTGGTACCTGCCAGCACAGGGCCGCCCATATGACGCTGTGACCGGTTCAGGGACGGAGACCGGGTCGGACACCTCGCTCTTCCAAGACGGTGCCTGTTGCCGCGGGCGTGACCAAGGGAGGAGGGCCCGTCGTTGTGATCTAGCCTCTCGATCCCTCGCATGAGGTGCGGGGGCCGAACCGCCAGCCGGGCGGGGCTGTCTTGGCGCCGATTGGGATCCGCGAGCCTTGGGACTGTCATAGCCAACTCCCGTTTTCGCCACTAGGGCTATCTACAGGAGCTATCAGCCGGGAGGCAGTTTCGGCGAACTCCATCGCCTTCTCCCAAAAGTATATGGCGATGCGGCCTCGGCGGCAGGGTCGGGACCTGACTCCACGGCCCCGCCCGTTGCGAGCAGGGGTCCGGCAAAGTCGCCCTCCCGATCTCCCGCCCGCCAGGCCGAATGCTCACCCGTGAACCGCCGACTGCAGCAGTGAACCCAGGCGAGACCCAGAGACTGCCCTCCCTCTGGACTTTGACGGGGACCGGCTGTTGCGAGGCGCGGACTTGGGTGCTAATCGCGCACGTGTCATACTCCCAGACACGGCGCGATGAGGCCCGCGTAAGTCGGCACGGTCGGCTAATGGCTTCTACCAAGAAGTCATTAGCATTCCTGTGGTCAGGAGAGTCTCCGTGCCATATTCGCAGTGCCGCGATTGTTGTGCTGTCCAGCAAAGCAGCCCTGAATCGCCGTCGGGAATGGACGCTGATCGCGGGGTTCGAAGCAGTGGGAGTAGTGGCGCCCCTTTTGCACGCCGGCAGCCCTATCTGGGTGTGCTGCCTGCCGTGAGGGCGGATGTGGACGCCACGTTCGGATGCGGACTCGGTGGACCGTTGCCTGTTGTTACAGCCCGTGCCACAACGGCCCAACCTTGTGCGACGCTGAGCGCTGCGCTCGGGATCCTGAGCATGTCCCGCCGGCTCAGCGGCGAGATGGAAGGCCTGTCGCTGGCCGCACTCGGCCTCGGTCTGGGCGAATCCGAGATCCTAGTGCGAGCGGTGGCGGCATCGGAAGGACGAGCCACGATGCGGGAGTTGGCCGTTGGCAGCGGCTTCAGCCAGAGCGGGCTCTCCCGCATCGTGGACCGCTTGGAGGCCCGGGACCTAGTTCACCGTCGCGCGGACTGTAGGGACCGTCGGCAGATGCTGATTCGAGTGACGGCTTCAGGGGTCGATGTCGCCAGGCAACTACTCGACTTGCTGGAGGAGGGTAGCCGAGCCGCTCTGGAACGGGAAGGTGTATCCGGCGTTCTTGGTGCCGCAATGTCTCGGCCTCCGGCGCTGGAGGAGTTGGGCTGCTGCCCCCATATGCGTCGAGCCGGGGCGTCGATTGACGCTCCGGGGCCCGGTCGATCCTAGGGAGCGGCCCCTTGGCTCTCTGCCGCCCCGGATGTGGTCCGGACTCTGGGCGGTCCGCCGAAGCTGAGATCGCCCAACATCGTCGGCCGCGTCCCGGTACCGCCGACCCATCTCGCTCGTCTGCCGAGGGCCGGTGAGGTCTTGGCACCGTGACGGGGGTGCCTGATCCCCCGGTTGGCCCGTGGGTCGGACGAGACCCCGACCCCTGAGGGCGCTCTTCCGGAACTGCCGGACCACCCGCGTCCCCCCGCAACTCCTGCCAGACCCAGGCGTCAGTTGCGGGTAGGAGGTGGACTCACCGCACTGCGTGCCTGGTTGCCGCCCGGCCCAGCCCGGCGGCAACGCGAGCGCCGAGGTTGGGGTCAACGTTTGCCCAGTAGGCGACCAGACGCTCCTGGACCGGGTCCGAGACATTGTCGCCAGCATGTTCCACGATGTTGGCGACCAGATGATCGCGACCAGAGTCCGTCATGACCTCGCGGAACAGAGTGCCGGCCTGACTGAAATCGTCGTCTTCCCGGTGCAGCTCCTGCTCGTACCGCCCCAGATCTGATTCGGCCACGGCCCAACCGAGGTCGGCTGCCACAGTCGGGTCCGCCTTTGGGCCGCCGTAGGAGTTGGGGGCGTAAACCGGTTGGGTTCCTCCATGACGGTAGGCCATCGCCGCGTCCTTGTTGTAGGAGTGGACCCCGACCTGGGGAGCGTTGATCGGCAGCTGCTCATAGTTCGGCCCAATTCGGTGCAGGTGGGTGTCGTGGTAAGAGAAGATGCGCCCCATCAGCATTCGGTCCGGGCTGAGCCCGGTGCCGGGAACCAGGTTTGCGGGCGAGAACCCCGCCTGCTCCACCTCGGCGAAAAAGTTCTCCGGATTCCGGTTCAGCACCATCCGCCCCACCTCGATCGGGGGGTAGTCGCTGTGGGGCCATACCTTGGTAACGTCGAAGGGGTTGAAACGATACTCTTTGGCATCGGCGAAGGGCATTACTTGAACCTCGAGCCGCCACTCCGCGGCGTTGCCTGAGGCGATGCTCGAAAAGAGATCGCGGCGATGATAATCCGGGTCCTCGGCGGCCGTCGCTTTCGCCTCGGCGCTGGTGAAATTCTCCACTCCCTGCACGGACTTGAAGTGGTACTTGACCCAGAATCGCTCACCGGCCGCGTTGGTCCACGAGAAGGTATGGCTTCCATAGCCGTTCATATGGCGCCAGCTCCGCGGAGTGCCCCGGTCAGACATCAAGATCGTCACCTGGTGGGCGCTCTCTGGTGAAAGCGTCCAGAAGTCCCACTGCATGTCGTTGGACCGAAGTCCGGTGTCGGGCATCCGTTTTTGCGAGTGGATGAAGTCCTGGAATTTTGATGCGTCCCGCACAAAGAACACCGGGGTGTTGTTGCCGACCAGGTCGAAGTTGCCCTGATCGGTGTAGAACTTCAGTGCGAAGCCTCGAGGGTCACGGACCGTGTCCGGGTATCCCTGCTCCCCAGCGACCGTGGAGAAGCGCGCGAACATAGGTGTCCGCTTACCGACGCGGCTCAGGAAGCTCGCCTTCGTGAACGCGGTGATATCACTCGTCACCTCGAAGAAGCCGTGGGCACCGCCGCCCTTGGCGTGCACCACCCTCTCGGGAACGCGTTCCCGGTTGAAGTGCTGCATCTTCTGGACCAGGTAGTGGTCATGCAGGACCGTGGGGCCCCCGGGCCCGACCGTCAGGGAATACTCGTCGCTCGCCGCTGGGATGCCTGAGTCTGTGGTTGTGATCGGGCTGTCGTCATCGGCCATCGCCTATCCTCCTCATCTTGTTACCGAGTCCGCCTTCGGGTGTACTGCTCCGGCCCCTTGGCACCGAGGGCACAGGCCCCAGTAGGTGACGTCGGCTTCGTCCACCAGGTATCCCGAGTCGGCGGCGGGCTGCATGCAGGGCGGCCGCCCGATCGCGCAGTCCACATCAGTCACCTCTCCGCATGAGCGGCAGACCAGGTGATGATGATTGTCAGCTACCCGGACCTAGTACAGTGCAGGGCTGCCGGCGGGCTCGACCCTCCCGAACCAGACCGGACATTGCCAAGGCGCGCAGCACAGCGTAGGCACCTTGGGAGGACATCGCCCTGAGCCTGACCCGCGCCGTCTCGGTGATCGCATCCACACCCTGGTGGCCACCCTCTCGCAGGCACGCCTGCACTGCCAACCTTGGGGCCGTCACCCTCAGTCCACAACTTCGCAGCCGGTCCGCGTCGGCCAATTCCACCAGGGGTTTAGATCCCATGAGTACCACCGTACTCCAACCCTGCTGAGACTCGATGATTGGAATCGGCCAAGTTGAGCTCCCGTCAGAAGCGTGATCCTGGCTCGCGGCGGATTCTCCGCGGCATGCTTGATCTCGAGCTATCTCCCGTCCAGGCAACCGATCTTGGTCAGGGGAGTGGCGCTCGCCTGCCTGAAGGCGCCAAGCTAGTGTTCCCTGGCGCTCAGAAGCGCGTCCGTCCTATCGCACCGAATAGGGGGGGATGTCACAGTCGCCGAGTTCAAGCGAAAGAGGTGAGGTATGCGGTTAGTCAGCTACTGGGCCGGATCGAGCCTGGAGGCGGGTTTCGAGGAGGGCGGGCGGGTCCTGTCGACGGCTGCGTTGGGCGTTAGATCGGGTGGTGCCACCACCGTTAGAACTCTGCTGGCACAGGGCGTCGATCTGCAGGAGATGACGGAACTGGCGGGCAGGCTGATGGCAGACGATGGGCTGCTGGCGGGAAGGGTGGGGGAGCTTCGACTCGGGCCTCCGATCCCGGATCCCGACAAGATCATCTGCCTGGGACAGAACTACGCGGACCACGTGGCGGAGATGGCAAATACACGGCCGGACGTGCCTAATCTCTTCCCCAAGTTCCGCAATTGTCTGATCGGGACTGGGGACGCGATCAGGCTGCCTCGATCCAGCCAGCAGGTCGACTACGAGGGGGAGCTGGCGGTCGTGATCGGAAGGAGGTGTCACCAGGTGGCAGAGAAGGACGCCCTCGCGCACGTCGGGGGCTACACCGTTATGAACGACGTCAGTGCCCGCGATCTCCAGTTCAGGACTGGCCAGTACACGGTGGGCAAGGCCGCCGACACCTTCTGTCCGATGGGTCCAGGCCTCGTGCCCGCTTTCGAGATCCCTGACCCCCAGGTTCTGGAACTGGCGACCTATCTGAACGGCGAGCAGATGCAATTGGGGAACACCGCCGCCATGCTCTTTTCGGTGGCGGAGGCGATCAGCTTCATCAGTGAGGTGATCACCCTGGAGCCGGGCGACGTAATCGCGACCGGCACGCCTTCCGGGGTCGGCTACAAAAGGGTTCCACCGCGCTTCTTACTCCCCGGGGATCTGATTGAGGTGGAAGTTGAGCGGATCGGCAGACTCTCCAATTCCGTGGTCCAAGGCTGAGATGCCTGTGCAGCGCGGGTTCTTCAAGCTGGGCTCCAAGGGCGGTCGGGTGAGCGTGGTCGATAACCGACCCGCTGTTCTGGAATGGATGAAGGGCTCTCGCCGGTAGCGGCGACCCTCAGTCTGCTGCAGGCACACCGGCTGCTTGAGGTCTCACTCGACCGTCGTCTGAGCGCGGCCACCGGGCTGTCGCTCTCGGCAGCTGAGGTGTTGGTGCGTCTCGGTGCCGCCGCGGGTGGCCGGATGGGGATGCTCGAACTGGCATATGCAACCTGCTACAGCAAGAGCGGCGTCAGCCGAATCGTCGACCGCTTGGAGAGGCGCCGTCTGGTGGCCCGCCGGGTGTCCCCGGAGGATCGGCGGATGACCTGGGTCGAGGTCACCGAGGAGGGCCGAGACCTGATGTGGGAGCTGCTCGCGGCTCTTCAGGTGGCTGTCGAGGAGGATTTCGCGCGGTACCTGAGTGATGACGATGTCACGGGCCTGGCGGATCGGCTGGACAAGCTGGTGGCCGGGATCCGCGGCGCGGAGGAGGAGGCTGCCGCTGAGGCGCAGTCAGAGCGGTAGGGACGGGGCGCCAGGCGGAAGTCGCCACGGCCCGCCGCTCCTTCAGGCCCCAGATTGCGGCAAGGTCCAGAGGTCACGATTGGTTTGGGCCTGGCCGCGGCCGGGTCCGACCTGCGAACCTATCAAAGGCGTGCGAGTCGGTCACCCGCGGCCGATTTGCTGGGCCAAGCCGTGACCGGCCGAGGTCCAGAGGTCACGAAGCAGGAGTTTGAGTTTGAGTGGCGACTTGAGGAGACGGAGGCTCGGCGCCGCTGGCCCTGAGGTTTCAGAAATCGGGATTGGCACCAACAACTTCGGCAGGAGGCTGGACAAAAAGGGCGCTGAAGAGGTGGTGTCGGCTGCTCTTGAGCACGGGATCAACCTTTTCGACACGGCCGACAGCTACGGAGCGGGAGAGAGTGAGCGCTTCCTAGGGGAGGCTCTGAGGGGCAGAAGGGGCGACGCCTTCGTCGCCACGAAGTTCGGTGTGTCCATGCCCGGTCTGGAGCCCTCTGACCGCAGAGGGTCCAGGGAGTACATCCGAGCTGCGATCGACGGCAGCCTTGGTCGGCTGCAGGTCGACTGCATAGACCTCTACCAGATGCACCAGCCAGATCCGGCTACCCCAATCGCGGAGACGCTGGGAGCGATGCACGAGCTGGTCGAACAAGGGAAGGTCAGATGGATCGGGGTCTCGAACTTCGCCGGGTGGCAGCTGTTAGACGCCCAGGGGATCGCGCGCACCGAGCATCTGACAGAGTTGATCTCCTCCCAGGACGAGTACAGCTTGCTGAACCGGGGCATCGAGCAGGAGGTGCTTCCGGCGATTGAGCACCTGGGGCTCGGGCTGCTGCCGTACTTTCCCCTGGCGAGTGGGCTGCTGACCGGCAAGTACCGCCGCGGTCAGCCGGCCCCGGCAGGAACGCGCCTGGCAGGAGGTCCCCATGCTGCGGAGTTGGCAGATCAGAGCCGGTTCGACATCCTGGAGAAGCTGGAGGAGTTCGCTGGCGAGCGTGGAATCTCTCTGTTGCAGGTCGCGATCGGTAGTCTCCTCGGTCGCGCCACGGTCTCATCTGTGATTGCCGGCGCGATGAGCCCCGCCCAAGTCACCGCCAATGTGGCGGCGGCAAGCTGGGTTGCCTCCGCAGAGGACTGGCGCGCCCTCGACCTGATCACCGGCTCCAGCCGGTCGTGCGGAATAGTCGGCCCGCCGAGTTCGCCTGCTCCGGGATGAAGATCTACATCTCCTGCGACATGGAAGGAGTGGCTGGGATCAGCGACTGGCAGCAGGTCTCTCCCGGGTCGGAGTTCGAACTAGGGCGCCGATTGCTACTCGAGGAGGTGAACGCCGCGATTGACGGCGCGATGGAGGCCGGCGCGAGCGCGTTCGTGGTGAATGACTCCCACGGCTCTATGCATAATCTCCCCCCCGACGAGCTGCACGGCAGAGCCGAGTACCTATCGGGGCGGCACAAGCCGATGTACATGATGGAGGGACTGGACGAAAGCTTCGATGCCGTGTTCTTCATCGGCTACCATGGCGCCGTTGACGGCCCTGCTTCCGCGCTCTCGCACACCTACAATCCAGCTGCGGTGGCCGCTGCCACCATCAACGGGGCCAGGGTCGGCGAGGGGGGGATAAACGCTCTGGTGGCGGCCCACTTTCGGGTTCCGGTGGCCCTGGTGACCGGAGACCGGCACACCGCCGCGCAGACCGCCCCCTTCTGTCCTGGGGCGACGCTGGTGGTGGTCAAGGAATCCATCACTAGATTTGCCGCCCAGAGCTTGCACCCTAAGACAGCTCGAGAGCGGATCCACGCGGCAGCGACCGGGTGCCTCACCGGGCTTGGGGCAGTCTCCTACCCTAAGTTTCCCACTGGCGTTCACCTTCGGCTGACGTTGCGCAACGCTGATCTGGCGGAGCTGGCGGCAGCGGTAAGGGGGGTCACCCGCGACGGCGACACCACGGTCTTAGTGGAGGGAGAGACCACTCTGACCGTCTTCCGTAGCTTTGTGGCCGTTCTTCAGATCACAAGAGGCCTTGCTCAGGAGCATTAGGCGAGGTTTGCCAGCTTCCCTACTCGGAGTGCTATCCTCGCCGCACCTCTCAGCTACGGCGCTCCGCGACTATGAAAAAGCGCTCCTCTTCGAAGGACAGCGGTTCCTTCGTGGAGATTTGGTGGAGCTCCCGGAGCCTTGGTGCGTATTTGGCGACTGAGAAATCTGGTACGACCCAGGGGACCATCCGCAGATACCAGATCAGCGCGGCCACATCTAGGACCCTGGTGGCGACTCTCGTCTCATGGGCCACCGCGATTCGCAGCCCGGCCGATCTGAGCTGATCCAAAGCCAGGTCAAGTGTCCAAGCCAAGGGGTTCGCAGAGGCCGGCTCAGGGGCCTCCATAAGTCGAGAGAGGGATTCGAAGGACCCTACCTGCTGGGTGAGGAAGCTGCCCCCTGGGACGAGCACTCGGGACACCTCAGAGGCAACGAAGGATTCGTGCCGGTCCGCCACGAGGTGAAAGGAATCGGCCGGAAAGGGCAGGGAAGGCTCGTCTGACCGCTGGTCGACGTTGTCGCGGGGGCTTTCGTACGCGACCACTTTGACTCCCAGTGGTTCCAGTCTCCCCCGAGCCACCGCTACGTTTGGAGGCCACCCTTCGGCTCCTACGGTCTGAGGCGGACGTATTGGCAGCGCCGCCAGCCACTCTCCGCCGCCGGTTCCGAGGTCCAGGAGGTCAGGCGAGTGGCGGGCCAGGTCCAAGACTGCGTCGGTGTAGTCCCACGGCGGGGGATCTTCCTCAAGGCGGTGGCCGAGCCAGGAGAAGTCCCACCCTGTGAGCGGACGCTGACTTCCCTCAGCGACCATCTGGTCAAAGCGGCCCACGCCATCATGGTCCCACATCTCGTGCGGCTGGCCCGGTGGCGCTCCGTGGACGAAAGATTGATACTGCTTGCCGTGACAGGCGCCCAAATACCCGTCCCGGGCTCCGCCGCCGCCATGGCCACCAGTGAGGCGGTGATAGAGGTGTCTTTGATCCTGCGCCCCCGTCAGGACGTCCAGTGCCCTTCACCTGACGAAGTAGGGGGCCAGCCGGTAGCTGAGGGCCATCACATCGACCGAGCTCTGCTGGGGAGCCTGCGGGGGGCGCACCCCGATGAGGTCGCAGCCGTCATCAGGTGGGCCACCGGCCGGGGCCTGGCGGTGATCGGCTCGGCCCCGGAACGGCGCGCAATCCGGATAACGGGCGCTCTGACGGGCATTGCCGCGGCTTTCAACGCCGATCTCAGAGTGGACTCCGGGGTGAGTCCTCAGAATCGGAGATTGGCAGCCACGCCCGAACTGCCAGACGAGCTCCGCAACATCGTGGTGGCTGTGCTTGGGCTGGAAACCGGCCCCTTTGTTCCGCCCAGACTGCGACGGCTGCCCCTTCCCGACCCGTCGATACCACTCTCTCAGGCGGCTCCCCTCAGCTTTGAGCCACCCACCATTGCCCAGCTGTACCGGTATCCCGACAGCACCAGCGCCCGGGGTCGGAGCATCGGTCTCCTGGAACTCGGTGGAGGATACAACCAGCAGGATCTCGCAAGCTATTTCGCAGCCCTGGGCATGGCACCGCCCGAGCTGGTTGCCATCCCCGTGGATGGGGGCTCCAACCAGCCAACTGGGGACCCCAATGGGCCGGATGGGGAGGTCACACTGGATATCGAGGTCGCCGGCTCCATCGCCCCCGGGGCGCGAATAGCAGTCTATTTCGCGCCCAACACCGACCAGGGCTTCCTGGCGGCGATCTTGGAGGCCGTCCACGACCGGATCAACTCCCCGTGCGTGCTCTCGATCAGCTGGGGGGGTCCGGAGGCCAACTGGCCCGCGCCGACCATTGCAGCTTTCGAGCAGGCATTCCAAGATGCCGCTCTGGTGGGAATGACCGTTTGTGTGGCGGCAGGCGACAACGGTTCATCCGATGGCCTCAGTGACGGCCTGGCCCACGTAGACTTCCCAGCTGCCAGCCCCCACGTGCTCGCCTGCGGCGGCACTCGGCTCCAGGCCTCTGGGGGGGAGATCAGCAGTGAGGCGGCTTGGAATGACCAGCCCTTGGACGGAGCGACCGGCGGCGGGGTCAGCGCTCTGTTCCCCATCCCGTCATGGCAGCCGCCCGCTACCGTTCCCTCATCCGTGAATCCCGGGCACTTTCGAGGTCGGGGCGTCCCGGACGTCGGCGGAGACGCGGATCCGGCGACCGGGTATCGAATCCTGGTCGACGGCGAGGCCGCGGTTTTCGGCGGCACCAGCGCTGTTGCTCCTCTCTGGGCAGCCCTAATCGCGATCTGTGTCGGTGCTCTCGGCAAGGAGATCGGGTATCTCAACCCTCTCCTGTACCAGACTTTGGTCGCCAAGGGGATCACCAGAGACATCACTCAGGGGACCAACGGCGCCTACTCCGCTGGACCGGGATGGGACCCGTGCACGGGCTGGGGCAGCCCCGTGGGAGAGTCGCTCTTGAGCAGTCTGCAGGGATGACGCGGCTGTGACGGCCCGACCCCACCCGGTGGCCGTATGAACGTGGAGGGTCTTCACTGGATCGGAGTGAAGACGGCCGACGTTCGGACGATGGCCGAATTCTTCGAACGGGTGCTGGGATTGAGGCGTCGGCGTGCGGAGGA
>Ga0307374_10015300_pt1 | contig 10334 bp, 4 predicted proteins | sample OX3MG_FD_202532 | JGI IMG/M metagenome (GOLD analysis project Ga0307374, IMG submission 202532) | Soil microbial communities from Risofladan, Vaasa, Finland - OX-3 | ecosystem: Environmental > Terrestrial > Soil > Coastal area > Acid sulfate soil | place: Finland: Risofladan, Vaasa | collected...
CGTGGCTGGTGAGCCTGACCCTGGCGACCTTGCGGAGCGCCGAGTTCGGCTTCTTGGGCGTTGTCGTGTAGACGCGCGTGCAGACGCCACGACGCTGCGGGCTCCCCTTGAGCGCAGGGGTATTGTTCTTGGCTACCTTGTCCTGCCGGCCCTTGCGGACCAGCTGCTGGATCGTGGGCACCGCGTCTCCGTCTTCTTCCGTTGCTCTTCTGTCGTACTTCGCCTGCTCAGCTCCGCCGACCGGCGCCCCCGGCCGAACCAGGGCAGCGACCGGCGTCGCTGTCACAGACTGTGGTCTGCTTGGCCCGACCCCCGCGCTCGGGCGTGTCGCCGCTTTCACGGCGCACCTGGGCCGCGAGCGGCCCGGATGACGGGGAGGAAGGTCGCACACGCCCGGTCCTACGACCGGCTGCCTATCCGGCGGCCAGATCCCGTACACAGACGCGCGTGCCCGCAGTCACGGGCACAGAGAACCAGAATACCTAACGCCGACCACGGTGGTCAAAGCGGGCCGGTCTCCTGGCTCAGCGACTATTGATGATAGCCGATGCCGGCCACCCTGGGGCCACGGTTGCCGCCCTCGGCCCGGGCAGAGTTACGGCGGCCTCACCAGGAGACGGCGAGGCCGCGGTCCCAGATCCTGGAACCGCGGCCTCAGCTTTCTTCTGCTTGCCGGTTACCTGTGGTACGCCCCGAAGTCGTACTCCTCGAGCGGCACCGACTCCTGTGCGGGAGCGCCGAACGGGTAGTTGACCTCGTTGGTGTAGGTAGGGGCCGGGTAGGCCGCCGCTCTGGCGTCCTCCTTGGGCTCGACCCGCAGCGCGCGGTAGCGCTGCATGCCGGTGCCCGCGGGGATCAGCTTGCCGATGATCACGTTCTCCTTGAGGCCGACCAGCGAGTCCGACCTGGCGTGGATCGCCGCGTCGGTGAGCACCCTGGTGGTCTCCTGGAACGACGCCGCCGATAGCCACGACTCGGTGGCCAGCGACGCCTTCGTGATCCCCATCAGCACCGGACGGCCTGCCGCCGAGGTGCCGCCGGTCTCCACGATCGAGCGGTTGATCTCCTCGAACCGCGGCCGCTCGACCAGCTCGCCTGGCAGCAACTCGGTGTCACCGGACTCAAGCACGTTCACTCGCTTGAGCATCTGCCTGATGATGATCTCGATGTGCTTGTCGTGGATCGAGACACCCTGGGACCGGTAGACCTCCTGCACCTCGTGCACCAGGTGCAGCTGCACCTCACGGGAGCCGAGGATACGCAGCACCTCGTGCGGGTTAACCGCACCCGCGATGAGCTGCTGGCCGACACTGACGTGGTCGCCGTCGGCGACGAGCAGCCGCGACCTGATCGACACCTGGTACGGGACTTCCTCCGAGCCGTCGTCTGGCGTGATGATGATCTTCCGCGTCTTCTCCGGCTCCTCGATGTGAACCGTGCCGTCCACCTCGCTGATCGGCGCCATGCCCTTGGGGATCCTGGCCTCGAACAGCTCCTGGATGCGCGGCAGGCCGTGGGTGATGTCCAGGCCGGCCACACCACCGGTGTGGAACGTACGCATCGTGAGCTGGGTGCCCGGCTCACCGATCGACTGGGCGGCGATGATGCCTACCGCCTCGCCGACGTCGACTCGCTTGCCCGTGGCCAGCGAGCGCCCGTAGCACTTGGCGCAGACACCGACCTTGGCCTGGCAGACCAGCACGCTGTAGGTCCGCACCGAGTCGACCCCGGCGCTGACCATCGCCTCGATCAGCGACTCGGTCAGGTCGGTGTCGACGGTCGCGAGCACGTTGCCGTCGGAGTCGGTCACGTCCTCGGCCAGCGTCCGCCCGGTGCCCGTGTTCTCGATGTTGGGCAGCTTGCGCAGCGATCCGGTCGAGTCCTTCTCCGCGACCTTCATGGCCAGCGACCGGTCGGTGCCGCAGTCCTCCTCGCGCACGATGACGTCCTGCGCCACGTCCACCAGCCGCCTGGTCAGGTAGCCGGAGTCCGCCGTACGCAGGGCGGTGTCGGCGAGGCCCTTGCGGGCGCCGTGCGTCGAGATGAAGTACTCGACGACCGACAGGCCCTCGCGGAAGCTGGACTTGATCGGCCGCGGGATGGTCTCGCCCTTCGGGTTGGAGACCAGGCCACGCATGCCGGCGATCTGCCTGACCTGCATCTGGTTGCCTCGGGCACCGGAGTTGACCATCATCCAGACCGGGTTGGTCTCGGGGAAGGCCGCTTCCATGTCCTGCGCCACGTCGGCCGTGGCGTGCGTCCAGATCTCGATCAGCTCCTGGCGCCGCTCGTCGTCGGTGATCAGGCCGCGCTCGTACTCGCGCTGCACCTTGTCGGCCCGCTTCTCATAGGTGTCCAGGATGGCAGCCTTGTTCGGCGGAGCGACCACGTCCTCGATGGCGATCGTGACCCCGGCCCTGGTGGCCCAGTGGAAACCCGCGTCCTTGAGCTTGTCAAGGGCCGCGGCGACCTCCACCTTCGGGTACTTCTCGGCCAGCTCGTTGACGATCACCGAGAGCTGCTTCTTGCCCACCTCGTAGTTGACGAACGGGTAGTCGTCGGGCAGCGTCTCGTTGAACAGGCAGCGGCCGAGCGTCGTGGTCAGCCGGAACTGCTGACCCGGCTCCCAGCCCTCCGGCGGCACGAAGCCCACCGGGGGCGCCGCGCCGCGCAGCCGCACGGTGACCTCGGCCTGCAGGTCAAGGTCACCGCGGTCGTAGGCCATCAGGGCCTCGGAAAGGCCGCCGAAGACCCGGCCGGTCCCCTTGGTTTCCGGGGTCATCCTGGTCAGGCAGTAGATCCCGATGATCATGTCCTGGGTCGGCATGGTCACCGGCTTGCCGTCGGCCGGCTTAAGGATGTTGTTGGTCGACAGCATCAGGATCCTGGCCTCGGCCTGCGCCTCGGCGGACAGCGGCACGTGCACCGCCATCTGGTCGCCGTCGAAGTCCGCGTTGAACGCGGTGCAGACCAGCGGGTGGATCTGGATCGCCTTACCCTCGACCAGCTGCGGCTCGAACGCCTGGATGCCCAGCCGGTGCAGCGTCGGCGCGCGGTTCAGCAGCACCGGGTGCTCGCGGATGACCTCCTCGAGCACGTCCCAGACCACTGGCCTGGCACGCTCGACCATCCGCTTGGCTGACTTGATGTTCTGCGCGTGGTTGAGGTCCACGAGCCGCTTCATCACGAACGGCTTGAACAGCTCGACGGCCATTTCCTTCGGCAGGCCGCACTGGTGCAGCTTGAGCTGCGGGCCGACCACGATGACCGAGCGGCCCGAGTAGTCCACGCGCTTGCCGAGCAGGTTCTGCCGGAACCGGCCCTGCTTGCCCTTGAGCATGTCGGACAGCGACTTGAGCGGCCGGTTGCCAGGTCCGGTGACCGGGCGGCCGCGGCGGCCGTTGTCGAACAGGGAGTCGACTGCCTCCTGGAGCATCCGCTTCTCATTGTTAACAATGATCTCCGGTGCACCAAGGTCCAGCAGCCTCTTGAGCCTGTTGTTCCTGTTGATGACACGCCGGTACAGGTCGTTCAGGTCGGAGGTGGCGAACCTGCCACCGTCGAGCTGAACCATCGGCCGCAGGTCCGGCGGGATCACCGGGATGCAGTCGAGCACCATGCCGAGCGGGCTGTTGGTGGTGTTCAGGAACGCGGAGACGACCTTGAGCCGCTTCAGCGCCCGCGCCTTGCGCTGGCCCTTGCCGGTCCTGATCGTCTCGCGCAGGCTGGCCGCCTCGGCCTCGAGGTCGAAGCTGCCGACCCGCTCCTGGATCGCCTGGGCGCCCATGCCGCCGCGGAAGTACCGGCCGAACCTGTCCCGCATCTCGCGGTACAGGAGCTCATCGCCCTCGAGGTCCTGGACCTTCAGGTTCCTGAATCGGCTCCAGACCTCCTCGATCCGGTCGATCTCACGCTGCGCGCGGTCCCTGATCTGCTTGCACTCGCGGTCCGAGCCCTCCCGGACCTTGCGGCGCGCGTCACCCTTGGCACCCGCGGCCTCGAGCTCGGCCAGGTCCTTCTCCAGCTTGCTCTGCCTGGCCTCGATGTCGACGTCGCGGCGCTGCTCGATCTGGTTCTTCTCGTTCGTGATCTTCGCCTCGAGCGAGGGCAGATCACGGTCGCGCGCCTCGGTGTCGACGTACGTGATCATGTAGGCGGCGAAGTAGATGACCTTCTCCAGGTCCTTCGGCGCCAGGTCGAGCAGGTAGCCGAGCCGGCTGGGCACGCCCTTGAAGTACCAGATGTGCGTGACCGGAGCGGCCAGCTCGATGTGGCCCATCCGCTCACGCCGGACCTTGGCCCTGGTGACCTCGACACCGCAGCGCTCGCAGATGATGCCCTTGAACCTGACCCGCTTGTACTTACCGCAGTAGCACTCCCAGTCCCTGGTCGGACCGAAGATCTTCTCGCAGAAGAGCCCGTCCTTCTCAGGCTTGAGCGTGCGGTAGTTGATCGTCTCTGGCTTCTTGACCTCGCCATGCGACCAGAGCCTGATGTCGTCGGCTGTGGCCAGGCCAATCCGTAGATCGTCGAAGTAGTTGACGTCTAGCACTATGTGGTTCCCCTAATCCCCTGATGACTTGCGGATCAGACCTCTTCGACGCTGCTCGGCTCGCGCCGGGACAGGTCGATTCCTAGTTCCTCCGCCGCACGGAAGACGTCCTCGTCGGTGTCGCGCATCTCGATCGCCGCGCCATCACTGGACAGCACCTCGACGTTCAGGCAGAGCGACTGCATCTCCTTGATCAGCACCTTGAACGACTCAGGGATGCCTGGCTCGGGGATGTTCTCGCCCTTGACGATGGCCTCGTAGACCTTGACCCGGCCGAGGATGTCGTCGGACTTGATCGTCAGGAGCTCCTGCAGCGCGTAGGCGGCACCGTAGGCCTCCAGTGCCCAGACCTCCATCTCACCGAAGCGCTGGCCGCCGAACTGCGCCTTTCCGCCGAGCGGCTGCTGGGTGATCATCGAGTACGGGCCCGTCGACCTGGCGTGGATCTTGTCGTCCACCAGGTGCAGCAGCTTGAGTATGTAGATGTAGCCGACCGAGATCGGGTCCTTGAACGGCTCGCCGGTACGGCCGTCGAACAGCCGTGCCTTGCCGCTGGTCCCGACCAGCTGGACGCCGTCCCTGTTCGGCAGCGCCGAGCTGAGCAGGCCGGTGATCTCCTCCTCGCGGGCTCCGTCGAACACCGGCGTGGCGACCTTGGTGCCGGGGGCCGAAGCATCGGCGCCGATCTGGCGCAGCCGCTCCTTCCAGTCGTCGCCGTCGCCGTCGACCTGCCAGCCGGTAGCAGCGACCCAGCCGAGGTGCGTCTCGAGCACCTGGCCGACGTTCATCCGGCCCGGCACGCCGAGCGGGTTGAGCACGATGTCGACCGCGGTCCCGTCCTCGAGGAACGGCATGTCCTCGACCGGCAGGATCTTGGCGATGACGCCCTTGTTCCCGTGCCGTCCGGCCAGCTTGTCGCCGTCGGTGATCTTCCGCTTGGCGGCGACATAGACCCGGACCAGCTCGTTCACGCCAGGCGGCAGCTCGTCGCCCTCCTCGCGGGAGAACACCCGGACGCCGATGATTCGGCCCGACTCGCCGTGCGGGACCTTCAGCGAGGTGTCCCTGACCTCACGGGCCTTCTCGCCGAAGATCGCCCGGAGCAGACGCTCCTCGGGAGTCAGCTCGGTCTCGCCCTTGGGCGTGACCTTGCCGACCAGGATGTCGCCGGTGACGACCTCGGCACCGATCCTGATGATGCCGCGGTCGTCGAGGTCGGCGAGCACTTCCTCGGAGACATTCGGGATGTCCCTGGTGATCTCCTCCGGACCCAGCTTGGTGTCCCGCGCGTCGACCTCGTGCTCCTCGATGTGAATCGAGGAGAGCACGTCGTCCTGCACGAGACGCTGGGACAGGATGATCGCGTCCTCGTAGTTGTGGCCTTCCCACGGCATGAACGCGACGAGCAGGTTCTTGCCGAGCGCCATCTCGCCCTTGTCCGTGCACGGCCCGTCGGCCACGACCTGGCCGGTCTCGACCCGCTGGCCGCCGGTCACGATCGGCTTCTGGTTGAAGCACGTGCCCTGGTTGGAGCGCATGAACTTGGCGATCCCGTAAGTCGTCCTGGTCCCGTCGTCGTTCATGACGGTGACCTCGTCGGCACTGACCTCCTCGACCACGCCGGCCTTCGTCGCGATGATCACGTCGCCGGCGTCGGTCGCGGCGCGGTACTCCATGCCGGTGCCGACCAGCGGCGACTCGCTGCGCAGCAGCGGAACCGACTGGCGCTGCATGTTCGAGCCCATCAGGGCGCGGTTCGCGTCGTCGTGCTCCAGGAACGGGATCATCGCGGTCGCGACCGACACCATCTGCCGCGGCGACACGTCGATGTAGTCGACCTCGTCCGGCTTCAGGTAGTCGATCTCGCCGCCCTTGCGGCGGACCAGCACGCGATCCTCGACGAAGGTTCCGTCGGCGGCGATCGGCGCGTTGGCCTGGGCGATAACGTGCCTGTCCTCCTCGTCGGCGGTCAGGTAGTCGACCTGGTCGGTCACCTTCCCGGCCTTGACCTTGCGGTAGGGCGTCTCGACGAATCCGAACGCGTTGACCCGCCCGTAGGACGACAGCGACCCGATCAGGCCGATGTTCGGGCCCTCAGGAGTCTCGATCGGGCACATCCGGCCGTAGTGGCTGGGGTGCACGTCACGGACCTCGAACCCGGCCCGCTCACGCGAGAGGCCGCCAGGACCAAGCGCCGACAGGCGGCGCTTGTGGGTCAGCCCGGCCAGCGGGTTGGTCTGGTCCATGAACTGGGAGAGCTGGCTGGTGCCGAAGAACTCCTTGATCGAGGCGACCACGGGCCGGATGTTGATCAGGGTCTGCGGCGTGATCGCCTCGACGTCCTGAGTCGTCATCCGCTCCCTGACCACGCGCTCCATCCGGGCCAGGCCGAGCCGGACCTGGTTCTGGATCAGCTCGCCGACCGTGCGCAGGCGCCGGTTGCCGAAGTGGTCGATGTCGTCGGTCTCGATCGGGATCAGCCCGTCGCTGACCTTCATCTCGTCCTCGCCGACGTGCAGCTTGACGAGGTACTCGATGGTGGCGACGATGTCTTCCTCGGTCAGCGTGCCCTGCGTGATCGGCTGGGTGAGGCCGAGCTTCTTGTTGACCTTGTAGCGGCCGACCTTGGCCAGGTCGTAGCGCTTGGGGTTGAAGTACAGGTTCTCGAGCAGCGCCTGCGCGGACTCCCTCGTCGGGGGCTCACCCGGGCGCAGCTTGCGGTAGATGTCGAGCAGGGCGTCGTCCTGGCCGGTGGTGTGGTCCTTCTCCAGGGTGGCGCGCATCGACTCGTAGGCACCGAACCGCTCGAGGATCTTGGCCTCGTCCCAGCCGAGCGCCTTCAGCAGAACAGTGACGCTCTGCTTGCGCTTACGGTCGATCCGGACGCCGACGCTGTCCCGCTTGTCGATCTCGAATTCCAGCCAGGCACCCCTGGACGGGATGACCTTGCAGCTGTAGATGTCCTTGTCCGACGCCTTGTCCACCTGCCGGTCGAAGTACACGCCAGGCGAGCGGACAAGCTGCGAGACCACGACACGCTCGGTGCCGTTGATGATGAACGTGCCCTTGGGCGACATCAGAGGGAAGTCCCCCATGAACACGGTCTGGCTCTTGATCTCGCCGGTCGAGTTGTTGATGAACTCGGCGGTGACGAACATGGGCGCGGAGAAGGTCATGTCCTTCTCCTTGCACTCGTCCGCCGAGTACTTCGGTGGCTCGAAGCGATGATCGCGGAACGAGAGCGACATCGTTCCGGTGAAGTCCTCGATCGGGCTGATCTCCTCGAAGATCTCTTCGAGGCCGGACTGCTCTGGCAGGTCCTTGCGGCCGAGCGAGCGCTCGGCTTCTATCCTCTGCCGCCACTTCTCGTTGCCGAGCAGCCAGTCGAACGAATCCGTCTGCAGGGCGAGAAGGCTGGGAACCTCCATTGGTTCCTTGATTCGGGCGAAGGAAATGCGATGTGGACCAGGAGCGATAGCTGAGGCGCTGCGCGAGGCTGCCAACAGGGGTCCTTCCGAGCTCGTGGCTGAACGGTCACCGCGCGCACGCAAAACGCCCTGCGGCTTCGCCCCCGTGTGAGCGAAACAGTGGGTTAGAATGTTGCCGAGGACATGTAGGTGCAGCGCAAATTAGCAGTGTAGTCGACAGACACACTACTGGTCAACTTATCTGCACCTTGATACTCACGGCTGAAGGCAGCATCGCTCTTTGGAAGCGAAACGTCAAGAGCAGAAGCCGATGTGTCGTCACGTTGGGCTACGTGACGAGAATCACAGTCTCGATCAGGTTTGAGCAGCGCCAGACTGGGCAACTCTAGCTGTTCGGGCTGGTAGAGGTTCCTCGCTAGATTCTGACGCTCGTTTCCCGTTTTGCCGCTTCCCGCTCTCTCCGCCATCCGAGCCCAAACCCACGTACCGCCAGCGAAGCCAGCGAGTGACGGGCATGCGCCAGCCGGTAGCCGCCCGCGGCCGGCCCGCTCCCATGGACACACCAGAGCGGCCCGCCTGTCCACTGGCCTAACCGACGCCCTAGGCCCCGCATGCCGCCCAAACCGTCCCGCGTGGCGGCACCCGCCGCGCGGCCCGCATCTGCGCCAGGAACGTCTCCGGGCGCTGACCGGCCGAAGCCGGTCTGCGCCCGGAGAGCTGCGCTGCGAACCGCTTACTTGACGGTGACGGTCGCGCCGACACCCTCGAGCACGGCCTTAGCCTTCTCGGCGGTCTCCTTGTTGACCTTCTCCAGCACCCGCTGCGGCGCGCCGTCGACGAGGTCCTTGGCCTCCTTCAGGCCCAGGCCGGTCAGCGGCCGGACTTCCTTGATCACCTGGATCTTCTTGTCGCCCGCGGCCTCGAGGATGACGTCGAACTCATCCTGCTCCTCGGCCTCGGCGGCAGCCTCGCCGCCACCAGCCGCAGCCGGGCCAGCCACTGCCACCGGGGCAGCGGCCTTGACGTCAAACGTCTCCTCGAACTGCTTCACGAACTCAGACAGCTCGATGAGCGTCATCTCCTTGAACGCGTCAAGCAGGTCGCCTGTGCTGATCTTCGCCATCGTGGTCTTTCCTCCGTCTAGCTCTCTTTAGCGGCTGACCTTCCTGGCCACCGCATGTCTGGTTACAGCTGCATGCTCGTGGGTGAACTGCCAGCCTTACTCGCTGTCGCCCTCTGTGTCCGCCTCGTCTTCGGCGGGCACCTCCGCCTCGTCGGCGGCCGCCTCCGCGGCGGCTGCCGCGTCCTGCGGTGCGCCGTCCGATCCGGCGGTCGCGCCGCCAGCCGGGCCTTCAGCGGCCTTCTTCTCCTCAAGCGCCGCGAGGAGCCTGGCCATCTGGACGGGCAGCGCAGCGAACGTCGCCGCAGCACCTGCCATCGTCGCCTTCATGGCACCCGCCAGCTTGGCGAGCAGGACATCGCGTGGCTCGAGATCCGCGAGCTTGGCGATCTCCTCGGGCGTCAGGGTCTTGCCGTCAAGAACCCCGCCCTTGATCACCAGCAGCGGATTGGCCTTCGAGAACTCGCGCAGTCCCTTCGCCGCCTGGACCACGTCGCCGCCGACAAACGCGATGGCCGACGGGCCGACAAGCAGCTCGGAGAAGTCGTCGGCGACTCCGGCGTCCTTCGCTGCGATCTTGGTGAGGGTGTTCTTCACCACGGCGAACGTGGCGTCCTCGCCCAGCGTCTGGCGGAGTTCCTTGACCTGGGCCACCGTCAGTCCGCGGTACTCGGTGAGGACAGCGCCCGACGAATTCTGGAACCGCTCGGTCAGCTCGGCGACCTTCGCCTCCTTTACCGCCCTCGCCATGGGCATCCCTCCTGCCTTGAGGAGTCAGCCCGCGTGGCGGGCCGCTCCGAACGAAATCATCAGTAGCGCCGGAAGACCCCGAAGACGACGAACGCCCCGGGCGCAGACGCACCGGGGCGGGACCGCAGTCAGCGATAATGCCGGCAGACCTGCGGTACGACTCAGTTCACCTGCGCGGGCCGCCCGGGTATCCGGGCCTTCGGCCGACATGCGCGAGGCATGGCGGCAGCCGACGGTCTTTGGCGTGACCCAGAGTACGCGGCGTGGCGGCTCCCGCCAAATCGCCGGCAAGCCTGGGCCCGGCGAGCTGCCCCGGCCCGGCGAGCCGCCTGGGCCGGGATCAAGGTAGGCCGAGCCGAAGACATAACCGCGAGCTGAAGAGAAAACGGTTGCCGGTGACGCCGAACCTACCTCTCAGCGGCCTGGACGCCCTCGGTACCCCGGGTCCGGCGCGCATTCTGGTCATTCGCCACGAAAACGCGCT
>Ga0307374_10015301_pt1 | contig 10334 bp, 8 predicted proteins | sample OX3MG_FD_202532 | JGI IMG/M metagenome (GOLD analysis project Ga0307374, IMG submission 202532) | Soil microbial communities from Risofladan, Vaasa, Finland - OX-3 | ecosystem: Environmental > Terrestrial > Soil > Coastal area > Acid sulfate soil | place: Finland: Risofladan, Vaasa | collected...
GCGTCATAGCGGTCGGCAAGCTCGGCAATATCCTCGAGCACGATTTCTTCGTTGCGGCGTATGGCCGAACCGCGGCGGGTGCGCCCGCGTCTGCCATCCGGCCGCCCGCTCGCCACGTACAGCGCGCTGACCCTCGAATCGCCGGTTTTCGCCAACGCAAATGCTGCTTCCGCCGCCCGGCGCGACACGTCGGTGCCGTTGACCGGAATTAGAATTCTCCCGATCGGCTCGCCACCGCTCTTGAGCCGGCGTCCACCGGCGATCGCCACCGCGAGCGGCCCCTCGAACCCATCAGCTATGCGGGTGATCTCCGGACCGAATCCGCCGCGTGGCCCGCGAGTCTTGTCGATACCGACGATCAGCAGGTCGTAACCCTTCTGCGCTTCATCGGCGACCGCTTCGGCATCGGCCGCCTTGCGGGGCTGCGTAGTGAGGTCGACGTTACCGTGCACCGCGTCGTCGGCAAGTGGATTAGCGCGTGCGGCCGCGGCCCGCACTTTATGCTTCGTTGCATTGTTTTTGCCGCGCGCCGGTTGCCGCCACCCGTCGGGACCGAACTCGATGATTGTGGTCGGCTTGTCCCCGGACCCGGCAATCGCGCCCGCCAACCGCGAGGCCAGCGCGCCGTTAGCGCCGGCGTCGACCGCGAGCAACAAGCGTTCGAGATTCGGCACGAAGCCGCGGGCGTCAAGTTCCTCGCGTTCAAGCCGCTCCCGCTCCGCCTTGCGCATTGGCAAGCGGCGCAGCGCCCAGCGCAGCATCGGCGGCATCGCCATGGTCGTGAGCACCGCCATGCCGACGATCAGCGTGTAAAGATTGCGGCTGAATACGCCAGCCGAAAGACCGATTGAGGCAACGATCACCTCAGTCGAGCCGCGGGCATTCATCGCACAGGCCAGCGCGAACGATTCGGCGCGGCCCAATCCACCGATCTTGCCGCCGACGAACGCGCCGGCGAATTTGCCGACGCTGGCAATAATCACCAACCCGGCTCCCAACAGCAAAAGCGCCGGATCTTTGAGGATGGTCAAGTCGGCGCCCAGTCCCGACAGCCCGAAGAACACCGGCATGAACAACGCCGCGATCAAGCCCCGCAATTGTTCGTTGATATGGCTGGTGAGGATCGGCGATTCGCCGATCAAGACGCCGGCGACAAACGCGCCAAGCACAGTCTGCACCCCGATCAGATAGGTAACCAATGCCATCGCCAGCATGATCAACAAGATCATGGTGATGACGGCGAATTCGCTTTCGAATGTATCGTTGGTCCAGCGGATCAAGCTAAACACGACACGCCGGCCAATAGTGAGGCTGATCGCCAGGAACAAAAGCGTTCCGAGAATAGCGAAGCTCACCGTGCGCAGGTCGAGGGTGCCGGAGGAAGCAAAACCGAACGAAACGGCAATGATGATCCATCCGCTCGAATCCTCGATGATCGCGGAAGCGACGATAATCTGGCCGATATCGCGGCGCATGAAGTTCATTTCGCGCACGACCACAGCGACGATCTTGATCGACGAGATCGAAAGGGCGGTGGCGAGAAACAGCGCGGTAACGAAACGCGCTTGCGGATTCGGCAGGATTGAATCCGGCAGCATTTCACCAAGCCAGAAGCCGCCGATGAAAGGCAGCGCCACGCCGGCGGCTGAGGCCGAGACGGCCGCCCGCCCGGCACGCTTTATCAGCCGCACGTCGGTTTCCATCCCGGTCAGCAACAGCAGCATCAGGATGCCGAGTTGGGAAACGGCATTGAGCATGCTCCTCTGCTCGACTGTCGGCGGAAATAACAGGTGCTGAACGTCCGGCCAGATTGCTCCGAGCAGCGAGGGCCCGAGAATGAGCCCCCCGAGGAGCTGGCCAACAATCGCCGGCTGACCGAACCGCTGCATCAGCTCGCCCAGACCGCGACCGACCACCAGGAGGAGCGCAAGCTGGACGATGAAGATCGCGCCGGCATGCTCGGAGGTATTTGGTTCCGCGGCTAAAGCTACGGAGGCGCCGCTGCACAGCATGAAAACGCTGAGCGCGCCGCGCGCCGCAACAGCCGTGGGCACGACCTTCCACCCCGCCCGTGCACGCCTGCGACGAGAATGCAGCCGTTTCACTCCCGAGTTATTGAAATTATTGCCCAATTCCGACCGACCCAAGATCGTCAACGCGGCCGGGGGGCCCAGCGTTCCGCCTGTTATGCGTTTTCCGTCGGACTTGGCACATCCTCTGTCGGCCAGCGTTCGTGCGCCAGCGGCACGATCAACCGCGTGGAGAAACCCTCACGCGTGTAGCTCGAATGGACTTCGCCGTTCATTTGCCGCTCGATCACCAGGCCGATCAACCGCGATCCGAATCCCGTGCGCCGCGGCCGCCGCGCCGGCGGGCCGTTGCGCTCGACCCAATTGAAGGTCAGGGTCACGCCGCGCTGTGTGCGCGCCACCGACCAACTCAATTCGAGCCGACCCTGTGGGCGCGACAGGCTGCCGTATTTGATGGCGTTGGCGGCAAGTTCATGCAGTGCGGCGCCGAGGCTGAAGGTCGGATCTGGATCGAGCTCGACATCCGGGCCGTTGGCGTCAGTGCGTTCGAGATAGGGACCCAGCATGACGCGGAGCAATTCGGCAAGCGAAGTGGATTTCCAGCCGGCTTCAGTGATCAACCGATGGGCATTAGCCAATGCCAGCACGCGAGCCTGATACTTGGTTATCAGTTCGGCCATGTTGTGGGAATTTCGCGCGGTCTGCGAGAGCAACGCCAAGAGCTGGGAGAACAGATTGCCGGAGCGATGCCGCAATTCGCGGATCAACAGTTCCTGGCGCTGCTCCAATTGCCGCCGGTGAATGGCGCCAGCGACCAGATTGGCGACCGCAGCGAGGAAGGAAATGTCCCGTAGGCTGAACCGGCGCGGTACTTTGGTGCAGACACCGAGCACGCCATAAGCGCGGCCGTCCTGACCGGTGATGACCGTACTCATCCCGCTGACGCAACGGTGATTGCGCAGATATTGCGGTACGGTAAAACGCTTTTCGTTCGCAAAATCTTGGGTGACCACCGGAACGATCGCTTCCAGAATGTGCCCGGCGTAGTCGTCATGCTCTTTGGTCATCACGATTGAGCCGATGCAGCCGCTCCCCCAGCCGAATCCGGCCCGCAGCAAGAGATCGTTGCCGCCCGGCAGCAGCTCGATCACCTTGACGAAATCGACCGGGAGTGTGATCGCGACGGTCGAGACCACGTCGTTGAGCAGCCGCTCGATATCGGTCTTCAGCAGTGCGCGCTCACCGAGTTGCGCAAGGGCTTCCTGCTGCTTGGCGCGACTGCGCAATTCCTCTTGCAGCTTCACCTGTTCGGTCACTTCGTGACAGAGGCCAACCATGCGTGCCGGCACACCGGCTTCTGTTATGACCGCGCCCGCCGCCTCGATCCAGGTTTCCGCTCGTCCTGGGCGCGGCGCGACCCGAAACCGCACTTCGTACGGGGCGCCGGTACGCACCGCCGCGTTGATCGCTTCGAGAACTCTGGCGCGATCTTCGTCGTGAATGTGGTTCGCAAAAAATGCAAACGTGCCGCCGAACGTTTCGGGCGCAAGGCCGACAATCGATTCGATATTGTTCGACCACGTCACCGCGTCCGTGGCGATGTCCCACGACCAGACGCCTATCCGGCCTGCCTCAAGCACAAAATGAACCGTTGCAATATCCGGGAAGAATTCCCCCGGCACTTGCGCACTCGCTTCGTCCGGTTGCCTGGTTGTCCTTTTCGCCGCGGGCCTGTCCATACTCTTACAGTTCGACCTCGATACTTCCGAGGTCAAGGTCCCACGCTCGGGCCGTCGAGGAATAATAAGATTGCCGCGTTTGCGATTTCGCCGCGGCGGCGAAATATCGGCAGGCGATCGGCGCGCGTTTGTCATCCACATCAGTAGAGGCCAAATGGCGTAGGATTGCTGCTCCACTCGACCTGTCGCACCGGCGTGACCGCAATCCGGGCGGTCATGATCCCGTGGTTGCTTTCAATCGCAACATCTTTTTGCGCCAGATCTTTTCGCGCTACTTCTTTTGGTCGCACTTCCTTTTCCCCGACGTTCCTTTGATCGTTGACGGCAACTGCACCCTGGTCGCTCGGCAGCACCACTACTTTGGTACCGACGGGGACGCGATCGTAGAGGTCGACGACGTCGGCATCACGCATGCGGATGCATCCGCTGGAGACGTGCTTGCCGATCGAGCCGGGGCTGTTGGTGCCGTGGATGCGATAATCGGTATTGCCGAGATAAAGCGCGCGGGCGCCCAGTGGATTACCCGGGCCGCCGCCGACCCAGCGCGGAAGGTAAGGTTGCCGCGCAATCATTTCGGCGGGCGGAATCCAGTCGGGCCATTCCGACTTGCGTGAAATCGTCTCGACGCCTGACCAGGTGAAGCCCTTGCGCCCAACGCCGATTCCGTAGCGCAGAGCTTTGCCGTCTCCAAGCGTCAGATAGAGGAATGTATGTGCGGTATCGATGATAATCGTGCCTGACGGCTGATCGCCGCGGTAACCGACGACCTGGCGTTGAAGCGGGGCTGTGATATCAGCTTCCCCGCTCGCACGCATCAATACGTCGTTCGCGAGCGATTGCGCCGAAGCAGAACTGCCAATGGATGCTGCGAAAGTCGCACCAAGTATCGCGGCGCAAGCGGGCGCTAACAACTTAACCGCCGACATCATCAACTCCACCAATAAGTTCCGATCATCAATCGGGGGTGGACGTTAAAAGTTCCTCGTGGCGCGCTGTCGCTATCAGCAACGTTTTTGCTTCAAATTTTTCGCAAAATTCGTCACGCCAAGCAGCGACCGAAAACATGCGCAAGCTTGGGCGACGAGACCGCGCTGAAGGTGCGGTCGCACCCGACCGGAATGTTCGCGTGTGTCGGCGGCAACGATCGCGATCCGAGCTGGTGCGGGAAGACCGCCGGACTGATCGATCGCAAGCGATCGCCCTTGAGCGTGCGGTTTACCGACGGCGATTCCAAGGTGGACATGCCGTGTGTCAAAGAGGGGAAAGAGATGAAGCTCGCGGCGAATAACGCCAGCGTTACGCCCGCAGCTCGAACCCAAAACAAACTCCGCATTGGAACGACCCCGCAACTTGCATGCGCGATCCCCGAGCCCCTACGCGACGCGCCTCGAATTTTTTCCGCGCCCGAGTTGCAACGTAGTTGGCCGGATGGCGGTTCCGTCACCCCGAAGTGGCGGCCTCACACTTGCGTGATTGCCTGAACACGGCCGTCGGGAGCGGAACCAACAAGACGATCGGGACTTGTCGTCGGGACCGGCCATCCTTTCCCCCCCTCCCCCCGTGCTTGGCTGGTCGACTTGGGCGCAACCGATGGACCGATCGGTTGCGCCCTAATAATTTTCACGAAGTGATGTGGCCGAACATCGGCGGTTTGAGCCATAGCGCAAGCGTTAACGGCCGGACTTGGTCCGGCCGTCGGCGTTCTCTCGGGCTTCTTTCGCGAAACGATTACGCGGTAGCCTGTCGCTCTCGCTGGTGCGCCTTGCGCCCGAAAAACAGCGCTTGGCTCGCTACCGCCGACACCACCGCAAGCTGGAACGGCTTGGCGATCAGGAAGGCCGGCTCCGGCCGCTGACCGGTGAGGAAGCGCTCGGGATAAGCGGTGATGAAGATCACCGGCACTTCAAACGAACCGAGGAGTTCGTTCACTGCGTCGAGACCCGAACTGCCATCGGCAAGCTGGATGTCCGCCAGGATTAGGCCTGGTCGCGTTTTACGGGCGAGCGCGATGGCTTCCGCATGAGTGCGTGCCACGCCGATCACGCGATGACCGAGGCTTTCCACCAGCGCCTCGATGTCCATGGCGATAAATGTCTCATCCTCGATAATCAGGACGTCAGTGGCTATTTCGGCGGCCATTTCGCGGCCCGATTCCTCAACCAGGCCGCGCAAAGTCGGCAGGTCGCAATCGACGATCTGGGCGGCATCGTCCTCGGAGAATCCCTCAAGCGCGACCAGAAGGAAGGCCTGGCGCGGCCGCGGCGTGATCCGGGTCAGATGTTGTTCGGGCGGCAAATGCGGCTCAGCCGCGTCGGGTTTGCCGTTCACCGCCACGGAATTCCAGATTTTGGTGAATAATTTGTAGAGTGCAACCCTTTGATTTGGAACGGATTCAAGTAATTTCGGACTGGCTAACAGCGACTCCAGCGTGGCGGCCACGTAAGCATCGCCAGAGGCCTGATTACCGGTCAGCGCACGGGCATAACGGCGTAGAAACGGCAAATGTTGAATTACGGCTTTTGAGGTCGTCAAAGGCAGCACCCTCCCCTTCCAGCGTCCAAAGGCTATTGGCTAAAACGTGCGGGGGCAAACAAGGTTCCATAAGAATGGTTCCCCCGCTTGGAACCAACCGCGCGACCCGCGCGTTGGTGGCGCGATTGGGGACAGGCAGAAGTGTAGATCATGTCCGCAATGACGGGGGGACGATGAAAAATGACCACTGGTAAGACAGTCAACCTCCAACCGCCTCCCGCGACTGAGAACAAGGCGGACGAACCGGAAGCCATGGGCAAGACAGCGACGCACCGCAAAGCTGAAGTCCGTTTGGGCCGCGAAGTGCAGGCGCGCATCGGCCAGCAGCTGCGCGGCATGTACGATGACGTGGTCAACCAGGGCGTGCCGAAACACATCGACGATCTCGTTCGCCGGCTTTCCGATCAAGACGATGGGGTTGCATGAAGCTCGATCCTGCCATTCGCGATCAGGTGCTTGCGACCGTGCCAAGCTTGCGCGCGTTCGCCATCTCGCTGAGCGGCAACGTCGACCGCGCCGACGATCTGGTGCAGGAGACGCTGCTGCGGGCGCTTGCGCACATCGACTCGTTCCAACCCGGCACCAACATGCCGGCGTGGCTGTTCACAATTCTGCGCAACCTGTTCCGCTCGGAATACCGCAAGCGCCGGCGCGAGGTCGAAGATGCCGACGGCCGCTTTGCCGAAACGCTCAAATCGCACCCTGAGCAGACCGGGCGTGTTGAGTTCAATGAATTCCGCGCCGCACTTGCAAAGCTGCCGTCCGATCAGCGCGAGGCGTTGATCCTGGTCGGGGCCTCGGGCTTCTCCTACGAAGACGCAGCCGCCATCTGCGGCTGCGCCGTTGGCACCATCAAAAGCCGCGTCAACCGTGCGCGCACCCGCTTGTCCGACCTGCTTGCCATCGACAACGTCGACGATTTCGGTCCCGACCGCGCAACCCGAGCGGTACTGGCCGGCGGCGGCCGCAATTAAATCCACTTCAACTTATGGCAGCTAGTGGAGCGGATTTAACATTCGCTACCCACCTGGCGGCAGGCTCGTGAAGCGAATGTCAAATCCAAAGCTCCACTAAGACTCATATTTGCTAGTGGTCCTTTTAATTCTAACATTCGCATGAGAAGCTGCCGAATACGGATGCGAATGTTAGAATCGGACCACTAGCTGCGGTGGGTGATCCCGCCGTCGATGGTGATGATTGTGCCGCTGGTGTAGCCGGAAAGATCGGACGCCAAGAACACAACCATCGCGGCAATCTCGTCAGTACTGGCTGGGCGGCCGAACGGCATCTCCGCAAAGCCCTCCCGCCACCGGTTTTCATCACCGTAGAGACGCGCAGCCCGCTTGCGCCCGAGCACCTCGATGCGATCGGTCAGCACCGGGCCCGGGTTGACGCCGATCACGCGCACGCCAAAATTCGGACTGGCGCCACCGATCGCCCGCGTGAATCCCATCAGTCCGGCATTGCCGGCCGCGCCGGCGATATATCCGTAATCCAGCCGTTCGCCACCGGCGCCGATGATGTTGACGATCACGCCGCGCCGCCGCTCTTTCATTTTCTGCAAATAGAGCCGCGTCAGGCCGATATAGCCGAACACCTTGAGTTCCCAGCCGGCGCGCCATGCCGCCTCATCGACCTCATCGATGGTGCCGCCTGGAATTGCGCCGGCATTGTTGATGAGAATGTCCACGTCGGGGAAAGCTTCGACCACGCGTTGCCGGGCGGCGGCGTCGGAAAGATCGGCAGCGAGCGCGCGCACGGTGACGTCTGTCGCTTTACGAAGCGCGGCGGCTTCCTGTTCCAGGCGGTCGGCCGAACGCGCCACCAGACCGACATGCACGCCTTCGCGCGCCAGCCATTGTGCAACGGCAAGGCCGATCCCTTTTGAACTGCCGGTAACGAGCGCGCTACGTCCGGAAAGTTTCAGGTCCATGCGAACATCCTGTTGCTGCTGCTGGCGGTGGGCGTTACATGTGCGATGGCAGATAGAGAGCCAGGATCGGAAACGCGATCAAGATGACAAGGCGGATAAGGTCGGTGACAATGAACGGCAACACGCCGAGGAAAATGGTTGAAAAACTCACCTCCTGAACGACGCTCTTGATCACGAAAACATTCATACCGACTGGCGGATGAATAAGGCCGAGTTCGACCGTCATGACAATAATGACACCGAACCAGATCGGATCGAAGCCGAGCTGGGTGATCACCGGGAAAATAATCGGAACGGTGAGGATGATCATCGCCAACGCATCCATCAGGCAGCCGAGCACGATGTACATGACCATGATCAGCGCCAGCACGCCGTAACGGCCAATCCCGAGCACGCTCAGGAATGCCGTCACCTTCTGCGGCGTCTGCGTAACGGTGAGGAAATATCCAAACAAGAGAGCGCCGATCAGCACCGTGAGGACTGCGGCGGCGGTGCGCACGGCTTGCAGCAACGAGCGGCGGATATCCGTCCGGCTTAGCTTGCCGCGCAGGACACCGATCAAAAGCGCGCCGACCGCGCCCATGCCGCCGGCTTCGGTCGGAGTAAACAGGCCGCCGTAAAGCCCGCCGATAACAAAGACGAAGAGGACAAGGGTGGCCCAGATGTCGCGCAGCCCGTTCAACCGTTCCGGCCACGTGTGCCGCGGCGCCGCCGGGAGGAAATTTGGCCGCAGCCGGCCGATGATTACGATGGTGAGCATGTCCATCGATGCGGCAAGGATGCCGGGTATGATCCCGGCGATAAACAGCTTGCCGATGTCCTGCTCGGTGATGATGCCGTAGACGGCGAGCACGGTCGAAGGCGGCAGCATGGCCCCGAGCGTGCCGCCGGCGGCGATCACGCCGGTCGCGAACGATTGCGGGTAGTTGTAGCGGCGCATTTCCGGATAGGCGACGGTGGCAAAGGTGGCGGCTGTAGCCACCGACGAGCCGGAAATCGCGGCAAAGCCGGCGCAGGCGGCGATCGTGGCGATGCCCAAGCCGCCCCGCAGATGTCCGACGAAAGCATTGGCGGCGCGGAACAACTCGCGGCTCATGCCCGAATTGGACACGAAAGCGCCCATTAGCAGGAACATCGGGATGACGCCGAAGGTGTAGTCGGTCACCGTGCGCATCGAGGTGTGGCCGACAATTTTGAGCGCCGGCTCGCCGCCGACGAGATAGGCAAAGCCGCTGACGCCGACGAGCCCCATTGCCATGCCGACCGGCACTCGCAGCAGCATCAGCACGAACAGGACGACAAAACCGACGATGGCGACGAGGCTCGAGCTCACGGGTGCCTCATTCCACCGGCTTGATCTGGTAGCGGCCGCCCAAAAGCTCAGGATAAAAGATCAGCCGGTAGGTGCGCACCGCGATCAGCAGCACGGCCGATACGTCGCCGATCCAGGCCAGCAGAAAAAACGGCCAGACCGGTAGGCGTAAATCGAAGGTGGAAACATGTTCGGCGTAGGTGCTCGTCACTTTGTCGAACAAGGTGTAGGTCTGCACCGTCACCACGAACAGCAGAACCAAAGTGGCGAAGACGTCGATCGCGCGCTGCATCCGCCTGCCGACATTGGCGTAGAGGAGATCGACGGTGATATGCGTGCCGCGATAGGAAGTCGCCGCGATGCCCCAGAAAATGACGATGCCGAGCAGCAGCCGGCCGAAATCGTAGCTGTCTGGTATCTGTAGGCTGAAGAAGTAACGCAGCATCACCGAGACGAAGATATCGACGGCGACGAGACCGATGAAGAATGCGGCGATCAGCTCGATGCCGTCGATAAACCGATCCATTGGACTGCGCGGCGGGCGTGCGACGGCAGGGCCCAGCTCCGCTTGCGACTCGCTCATGATCGACAAGTTCCGTTGCGCAGTGCGAGCGAAGCAATCCAGGAATGGAGATTCAGGATTGCTCCGCCGCTTTGCTCATCGCAGTAACAATCGGTCTCAGTACCCGGAATTGTATTTGGCGAGTTGCTCTTTCAGCTCTTTGAGCACCACGTCCGGATCGTTGCCGGTTTTCTTCACCGCGGCTGCCCACTTCTGCACCACCGGG
>Ga0307374_10015302_pt1 | contig 10334 bp, 8 predicted proteins | sample OX3MG_FD_202532 | JGI IMG/M metagenome (GOLD analysis project Ga0307374, IMG submission 202532) | Soil microbial communities from Risofladan, Vaasa, Finland - OX-3 | ecosystem: Environmental > Terrestrial > Soil > Coastal area > Acid sulfate soil | place: Finland: Risofladan, Vaasa | collected...
TCGCGTGCAACCCCAGGCCCCTCCCCACCAATGCGAAACGCCCCGCATCACAGCGTGATGCGGGGCGTTTCCCTGCTACCTGACATCGTCCCGCTTACGCGTTCCGATCGAGACACCCGTTGAAGTTCGGGTTGCTCTTGTCGGCGTCCGGCACCGGGAAGTTCACGTCCGTGCCGTAGTTGCCACCTTTGAAGAACACGCCGGTCGGGAACACGTTGTCCTGCGTTCGCCCGTACTGCCGGATGAGGCGCCGCATATCGCCCAACCGGACGCCGCGCCCGAACTGCCAGAACGCCTTCTCCCGGAAGTACAGGCTGACGGCATCGGACAACGTGGTCGGCGTCGTGGCAATCGCCGCCATCGCCGGCACCTTGAGGACGCCCAGCGTCTGCGGGCTGGCACGAAGCGCATCGAGGATGGTCACCATCCCCGCGTAGTCGTTGGTCTGCAGCTTCGCTTCGGCCTCGACCAGGCGGGCGTCGATGCCCGACACGATCACGTTCGGGTCGTCCCTGCCCCAGAGCGCCTGGCCCACGTAGGCGGTGTTGCCGTCGAACGACTTGTTCGCAAAGTTGGTCGTCCCACCCGTGACCGGCACGCGCGGATCGGCGGCCGACGCGAATGGGATGGCGTTCTTGATCTGGTTCACCGCCCCGTTCACGATATCGAAGCTGTCGCCCACCGTGTACCGCTTGACGTTGGTGGTCATGATCCAGATGTCGTTGTCCTGACTGGTCTGGGCGTACGTCATCGTGTACTGAAAGCTGGTCGTGACGGCTGATACGGCCGCTGCGGCCTGGGCGAACTGGCCCATGTCCACGAGCACCCGTGCCTTGCCGACGGCTGCCGCGTTGTGCACCTGTACGCTCAGCGCATCGGTGCCCGTGCTGGCCGCGGTGGCACTGTCAAAGTGCGCCGCCGCGACGGCGAACACGGCCTGGTCGGTGAGCGGCTGCGTGTAGTTGGGGCTGCCATTCTCGGTGTAGCCCAGGGCGATGCCGTTGCAGAAGAACTCGCCCAACTGCATCTCGGTGTATCCGAGCAGGAAGTACATCTGGCCCGCTTCGGCCGGCGCCGTCGGCACGTTCGCCTTGAGGCTCTGGAGGGCATTCTGGATGTAGCCGCGGGCTTGCTGCATGGCGGTGTACGCGGGCGCGAGCACTTGGTCATTGGTCTGCACGATGCGCTGGTCCCACGAATTGCGCTGCGAGAACGTGTCTCCCGACTTGTATTCGTCGGTGAACAACGAGGTCTCGAGCACCATGTTCTCCTGGTTGTTGTTGCCGCCGCCGGCGGTCCATGCCTGGAAGCGGCCGATGGCGCCGGTGCGCAGCGCTTCGGCACCGGTGGCCCCGACCACGCTCGCCGGACTGATGACCCCCGGTTGCTGCGGCTCCAGCAACTGTTTGTTGACATCGCAGCCCGCCGTCAACATGAGCCCGACGCCGACCGCTGCGGCGATCGTCCATCGAGCGCGATCCATATGGCTATTCATAAGAGTATCGTCCTCGAGGGTTCTAGTAATGGAGATTCAAGCGGACAACGTAGTACGTCGGGGGCGCGATCGTGGAGAACGTGTTCTGGATATCGCCCGTGCTGTAGTTCGCTTCGGGATCGATCCCCGTGTACGCCGTCCACACGTGCAGGTTGCGGGCCGAGAACACGAGGTTCGCGCCCTCCGCGCCGCGCAGCACGCGCGTGAGGCGCGTGGGCAGATTCCAGACCACCGAAACCTCGCGCAGCCGCCAGAACTGCCCGTTCTCCAGGTATCCCACGCTCGTGGACGTCTTGGCGTAGCGCAGGGCCACCAGCCGAGCCTGATCCCACAACGGCGCGTGGAGATTGCTCTCGGTATAGCACGTGTTCGTCTGCTGGCAATAGAACGAGCCCGTGGCGTTGGGCAGACTGTAGCCACCCTTGTAGTCGAGCAGGATGTTGATGCGGAAGGCGCGATCGAGTACGTCGAAGCCGTTCTGCACCGACACCAGGTCCCTGGGAGTCGCGGAAGACCCCATGTAGGTGAAGGCCGGGTTGACCGTGACCTCGTTGGCCGTGATGTAGCCGTCGTGGTTCGAGTCGGCATACGTATACGTGTGATAGAAGAACGCGTTGATCGGCAGGCCGACCGAGTCACGCGTCGTGCCCGTGCCGATGGTCGGGTACGGCTTGCCCGTGCCCGGATTCGTGCCCAACGACACGACCTTGTTGGTGTTGTGCGATGCGTTGATCGTCAGGTCCCAGCCGAACTGACGTATGTCGATCAGTTGCGTATTGAGCGTCGCTTCGACGCCGGCGTTCTTCACCGACGCGATGTTGGCGAGCACGCTCGTGTTCGACGGCGCCGCGTTGGGCGCGATGGGCAGCTGGATGAGCGCGTTCTTCGTCTGTTTGCTGTAGTAGGTGAGTTCGAGGTTCACGCGGCTGTGGAGCAGCTGCGTGTCGAAGCCGCCCTCGAATTCCGCCGACGTTTCGGGCTTGAGGTTCGGGTTGCCCAGCGCGTCGGCTCTGAGGCCCGGAGTATCCGTTCCGTTCACGTTCACCGTGGACGGCACATACGTCTGCAACGAAGAGGTCGCGCCCGGCTGCACGCCCGCCGCGCCGTACGCCATGCGCAGGCGGAACTGGTCCAGCCACGAGTAGCGCGGGAAGAACGACTCGTCCGACATGAGCCACGACAACTGCGTCGTGGGGTAGTACACGCGCTGGAAGTTCGTGCCGAACGCGCTGTTCTGGTCGGTGCGCACTCCGGCGGTGAGGAACAGTTTGTCGCGAATGGCCGCCTCTTCCTGCACGTAGAGGCCAAGCGTCTTCACCGCCGTCGGCAGGAAGTTGCTGGCGCTGAGGACGGCCGCCGAGCCCACCGTCTGCCCGCCCGGTGCCAATTGGGAGCCGCTGGCCGTCGAGCCGTCGTTCTCGGCGTTGATGTAGTCGGCGCCGAGCGTCGTCTTGAGGTTGGCCCACGACCGCGCCTGCCAGGTCGAGGTGCTCACCAATTTGGCCGAGAAGTCGCGGTTGTTGTTGTGCGCGTCCGTGATGCTGCCCAACCGCGTCGTGCCCGAGTTCGGGCACGTGCTGAACGCGCAGAACGTGAGATTGTCGCGGATGGCGAGATCGATGCCCACGGTGCCGGCGTTCTCCATCCACGGGAACGGCCGCCAGTTGGCGTTCGTGCTCGCGGTAAGGCGCTGGATGCCGGTCTGCACGAGCCGTTGGAAGATGTCCCCCGGAGTGAAGAACCCGTAGCCCATTTTGTTCTCGCCCAGACTGCCGGTGGCGTTGTAGCCGAGGCCGCTGTGCGTGAACCCCGGGTTCTGCCACGCGTTGTAGAGGAAGCTGAAGCTGTTGTTGTCCACTTGCGGCAGGCGCTGGTCGGTCTTGGCGATGCCCGTATTCACCGAGAGATCGAGCGTCGGGCTGAGCGCCGCGGTGAGGTTGGCGCGCACGTTCTCCTGCTGGTACGCCTCGGGATGCAGCCACGTGTCCAGAATGGACGTACCCTGCGCATTGAAGCGATCGATCGAGAACTGCGGCATCTTGACCGGGCCGATCTCATTCTCGAGGGACCCGCTCACGAAGTACCGGATCTGGTTCGTCCCGCCACTGATCTGCACCCCGTACTGACTGCGGTTGCCGTTCTGGATCGGGGTCAGGCCCGGGGTATTGAGCAGGTTGAGCGACGTCGTGCTGTCCACGACGCACGTCCCCGCGGGCAGATTCGTCTGCATCAGGCAGCGGATCGGCGTGGTGGAGGTGGACGTCGGGTTGTGGCCCCATAGCGCGTACTGCACGGGGTAGTGGTTGAGGTCGCGCACCGAGCCCTGCTCCGCCGACCACGTCCACTTGGCTGGCCCGGCTCGGCCCTTCTTGGTGGTGATCACGATGACGCCGTTGGCGGCATCGGTGCCGTACAGCGTGGCCGCCGAGGGACCCTTCACGATCTCCACGTCCTCGATCTCGTCGGGACTGAGCGTATTGAGGAAGCTCTCCGCGGTGCCACCCGTCGAGACGCCGATGGCGCTGGACGTGATCCGGATGCCGTCCACGATGTAGATCGGGTCGTTGTCCAGCGACAGGGAGTTGAGGCCTCGGATACGCACGACCGGCGCCGAGCCCGTCATGTTGCCGGGCAGCACGATCACGCCGGGCGCCTTGGCCACCATCAGATCGGTCATGTCGGTGATCGCGGAGGTCTGCACGCGATTGGAGACGTCGCCGAGCGTCGAGATGGCGTTGCCGAGCTCCACCTTGCGCTGCTCACCGGTGGCCGTCGTCACCATGTCCTGGAGCTTCACGATCGTGGGCGCGAGCGCGAAGTTCAACGTCGCCGTCTGGCCGGCGACGACCGTCACCGTCAGCTTCCGGGCCTCGAAGCCCACGCGCAGCACCCGCACGTCGTGCACACCGGCGGCCACGTCGTTGAGCGTGTAGCGCCCGTCCTGCCCGGTCGTGACGGACGACGGACTGCCCACGACCATCACGTGGGCGTCGCTGATGGGGGCGTTGCTGGTCTGGTCCACCACACGCCCGGTGATCGTGCCCTGCGCCGATGCCGCCGAAGCCCCGCCTATCATCAGGAAGAGCGCCGCGGTGGCACTTGTCGCCAACAGTCTCCAGCGTCCCAATCGCATCGTTCGCCTCCGGTGTTCGCCGCCTTGCGGGCGACGAGTGCCCATGGCCGGCGCGGCAGGGAACCGCGCGCGGGTCGTGCAACGCCAGTCAGACGCGACGCGGCGAGCGCCGCGGGGCGTTCTGTAAACTCGTATGTTTGTCTGTTCGGGATCGAGTGCGACTACGACAGCGGGGGGTGCAGCGAGGACTCGTACATACCAGCATGCGCGCGCGGCGACCGCGCGCCCAAGGGGTCAATGCGGGCGGCCCGGGGAGGGCCGCGGCGCCGGCTCGTCACGAGCGGCGTCACCATCACCAACCGTGCTACGAGGCGTGAAAGTCACATGAATACAAACAAAGCACAAGAAACCGATTGGGGAATTTTCATATTGGCGCCAATTAAATTGACTCCAATGTGAATTCGTCCCCTAATCGAAGATCTGCAGCTGGCGAATCGGGAGGAACGACCGCCGATGATGGACCGTGGCCCCGTGCCCCCACAGACCGTCCAGATGCGCCGGTGTCCCGTAGCCCACGTTGCGCTCCCACTCGTAGCCCGGGTAACGGCGCGCCAGGGCACGCATCAGCCGGTCGCGGGTCACCTTGGCCACGATCGACGCGCACGCCACGCTGTAGCACCGCCCGTCGCCCCCCACCACCGCCGTGTGTTTCACCCCCAACGTCCGGATGGGATTGCCGTCCACGATCACGTGGTCGGGCCGCACGGCCAGACGCCAGAGCGCCCGCCGCATGGCCAGCACGCTGGCCTTGTAGATGTTGAGTTCGTCGATCTCGCGCACGCTGGCCGCGCCGAGCGACAGGGCGAGGGCGCGGGCGCGAATCTTGAGCGCCAAGCCCTCCCGCGCGCGCGCCGTGAGCTGCTTGGAGTCGTTCACGCCGGCAATCGCCCGCATGCCGGGCGGCATGACCACGGCGCATGCGACAACGGGGCCCGCCAGGGGGCCCCGTCCCACTTCATCCACGCCGGCCAGCAACGGACCGACGGTCTGCCGCAGTTCGCGCTCGAGCGTGCTCCACCGGTGACGGCGGGCGCCCGGCGCCATCACCTACTCGCGCTCGGCGGAATCCGACGAGGGAACCTGGACGCGCGCCTTACGCTCCTTGATGCGCGTGGCCTTGCCGGTGAGATGGCGCAGATAGTAGAGCTTGGCGCGACGCACGCGCCCGCGACGTACAACCACCAGATCGCCGATCATCGGGCTGTGCACGGGGAAGATGCGCTCCACGCCCACACCGTTCGAGATCTTGCGCACGGTGAACGTCTCACTGACACCAGACCCGCGGCGCGCGATGCAGACGCCTTCGAACGCCTGGATCCGCTCCTTGTCGCCTTCCTTCACGCGCACGTTCACGCGCAGCGTGTCGCCCGGTCGAAACGCCGGCATGTCGGCGCGGATCCATTCCTTCTGGGTCTCGATGAACGCGTGCATATGTCGCTCCGGGCTAAGGGCCCGTGAAATATCAGGTTATCTGGTGGAGAAAGGGCAAGTTAATGGGGCTGCGGACGCCCCGCTAGTCCGCGCCCCCGGCCGGATCACGCCCACGCGTCAACCGCTCCCCCTCCACCCGCCGCCACTCGGCGATCTTCTTATGGTCCCCGGACAGCAGCACCTCGGGCACCGCGTACCCCCGGTACTCGGGCGGCCGCGTGTAGCTCGGCGCGCTCAGCCCCGAATCGCCGTGGAACGAATCCGTGCGAGCGCTCTCCAGATCGGACATCGCCCCGGGCAGCAGCCGCACCGTCGCGTCCACGATGGCCAGCGCCGCAGGTTCCCCACCGCTCAGCACGAACGCTCCCAGCGACAACTCCTCGGTGGCCAGGTGGTCGGCCACCCGCTGGTCCACATCCTTATAGTGGCCGCACAGAATGGTCAGTTCGCTTCCCGCAGCGAACCGGGCGGCATCGGCCTGGACGAACGGCCGCCCGCGCGCCGACACGAGCACGATGGGATCCCGGGCGCCCAGCGCCTCCACCGCCTCGAAAAACGGCTCGGGCTTCATCACCATCCCCGCACCGCCCCCATATGGATAGTCGTCCACCGTACGGTGGCGGTCGTGCGTGTAGTCGCGCAGGTCCACCACATGGTACGCCACGCCCCCCGCCGCCTCGGCTCGTGACGGAATGCTCAGCGAGAGCGGGCCGGCGAAGAAGTCGGGAAAGATGGTGATCAGGTTGATGCGCAGCATCAGTCGAGGAGCCCGGCGGGTGGGTCGATGGTGATCACACGCGCCACGCGGTCCACCCCGGTCACCACCCGCTCGTCGAACGGCACGAGCACGGTGCCCCGGTCGCGGGCGACGTCGATGGCGAACCCCTGCGGCAGTTCGTACACCTCCCGCACCTGACCAACGGCCTCGCCCGAGACGAGCACCACTCGCATGCCGAGGAGGTCGTGGACGTAGACCTCGTGTTCATCGGGCGGCGGCAGTTCGCTGCCCGGCACCAGGAAGTAGCGGCCACGCCAGACCTCGGCGGCGGTGCGGTCGGGGATCTCGTCGAACTTCACGAGCAGCCCCTGGCCCATGGGGCGTACGGTGGCCACGTGCAGCTCGCGCCGGTCGGGGGAGAGGTCGCCGCGGGCATTGCCCGCCAGAACGCGACGGCCGGGCGCGAAGATCGCGTCCGGCCCGTCGGTGATCGGCTCGACGACGAGTTCGCCGCGAATGCCGTGTGCCTTGCGAGCCCGCCCGACGATCAGGAATTCGGGCGCGGTCATATCCCGGTGCCCCGCCTGGGCGGTCAGCCCTCGACGGGCGTGGCGGTGACCGGGACGGCGCCCGCCTTGAGCTTGGTGGCCAGGCGTGCTTCGTGCCGCGTCTTGAGGATGCCGGCCTTGCGGAGCAGCGAACGGACCGTGTCCGTGGGCTGGGCGCCGTTGTCGAGCCAGTGGTGCACGCGCTCGGCCTTGAGGTTCAGCGCCGTCTCGCCCTGGCGGGGAGCATACTGTCCGACGATCTCGATGAACCGGCCGTCGCGCGGACTGCGGGAGTCGGCGACGACGATACGGTAGTAGGGCTGCTTGCTGCGGCCGGTGCGGCGCAGGCGAATCTTGACCGACATGGTGGTGAGCTCCTCGTCCTGGGTAACGGCACTGCTCCGGGCTCCTCGCGTACCGGGTAATTCCCGGCCGCACCCGGTGTGGCAACCTACAAAACTAACGCATCCCGAACATGCCGGGGCGGAATTGCCCGCCCCCGCCCGTGGCCTTCTTCATCATCTTCTTCATGTCGCGGAACTGCTCGAGCAGGCGGTTGACCTCCGAGATGGGGCGCCCGCACCCCTTGGCCACGCGGGACCGCCGCGATCCGTTCATGATTCCCGGTTCCCGGCGCTCCTCGGCCGTCATCGAGAGGACGATGGCTTCGAGGTGCTTCATCCGCTTGGGGTCGGCCTGCTTGGCCTGCTTGAGCATCTTGGTATTGACGCCGGGCAGGAGCTTGAGCACGCCCTCCAGCGGGCCGAGCTTCTCGATCTGTTTCATGGCGGCGAGGAAGTCGTTCAGATCCATCCCTTCCCTGCGCACCTTCTTCTCGAGCTTCTTGGCGGCCTCGGCGTCGAAGGACTCCTGCGCCTTCTCCACCAGCGTGACGATGTCGCCCTGCTGGAGGATGCGACCGGCCATGCGGTCGGGGTGGAACTCCTCGAGCGCGTCGCTCTTCTCGCCGACGCCCACGTACTTGATGGGCTTCTTGGTCACGCCGTAGATGGAGAGCGCGGCGCCGCCGCGCGCATCGCCGTCCATCTTGGTGAGCACCACGCCGGTCACCCCGAGCTTGGCGTCGAACCCCTGGGCAATGCGCACCGCTTCCTGGCCGGTCATGCCGTCGGCCACGAGCAGGATCTCGTCGGGGTGGATGGCGGCTTTGAGCCGCTCCAGTTCGGCCATCATGTCGTCGTCGATCTGCAGGCGGCCGGCGGTATCGACGATGACCACGCGGTCGCGGGCGCGGCGGGCTTGGTCGAGGCCGGCCATGGCGATCTTGACCACGTCGGCGGTGGACCGGTCGGCGTACACGGGCACGTCCAGTTCACGGCCCAGCGTCTCGAGCTGGTCTATGGCGGCGGGGCGGTACACGTCGGCGGCGATGAGGCGCGTCGAGCGGCCCTCACCCTTGAGGCGGCGGGCGAGCTTGGCGGCCGTCGTCGTCTTGCCCGATCCCTGCAAACCCACCATCATGACGACCGTGGGTGGCACCGAGCTGAGCTTGAGCCCTTCGCGGCGTTCGCCGAGCATGGCCGTGAGTTCGTCATGGACGATCTTCACGAGCTGTTGCGCCGGCGACACCGTGCGCAGCTGGCTCACGCCGGTGGCTTTCTTTTCCACCCGTTCCAGGAATTCGCGGGTGAGCTGGAAATTGACGTCGGCTTCGAGGAGGACGCGACGGACCTCGCGCAGCCCCTCCTTGATGTCGGCGTCGGACAGGACGCCGCGTCCCCGCAGGCGCGAGAACGCGGCTTCCAGCTTGGAACTCAGCTCATCGAACATAGCCGTTAAACGTAGATGCTGTTATGATTTAAGACAAGGGAACCGGGTGCGCCGCGCGCCCGTCCCTGCCCGCCCCACCGTGCCGCCGTCCGACTCGCATCCCACCTCGTGAGGAGAATGCCCAAGGTCCCTCGGCAAGAAGATCTATTCGCGTCGTTATTGCCGCGCACGATGCCGCTCATGGCGTTGCGCTCCACGATCGTCTTCCCCCACGGCACGATTGCCGTGCAGATGGGCGCCCCCGAAAACATCACGCTGCTCGACGAGAACCCAGACCCCGGGGTGCTGGTGGCGCTGGTCGTAGCGCCGGGCGAAGCCGAAGACCCGCTGGATACCGAAGCCGTGGTGAATCGCATCGGGGTGGCGGCGCGGGTGCACGAGCGCATCAATCTGCCCGGACACACGGTGCAGATCACCCTGCAAGGGGTGCAGCGCATCCTCATCGAAGGCGTGCAACAGACCGAACCGTACCCGGTGGCCATCGTGCGCGACTCCAGCGAGACGCCGGTGGAGGCGGCCGAGGGGCGCGCACTGATCACGCAGGTGATCACGGCCGCGGAGACGCTGGCCGATCTGGGCGAGAAGGTCTCGGCCGACGTGCCGTCGATCCTGCGCATGAACGTGGCCGATCCGGGACGGTTCGCCGATCTGGCGGCCACCAACCTCGGGTTCCGCATCGCCGACCGCGACGAGGTGCTCCAGCGGCTGGACGTGGGGCAGCGGCTGCGGTTCGTGCTCACGCGACTGGAACGCGAGGTGGCGCGGGCGCGCGTGTTGGACGACGTGAAGAAGCAAACCGAGATCAAGATCGACGAGCACCAGCGCGAGTTCTATCTGCGGCAACAGCTGCGGGCCATCCAGAGCGAACTGGGCGAGGCCGATCCGGCGGAGAAGGACGCCCAGGACCTGCTGACGCGCGTGGACGAAGCGCAGCTGCCGGAGAAGGCGCTGGCCGAGGCCAGGCGCGAAATTGAGCGTTTGCGCATGCTCTCGCCGGCGTCGAGCGAGTACCAGGTGGTGCGCACGTATCTGGATTGGATGCTGGCGCTGCCGTGGAGCGTCAACTCCGGGCATCACGAGATCGAGCTGGCCAAGGTCCAGGAGGCGCTCGACGGGCGGCACTACGGGCTGGACGAGGCCAAGGAGCGGATTCTCGAGTTCCTGGCGGTGCGCAAGCTCAAGGGCGGCACGTCGCAGGGGCCGATCCTGTGCTTCGTG
>Ga0307374_10015304_pt1 | contig 10334 bp, 10 predicted proteins | sample OX3MG_FD_202532 | JGI IMG/M metagenome (GOLD analysis project Ga0307374, IMG submission 202532) | Soil microbial communities from Risofladan, Vaasa, Finland - OX-3 | ecosystem: Environmental > Terrestrial > Soil > Coastal area > Acid sulfate soil | place: Finland: Risofladan, Vaasa | collected...
CGGAAGTCGCAGCTGCCGTTCGGGCCGTTCCTGCTCGCGGGCACGCTGACCGTGATTCTCATGAGCGGTCTGTAGGGTCTCATTAAGGACTGCACTTTCTCAAAGACAACTTCACCTGTGCTGCACTTGTGCAGATCCGCTGATGTGACTACCAGTGATATTTGGCGTTTCCCAGATTTACATGGCGCGACTCTGAGTCACTGATATCAGATCTCCGGCAATCAGGTGTCGTGACAACGCAATCACTGCCGTGTTTGCCGGAGGGTGTAGGTGATCGGCCGGCCGTCGCCGGGTAGCACCGGCGGGCGGGTGTTGATCTCGGCGAGGAGCAGTGCGAGGGCGCATGTGACACGACCCTGGCCGGGCCGATCCAGCGTGACGGTGATGCTCTTGGGCGTGTAGGTAATGGTGCCGGCGAGTCCGCGGATGATCGTTTCCCGGGTGATGGCCCGGTACCCGTCGTCGTCTTGGAGGCAGGCGTTGAGGTGGCGGGCGAGGTAGTGCTCGGCATTGGCGGCCAGCAGGCGCAGGGTCAGTTGCAGGCAGCGCCGCCTGATGTGCAGGACCGCCCGGGTCGCGGCCGGGTCGATCTCGCTGGCGGGCAGCTTCGCGCGGTGCTTCTTGCGTTCGGTCTCGGCTTCGTGTCTACGACGCACTCCAGAGCAATGTCGCCCTCCTGAGCTGCGCTGATCCCCTTCTCGCTGCTGCTCTTGGTTCTGAGTCGCGCACATAACCTCACGCGAGCGACATGTCTACAACGCGAAACCGCCGCCCCACCTGCGCTTCTTCGAAAACGACTTAAGATAACCGCCGTTATGCGTGATTTGAATGCGCATTTCTCGGCGCATTGGGCCGCACGTAATTGTCAATTCTGTATAGATTCAAGGACTGGAAGCACGAATAGATCATCGCTGGCTCTTGACCGCCCGTGGTGGACCGCAGCATGGTCGTTCTGGCGCCGCCGTCAGCACTACGGGTGCATCCGCAGGGCCGCTTTCTTGCGGTTGGGCAGGGTCATGCGATTACTTTGCTGACGCGGCCCGCTCCGACGGTGCGACCGCCCTCGCGAATCGCGAACCGCAGCCCCTGTTCCATGGCGATCGGCTGGGTTAGCTGAACGTGCATGTTGGTGTGGTCGCCGGGGAGCACTATCTCGGTGCCCTCCGGCAGGTTCACCACGCCGGTCACGTCCGTGGTACGGAAGTAGAACTGCGGCCGGTAGTTGTCGAAGAACGGCGTGTGCCGCCCGCCCTCGTCCTTCGACAGGATGTAGACCTGCGCCTCGAACTCGGTGTGCGGGGTGTTGGTGCCCGGCTTGATCACGACCTGGCCGCGCTCCACATCCTCGCGCTTGATCCCGCGCAGCAGCAGGCCGACGTTGTCGCCCGCCTGGCCCTCGTCGAGCAGCTTCTGGAACATCTCGATGCCGGTGACCGTGGTCCTGGTCGCCTTTTCCTTAATGCCGACGATCTCCACCTCGTCGCCGGTGTGGATCTTGCCGCGCTCGATCCGGCCGGTCACCACGGTGCCGCGGCCGGTGATCGAGAACACGTCCTCGACCGGCATCAGGAACGGCCGCTCGGTCTCGCGGACCGGCTCCGGGATCGACGCGTCGCACGCCTCCATCAACTCAAGAACCTTGGCGCCCCACCCGGCGTCGCCCTCCAGCGCCTTCAGCGCCGAGACGCGCACGACCGGCACGTCGTCGCCGGGAAACCCGCCCTGGTTAAGCAGTTCGCGAACTTCCTGTTCGACTAGTTCAAGGATCTCCTCGTCATCGACCATGTCGGCCTTGTTCAGCGCGACCACGATGTAAGGAACGCCGACCTGGCGGGCCAGCAGCACATGCTCACGGGTCTGCGGCATCGGGCCGTCGGTCGCCGCGACCACCAGGATCGCGCCGTCCATCTGAGCGGCGCCGGTGATCATGTTCTTGATGTAGTCAGCGTGGCCCGGGCAGTCCACGTGCGCGTAGTGGCGCTTCTCGGTCTGGTACTCGACGTGGGAGATCGAGATGGTGATGCCGTGCTCGCGCTCTTCCTTCGCGTTGTCGATCTGGTCGAACGCGCTGGCGGTGTTCACCTCGGGGTACTTGTCGTGCAGCACCTTGGTGATCGCCGCGGTCAGGGTGGTCTTCCCGTGGTCGACATGACCGATGGTGCCGATGTTGACATGCGGCTTGGTCCGCTGGAACTTGGCCTTCGCGCCGATAGTGCCACCCAGCGCGGCATGTGGGTGGTCACGTTCGGCTGCCGGTGCCTGCGGCCGCCACGTCTCGTTCTCTGGGCTCCTTCGCGCTGGGGTGATGGTCCGCCCCTGGCCTGTGGCCAGTCCGGCTGCGGGTCCGATCTGGGCCGGACCTCGCCGGTCATTTTCCGCCGGGATCTCATGGGTGATCTTCAGATGCTTGCGGGCTGCCGCCGCGACCTTCTGGATCTCGTTCCCGGCGACGCGGCGAAGTTCGTTCTCGGCCGATAGCGCGAGGCGTGGGTCGGAGCCGGTGAGCAGATCGCCGAGATCTTCGACCGCGCCGACGCGGACGTTGGGGCTCGGGCTCTGGAGGCTGATGATGATGTGCTCCGGCAGGGGGGCAGGGGTGATGACGACGCCGGCCGGGTTGCGGGCGAGGATGATCGTTCCTTCTGCCCCGTAGAGCCATAGCTGTGGTGTCTGGTCGCTGCCGTGGTCTTGGACATGCCGGTAGGCGTAGAGGTAGGCCTCGTTGAGGCCGATGTGACCGTCGTTGTCGTTGTCGGCGGCGCCGCTCTTCAGACCCTGGATCAGGCCGGCGGTGAACCTCGAGGTAAATTGCTGGCCGGTCTGGGACCTCCCTTCGAAGGAGTACTCGCTGGCGCGCGAGGCGGTCAGCACCGCTGTGCCCAGGCCGTGTGAGCGGAGCTTCTGTTCCAGGTCCAGTTCTCCCTTCCGGCCGTGCTCGAAGGCGCCGCTGAAGCAGCAATCCAGAATCAGCACCTGCCGCCTTGCCAGGCATTCTTCGAGCCGGTCCATCAGCCACGGCGATTCCATCGCGGTCGCGGCGAGCTGCTCCTTGTCGGTGTCAGCGGTGGCGAAGAACAGACGGCCTCGGGCGTCGAGAACTCCATGACATGACAGGTAAACCAGGACCGTCTCGCCGACCTCCCGATGGGACAAGAAGCTGGCCACCGCCCGCCGCACCTGGTACTCGGGCTGGTCGATCAGCTGCGTGACGGTGAACCCGCCTATCTCCGGGTCACCGAGAACCTTGGCCAGGTCGGCGGCATCGCGGGCCGGGGAGCGGAGCCGTGCCAGGCCCGGATCGTCGTAGGTCGTGGTGGCGATGATCAGCGCCGAGCGAGGCCCGGGTGGCAGATCAGGAGCCGGTAGCGTGCCGTGCAAGGAAGTCATTTACCAACCTGTCCTGCTGGTCCTGGGTAGCCCTGCCTAGCTTCAGCGTGTCGGCACCGATCGTGATCTCGACAATCCGGTCGTTGCGAGAGAGCCAGTCGGCGATCCTGGCCAGCACCACGCCCAGCCCTTCCGGTCCCAGCTTGATCACAAGCCACCCGGCGACCGCCGCCACGCTCTTCGCTCCCGCAGGCGGGCAGGACTGACCAGATCGGGTCAACCGCCTCGACGTCTAGCGGTTCGCCGCGCAACCGTGTGGTGAGCCCAGCCAGATGCTCACCGTTCTCGCCGGGCGGAGTCCCGGTCCGCACCCGCACATCAGGCGCATCACCCACCGCTGCCTCCAGTATTCCAGCGCCCCGGAACCTGCGACATTCCGGAACGCTACCGAGAAACAGTACGCCAGGCGCTGTCTTGCCATGACCAGCCCGTTTCCTGTCATTGATCTATCACAGCCGATAAGTCCCATACTGTGCAATCTGCGCCTGCTCTGAACTGGGAGTAACACCTATTCGGCGATCCCGCGCCGTGAGGCAGCATGGTGGCACCGGTCATGATCTGTAGCCATACCGCGAGCTGCTGGACGCGCGCAGCGCCGCGATCGGCGCATACCCGATCAGCCGGCGGAGTTGGTATGCGTCGCTTTCGACCAGCTATTCCGGGTCGCTGGTCGGCGCGTCCTGGCAACTGGCGCCGATGACTCGAGACCGGGCCGTGGCGTCGCGGAGCGCTCCCGGGCCGGGCGGCCGGGAGAGCGAATCAGGCGACCCTCAGGAAGCGGATGGTTGCCTGTCTGGCCGCCTCCAGCGCGGACCGCAGCGCGCCGGCTGAGTCGAAGATGCCCGCTGCGAAGAGGTCGGCCGGAGCGCCGCTCAGCGCGTTGATCCCTGCCCCCGCAGGAGTCCGGGCGGGGATTCCCGCGTTAGCGAGGATTTGCGCGTACGGGGCGTCAAGCGATCCGGCAACGATCAGAACACCAGTACCCCGGTCGCTGTTGTCCGCCGTCGCGGCCACGGCAGTGGCGACCGCGCAGAGAGATGTTCCGCCTCCGGGCAGCAGCCCCTCATCGAAGGCCGTCCTGCTGGCCAACACGGCCCTTTCGTAACGTGCCTTGCGGCCTGCCAGCCTGGCCTCGGTGGTCGCACCGACCCTGATGACCGCAGTGCCACCGGCCAGCTTGGCCAGCCGCTCCTGCATCTTCTGGCGGTCGTGGCCGGAGCCGCACTTCTCGATCTCGGCACGGATCTGCCCGATGCGGTTCCCAATGCTGTCCGGGGTGCCGGCACCGCCGGTGATGATCGTCGCGTCCCTGGTGACAACCACCTTTCGTGTCCGGCCGAGCAGGTCGAGGGTGACGGCCGCCAGACGGACGCCCGTGCCAGGGGAAATGACCCGGCCGCCGGTGAGGATGGCGAGATCCTGCCAGAAGTCCTGGCGACAGCCATCCAAGCCGGGCGCTTTGACAGCAGCAGATTTCAACTTGCCGTTCATCTTGTTCGCGATCAGCGTTGCGAGGGCCTGGCCCTCGACGTTCTTCGCGATGATCAGCAGCGGCTTGCCTGACTGCTGGACCTCCGCCAGCACGGGAAGCAGGTCGCCGGCCACCGAGATCTCCTGGTCGGCGAGGAGAACATACGGGTCGCTGAGCACCGCTTCCCTGCGCTCGGGGTCGGTGCAGAAATGAGGGGAGAGGTAGCCCTCGTCGAAATACATGCCCTCAATGATCTCAAGCTCCGCGCCGGCGGCGCTGCTTTCCCTGACGGTGACGACGCCTGCCTTGCCGACCATATCCATCGCCTTCGCGATGATCTCTCCGACCCGCGGGTCGCTGGCGGCCATACCAGCGAACGCGCTGACCTGCTCCAGGGTCTCCAGGTCCCGCGTGAGCGGCTTCAGCGCTTCGATCGCCGCCGTGACGCCGGCTTCGACTCCGCTGGCCAGCGCCATCGGATGCGCGCCGGCCCGAAGCGCCGCGACCGCGCCTTCCACCATCGCCTGGGCCAGTACGACCGCCGTCGCGGCTCCGTCCCCGGCTTGCCTGTGCGCCTGCTCGACGATCTCCGCGGCGTAACTGGCGCCGAGCCGGTCCTGCGGATCCCCCGGACGGTACAGGGTGACGAACGCGTGGGTGTCACCTGTCTCCGCATACTGGGCGTCCTCGTCCGCGACCGGAACGCGCCGGCCTAGCGGCCCGAGCATCAGGCGGATCTGATCGGACGCGGCCCGCAGCCCGCGGGCGACGATGACCTGGTTCCGGTTGTAGCTGCTCAGCCGGGCCGCCGTGCCCATCTCCCCGGCGCCAGCTTCTCGCGCCGCGCCAACAGCCGCCGCGGCGACCGCCGGCGCCGGATGGCTGACTGTCGCGAGATAGATGTTCAGCTCGGCATCATTAGCCCAGAATCGTGGTGTCTGATTCGGGGAGCGGCGCCTGACTCCCGCTTGCACGTACCGGAACAGTTCGTCTACGCCGATCCGGTGATCATGGTCAAGATCTGCCGCGCCGCTGCTCAGCCCCTCGATCATGACATCGGTGAACGCCGACGCACGCGGCGCGGCGTCGGTCACGCTATCCGCCTCGTAGGCGTACTCGTACGCATCCGACGCGGCCAGCACCACGTAACCCCGGCCGGCCTGGCCTTCGAGGGCGGACATCGGCGCGGATTTGAAGCCTTCCGCGAAGGCGCCGCTGTAACAGCAATCCAGGATGAGCACCTTAGCGCCTGCGGTGCACGCCTCAAGCTGCTCATTCACGAACGTGCGGGAGACCGCGGTACCGGCCGGCCGCATGTGCCTGGTGTTGGTCGTCGCGAAGTACAGCCGGTGCTGCCCGTCCACAATGCCGTGGCAGGAGAAGTACACGAGTACCAGGTCATCGCGCAGGCGGCCGGTGAGCATTTCCTCGATCGCCATCCGCAACTGATAGTCCGCGGTGTCCCGCAGGACCGTCACGGAGGTGAATCCGCCGACTTCAGGGTCTTCAAGGATCGCGGCCAGCCGATCGACGTCCTGATGCGGTGCCCGAAGCTGATGAAGTGTCTGATCCTCGTACTCGCCTGCGGCGATCAGCAGGCCGTACCGGCCCACCGGCTACTCCCCGCCCGAGTCAGGGAGGCTCGTCAGCCACGCAACGAGTGCCTGCTCGGTATCACGGGAGGCGTTTTCCATCTCGATCTTGCGATCGCCATCCTCAAGATAGATTCGCCCTGCGAGGCCACGACGCATCGCGGCCATCACGATCCGCGTGATCGAGCGAACGGCCTGAGCCGATATCGCCCCGCTGATAATCAGCGAACCCGCCACGACGGCAGTCCCGCTCTTAGCGCCGTCCGGTGCCGGTCCGCTGGCCGCGGTAACCGGCACGCCCTCATGGACCAGTTCACGCGATAGCGTCATTGCCGCCCTGGCGGCATCGACCGCCGACCCGTCCTCAACTGACAAGGTAATGCTATCCGAATGCGCCATACCGGGCTTCTCTCCGTTCCGCCGACCGCATGCTGCGTCTTCATGCCAACGATACAAATAAAGCCGGAAGCGTGACACGCTAACCGACTAGCAGACGAACACAGGTAGCTGAACGCCGTATCCTTAATGGGGTAATAGGGTACATTTCCACCGTTTCGCGGCACGCCAGCGCAGCTTTCACCAGAATGCTCCCACAGGACTAACGGGGCTTCGCCCCAGCCCGCCAAGTCATGCTCGTTGTGGCTGGGGTGAGCGTTGGGGCTCCGGCCGGTGCCTGACGGTGGCACTGTGTGTCCCGTAATTGACCGCCGCTGGCGGTAGGTGGCCTTCTGGGGCCGTGGCCCGGACCGGAGCCTTGTCATGACGCTACCTCGCAGCGACCGACCTCGCAGCGTGGCCGATGTGCTGTCGGATCACGTGGTCTTCGAACTGGAATCGATCGACCGTTTCTACTGCAACTTGTATGTGCCGCAACTGCAGCGGGCGGAGGGGATCGTGGGGTTCATCCGCGGGCATCTGGGGCAGCCGATCGCCTCGACGGCGGTGATCGCGCCGATGAGCCGGGACTTCGTCTCCCGGCTGCGGGGGTTCGCTGACCAGCGCGGCATCCCGCGCATCGACTTTGCCCGGGGCCAGCGCAAGGACGATGTGATGCACGAGCACCTGGCCCGCTTCCAGGCCGCCGGGCGCACCGAGGGGGTGATGTTCATCGGCCGGTCGCAGGAGAAGAACACCGTGTTCCGGACCGAGAAGCGCCGTGCCGCCGACGGCCGGGCCTACCCGTGGATCGTGCGGACGACCTCGGTGGTGAACCAGTTCTATGTGCACTGCGCGGATGAGGACTTCGGCGCGTTCTTCCTCAAGTTCTCCTCCTAACTTCCCCTACGGCGCCAAGCTGCTGATCAACGGGCATCACTACGCCCAGGCCCAGGCCGCGAAGGCCGGGATCGGGTTTACCGCGCTGGACAACGGGTTCGCCGCGGTGGACGACGTGGCTGCGGTGCAGGCGATCTGCGACTCCCTGGACGAGGACAAGATCGAGGCGCTGGCCCGCAAGTGGCTGGACATCCTGCCCAGCCCGTATTCCGCCGCCGATCAGGCCGCCGGGTACCGCTACGACATCTCCGTGCTGCAGGCCGAGTTCTCCCTCACCCAGGTCCTGGACAAGCCAGTGTCCGGGCGGATCTTCTTCGATCAGGTCATCGCCGACAACCTGGCCATCGGCCGCCCGGACCAGGTCGGCCTGATCTTTGACCGCCGCATCGTCCGCCATGGCCCGCGGGCCATGGCGGACGGTTCCGCACCCGGGTGATCGATCGACCAGTGGCCGCGCAGGTAAGCAAGCAGGTCAGCAGGGCCGGCGTCGGCGGGCAGGTACTGGACCATCAGCATCATGCCGAACGCGACGAATATGCCGAGCGTGCCCGGCAGCATCAGCGCGCCGATGGTGAACCGGCTGCCCGCCAGCTCGCGGTGCCGGAAGAAGAACACGGCGATGAGGGTGGCGGCCGGCCACAGCAGCTGGCCGGCCAGCGCGGCGCCGGAGAACGCCTGGCGGAGCTCGATGAGGCCGCCGGACAGGCCCGAGCGCAAGGGCGTCAGGGCGGGCGATGTCATGCGGCCTCCTCATGGCGGCCGGCCACGGCGGGCGGGCCTCGGCCTGGCGGACCAGGGCCAGGTAGGTGTCTTCCAGCGAGGCGCGGCGGACCTCAAGCTCGCTGATGTCCTCTCCGCCCGCGGCGAGCAGGCGGCGCACGAAGGTGGTGGAATCGGGGGTGAGGCGGCGGAAATGCTGCCCTGCACGCGCCCAGCGGACCTCGTCTTCCCCGGCGATCTGCTTCCTGAGCTCGGCGGCGGTGCCCTGCGCGGCGATCCTCCCGGCGGCCAGGATGATGATCCGGCTGGCGAGCTTGCCGGCCTCGTCCAGGTCGTGGGTGGTCATCAGGACCGTGGTGCCCGCCTCCCGGCGGATGCCGGCGAGCAGGTCGTGGAACTCCCGGCGCGCCTGCGGGTCAAGGCCCGCCGTCGGCTCGTCGAGGAACAGCAGCTCCGGGCGCCCGGCCATGGCAATGGCCAGGTCCAGGCGCCGCCGCTGGCCGCCGGACAGCCGCAGGATAGGGGTGCGGGCCTGGCCGACCAGGCCGACCGCAGCGAGCAGGTCACCGGCGGCCCAGGATCCTGGTTCCTGCCCGCCGGCATAGGGACGGTAGTAGGAGGCCTGGTAGTCCAGGAACTCCCGGACCCGCCACCTGCCGTGGTCCCGCCAGGACTGCAGCACGATGCCAGTCCGGGCCCGCCAGCGGCGGTCGGCGGTGAGCGGGCTGGCGCCGAGGACGCGGACCTGGCCTGCTGAGGGCCGCCGGAAGCCTTCCAGGATCTCGACCGTGGCGGTCTTCCCGGCCCCGTTCGGCCCGAGCAGCGCCACGGCCTCCCCGCGGCGCACCTTGAACGACACGTCGCGCAGCACGTCCTTCGTGCGGTAGCGCATGCACAGCCCTTCGGCGCTGATGACGTCGCCGGCCAGTGCAGCTCAACCTCCGTGATGTTTCTTGAAGGCAGCCTGGCGGGTGACGCCCAGCTCCCTTGCGATCTCGGCCCATGACCATCCCTGCGCCCGCGCGGCGCGAACCTGCGCCCTCTCCATCTGATCTGTCAGCTTCCGCAAGGCGGCGACGGCGCGCAGTCCCGTCCGGGGATCCCCGTCCCCTGCGGCGGCGGCCAGGGCGACGGCCTCGTTGTCCATGCCGTCAACTTAGGTTGGCAGGCGTCGTTTGTCAACCTAAGTTGGCAGCAACCGTGCGCCGCGACTATCGTCCCGGCACCGAATGCCTCGCCCAGCTGCACCGAGAACCCCGTTCATCCCCGGCTAGCCCCTACGCCACGGGCTGCTGCCCATAAGGCAGAGGCAGGGGACAGGGAACCTGGACGGGCTTCGGGGCCATGTCGCGGGACGCTCCGGTTCGCCCCTGCTCACAGTGGCCTGCGGGGACATTGGAAATGGGAACCTACAGGTCTGTAGGGTCTCACGCGGCGTGACGGAATCTCACTAGCGATGGCAGACGGATGGCGTAGTCATGTTGTCACTGTTAGTGCTGCGGCCCAGGGGGCATCAGTGAAGTCCTGGTCGCTCGTCGACAGCGGCGTGCTGGCAGCCTGCGATGGGGACGCACCAACGGCATCGAGGTGTCCAACCACCTCAAGTACATCGCCCGCGAGTTCCCGGTGACCTTGCTGATGGCCGACACCGGCCTGGCGGCCAGGGGCCTGTTCAGCGAGGGGGACAGCTTCGACAACGCGCCCCTGGCCCAGACCGGCCGCCGCACCACGCCGCTGGGCATGGAGCCGTTCCGGATCGACACTGACCAGCACCGCAGGGAATGGCGGCAGCTCCTGCTCGCGATCGAGCGCAAGCTGGTGCTGGCCGGCAAGTTCCCGGGCATGCTCGCCGACAAGCTGCCGGACTACCTGTTCGCCCGCTCCACCGG
>Ga0307374_10015306_pt1 | contig 10333 bp, 8 predicted proteins | sample OX3MG_FD_202532 | JGI IMG/M metagenome (GOLD analysis project Ga0307374, IMG submission 202532) | Soil microbial communities from Risofladan, Vaasa, Finland - OX-3 | ecosystem: Environmental > Terrestrial > Soil > Coastal area > Acid sulfate soil | place: Finland: Risofladan, Vaasa | collected...
GGATAGCAGCATGCCACTGGCTTCCATTGACCACCTTGCTCCACGGCGCAATCGCTCCTTCGAGCAGGCTCAGTTCGGGGTGCGTCACAATCAGTTCCGCGTCTATCTCCTGCTGCGTCCCCAACCCTGTACAGGTAGGACACGCGCCATGCGGGCTGTTGAAGCTAAAAGTACGCGGCGCGATCTCCGGCAGGCTAAAGCCATCGTAGACACAGGACAGCTTTTCCGAGAACAGAATCTCCTCACCGCCAATAATGGAGACCAGCACCACGCCATTGCCCAGCTTCAAGGTCGTCTCCAGCGAATCCGTCACGCGCTGCCGAAACGATGTGTCAGGCTCGTGCGAGTGCGCAGGGTCAGCAGGCGCATCCACGAGCATATCCGCGCCATCACGAGATGCATTGACGTCATACAGCGCGGGACGTTCGGCCACTTTCTTGAGCGGTGATGGTATTTCCTCGGACGAGGCAACCTTATGCTCTGCGCGGATTACCAGACGGTCAACAACTACTTCAATGGTATGCTTTTTCTGCTTATCCAGCTCAATCTCATCGCTCAGATCGTAAATTGTGCCATCGACGCGCACGCGCACATAGCCAGCGCGCCGCATCTCCTCAAAGATTTGCTTGTATTCGCCTTTGCGTCCCTGAATCAGCGGCGCGAGCAGCATGATACGCGACCCCTCCGGCAAATCCAGCACCGAGTCTACAATTTGCTGCACCGTCTGCTGGCTCAATTCGCGCCCGCATATGGGACAATGCGGATGACCGGCACGCGCGTATAACAGGCGCGTGTAGTCGTAAATCTCAGTCACGGTTCCCACCGTCGAACGCGGGTTGTGCGTCGCGCCCTTCTGGTCGATAGAGATGGCGGGTGACAGACCTTCGATGTGATCGACGTCGGGCTTCTCCATCTTATCCAGAAACTGGCGCGCGTAGGCTGATAACGACTCCACGTAGCGGCGCTGCCCCTCGGCGAAGATGGTGTCAAATGCCAGGCTGCTCTTGCCCGACCCGGAAAGCCCCGTAATCACTACCAGTTTATCACGAGGAATCGTCACATCAATGTTCTTCAGGTTATGCTCGCGAGCGCCGCGTATAACAATCTTATCCAGGGGCATACAACTAAACCACCCATCATAATAATGGTAGAGTGCGAGATGCACTCTACAGAATTTGATACAAACGTTCAATATAGATTATACCATACTTCACCAGTCAAGATGCCGGAAAACACCGCAATGAGTAATGGCTATCGCAGAAATAAGACGCGCTGGAACAGCATAATATATTACAACACATAAATACATAGCCTTTATTTCCTAATGAGATCGTATAGAGATACAACCTTTATGAAACGCCCGTCGTATAATGATATTGGTGAATAAATTCAATACGATAGCCAGGGTAATTAGGGCGGGGATAGGCCCTAATCATCCTGGGGAGATATACATGAGTCCAGAATTAGACTTTGAGAAGCGTTTTCGCCTGGTGCGCGAGGTCATCGAAACCATCGTCCTTACCGCCCTTATGTTTCTGGTCATTCGCTTTGCCGTGCAAAACTTCAATGTTGAGGGGACGAGCATGGAACCCAGCCTGCATAACGGCGAACTCATTCTCGTGGATAAGTGGACCTATTTATTTCATCCCCCGCAACGCGGCGATGTGATCGTGTTTATCGCTCCGCCCGAGCCAACATTGGATTTTGTTAAACGCGTCATCGGCATTCCAGGTGATAGGATCACCGTCAGGGGCAATACGGTTATCGTTGATGGCGTCAATTTGAAAGAAACCTATGTGGCTCAGATTAACCAGGGCAATCCGTATATCGATAATACTATCAACAACATGCTTGTCCCACCCAATATGTACTTTGTGCTGGGCGATGATCGCATTCGCAGTGATGATTCCAGGAACTGGGGTTTTGTGCCGCGCAAAAACATCATCGGGCGCGCCTCTCTCGTCTACTGGCCGCTCAAGCAGGATAACGACGGTTTTCTGCCCAACGTCTCGTCAGTTTTCGCCAGCGTCCACCAGCCCGGCACTACCGCTCAGACTCAAAATACGGGGAGCATTCCTGTTAGTTCCAACGCGCTCATACTTCTGCTCGCGCCCCTCACGCTCTTTTCTTTTACGACACAAAAGGGCAGGAGGCGACGAAGGTCTATATAGTTGAGATTTTAAGAATCCAGCTTTTCCAGCACAAAATCAGCGAAAGCGCGGATATGCCGTTCGGTAGGCACATACACCCCGCCATTTTTGAAGGCGCGCGAGGCCATGCTTTTCTGCGTCATCTCGCACACTTCCCAATCCTGCTTGTTCACAATGTCGAACAGCTCAACGGCGTCCATGGCGTCAAAGCCAGGCTCCGCGGCCACATCAGCATCAAAAAGCCAGTCACAGACGACCAGCGAGCGATCAGGTGCCAGCGGCCAGACAGTATGCGCCACGACGTGATCACCCAGCAGGTTAATCAGCACGTTGGGCAGCAGGACTTCGCCATAATACTTGCGCGTATCTTCAGGAAGCAGTCCCTTGAGAGGCGGGCGAACGGCCTTGCCCGTCATATTGAACGCCTCGATACCCTCGGCCAGGGACGCGGCATCTCCACCGGCGTAGGTTTTACCCGAGCGAAAACCGGGCAACATATCGCACAACTCCGGGTGCATGGGGCCGCAATGGTAGCACTCCATGAAGTTTTCCAGCAGCAATTTCCAGTTGGCTTGCACATCATACGTGATGCTTTTAGCGACTTTCAACTCGCCAAGTCCGTAGCGAGCAAACGGCTCATACGTGCCAAAACGCTCCAGGATCACGGGGTTCAATTGCTCGGCTACAGGCACGGGTTGCTCGCCTAAATTGAGATAGATAAAGCCCTCCCAAGCCTCCAGAGCCACCGGCAGCAGGCCAAAGGCGGTGCGATCAAACTGCTCGTCGCTCATCACATTCGGCGCGCCAATCAAACGGCCATCCAATCCATAAGCCCAGGCATGATAGCGACACTGTATTGAACCTTTCAATTGCCCCGCTTGCGCATCGCACAAACGCGCGCCGCGATGGCGGCAGACATTCAGAAAGGCATTTAATATCCCCTCGCGGTTGCGCACTACGATAACGCTCTCCTGCGCCACCGTTACAACCTGGTACGCCCCCGCTTTGGCAAGAGCATCCGCGCGCCCAACGCATACCCACATGCTGGAGAAGATTTTCTCAAGCTCCAGATCGTAGATGGCGGGATCGTAGTAGTAGCGGCCTGGCAGAGTTGAGAGGAAGAGAGGTTCGGAACGGACCACCGTAGTCATGTGTTTCACCTCGACAAAGCAAATAGACGTTGTTATATCCACAGTATACCCGAAAAGTTCGGATTTACACAAGGCATTTGCTGCATTTGAATTGGACAGGCCCGGCACGGTATGTTATTATAAACGCGATATTATCGACATATTGAGCAGGAGGCCGGTACTTGGATAGTCTTATTGGCACATCCATCGGCGGGTATTCCCTTATTCAATTGCTTGGCAGCGGCGGTATGGGTACCGTCTACCTGGCGCAAGACCCGGCCATCGGGCAGCAGGTAGCCATCAAAGTAGTACGCACGGACCCCGACAGCTATACAGACCTATCCGCGGCGCTCAGCGCGGCGGAACGCTTCAAGCAAGAAGCGCGCGCGGTCGCCAGCATGGATCACCTGCATATCCTCCCTTTGTACCGCTATGGTGAAGAGAAGACAGGCGACGGGCAACGCGCCTATATCATCATGCAATACCGACCGGAAGGTTCGCTCTGGGACTGGCTGCGACGCAGAGCGGAGCTGGCTTTCGGGCAATCGGCCAACCAGCAGGCCAGTACCTCTTCCGTCAATCTTCCCTTTCTCATGAGCGGCGCGTGGCCCCTGGGGCTTGGCGAAGCTAGAGAATATCTACGCCAGGCTGCCTCAGCCCTGCAATACGCGCATGAGCGCGGCATCATTCACCGCGATGTGAAACCGGCCAACTTCTTGCTGCGTATCGAGTCAGGCAATACCGTTCACTTGCTGCTCTCTGATTTTGGCCTGGCTAAAGTGTACTCGGCGAACACTTCCACCAGCCACATACTCGGCACACCCACCTATATGGCCCCCGAACAATTCGAGGGCGCAGCCGTACCGGAAACCGACCAGTACTCGCTAGCCGTCATGATCTATTATCTCCTGGCCGGGCGTCCCCCATTCGAGGGCGAGCCAATGCATCTGATGCACCAGCACCTTACAGCCGTACCGCCACCCATCACAACATTCAATCCCGCGCTGCCGGAAAGCACCGGCAATGTATTGACGCGCGCGCTGGCGAAGACACCAGCCGGACGCTTTCCAACTACCGCCGATTTTGCCGCCGCTTTCTCTCTGGCGGCGCAGGATGCTCCAGCGAACGTGCGCCTATTTCAGTCACTGCCTACACTGTCGCAAACGAATCGCCCCGCGCCTTACGCGCCAGCCGAGTTCAACCCTGTCGCGAACACACCCACACCTACCAGGCAGTCTGCACCAACCTATGCCACGCAGCCAGCTTATGCCACGCAGCCGGCACCCACGAAGTTGAGCGCGGGATCAGCCCCCCAACTCGTTCTGCCGCCAGGCTCGCCAGAGGTGGCTTATCAACAGACATTCTCCGGTTCGTCTTCTACCAACGTCATGCAGCCGCAATCGCCAGCATCGCTACAGCCATTTCAGACGCCGCCGCGCAAGCCAGGCGGAATCAGCAGGCGCTCCGCGTTGGGCTGGATCATCGGCGGCGCTGCCGTAGTAGCCGCCGGCGGCAGCGCGGGCTTTTACTTCTACTCCCGCAATCGGTTGCCGGACAATGCCCTGTACGTCCTGCGCGGTCACAGCGATGTCGTTACCAGTGTATTCTGGTCGCCCGATGGTACCCAACTGGTCTCTGGCTCCCGCGATACGACAGCGAAACTCTGGATAGTCGCTAACCAACAAAACACCATCACTTACACCAGACATAGTGCAGCCGTGCTGTGCGTGGCATGGGGTCCCGGCGGGCAATTGTTGGCTTCCGGCAGCGCTGACCAGACAGTGCAATTGTGGGACACGGGAGGCGTACACCATCGTACCTACGGCCCACTGGGCGCGTCAGTCAGCACAATTGCCTGGGATAGCAACGCCAACGCTATCCTGGCGGGTACTCTGGGTAATGGAGGGCACGCGCTTCCCCTGACGACCGGCGGAGTCACAAAGAGCCTGCTGAAAACGGTCATCAACGCGCTGGCGATCTCCCCGTCAGGAGCTTACCTGGCATCCGCTTTTGGCAACGGCGATGCAGGCGTCTATACGACGCAAACACCGCGCACCACTGTCTTCGTTCGCAAATTGACAGGCGCGGCGCTCTGCGTGGCCTGGTCGCCCGATAGCACAAAACTGGCGCTGGGCAGTTCCAACAACTACGCCGAAGTACTCGATGCCAGAGGTCGTTTAATCAAACACCTGCCACATAACGGCTCGGTCAATGGAATCGCCTGGAATCCCGCCAGCAACAATCAACTGGCGACCGTCGCTTCCGATGGCACACTCAACATCTGGGACATCACCACCCTCGCAAAAACCACCTATAGCGGCTTTGGGGGCGCGCTCAACTCCGTGGCGTGGAGTTCCGGCGGCCTGGCCAGCGGCGATGCCAACAACAACGTTATCATCTGGCAAACCTGAGTAGTACTTCCTGCTTGTTTTATTGAGCTATGCGAACTCTTGAGTCTATAATACACTCTTGTAAGCGTCGTCGCTGTCGCTTGTGTCCGGCGCACAGAGTAGACACGCTCATCCCCGGTCAGAAACAAAAACGCGCTCGCGGAGTAACTGACACGGAACAAACTAGAAAAAAGAGGATAAACGTACAATGGAAGTTTCTGGAACCCAGAAAGTCAAGGCACCCCGACCACAGGTATTTAACGCGCTACTCGACCCTGAAACCCTCAAAAACAGTGTTCCCGGCTGTGACAGCGCTGAATTTGTAGATTTTCCGGCAGGCCGCCAGCTCAAATTGACCGTCTCGCCAAATTTTCCCGGCTTGAAAGGGCCGTATAACGTCTTTTTGCAGACGGCGGATGTCAACCCGCCCTCGCACCTGGTCTTGATCGCCGAGCCGACCAGCTCGTTCGGCTCCATCAAAGCCACCTGCGCCATCGACCTGACCGACATTCCCGAAAGTACCGACATCACCTACAAAGCGCAGGCCGAGATCGAAGGCAAGATCGCCTTAACGCCCGATTTTATTATCAAACAGGCTGTCAAAGCCGCGCTCGACCAGTTCTTCAAGAATTTTGAGAAACAGGTCAGTTCCGTCAACGTGTAGTTCGTTTCGGGTCTGCATCACTCCGGGTGAATTGTAGTGAGAATTGTAGCGACGCGATCAATTGCGTCCCTACATGTTTGTCGCTAGAAAATGGTACCAGTAATGAAAACCATCAAGAGAGAGAGGACGAGCAAGGCGACCGGTGTAAAAAAGAGGGAGGTAAACAATCCAGATTCCACGTGACGCAGCCGCTTGATGAGCAGGCGCAACGAGATAACGATTTTGTCTGAATCGGCCCCAAAGGCAATGCTGTTCACTTGACCGAGAACCTTTCCGCTTTTGGATACCGCTTTGAGAAAGGTATAGTGTACTTACTTGCACTGTGCAAATAGCATCGAAACCTTGAACGAAGGAGAGCAAACATGACCACAGACAAAAACCTGCAGAAAGGCTACGCCTCGGTCAACGGCCTCAACCTCTACTATGAGATACGCGGGAGCGGGCAACCGCTGGTACTGCTTCCCGGCGGCTTCATGACCGTTGAGGCAATGGGAGAGATTGTGCCGCAGCTTGCCGCGACACGCCGCACCATCGGCGTCGAGCTGCAAGGGCATGGGCACACCGCCGACATCGAGCGTCCACTGCGCTTCGAGTTGATGGCCGACGACATCGCTGCCCTGATCAGGCATCTCGGACTCGAACAGGTCGACCTGTTCGGCTTTTCCCTGGGGGGCGCCGTCGGGCTGCAAACCGCCATCCGGCATCCAGAGGTGGTGCGCAAGCTGGCACTCGCCTCGACCACCTTCAAGCGTGATGGTTGGTATCCCGAGTCCCTCACGGGAATGGCCTCGATCAGCGTCGAAACGTTTGCCGGGACCTCGATCCACGAAGCCTATCTCAGGACCTCGCCCAGGCCCGAAGCCTGGCCGACCTTCGTTGCCAAGATGAGGCAATTGCTCTGCGAGGACTACGATTGGGTAGAGGGCGTTGCGGCGCTCAATACACCCACCCTGCTCCTGGTCGGGGACGCAGATGGCTTGCGCATCACGCACGCGGTTGAGTTCTTCGGTCTGCTGGGCGGCGGCAAGGCAGACGGCGATATGAACGGTCTCCCGTCTGCCCAACTGGCGGTGCTCCCGGCCACTACTCATGTAGGCTGGGCCCCACCCTATCATGGGATTATGAGCCGCACCGAATTGCTCCTGCCGATCCTCACGGAATTTCTCGATTCACCTCGGCCCGTGGCCAGGTGAGTTGGAGGCCGAGGAAATGAAAAGGACCGGTTTTGCTGCCTCCCAAAGGTGCGCCTGAGCCAGGTTGTCATCGCGTGCCTGGCTCAGGCGCACCCCCACTTTCCACGCGATGTGGCGCACTATCTCGTTGCGCATCGCGTGGGTAACACCATGCCAACCCAAAAGGTACGGTGAGGAGGTTGAGCAACGCGTATCCTATCTTGCATCAGTAGCACTTCCTTTCCTCTCAGATTATAAGGCGAACATCCCATTTTCCGCAAAGCGTAAGCGCAAATATGTACCCTCTGCTTGCTCTACGCTATCTGGCGGCGCATCGTCAGCGCGCTCAATATCACCATCGCCAGGGCAAAGAGCAGCAATGCGCCCAGCGACCCGGCGATTCCAGCGAAATCAGCCCCTTTGAGCATCACCCCGCGCAGCGCATCGTTGGCATAGGTTAGAGGCATGATATAGGAAAATGGACGCAGCGCGCCCGGCAACTGCGCAACCGGCCAGAACACTCCAGAGAGAAAAATTTGAATGCCCAGCACGAGCGGGATGAATTGCACAATCTGAAACTCATTCTGCGCAAAAGCCGAGAGGAAGATGCCGAGATTGACACTTCCGATGGTGAGCAGCACCGATACCAGGAAGACTAAGGCCAGGTTGCCGCTGTAATGCACCCGCAAGGCGAAAATGACAAAGAGCAGGATCACCAGCGATTGCACCAGCGCGAAGAGCGTAAACCCGCAGATGTAGCCCACCACCAGTTCCATCCGCGTCAGAGGCGAGACCATCACCCGTTCGATGGTACCCTGCGAGCGTTCGCGCAGAAAGGCCACCGAGGTCAGGATGAAGACGAAAAAGAATGAGAAGATGCCAATGAAAACCGGCGCGATGGAGTCGTTAAACGTATATTGCGGGCCTCCATATAGGTACTGCGGACTGCTGACCGTAAACGGCATTGGGCCGCTCAGCACAGGCAAAGTGCCCTGTCCTCCCTGGCTCTTCAAAGCAGCCAGCGCAACCCCCAGTTGATGCGTAAAACTCTGGCTGAGATCGCTCATGGCGCCGGCAACTGTGGGGTCTGAACCCTCCAACCTGATCTGCACGGTTGGATGCTGGTCGCTCAAAACCTGCTGCGCGAAATCCGCCGGAAAGACAATGACTGCATCGGCATTGCCATTCTGGAGCGTGCTTTCAACCTGGCCTGAGGTAATCGAGATAGTATGTATTTTATCCTTCCCAGGCAGCAGACTCTCAATCAGTGCATCAATACGCTCGCTCCCCGCACCCGTTGGATAAACAATTGCCAGCGTATGCACGCTGCTGGTATTGGTAAGCACCAGGTATAGCAGCGTCATAACGAGTAAGGGAACCAGAAAGATCAGCGCGAGCGTGCGTTTATCGCGCAACACTTGCTGGATAATACGAGCGGCAAGCGCCATAATGCGGGTGAAACTCATCGCAGTGCCTCCTTGTGGCTGGCAAAATAAAGAAATGCATCTTCCATATCTGGCTGACCGGACTGGCGTAACAATTCCTGCGGGCTATCCTGCGCCAGCAGCGCGCCTGAGCGCATCAGGCCCAGACGCGTGCAGCGCGCCGCTTCGTCCAGGTGATGCGTTGAAACAATGATAGTCACACCTTCCCTGTTCAACTGCGCGAAGTAATCCCAGAAGGCGCGGCGCAATTCGGGATCAACGCCCACCGTCGGTTCGTCTAACAAGGCCAGGCGCGGCCTGTGAACCAGGGCGCAGGCAAGCGAGAGGCGCTGCTTCATGCCGCCACTAAATGTGCCGACTACGCTGTCAGCCCGCTCCGCCAGGTCTACGCGCGCCAGCATTTCATCGATGCGCTGCTTCTGCTCTTTACCACGCATACCGTAGATGTTGCAGAAAAAGCGCATATTCTCCCTGGCCGTCAGATCGTTGTAGAGCGCGCTCAGTTGCGTCATATATCCGATGACAGGCGCTACTTTTCTGCTCGGCATGCGCTCGCTCATAATCTGGATGCTGCCCGCGGTCGGTTTCACCAATCCTACCAGCATGCGAATCAAGGTGGTTTTGCCGGAACCGTTGGGGCCAATCAAGCCATAAGTCTCGCCAGAGTGGATAGCCATACTGAGATTATCCACAGCACGGAGTTTGCCGTATTGCTTGACGACGTGATCGATGATTACCATCGGTCTATCGCCAATCTGTGGCTCCCTGTCAGCATTAAGTGTAGGTTCCATCAGAGCATACTCCTCTTTAACTAATCAGCCAATTAATAAATTTGAGAAAAAATTAACGCGGCAACATGCCTGTAAGTACCAAATCGACAATAGCTTCGGCTATTTGTTCATGCGTATATGTCAGAGCTAACGGATCATGAATGATTTGACGACGCAATACAAAACCCATAAGGCTCCCAACAAATACCTGGGCGCTGGTCGATACATCGAACTGACGCAATTCTCCACTGGCTATTTTGGCCTCAAAGAAGTTTCCCAGGAACGCAAATATACGTTGAAACATGCTTGCTGGAATGTGGGACATCTCTGGATTGTGAATGATCTCAGGCAGGAGTACTCGTATAAGTCCAATAATGTTTTCCCCCTCTACAAGACCCAGTGTCTCTAAAATCAGAAAGCGTAAAAAGATAGCAGGCGGCTGCACCTGTCAAGTCTTTTTTATTTTCCAAGAATCTGCACCTCCATAGCTTGCAACGTCACCGTCATATAGCGTGCTGACCCGGTATCGACTGTGCCGTCAATCTGTTGCACGGTTGTATTCTGCGGGCTATCCTGCACCACGGCGGGAGCGGTAAAGGTTGCTTTATTGCT